>Ga0207664_10001907_pt1 | contig 13684 bp, 14 predicted proteins | sample LARL83metaG_FD_184349 | JGI IMG/M metagenome (GOLD analysis project Ga0207664, IMG submission 184349) | Corn, switchgrass and miscanthus rhizosphere microbial communities from Kellogg Biological Station, Michigan, USA - LAR L8-3 metaG... | ecosystem: Host-associated > Plants > Roots >...
TCGATGGTGGCGCCCATCGGTCCGGGGCGCTCATCTTGTCGGTGACCACGGACACGCCGCTGAACTCGGCCTCGATGTCGCCGTCGATCTCGCGCTCATCGAAATACAGCTGGTAGCGAAGTCCCGAGCAGCCACCAGGCTGCACCGCGATGCGGAGCTTGAGGTCCTCGCGGCCCTCGGCCGCCAGGAGGCTGCCCACCTTCGCCGCAGCGGTGTCGGTGAGGATCACACCTTGTATGGCCGCCTCGTGCTGAACCGTCATCTGTGATCTGCTCCTGCGTAGGGTCTGCCGCAAAGCGGCCCTGTGATTCCTGTACCCCTCAACCATATGCGCTTCGCCGTCATTCCGCCGTAGTCCCTTGCGGCGCGGCCGCCAGCGCTCAGCGGGCGAAGGCGATTCCGCCCGTGTCTGTCTCGCTGCCGTCCGGGCGGATCAGGTAGGCGGCGTAGCCATCCAGGCCGGACACGACCGCCAGTGCCGCGTCACCGCCCACGGCTACCCCGGTGGCGAGGGCGTCGGCCAGCGCGAGGCTCGGGCCGGTGACCGTGGCCGAGGCCGCCCGGCTCGCGGGCCGCCCGGTGGCCGGGTTGATCAGGTGCGCGCCGCGCTCGTACGGGCCGGAGGTGGCCACGGCGGCGATGCTAGCCCGGGAGGGCACTCCGCCTCCCCGGGGGCAAGCCCCCGGGCCCCACGGCCCGGGCCCCGATGGCTCAAGGCCAGTGCTGACCCGGGGGGGCGACCCCCCGGAACCCCCCGATCGCTCCTCCGTCACGGGGCCTTGGCCAACCTCGATTACGCAGGCCAGCGCGTCCGCCCGCCACGGGTGCCGGATGCCCACGCGCCACCGGTGCCCGTCGGCCGGTGACCCGAACACCGCCACATCCCCGCCGCCGTTGATGAGCGCACCTGCCAGCCCGGCGCCGCGCAGTACCGCCAGCGCCCGCTCGGTCGCCCAGCCCTTGACCAGACCGGTCGGATCGAATCCCCCGGGCATGGCCCATGGGTCGAACCAGCCACCCGAGGCCTGTTGGGCCGCGCGGCATTCCCGCAGTACCTCGGGGAATTCCGGTGGCATCTGGCCGAGTGCTGCCTCGCCGCGGCGGAACCGGCTCACCGGGCTGGCCGGGTCCCAGGTGCTGAACAGCGCATCGCAATGGTGCAGGATGCGGCAGGCGGCGGCGAGCGCGGCGCGCACGGCATCCGGCGGCAGGTCACCGTGCACGGCGGTGAAGGAGAACACGGTGCCCATCACCGGCTCGGCGTGCGTGGTCAGCGGCGCCGGTTGCGGGGTCATCTGGAGTGCAGCTTGTCCAGGGCCGACTGGATCGACTGCGCGTACGCCTCGCTGGTGTACGTGGCACCGCTGACGCCGTGGATCTGCGCGCTGTGCGCCGCCAGCACCTCGGACCTGAGCATCGGGATGACCTGCTGGGCGAGTTGCTGCGAATACGGGTCCACCGTGCGCAGGACCGGGACGGAGACCGCGACGATCCGGTCGCCGCGCACGGTCACCGTCACCGACAGTTGGCCGTACCCGTACGGCTCCACGGCTCCGGCGGCGCTCCGGGCCGGGCCGGTGGCGCCGGCAGGCGTGGCGGGCGGAGTGGTGCCGGGAGCGGAGCCCCCGGCGAGGGCGGGCGGGGTACCGGTTTCCCCGCGCACCGGCTGGCCGAGCGCGGCGGGTGCCGCCGTTCCCCCGATGTGGAGGCCGAGCACACCGGCGAATCCGGCCACGGCGCCGGTGATGAGATACCAGCCTGCCCGCCTCATCGGGTGCTCCCTCCGGCCACGGCACCTTCGTTCTGCCCGGTCACAGTGCGTACGCCTCGTGATGCACGGCCTCGGCGGGCACCCCGAGGCGTGCTGCCAGGTCGACGATGGTGGTCACGAAGCTTTCGGGCCCGCAGACGTAGATGTCCCGCCGGTGCAGGTCGGGAACCAGCCGCGGCAGGGATCGCTCGTCAAGCACCACCTGCTCGCGGGTGCCGACCAGGTCGTGCAGCCGGCCGCGCCGGTAGCGGACCAGGTCCGCGACCTCCTTGTGCAGCACCAGATCCTCGGGACGGGTGCCCCGCAGCAGCACCACGGGCGCGGCGTTGCGCGGCATGTCTTCGAGCAGCGACCGCAGCGCGGTGACGCCGATGCCCGCCGCCACCAGCAGGGCCTGGGGACGCTGCTGCGCGTACTTGGTGAATGCCCCGTACGGGCCCTCGACCGCGACCCGGGTACCAGGACGCAGCCTCGCCACCGCGGCCGAGTGGTCACCGACGGCCTTGACGGTCAGCCGCAGGTAGGGCGGCTGGGGCAGGGCGGACAGCGTGTACGGGTGCGCCTGCCACCACATGGACCTTGTCAGGAACCGCCAGAAGAAGAACTGACCGCCGGTGATGGGCAGCTTGTCCAGGTTCCGCCCCGTACAGATGACCGAGACCACGCCCGGCCCCTCCTGCCGCACCTCCGCAACGGCCAGGCGGTGGCGCATGCTGCGGACCACCGGCAGCCCGAAGCGGTAGCAGAGCACCAGGCCCGCGGTGCCAGCCCAGGCCACCGACCAGACGATCCGGGTGAGCGGGTGCCCGACAAAGGACGGCCCGAGCGCGAGGACGTGCGCGAAGGAGAGCGCAAGGGCGAGGTACATGTACAGGTGGATCAGCCACCATGTCTCCCGCCGCAGCCTGCGCCGTATCGCCCTGAGCGACACGACACCGATGCCCGCCATGATGCCAAGCCCCACGGTGGCGATCAGGACGTCCGGGTAGCGGGTGAGCATCACCCCCACCTGGTGCCACAGGCCCGCGCGGGCCGCCTGGGCGTAGCCGATCGTGATGAACAGCGCATGCGCGAGCAGCAAGCTGATCGGCCACGGGGCGAGACGGCGGTGCCAGCGCAGCAGCCCGTCCTGCCCGAGTACCCGCTCGATCGCCGGGATCCTGCTCACCAGCAGCACCATCAGCAGGGCCAGGTAGGTGCCGACCAGCCCGGTGAGGCTGCCGAGGAAGGTCGCGGCGCCGCCCGGGGCACGCAACTCCGCCCCGGTCTCGGCGGTGATCGCCAGCGCCGTCACCGCGCCGAGCCCGGCACCCGCGGCCACCAGGCCGGCCCGGGCCAGCGCAGGGCGCGGGCGGCGGGGCTCCGGCAGCGCCCGCGGGCGTTTTCTGCCCTGCCGCGACCGGGGTGCCACCACTGATTCGTAGCCCACGAACGGCACACTCTCAATGCGAACTGGCCGGGAGGTGAAGGGTTCCTCTGAACCGCCTCTGAAGGAGGGTCTTTGCGAGGGCGGTTAGAGGCCCGGGGCGCCCCAGACCGGGAACCACCGGCTGAGGTCGGTCTCGAACTTCAGGTCCGCTCCCACGTTGCCGCGTACCTCTAGTTCCAGCGCGTTGTCGCGGTGCTCGCCGGACTTCGGAGCGAACGGGTAGAAAGTCCCCCGCTTGTAGAGGTACACGATGCCGAGCTTGCGGCCGGCGGAGTCGGTGAAGCCCACCAGCGTGCAGAGCAACTGCGGGCCGAACCCGCCCTCGGCGAGCGAGGCGTTGACCGCGTGCAGGTCGGTGACCAGCGACTCCATGTCGTCGGAGGAGTGCTTGCAGACCAGCCAGGTAAACCCGTAGGAGTCGCCGGTGACCTCCACCCGGGGCGCGTCCGCCCCCATGGACAGCAGTTCCCGCACCTCGGCCTCGATGTCGTGGAACGCCCGCCCCTCCGTCGCGCGGAAGCACACCGAGCCGGTGCCGGTCGGGGTGAAGCCCATCGCGGCCTGCAGCGTGACGGCCGCGGTGGGCAGCGAGAACAGCGCGTCGAGGTTCGGCTGGACCGGCTTGGTCCGGCCCAGCAGGGTGTCCAGAAAGCCCACCGGCTACCGGCCGAGCTGCGCGGAGATCTCGGACAGCTGGCGCAGCCGCCGCTCCAGCGACGGGTGCGTGGAGAACAGCGTGGACAGACTCACCTGATCGGCCTTGAGCGCGGGCGCGAAGTAGAACGCGTTCAGCGCCTGCGCCTCGCGCAGGTCCTTGGTGGGGATCGCGGACATCGCACCGCTCACCTTGGTCAGCGCGCTGGCCAGGGCCGAGGGCTGGCCGGTGAGGAGCGCACCAGCCCGGTCCGCCGCCAGCTCGCGGTACCGGGAGAGCAGCCGGATCAGCAGAAAACTCACCGCGTAGACGACCACGCCGACGGCCGCCACCGCCAGAAAAACCAGCCCGGCGTTGCCGTCATTGCTGCTGCGGCCGCGGCCGCCGCCACCGAACAGCTCGCCGTAGAACGCGAACCTGACCAGCAGGGCGGCGATGATCCCGAGGAACGAGGCGATCGTCATCACCACGACGTCCTTGTGCGCGACGTGGGACATCTCGTGCGCGAGCACGCCCTCGAGTTCCTTGTCGTCCAGCCGCCGCATCAGCCCCGTGGTCACGCAGACGACCGCGTTCTTGCTGTTACGGCCGGTGGCGAACGCGTTGGGCATGTCGCTCTGTGCGATCGCGACCCGCGGCTTGGGCATGTCGGCCAGGGCACAGAGCCGGTCGATGATGCCGTGCAGTTGCGGTGCCTCCTGCGGGCTGACCTCCTGCGCGCCGGACGCGCGCAAGGCGATCTTGTCCGACCAGAACAGCGACCCGAACGCTATGCCGCCCCCGAGGAGCACGGCGAAGAAGATGATCGCGCCGCTGCCCACGCCGAACGCCTGCAGGATAAACACCAGTGCGATGACAAGAGCCACGAAGACGAGCCCGAGCACGAACATCGTCAGACCCATCCGCGCTTGCAGCCCCCTGTCGGGCGCATAACGGGTTTGCACCATCGCGGCGCCTCCGTTCTGCCTGAACCGGTCCACCCGGTCAGGCCCTACTGCCATCCAGTATCACGTACAAGGAGCACTGAAAATTCCAATGCCCCACCGGACCACTCGAGTATCGGAGACGACCCTGAGAACAAGCTGAATGCTGCCTCTGCGCTAACCGAGCGCGAGGCACCCGCGGCCCCGCCCGCGCCGCGCCCGCGTGCTCAGCCTGGGATGTAGCCCTCGTCGGTGAGCATGCTCCGCACCTCGTCGAGGTCGGCGTCCGCGCGCGGCAGGATCGAGTCCGACGGCTCCAGTGCATCGGCGGCCAGCGGGGTCCCCAGCTCACGGACCCGGTCGAGCAGGGCCACCAGCGCGGACCGGAACGCGGCCTCGTCACCGGAGTTCACGGCCTTTTCCAGGGTGGCGTCGAGGGAGTTCAGCTCGGTGGACGCGGAGTCATCCACCTGGAGCTGTCCCTCGCCCAGAATCCGGACGATCATGCTCCGTCACCGGCCTGGGGCTGTTCCGCCGCGGCGGGCTGCGCCGCGCCGTCCGACTCGGCCGCGGCGCCCTCGATCGCCTGCTTGGAGCCGGTGCCCAGCTCGCCCCTGAGGCGCTGCAGCTCCAGCTCGATGTCCGGCCCGCTGCGCATCGAGTCCAGCTCGGCCTGGATGTCGTCGCGCGGGGGGCCGGTGACGTCGTCCAGCGCGCCCGAGGCCATCAGCTCGTCGATCGCACCGGCCCGGGCCTGCATCTGCGCGGTCTTGTCCTGCGCGCGCTGCACCGCCATGCCGACGTCGCCCATCTCCTCGGAGATGCCCGACACCGCCTCGCCGATCCTGCTCTGTGCCTCGGCAGCGGTGTAGGTGGCCTTGATGGTCTCCTTCTGCATGCGGAAGGCCTCCACCTTGGCCTGCAGCCGCTGCGACGCCACCGTCAGCTTTTCCTCGTCAGCCTGCAGCGACTGGTACTGGTTCTCCAGCTCGGTGAGCTGGCTCTGCAGCCCGGCCCTGCGGCCCAGCGCCTCCCTGGCCAGGTCTTCCCGGCCGGCTCCGAGCGCCTGCTTGGCCTGCCCCTCCAGCCTGTTCTGATTCTGCCGCAGGCTGTTCATCTGAAGCTCGACGCGCTTGCGCGAGGTGGCCACGTCGGCTACGCCACGGCGCACCTGGGTAAGCATCTCAAGCTGGCGCTGGTAGGAGTAATCCAGGGTCTCGCGGGGGTCCTCCATGCGGTCCAGGGCCTTGTTCGCCTTGGACTTGAAGATCAGCGAGACCCTTTTCATCACGCTCATGGGCGCGACCTTCCCCTTCATCGTGTACGACCACTGCCGCTAGCCCCACGGCGCCGCCAGCCGCGCCAATCCTCGGCAGCGGCCTCCCTGCGAGCTTGGTCCACTCAGCCTACGCGGTCACCGCGTGCCCGTCATCACGACCGCCATGCGCCGGGCGGCCTCCGGTGACGTTTCCCGCGACCCGTCCGCAACCTGGGCATCCGCGCGATTGGTCCCGGTAAGCTGAGCGCGTGTTCCGACGAAGCCGCACCGGCACGGACGAGGGGTCAGGCCAGGACGCCGTCAACGGCGCCGCGGCCGAGTCCGACGCCGACGCCTCCTCCGCCAGGCCGGGTGCCGTCACGGCGGGCAAAGGCAGGCCAACCCCCAAGCGCAACGAGGCCGAGCGGCGCCGCCGCCAGCCCTACACCGCCCCCAGGGACCGCAAGGAGGCCTCCCGCGCCTCCCGTGACCGCCAGCGGACGGACCGAACCCGCAGGATGGAAGCGGTACGCCGGGGCGAGGAGTGGGCGATGCCGCCCAGGGACCGCGGCCCGGTCAAGGCGCTCGCCCGCGATTACGTCGACTCCAAGCGGCGGATCAGCGAGTACTACATGTACGGGCTCCTGGTCCTGCTGGTGCTGCTGTTCATCCGCGCGCCCATCGTGCAGACGATCGTGCCGCTGCTCGTCCTGGCGGCCGTCCTCATCATGGCCATCGAAGGCGTCATGATCGGGCGCAGGGTCAAGCGCCTTGCCGCCGAGCGGCTGCCCGGCGAGAGCACCCGCGGCCTGGCCCTGTACTCCGCGATGCGCGCCCTGCAGATCCGCAGGCTGCGGGTGCCCAAGCCGAGGGTCAAGCCCGGCGACAGCTTCTGACCCCAAGCCGAGGCGCTCCCCCCGATGAGCCGGGCCGGGCGCGCTCGTTAGGGTCGCTAGTCATGGAGCATCGTCACCTGGGCCGCAGCGGCCTCAAAGTCAGCGAGATCGCCTACGGTAACTGGATCACCCACGGGTCGCAGGTAGAGGAGGAAGCCGCCACGGCGTGCGTCGCGGCCGCGCTGGACGAGGGCATCACCACCTTCGACACGGCCGACGTGTACGCCGGGACCCGCGCCGAGTCGGTCATGGGCCGGGCGCTGCAGGGGGTCCGGCGCGAGTCGATCGAGATCTGCACCAAGGTGTTCTGGCCGACCGGTTCCGGGCCCAACGACCGCGGCCTGTCCCGCAAGCACATCATGGAGTCCGCGCACGCCTCGCTGCGCCGCCTGCAGACCGACTACGTGGACCTGTACCAGGCGCACCGCTACGACCACGAGACCCCGCTCGAGGAAACCCTGCGCGCCTTCGACGACCTGGTCCGCCAGGGCAAGGTGCTCTACATCGGCGTGTCGGAGTGGCGCGCCGAGGAGATCTCCGCCGCGCTGGCCATCGCGGGCCAGATGGGCCTGGACCGCATCGTGTCCAACCAGCCGCAGTACAACATGCTGTGGCGGGTGATCGAGTCCGAGGTGCTCCCGCTGTGCATGAAGGAGGGCATCGGCCAGATCGTCTGGTCACCCATTGCGCAGGGCGTTCTCACCGGCAAATACCAGCCCGGCCAGAGCGTGCCCGCCGGCTCCCGGGCGACCGACGACAGCGGGTCCGGCTTCATCAGGGGCTACCTCAACGACACGATCTTGAGCCGGGTGGCGGAACTGCGCCCGGTCGCCGAAGAGGCAGGGCTGAGCATGGCCCAACTCGCCATCGCCTGGGTGCTGCAGAACCCGGGCGTGTCCGCCGCGATCATCGGCGCCACCAGGCCCGAGCAGGTCAGGGAGAACGTGAAGGCCTCGGGTGTCCAGCTCGATGCCGAGATCATGCGCAGGATCGACGACGTGCTCGGGCCGGTGATCGAGCGGGACCCGGCGCGGACGGTCAGCCCGCCGGCCCGCCCCTGACGCCAGACGCGCTAATCCACTGGATGCAGGCTCATCGGCCCGTACTCGACCCTGCTCTCCTCCAGGAGGGTCACCTGGTCAACGCCGGAGTCCAGCAGCGCGCGCCAGTTTTCCCCGAGCCAGCTTTCCGCGTCGCCCTGGCTGCCGAAGGCCTCCTTCGGCACATCACCGGAGCTTGCCGCGGTACCGTCCGCCTTCTCGAACCGCCAGGACCACACCATGTCCCGTCCACCTCCCCGGCCGAGCCTAGCGGAGTCACCCAGGGCCGCCATCGCACGCCGATCGGGCCCGCCGCGGCCCTGCCGCGGGGCATTGTGACATGACCGGAATGTCTTACGCAGCGGGATTCACGGCCGAACGCCCCGAGCGGAGGGCTCCTACCTGTTAGGTTTTGTATCCGCTAGCCGTGCGCTTTGGGCCGCTGCGGGGCGTGTCAGCGGCCTGGTCCCGTGATCGAGGTGGTGACGACATGACGCGCATTGTCGTCGTTGGTGACCTGATGACAGACACGGTCGCCCGTGCAGCGCTTCCCCTGTCCAAAGGCAGTGACACCCCGGCGGCGGTCACCACCTGCGGCGGCGGTTCGGGCGCGAACATCGCCGCGTGGCTGGCCGTGGACGGGGCCGAGGTGGCTTTCGTCGGCCGGCGCGGGGCGGACATCGCCGGGCGCAACCGTGACATGGAGTTGATGGGCTACGGCGTGGATGCCCGGCTTGTCATGGACCCGGAGCGGCCCACCGGCAACTGCGTGGTGATGATCACGCACAAGGGCGACAACACCATGCTGTCGGATCCGGGCGCCAACGCCGCGCTGTCCCCCGACGACCTGCCCAAAGACCTGTTCGCGCCGGGCACGCACCTGCACATGTCCGGGTACACACTGCTGAACGAGGGATCCCGGCCGGCCGCGATCACCGCGATGAACTACGCCAGGCAGGCGGACATGACCATCTCGGTGGACGGGGCCTCGGTCGCTCCGCTGGAGCGGGTCGGCGCGGAACCGTATCTGGAACTGACCAACGGCGCCACCTTGCTGTTCGTGAACGGCGCGCAGGCCGGCGTGCTCACCGGCCGCGACGACCCGGCGCAGGCCGCACGGGTGCTGACCGCCTGGTATCCGCAGGTCGTGGTGAAGCTCGGGGCCGACGGCGCCCTGTTCGCGAACGGCCGCCCCGAGGCCGTCCGGGCGCCGGCCCAGGTGACCGAGCACTTCGTGGACGGCACCGGCAGCGGTGACGCCTTCAGCGCCGGGTTCCTCATTCCCTGGCTGGACAAGAAGCCGCCGCTTGAGGCGCTGATGAGCGGCTGCCGTCTCGCCGCGCGCGCCCGGTCGCTCGTTGGCGCCCGGCCCGCGCTCTGACCAGGGCTACCTGCTCTCGCTTTTCTCGCTGGAGGGCAGAGTTGCCCTGGTTACCGGCGGAAGTTCGGGCATCGGTCATGCGATCGCGCGTGCCCTGGCGCTGGCCGGCGCCAGGGTAGTGCTGCTGGCCCGGCGCGAGGAACCGCTGGACCGGGCGGTGCTCGCGCTGCAGACCGCGGGGTGCGAGGTGGCCCGGGTGAGCGCCGACCTCGCCGACCGGGCGGCGGTGCTGCGCGGTGCCGCGGCCGCGGCCGAGCCGTTCGGCGAGCCCGACATCGTGGTCAACGCGGCGGCCGTGAACATCCGCCCGCCGCTGGGAGAGCTGACCACGGCCGATTGGGACACCCTGATGGCCGTCAACCTCACCGCGCCGTTCCTGCTCGGGCAGCGGTTCGGCCCGGCGATGGCCGCCCGCGGCTGGGGGCGGATCCTCAACATCGCCTCCCAACAGGCGATCCGCGCCTTCGGCAACAGCGGCGGGTACGGTGCCGCCAAGGCCGGGCTGGCCGGGCTTACCAGGTCCCAGTCCGAGGCCTGGGCGCCGCGAGGGGTGTGCTGCAACACGATCGTCCCCGGCTTCGTGGCCACCCCGCTGACGGCCGAAGTCGCCGCGGACCCGGTCCGCTCGGCGGCGCTGGCGGCGCGCACCATGATCGGCCGCAACGGGGAGCCGGCCGACTTCGAGGGGGTGGCCGTGTTCCTGGCCAGCCGGGCCAGTGAGTACATCACCGGGCAGATGATCTTCGTGGACGGCGGCCTGTCCGCCACCTGACCCCTGGCGCAGGGACGCCGCGGGGGCGGCCCGGGCGGTCAGCGCGCGTGGGAGAACAGCATCGGCCGGACCAGCCTGCCCGCCCAGTCCATCAGCCGCGGGCCCGCCGGAAGGCTGCTCTGGTCCGGGTAGAACTGCAGGAAGGCGTATCCAAGACGCCGGGCCAGCGCACCGTCGGTCGCAAGCTGGTCGCCGATCACCACGCCGGGCCGGGGGAAGTCCCGGTAGTACCCGGTCCGCAGCGGCTTGCCCGCCAGCGCCAGGTACTCCGCGCGGACACCGTCCCCGGCCAGCGGGACAGAGGGGCGCCGGGCCGAGTTGGTGGCGAAGCAGACGACCTGCACCCCGCGGACCTCCCGCGCCCGGGCGAGCACGGACTCGAGCCCGCGGTCCAGCGCCTCCTGGCCGCTGTCCCAGTAGGCCACCAGCGGCTCCACGTCGAAGATCAGCGTCTTCGGCGACAGCTCCCCGGCCCGGCGCAGCGCCTCGTCCAGGGTGGCCAGGCGATCGTAAGCGGGTCGCATGCCTCTACTCCAGCACGGTTGCCCCCCGCGCACCGTCACCCGCGGCGGAGGAGTTCCCGCCGGAACCGGGCCGTAGGCCATCGGGGGTTCCGGGGTCGCTCCCCGGGCTAACAGGACGCCACGGCCGTCGTAGCGCATGGAATGACGCCCGCAGGCGGCACAATGGCGGACATGGCCAGACGTTCCACGACCACGACCTCCCGGAGCCACGGCGCGGGGGGAGCACCGCCCGAGGCGTTCGAAGAGAACATCGTCGACATCGACGTCGCCGACGAGATGCGCGGCAGCTACCTCGAATACGCCTACTCCGTCATCTACCAGCGCGCGATACCCGACGCCAGGGACGGCCTCAAGCCGGTGCAGCGCCGGATCCTGTACCAGATGAACGAGATGGGCCTGCGGCCCGACCGCGGCCACGTCAAGTGCGCGCGCGTGGTCGGCGACGTGATGGGCCGGCTGCACCCGCACGGCGACGCCGCCATCTACGACGCCCTGGTCCGGATGGCGCAGCCGTGGGTGATGCGGCTGCCGCTGGTGGACGGGCACGGCAACTTCGGCTCGCTGGGCGGCGACGACGCGCCTGCCGCCTACCGGTACACCGAGGCCCGGCTGACCGCCGCCGCGATGGAGATGGTCGCCTCGATCGACGAGGACACCGTCGACTTCCAGCCGAACTACGACGGCACCGAGGTCCAGCCCGAGGTGCTGCCGGCCGGCCTGCCCAACCTGCTCGTCAACGGCGCGTCCGGGATCGCCGTGGGCATGGCCACCAACATGGCGCCGCACAACCTCGGCGAGGTGGTCGCGGCGGCGCGGCACCTGATCGCCAGCCCCGACGCCGGCCTGGACGAGCTGATGCGTTTCGTGCCAGGACCGGACCTGCCCACCGGCGGCAAGATCGTCGGCCTGGACGGGATCCGGGAGGCCTACGAGACCGGCCGCGGCATCTTCCGCACCCGCGCGGCCGCCAGGGTCGAGAAGCTCACACCGCGCCGCACCGGGATCGTGGTCACCGAACTGCCCTACAACGTCGGCCCGGAGAAGGTCATCTCCCGGATCAAGGACCTGGTCGGGGCGAAGAAGCTCGCCGGGATCGCCGACGTGAAGGACCTCACCGACCGGCGGCGCGGCCTGCACCTGGTCATCGAGATCCGCTCGGGCTTCCACCCCGAGGCGGTGCTCGACGAGCTGTACCGGCTGACGCCGATGGAGGAGACCTTCGGCATCAACAACGTCGCGCTGGTGGACGGCCAGCCGCGGCTGCTTGGCCTGCGCGAGCTGCTGCAGATCTACGTCGACCACCGCATCGAGGTGGTCCGCAGGCGCAGCGAGTTCCGGCGGCGCAAGCGGCAGGACCGGCTGCACCTGGTCGACGGCCTGATGATCGCCCTGCTCAACATCGACGAGGTGATCCAGGTCATCCGGACCAGCGACGACGCGCCGTCGGCCAAGGACCGGCTGATGACGGTGTTCGACCTGTCCGAGATCCAGGCCCAGTACATCCTGGACACCCCGCTGCGCAGGCTGACCCGTTACGACCGGCTGGAACTCGAGCGCGAGCGGGAGAAGCTGCAGGGCGAGATCGCCGAGCTGACCGCGATCCTGGAGTCGGAGTCCCGGCTGCGCGAGGTGGTCTCCGGCGAGCTGGCCAGCGTCGCCGAGCGGTTCGCCGACCCGCGCCGCACGGTCCTGCTCGAGGGCAGCGGCGCGCCGCGCACCGCGGCGGTCCCGCTGGAGGTCGCCGACGACCCGTGCCTGGTGCTGCTGTCCTCCACCGGCCTGGTCGCCCGCACCCCATTGGAAATTGCGGGACGAGATGCCTCGGCAGACCTGTTTGCCGCGGACACACCAGTGGGCAAGGCCGCGGTGGGGCCGCGCAGCGCGCACGACGTGGTGGTGTCCAGCGTGGCGGCCACCGCCCGGGGTTCCGTTGCGGTGGTGACGTCCGCGGGCAGGCTGATCCGGGTGGGCGCGCTGGAGATCCCGGCATTGCCGCCGAGTGCGCACTCCCCCAGCCTGGCGGGCGGCGCCCCGGTGGCCGAGTTCGTGGCGCTGGAGCCCGGCGAGACCGTGGTCGGCCTGGCCGCGCCGGATGCGGCGGGCGCCGGGCTGGCCCTGGGCACCGTGGGCGGCGTGGTCAAGCGCGTCGCGCCCGACTACCCGGGCAGCTCGTCGGAGTTCGAGGTGATCTCACTCAAGCCCGGCGACCGCGTGGTCGGCGCCGTCCAGCTCACCACCGAGGACTGTGACCTGGTGTTCATCAGCACCGATTCCCAGCTGCTGAGGTTCCCGGCGACCTCGGTGCGCCCGCAGGGCCGCGCGGCGGGCGGGATGGCCGGCATCCGGCTGTCCCCGCGCGCCAGCGTGGCCTGGTTCGGCGCGATCGGGACCGGCCCGGCCGGTTCCGGGGCCGGGGAGCCCGTCGTGGTCACCGTGGCGGGCAGCACCGGCGCGCTGCCGGGGACCGGAGCGGAGACCGTGAAGGTGACCCCGTACCAGGAGTACCCGGCCAAGGGACGGGCTACCGGCGGGGTGCGCTGCCACCGGTTCCTCAAGGGCGAGGACACCCTGGTGCTGGCCTGGGCCGGGCCCGGCCCGGCCCGGGGCGCCACGAACGCGGGCGTCCCCGTGGACCTGCCCGAGCCCGACGGCCGCAGGGACGGCTCCGGCGCCCGGATCCGCCAGCCCGTGGCCTCGCTGGGCGGCCAGGCGCCCCCCACCTGACCGGCGGCCACGCCTGGTTGCCGCCAACTGCCGGGGACGGCGTCAGGAGCGATCGCCCGCGAGGAGCGCGGCCGCACAACGGGCCGCCCGGACAGGGTCGCCGTCGGCCCGGGCCAGCCGCCAGGCGGCCTGGGCACGGAGGAATTCGGCAACGAGGAGTTGTCTTGTCACTTGCTGTAGTTTAACGGCTACTTCTAGTTAGTCGGTCGCGGTCCCACAGGGCGGGGCGCCCCAGCAGCACCCCGCTGGCCCCCAGCGCCAGCGCCCTGAGCACATCGATGCCGCCCCGGATTCCGCTGTCCAGCAGGACC
>Ga0207664_10001908_pt1 | contig 13683 bp, 14 predicted proteins | sample LARL83metaG_FD_184349 | JGI IMG/M metagenome (GOLD analysis project Ga0207664, IMG submission 184349) | Corn, switchgrass and miscanthus rhizosphere microbial communities from Kellogg Biological Station, Michigan, USA - LAR L8-3 metaG... | ecosystem: Host-associated > Plants > Roots >...
GTCGCCCCACCACACGTCGGCCAGGAACTGCTCGAGCAGCCGGTGCAGGATCGGGCCGCGCACCGGCAGCGGCTCGTTGCCGCGCTTCATCATGCCGGCCGAGATCGCGCGTACGCCATGCGCGGATGGCGGCATGATCATCTTCTCGACCTGGGTGGGCAGGCCGGTGACACCCAGCATCCGCGGCACCGAGTGACCGTAGACGTCCGCGTCCAGCAGGCCGACCTTCTGCCCGGCCGCGGCCAGCGCCACGGCCAGGTTCACGGTCACCGACGACTTGCCCACGCCGCCCTTGCCGCTGGCCACCGCGTACACCTTGGTCAGCGAGCCCGGCTTGGCGAACGGGATCACGCGTTCCGGCTTGCCGCCGCGGAGCTTGCTCTGCAGCTCGCGCCGCTGCTCCTCGCTCATCACGTCCAGCTCAACCCGGACCGCTGACACGCCCTCGAGCTTGCTCACCGCGGCGGTGACCTCGCGGTTGATGGTGTCGCGCAGCGGGCAGCCGGACACGGTCAGGTAGACGTCGACCCGCACGGTGCCGTCTGGGCCGACATCGACGTTCTTGACCATGCCGAGCTCGGTGATCGGGCGGTGGATCTCGGGGTCGTTGACCCCGGCGAGTGCTTCGGTAACCTGCTCGACGGTGGGCGGGGTGGACAGGGCGGGCGGAGTGGCCATGAGCCCAATGCTATTGACGTGTCGGCGGCCCGTCGAAACAAACGCCCTATGCTCATAGGAAACCGCCAGGATCCGGACGGTGCGAACACAGGCCCGCGCGGCGAGTCCGCAGGCGGATGGGCGGAGGTGGGCGTGGATGTACCGGAAGGCGTGCTGTAACGCGCCTTCCGGTACATCCACGACGCTGTGGCGGGTTGGATGACGGACGGCCCGAGCGGGAAAACGGCCCGGGACGGCGCGTCCCTGGCCGGGCTGCAGCAGGTGGGCCTCAGGCACCCGGCCGCCGAGCTGGTCCGCGACATCCAGCGCAACCGCACCGGCATCCCGCGGCGCACGTTCGTGGCCGAGGGGCTGTTCGAGAACAACGTCGTGCTCGAGGCGGGCGTGGCCGTGGACACGTTCCTGTGGTGCCCGGAGGCCGCCTACTCCGACGAGGCCGCGACGCGGAGCGCACAGCTCGCCGCGCGGGCCCGCCGCACGTACCGGATTTCCGAGAAGACGCTTGGGCACCTGGCGGAACGTCCCAACCCCGACGGCCTGATCTCGATCGCCCGGCTGCCGGACACCGACCCGGAGGCTATTGCGTTCGGGATCAATGCCTTGATTCTGGTCATCGACGGCATCGAGATCCCGGGCAACCTCGGCACGCTGATCCGCACCGCGGACGCGTGCGCCGCGGACTGCCTGGTGCTGACCAACCGGCGGACCCGGCTCACCCACCCCAAGGTGCTGCGCAGCAGCCAGGGCATGAGCATCAGGGTGCCCGCGGTCGAGTTCGGCGAGGTGGCGGACGCGATCGCGTGGCTGGGCCGGCACGGGTTCACCGTCTACCTGGCCGACACCGAGGGCAGCGATAACTACCGCGGCTGCGACTACAGCGGCCGGACGGCGCTGGTGGTGGGCAGCGAGCGGTACGGGATATCGCCGCCGTGGCACGCCGCGGGCTTCCGCCGGGTCGGGATCCCTATGCTGGGCTCCGCGGACTCGCTGAACGTCGCGGTTTCGGCCGCCGTCCTGCTGTACGAGGCGCGGGCCCAGATGAGCAAATGGTGACGGCTGAGCAGGCAGGTACGCATGACGCGTGAGCACCGGTCCCGGCGGTCCTGCCTGGCCGTGCCGGGCAGCAGCCCCAGATTCCTGGCCAAGGCCCAGGGCCTGAACGCAGACCACGTGCTACTCGATCTCGAAGACGCGGTCGCGCCCGAGGCGAAACACGAGGCCCGGGTCTCGGTCGCCGCGGCGCTGGCCGACGGTGACTGGGGCGGCAAGGTGGTCACCGTGCGGGTCAACGGGGCGACCACGCAGTGGGCCTACCGCGACGTGATCGGCGTGGTCGAGCGGGCCGGCCAGCACCTGGACGCGATCGTGCTGCCCAAGGTCACCGGGCCGGATCAGGTCGCCTGGCTGGACCTGCTGCTCGGCCAGGTCGAGCCGGCCGCGGGCCTGCCGGCCGGGCGGATCGGGATCGAGGCCCAGATCGAGGACGCGCGCGGGCTGGCGGCCGTGGACGCCATCGCCGGGTCGTCAGAGCGGCTGGAGACGCTGGTGTTCGGGCCCGCGGACTTCATGGCCAGCGTGGGCATGAGGTCGCTGCAGATCGGTGCCCAGCCGCAGGGGTACGCGGGCGGCGACGCGTTCCACTACCCGCTGCTGCGCATCCTGGTCGCGGCGCGTGCGCACGGGCTGCAGGCGATCGACGGGCCGTACGCCGCGGTCGGCGACGACGAGGGGCTGCGCCGGTCCGCGGTCTCGGCGGCGGCGCTCGGGTACGACGGGAAGTGGGTCATCCATCCCGGGCAGATCGGCATCGTGAACGACGCGTTCTCGCCCGGGCAGGACGAGTACGACCGGGCCGAGCTGATCCTGGACGCCTACGAGTACTACACGACGGTCGAGAACCGGGGCGCGGCCATGCTGGACGGCGAGATGATCGACGAGGCCACGCGCAAGCTGGCCCTGGTCGCCGCCGCCCGCGGCCGCGCCGCCGGCCTGCCCCGCACCACCCGTTTCCACCCGCCCGCCTAGCCGCATTGATCACTTTCGGCCGGGCCACGGGTCAGGCCAGGGGCTGGATTAGGGGGTAGGTGTAGGACCCGCCGTTGGCGCGGGTGCCGCCCCGGCCGCCGACCGCCCAGCAGCGGCTCCCGCAGGCCGCCGCGCTGAGGTACCCGTGCCGGGGCACGGCGGGCACCGGGACCGGTGTCCAGGCCGTGCCGCGCCACTTCAGCGCCAGTGGCTGGGACCGGGACGTCATGCCCAGCAGCCAGCAGCCGCTCGGGCCGGAGCACGACAGGCCGGAGGGGTAGGCCGGCAGGCTTCCGGACACCGGTGCCCAGGTCCGGCCGTTCCAGGTCTCGGTGACCGGATGGGTGCCGGGGAAGGCCGCCACGCACATCGTCGGGCTGGCGCAGCCGAGCAGCGAGGGGATCGCCGCCGCCCCCGCGCCGGCGCCGCCCCGGGGGGCCGGGACCGCGGTCCAGCCGCCGCCGGCGTAGACGGCCGCCGCGGCCGCGCCGTGGCGGAGGCCGAGGGCCAGGCAGTGGCCAGGGGTGGCGCAGGTGATCTCCGTCGGCTGCAGGCCGCCGGCCACGCCGGAGGCCAGGCTCCACCGGGTTCCGTTCCATATTTCGAGGACGTTCGTGGTCACACCGGAGCGGGCCTGCGTGCCGCCGGCGGCCCAGCAGGCGCTCGCCGACGCGCAGCTGATGCTGTTCAGCTGGCCGCCGGTCAGGGCCGGCGAGGAAGCCAGCCGCCAGGCAGCGCCGGTCCAGTGCACGATGACCGCCGGCCCCGAGGCCGTGCTGCCGCCGACGGCCCAGCAGTCCGAGGGGCCGGGGCAGGCGATCGCTTCGAGTGCGGCTCTCGGGCTGAGCCCGGGCACCGACGTCTTGCGCCAGGTTCCGGCGGTTTCGTGCTGCAGCAGGGGGTGGCGGGTCTCGGACAGCGTGTTGCCCCCCGGGGCGCTGGCGGTCTGGCCGACGGCCCAGCACTGGGTTGAGCTGGGGCACGCGATCGCGTTCAGGTAGTTGTCGGGGTAGTGATCGGTCGCCGCGTTCTTGCCGAAGTGGTGGATGGCCCATGCGTCGGTCCCGGCTACCAGGAGGGCCACCACGGCCACGGCCAGGCCGATCAGCAGCCGTTTCCTCGCGGGCGACCGGCTCATGCGGTCCCGCCGCGGCAGGTCGATCTGCTCATCAGACCTCCGCCAGGGGATTCGCCGTAATTGCCACGAACGACAGAATGATATCGGCGCAGCCCGGTGCCCGGCTCCCGAGCCGGAGGGTGCGTCCGAGATGGATAACTCACACAGGGTAGGCGCCCCAGGCGGCCAGGTAGTCGGTGAGCCCGTTGGTCAGCGGCAGCCGGTCCAGCTCGGCCGCGGTCACCCAGCGTGCGTCGGCGGCGTCATCCCCGGGGGCGAGGTCACCGCCCGTGACCACCGCCAGGTAGTCGCTGACCGCGATGACGGCTCCGGGCGGCCCGGGCAGGTCGGCGGTGCCGAGCAGGCGGCCGCACGTCACGACCAGGCCGGTTTCCTCCAGAACCTCCCTGGCTACCGCCTGCTGGTGAGTCTCGCCCGGCTCGATCCGCCCGCCCGGCAGCGACCAGAGCCCGGCGCCGGGCTCGTGACCCCGCTTGATCAGGAGCAACCGCCCGTCGCGATCCTTGATCACCGCTCCCACGCACGGGATTCGCCGGATCGCCACCCGTTCAGTATGGAGCCGCCCGGAGTTTCTCCCTGCTCACGGGCCAGGTACTTGACGATCGGCGCCTGACGCGTAACCGTCTGTTGTCATGAAGACGGCACCCACCTGCCCGCGGTGTGGCGGCCCGGTACACGAGCCCAGCGCCTGGTCCAGTGCCTGGCAGTGTGATGTGCACGGAGAGGTGCACCCGCTGCGGATGGTGCACAGCCCGTCGGTCGAAGGGCTGGAAGGGATGCTGCGCGGTGCGGAGGTCCCGGTGTGGCTGCCGTGGCCGCTGCCCAAGGGCTGGCTGGTCACCGGGTTCGCCGGCGCAGGCGATGAGCGGAGCGGGATGCGCGGCTGCATGGTCGCGCTGTCCGGCCCCAACCCGGTCGGCGGGCCGGGCGAGATGCTGCTGATCTCCGAGGAACCCGGGGTGGGCCTGGGCGCTGGCTGCGCCGGGCTGAACGAGCCCGATCCTGGCAGCGACTTCGCCGCCAGCTCGCCGCACGCGTCCGTCCGCTACGGCAACCACGAGTTCCCGCTCTGGCATGTGGAAGCGCCGGACCGGGCGGCGTTCGCGGGCGAGGTGATGGCCAACTGGCTGTGGCTGATCCTGTGGCCGGACACCGCGGGCATGCTGCTGGTCGAGCCGCTGGAACTGCGGGACCTGCGCGACCCCGGCCAGGACCTGGACCTGCCCTTCGGGGCGCCGTCGCCGCGGCTGCCCGGCTAGCACGGTCACCTGGACCCGCCGAGCGGCGACCGGCCGCCCGGCGGGCCGTGCAGTAAGGTCGGGCACCGTGCGCGCGGACCTGCACAGCCACAGCACGGCCTCAGACGGCACCAGCCCGCCCGCGGAAGTGATGCGCCGCGCCCGCACGGCCGGCCTGGACGTGATCGCGCTGACCGATCACGACACGGTGGCCGGTCACGACGAGGCGCGCCGGGCGCTGCCGGCCGGGCTCACGCTGGTGCCGGGGATGGAGCTGTCCTGCCGCCTCGACGGCCACAGCGTGCATTTGCTCGGCTACCTGTTCGACCCGGACCATGCGGGCCTGGCCGCCGAGTGCGCCCAGATCAGGGAGAGCCGGCTGCAGCGCGCCCGGGCCATGGTCGACCGCCTGGCCGAGCTGGGTGTCCCGGTGACCTGGGAGCAGGTGAGCGCGATCGCGGGGGATGGCGTGGTCGGCCGTCCGCACGTCGCGCGGGCGATGGTCGAGGCCGGCGTGATCGAGTCGCCGGATCAGGCGTTCGGGCCGGAATGGATCGGGCCGGGCGGCCGGGCCCACGTCACGAGGTATGCCCTCGATCCCGTGCGGGCGGTGGCGCTGATCCGGGCCGCGGGCGGGGTGGCGGTGCTCGCCCACCCGCGGGTAGCGGCCCGGGGCTGGACGGTCCCCGACGAGGTGATCGCGGGCCTGGCCGCCGCGGGCCTGTCCGGGATCGAGGTGTGGCACCCGGATCAGGGCCCGGCTGAGCGGGCGGAACTGCAGGCGCTGGCCGGCCGCCTGGGCCTGATCCCCAGCGGCGGCAGCGATGACCACGGAGAGCTCACCGGCTACCGGATCGGGTCCGCTACGATCACGCCCGACGCCTACGAGGCACTGATCTCGCAGGCCACGGGCGCGTCGCCGGTAACCGGGCGGTGAGCCCGCTCCCGGGCTGGCGGCGGCCGGGACATTGTGTCGTGAGGGCTCGCTATTGTCGCTGTGGGTCGCCATGGTGCGGCCGGGCTGACAGGGAAGGCAGGTCGCCATGGAGGCGCGGATCGAGCGGGTGGGAACCACCGTCAACACCTGGATCGTCGGTGACGACGAGGAGGTCATCGTGGTCGACCCGGGCGACGACGCCAGCGCGGTGCTCGCCTTAGTAGGCGACCGGGAGGTGGCCGCGGTCATCTGCACGCACGGCCACACGCGCCACTCAGCCGCAGCACTCGAGGTGGCGGCCAAGGACGAAGCGCCGGTGGCGGTGCACTCCAGAGACCGGGTCGCCTGGCGGGAGGCGCACCCCGACCATGACCCGGAGATCGATATGGAGGACGGCGGCATATTCGAGATCTCCGATATCGCGCTGGAGGTGATCTACGCGCCGGGGCACAGTGCGGGCTCGTGCTGCCTGTACAGCGAGGAGCTCGAGGCCGTCTTCGTCGGAGACGCGCTGTCCGCCGACGGGCCGGTGGCCCATGAGGGCGACTTTCCCGACTTCGCACGCCAGCTCAGCTCGATCGGCGAGCACGTGCTGACCCTGCCAGGACAGACCCGGGTGCTGCCCGGCCACGGCGATGAGTTCACCGTGGCGGCGGCGGAGAAGCGCTTCGACTCGTGGGTGACGGCGGGCCCCACCCTGCCCAGCCAGGACTGAGGCGAGCACCAGGTGACCCAGGATCTCGGCGGGCAGCAGCTCGGCTTCGAAGGCATGCCGCGGCGGCTCTACGCGTGCACGCCCACCCGGCTGGGCACCTGGCTGGAATGCCCGCGCCGGTACCGGATGACCTACCTGGACCGCCCGCCGCCGGGCAAGGGCCCGCCGTGGGCGCACAACAGCCTCGGCGCGAGCGTGCACAATGCGCTGGCCGGCTGGTGGCGGCTGCCGCGCGGCCGGCGGACCGTGGCGGCCGCGGGCGATCTGCTCGACCAGGGCTGGATCACCGAGGGCTACGCCGACCCGCAGCAGTCGGCCAGGTACCGGCACTGGGCCCGGAAAATGGTGGAGGCCTACGTGACCGGGCTGGACCCGGCCAGCGAGCCGGTCGGCGTAGAGCGCACGGTGGCGACCAGGACCGATCTGATCGCGGTGTCCGGGCGGATCGACCGGCTGGACGACCGGCGCGGGCCGGGGGGATCCGGCGAGCTCGTGGTGGTGGACTATAAGACCGGCCGGCACGTGCTGAGCGTGGACGACGCCAGGACCTCGCTGCCGCTCGCGCTCTACGCGCTCGCGGCCGAACGGGTGATGCGACGGCCCTGCCGGCGGGTGGAGCTGCACCATCTGCCGACCGGCCGGGTACTCGCCTGGGAGCACACGCCGGAGTCGCTGGCCCGGCAGCTAGGCCGCGCCGAAGCCCTCGCCGAGGAGTGCGCCGCGGCGGACGAGCGGTTCCGGGCTGGGTCCGGCGGCGGTTCGGCGGGGGCGGCACAGGATCAGGCCGGTCATACTGCTGCCCCTCTTGACGAGGTCTTCGCGCCGCGCCCGGGCACCTGGTGCGGCTGGTGCGACTACCGGGCTCACTGCCCGGAGGGGAGTGCGGCGTCCGAGCCGCGCAGGCAGTGGGACGGGCTCGGGACCACGGAGCCGGATCCGGCCGACGCCGGTGCGCCCCTGGTTCGTCCGGTTCAGGCCAGCCCGGTTCAGGCCAGCCCGGCTCAGGCCAGCCCGGCTCAGGCCGAGGCGGGCGCCCGGGCCGACTGACCGCTGCGCGCCTTGCGGTCGGTACCCCGCCGCCCCCGTTCCTCACTCGCACCCCAGAAGCCGGTCAGCGTGCTGGCCGTCGTCTCGGGAGCCTCCACGGCGGGGGAGTGGCCAACGCCCGGTATGCAGACCCGCTGGACGCGGAGTTGCCTGGCCATCCTCTCCTGGACGTCCGAGCGCCAGGCGTCGTCGTGCTCCCCGTAGAGGACCAGGATCGGCGGGCCGTCCAGGGCCGCGAGCTCGGCGGTGCGGTCCTGGCACGCGAGGAGGTACCGGCCCATGGCGACCAGCCCGGTGGGGTTGTTGCTCATCATGCGGGTGCGCAGGAATTCAATGATCGGCTCGGGCACGCCGTCGGCCCGGGCCTGTGGCGCCAGGTGCTGGTCCCAGAGCACCCCGACGTGCGCGGGAAGCTGATCGGGAGAATCACCCGCCTCCGCATCGAGCCACCCCAGCATGCCGCGCAGCATCTCGGCCCGGCTGCCGGTGACACTGCCGGGCCCGGAGCTGAGCAGGGTGAGCGAGCTGATCCGGGCCTCCCCGGCCAGCGCCGTCTCGCGCGCGATGAGGCCACCGAGAGAGTGGCCGAGCAGGTGCACGCCCAGGCCGTCGGGTGCGATGGCGTCCGTGATGGCCGCGATGTCGGCGGCCAGCTCAGCGGGCGCGTAGCCGTCCGGGTCCGAGGGACCCTGGCTCTGGTACTGGCCCCGCATATCGATGGCGACCACCCGGCGCCCGGCCGCCGCGAGCGGCTGCAGCACCGGGATGAAGTCTTCCTTGCTGCCCGTGAAGCCGGGGACGAGCAGGGCTGGCCTTCGTTCGCACACGCCCATGTCCGGCCGCGCTTCCAGGGCCGCGAACGTTCCGCGGCGGCTCCGCAGCGTAAGCGGCCGGACCTGGTCAGGCAGATCAAGGAACCGAGGTGTGCTCACGGGATGGCAGCCTACCCATGTCCTCGCAGCTATCTTCCGATTGCCGGAAATACGGCTGAAACCACGCTGGCGGTACCAGACCGGGCCAAGGGACCCCTGTGGCGGAACCCGGCCGGGCTACCCGATGGCGGAACCCTGCGGGCCTACTCGCTGGCTGGGGCCGTGGCGCTGGTTCCTGCGGCCTGGCCCGCTCCGCCCCGCGCACCCCGGCGCCTGGTGGGCCTGCGCCTCCTGCGCCGGGCGGCCTGGGGGCCCTGGGCCGCCTCGTCACCGGTCCCGGCGGCTGCGACTGGCTCGCGCCGCGCCTCACCGCTGGTCTCGCCGACGGCTAGCCCGCCCCTGGTGCGGTGGCGGACCCGCTTCCTGCGCTGGCCGGCCTCGCGGTCCCGGCTGGGTTCGCCCCGGCCCGACCTGGTCCGGCCCGCGTTCTTGTCGGGCCGTGCGGTGTGCGAGCGGCTGCGGCCGGTCTCCCCGATGTCCTCGAGATCCTCGGCCTCCAGGCCGAGGCGGCCGCGCTTGGCCGCGGGCAGCGTCCCGGTGACGCCCTCCGGGATCCGCAGCGCGCTGTAGAGGTGCTGAGACGTGGAGTACGTCTCGACCGGGTCGGGGTGCTCAAGTCCCAGGGCGTCGTTGATCAGCTTCCAGCGCTGCAGGTCGGCCCAGTCCACGAACGTCACGGCCACGCCGGTGCGCCCGGCCCGGCCGGTCCGGCCGGTGCGGTGCAGGTAGGCCTTGTCGTCTTCGGGGCACTCGTAGTTCACGACGTGGGTGACATCGTCGACGTCCAGTCCGCGGGCGGCGACGTCGGTCGCGACCAGAACGTCGACCTTCCCGCTCCGGAACGCCCGCATGGCGCGCTCCCGCTGGCCCTGGCCGAGGTCGCCGTGCACGGCGGCGGCCGCGAAGCCCCGCGTGGTCAGCGCGCCCGCGACCTGGTCGGCCGCCCGCTTGGTCCGGCAGAACACGATCGTGAGCCCGCGGCCCTCGGCCTGCAGGATCCGGGCCAGCACCTCGATCTTGTCCATCTGGTGGGCGCGGAACACGTGCTGCTCGGTGCTGGGTACGTGCGAGGGCTCGTCGTGGTGCTCGGCGCGCACGTGCGTGGGCCTGCTCAGGTGGCGCCGGGCCAGCGTGACCACTTCGCCCGGCATAGTGGCCGAGAACAGCATGGTCTGCCGCTGCGGCGGGGTGAGCCGGAGAATCTTCTCGACGTCAGGCAGGAAGCCGAGGTCGAGCATCTTGTCGGCCTCGTCAAGGACCAGTCCCTGCACCTCGGACAGGTTCAGGTGACCCTGGCGGATCAGGTCCAGCAGCCGGCCGGGGGTCCCGACCACGAGATCCCCGTTGACGAGGGCCTCAATCTGAGGTTCGTAGGCGCGGCCACCGTAGACGGTGACCACGTTGGTGCCCAGGCGCGAGCCCGCCATCCTCAGGTCGTCGGCCACCTGGATGGCGAGTTCCCGGGTGGGGACGACCACCAGGGCGCGCGGCGCCGAGCGCCGGCGGTCCGGGTTCACGTCCAGCTGTGTCAGCAGGGGGACGCCGAACGCGAGCGTCTTGCCCGTGCCGGTCCTGGCCTGCCCGATGAGATCGTGCCCCTCCATCGCGATCGGCAGGGCCAGGGCCTGAATCGGGAACATGGCTGTGATTCCCGCGGCCTCGAGCGCGTCGCAGATGGGCTCCGTGACCCCAAGATCACGGAAGGTCTTCAGGCTGCCCTCGGGCTGAGCCTGGTCATCGCTAATCGTCTCCGGCAGGGCGCCTTCGTCTTCTGGCGCGTCCTGCATGCTCCATATTTCTGTTGTCAGGGCTTCCGCCTCCATCAGTGGCTCACGGTCAGCGGGACACGGTCGTGTCCCGGGCTGACGTCGCGAGCAAACAATCATTCCCCTCCGGCGGGATCATCGCGCGCCGTCACGCACATCACAACCCTGCGCGCTAGCGGAGAGGAAATTCAGCGCGGCATCTCCGGAGCGGTAACGCTGTGGCTATCGCCACACCTACGTTTTCCAACGGCTAGTGGGGGCCACCGCATTCCCGCTGCGGGATTACCTCCAGTCTAGCAATACCGGCGCGCGGGCACCGGCAGGCATGGCCGAGGCGGTGACCCGGTGCTTGCCCCGCCTTCCTGCGGCTGGCCGGCGGCCGCTGCCCCTGGCGGCTTCGCGGGCCTCGGGAGGCCGCTGCGGTGGGTTGTTACGCTTCGGTCGTGACACAGAACGGGCCGGAAGACACCGCACCACCCCGACCTGCAGGTGAGGGCGGTACCGGGCCGTCCGTGGCGGAACCGGGCGACCCCGCTGACCCGGACCGGAGCGGGACAGTGGATCTGCTCGGGCTGCTGGCCTACGCCTCGCTGGTGGCGTTCTTCCGTCTCGCCGAGGACGCGGCGCTCGCCGCCTCGCTGGAGGACAAGGCTGATCTCGCGGAGATGGCCGCGGCGCAGTTCGGTCACTTCCAGTTGCTCCGGCGCCGGATCCAGGAACTGAATGTCGATCCCCGCGACGCAATGCACCCATTTGTTCCTGCTATAGATGAATTTCACGCCAGAACAGCCCCGTCGGACTGGCTGGAGGGCCTGGTGAAGGCGTATGTCGGAGACGGCATAGCGGCCGATTTCTACCGGGCCGTGGCGGAGTTGCTCGACGATCAGACGCGGGCGCTCGTGCTCGAGGTTCTCGCCGACACCGGGCACGCCGAGTTCGTGGTGGCCCGGGTGCGCGAGGCCATCGAGGCCGACCCGAAGGTGGCGGGCAGGCTGGCGCTCTGGGCGCGGATGCTGGTCGGCGAGGCCCTGGGCCAAGCGCAGCGGGTCGCCGCCGAGCGGGAGCCGCTCGCCCGCCTGCTCGTGGGCGGGAACGTCACGCAGATGGGAGAGATAGGCCGGATGTTCGCGCGACTCACCGACGCCCACGCACGCCGGATGGCCGCGCTCGGCCTGGCCGACTAGCTGTTCACGACCCGCGGGCCGGGCTCAGAGGGTGTTGCCGAATCCGATGCGGCGGGGTTCCAGGCTGCTGAGCTCGAGGTAGGCGATCTTGTCGCCCGGGACCATGACCTTGCCGCCCTTCTCATCGGTGATGACGAAGATGGCGCTCTCCGCCACGGCGGCCGCCAGGAGTTGCTGGATCTCCTCGTAAGAAGAGTTGGTCTCCACGACGATCTCTCGCGGGACCGACTGAATTCCGATCTTGACTTCCACGGCTCTCCTCTCCTCAGCCGAGGCTAGCCCGGCCCAGGTCCGGGACGGGCCGACCGGCTGCACGCGACGGTACGCCCCGAGCGAAACGCCCGCGGCACAGGCCGAAGCCTCGGCGGCCATGGATGTACCGGAAAGGTCGTGCTAGCGACCCTTCCGGTACATCCACGACCCCCCCGTGTGCTCGGGGAGGAGGTGCGGGGCGTGTGCGGAGCGGTCAGGAGGTGCGAGGCGTGTGCGGAGCGGTCAGGAGGTGCGGGGCCAGCCGCTGATGCCGCGCCAGGCGAGCCGGGCCAGGAGCTGCTCCGCGGCGTCCTTGGGGATGGCGCGGTCGGTGCTGAGCCAGTACCTGGAGCTGACCTGCGCCATGCCGACCAGGGCCATGCCCAGCAGGTGCGCCTCGTCGTCGCTGAGGCCCGCGTCCTCGCGGATGAACTGGCTGATCATGTCGGCGCAGGCGCCCATGGTCTTCTCCAGGCGCTCCCGCACCGCGGGCTCGTTGCTCAGGTCGGACTCGAAGACCAGCCGGAACGCCTCGCCCGAGCTGCTCACGAAGTCAAAGAACGCCTGGAACGTGGCCGGAACCCGCTGCTTGTTGTCGGTCGTCGAGGACAGCGCGTCGCGCACAATCCCGACGAGCTCCTCCACGCTCTCGTCGAGCAGCGCCAGGTACAGCTCCAGCTTGCCGGGGAAATGCTGGTACAGCACCGGCTTGCTGACCCCGGCCCGCTCGGCGATCTCATCCATGGCAGCCGCGTGGTAACCCTGGGCGACGAACACCTCTTGCGCAGCGCCCAGCAGCTGCCGCCGCCGGGCCGGGCGCGGCAGTCGCGTGCCGGTCGGGCCGTTGGACCGGGCCTGCGGCGTTGCGGTCACCATATCTCCGGGTGTGTGCAGTGACGGCAGGCGTGTGGTGTCGCTGCGCTAGTGCTGCCGCCAGGCAAAGTTCTGGGCCACTGCAATCTTACGGCTCAGCGGTAGTCATCCTCGTCGAGACCGAGATCGCGATCCTGCTCGGCCGCGTCGGCCTCGTCGGCTTCGAGCGGCAGCTCGTGCCGCTGACCTGGCTCCTCGGCGCCAGGGATGGCATCCTGGTCCTGTTCCGCAGCATCAGCTTCCGGCCGCTCAAGCTCCATATCGCTCATGCCCGGCGCCTCCTAGTCTGGTCGATACGTCGAACGTACGGGCGAAGGAGAATCCGGACGAACGCTGGAGGTATCAGTTCCCCTCTAGCCTGGTGGTATCAGCATCCGTTCTAGCGGGGAAGGAAGACATCATGCGCAGCATGTGGAAGGGCGCGATTTCCTTCGGCCTGGTCATGATCCCCGTAAAACTTTACGCCGCGACGGAACAGAAGGATATTGCGTTCCGCCAGGTTCACCGCGAGGACGGGGGCCGGATCCGGTTCCGGCGGGTGTGCTCCATCGACGGGGAGGAAGTCCCCTACGAGGACGTGGCCAAGGGCTACGAGCTGCCGACGGGCGAGATGGTCGTGCTCACCGACGAGGACCTGGCCGACCTGCCGCTGCCGTCGACGCGGAGCATCGAAGTTCTGCACTTCATGCCCGAGGAGCAGCTGGACCCGATCCTGCTCAACCGCAGCTATTTCGTGGAGCCGGAGTCTTCGGGCGCGCGGGCCTACGTGCTGCTGCGCGATTCCCTGGAACGCTCGGGCAAGGTGGCCGTGACCATGGTGGCGCTGCGGCAGCGCGAGACCCTGGCCGTGCTGCGCATCCGGGAGGGGCTGCTGGTTCTGGAGACGCTGCTGTGGCCC
>Ga0207664_10001910_pt1 | contig 13677 bp, 12 predicted proteins | sample LARL83metaG_FD_184349 | JGI IMG/M metagenome (GOLD analysis project Ga0207664, IMG submission 184349) | Corn, switchgrass and miscanthus rhizosphere microbial communities from Kellogg Biological Station, Michigan, USA - LAR L8-3 metaG... | ecosystem: Host-associated > Plants > Roots >...
GGTCTACCTGCACGTGGACAAGGACGTCCAGCTCGCCCGGATCGCGCACCGCCAGGCAACGGCACCGCATCAGACGTTCCCGATGAGCAAGGCCGATGTAGACCAATGGCGGGAGCAGTTCCAGGTACCTGATGCCGCCGAGCTCGGCGGCGGTGAGATCCCCACCCCGCCAGCAGGGTGGCCGGGCTGGGAGGAATGGGCAGCAAGCCACTGGCCCTCATGCACCGGCAGCTAAACCTGACCGTTCTGCTGAGACAACAAGCGGATGCGTCAGCTGATCTCTGTAGCGCCCTTGCACGAACGAAGAGATGGATGCGGTTCAGCGAAAGGGCCGGTTCATACAGCTTGCGCCGAGACTAGCCAGGCCGCGCCGGGCATGACCACGCCTTCTGGCGATGCGTACGGCGCCAAGCTGTCCCGGACCTGTCCGGTCAGCTCAGCGGCTTGTGCCGGGCTGAGCCCGGCCAAGATCTCGGTGGCGGTCGGGGAGGCACGCTCGTACTCGAGCTGGCTCCGTTCCAGTCCTCGGACTGGCCCGCATTCACCGCCACGAAGGGCCGCCTGTGCCTCAGTGGCAGAACGCGCGGCGCGCGATGAGCAGCGCGGGCCAGAGCAGCCAGATCAGGCCCCATCCGCCGTGGACCGCGTGAACCAGGATGACAGCTGCGATCGCGAGGCCGGCCAGCACAGCCGTCGCTGGTGCGGTGTGCCTGGTCGGCGGCTGCGGCCGGCCGGCGGCGGGGGCGGCTGGCGGGGCTGCGGGCCGCAGGGCGGGAAGGTCGGCGGCAAGCTCTGTGAGCTCGCCCCAGGTCCGCGCGGTCAGCGCCCGCCCGGTTCGCTCGTCGAGTTCAGTGGCAGTCAGCCTGCCCGCCTGGAAGTGCTCGCTGAGGTCCGAGATCACCGCGTCACGGTCGGCATCGGAGGCTCTCATCGCAGCGGGACGGTAATTCCTGGTCATGATGTTCACCGGTTCCTGGCCCTTGTCTGGTGCCGCCGTGGACGGGTTTCCGTATATCTCTACTGTCGTAGGCACGGGGCTGACGGCGCCATTGCCGGATGACACCACCTGCCGATGACATCTGTCACGCCCGGCCCGAGGCAACCTCGACGATGCACACCCACAGGCCCTCCGGTTGGCTCGCTGGTTCGCGCGGCTTGGGCCTGGCCGTCCTCTGGCTCCCCCTGGCGCCAGGCCAATAAAGTCCCTTTGTATGCCTAAGTATCCGGATATCGAGCCCTATGAGACCGGTCTGCTGGATACGGGTGACGGGAACCTTGTGTACTGGGAGACCTGCGGGAACCCCGACGGCGTGCCAGCGCTGATAGTGCACGGCGGACCGGGGTCGGGGTGCACGGCGGGAAACCGGAGATCGTTCGACCCGGAGAAGTTCCGGATAATCATCTTCGACCAGCGCAACTGCGGCCGCAGCCTGCCGCACGCCAGCGACCCCGCAGCTGACATGAACCTGAACACGACCGGGCACCTGCTCAGGGACATGGAGCAGCTGCGTGGGCACCTTGGCGTGGAGAAGTGGCTGCTGCGCGGCGGATCGTGGGGGGTGACGCTGTCGCTGGCGTACGCGGAGCGGCATCCGGAGCGGATCAGCGGGATGCTCATGCTGAGCGTGACCTCGACCAGGCGACTGGAGCTTGACTGGCTGTACCGGGGCGTCGGCCGGTTCTTCCCCGAGGCCTGGGCCCGGTTCCGCGACTTCGCGGGCCTGACCGACTCGTACCGGCTGCCGACCGACAGCACGCCGCCGATCCCGGGCCTGCTCCGGGCGTACTCCCAGATGATGGAGGACCCCGACCTCGGCGTCCGGTTGCGGGCCGCGACCGAGTGGACGGCCTGGGAGGACGCGGTCATCTCGCAGGAAAGCAACGGAACTCCCGGCACGTACGGCGACCGGCCCGACGACGCGAAGCTAGCGTTCGTCCGCATCTGCACGCACTACTTCGCGCACGACGGCTTCCTCGAAGACGGCGTTCTGATCCGCGAGGCCGGCAAGCTGGCCGGAATCCCCGGCGTCTTGCTCCACGGCCGCAACGACCTCGGCGGCGGCGCCTGCACCCCGTGGGAGCTCGCCCGCGCCTGGCCCGGCGCCGAGCTCATCATCATCGAAGACTCCGGCCATACTGGCAGCGCCACCATGACCGACCAGATGCATGCCGCTGCCGATCGCCTCTATGAGCAGATCACGAACCCTGCCTAGCCGCGCAGCGCGTGGCTGGACAAGCGGTTTCCGATGAAGCGGAGCAGCAAGACGGGTCAGCATGCCAGCGGGGCAAGGTCCGCGGTGAGACAATCAGGCATAGCCTGCGCGGTACCGCCCTGTGCACCGTGTCTGCTCCTGATCCCGGCTTCCCGCTACACGAGATGATCCTTGATGACCGCGAGCAACGCCGGTGATCCGGCCATGGATCCGGGCGATCCCCGCCCCGACGCCACGGGTCCCGACAATCTGGACCCCGTAACCGCGCGGCTGGCCCAGGCTGGCCCGGACCGCGGTGCTGACCGCGCTGGCAGCCGAGAGCGGATAGCGGCCATCAGCGACCGGCTGATGGCCCCGATGCCGGCCGACGGGCTCTGGGGCTGGGTCGGCCCGCTGGTAGTCACCGCGTTCGCAGCGATCTTGCGCTTCTCCAGGCTATCGGTGCCGCACGCGGTCATCTACGACGAGACGGACTACATCAAGGACGCCTGGTCGATCCTGCAGCACGGGGTCGAATGGAACCCGGTAGCTAACCCGGCTGGCTACCCTCCTGGCCAGAGTTACGCGAACAACCTGCTGCTGTCGGGGGGCACGCACATTTTCGCGCCTTGCTCTGGCTACAGCTGTGGCGAGGCCGTGACGCACCCTGAGGTCGGGAAGTATCTGATCGCGACCGGCGAATGGGTCTTTGGGCTGAACCCGTTCGGCTACCGGGTGGCCTCGGCGGTGTTCGGCTCGCTGGCGATCCTGCTCATGTGCCGGATCGCCCGCAGGCTCACCCGCTCGACGCTGCTCGGCTGCATCGCGGGCGTGCTGCTGTCGCTCGACGGCATGGAGTTCGTGCTCAGCCGCACCGGCATCCTCGACATCTTTTTGATGTTCTTCGTGCTCGCGGCGTTTGGCGCAATGCTAATCGACCGGGACGTGTCCCGGTCGCGGCTGGCGCAGGCCGTCGTGCTGCGCCCGGGGGATGAGGCGGGTCCCCAGCTGGGCATCAGGAAGTGGCGGGTACTGGCCGGCCTGCTCATCGGCCTCGCCTGTGCCGTCAAGCAGGACGCTGTCTGGTACATCCCCGCGTTCATCGGCCTGTCGGTCGCGTGGGACATAAGCGCGCGACGAGCCGCCGGGCTGCGGGCAGCCCGGCGCGGCGGGTTCGTCCGTGACGGCAAGTGGCTGCCGCTCACGCTCGTCGTGATCCCGTTCTTGACTTACGTCGTGACCTGGATCAACTGGATGGTTACCCAGACCGGGTACTACCGGGACTACGCCCGTGCGCACGGCGTGCACACCCCGGTGGTCGAGGCACTGTACTCGCTGTTCAAGTACCACCAGGCGACGATCGACTTCGACATCCACCTGAGGGACTCGCACCCGTACATGTCCCAGCCCTGGGACTGGATCGTGCTCAGCCGTCCAGTGTCGTTTTATTACGCGGGCTACACCAACGCCGCGGGCACGCATCCCTGCCCCGCGACGGGCTGCCCTGCCGGGCCGTCGTGGTCCCAGGAGGTCCTCCCGCTGGGCAACCCGGCAATCTGGTGGGTGTCCATCCCCGCCATGCTGTTCTGCCTCGGCTGGTGGCTGACCCGCCGCGACTGGCGGGCCGGCGCGTCGCTCTTGGGCGTCATCGCGGGCTGGCTCCCCTGGTTCCTGTTCTTCAAGCGGACCCCCCAGTTCGACTACTACTCGCTGGAGTTCCTCCCGTTCCTCGTGATGTGCATCACGCTCTGCCTGGGGCTGATCATCGGGCCGGCGCGGGCGAGCCCACGGCGCCGGGCCATCGGGGCCGCTATTGCCGGGACGTACGTGCTTGCGGTGCTGATGCTGTTCGGGTACTTCTATCCGATCCTCGCAGGTCAGATCATCCCGTACTCGTCGTGGTCCGCCCGCATGTGGTACCGGGGCTGGATCTAGCCATTGGGTGCCGAAAACTCCGCCATAGCATGCGACCTGCGGATATCCATGGGTAGTCAGTATCATCGACATCTATGTCGAGTACAGAGCCGGCCAGCCGGCGAACCCGGGGCGGCTGGGTGCCGGCCGGAACGTCGGCCGCGCGCCGTACCGCGCACGCTTCGCGGACGACAGCCAAGGGGCAGCGCACGCGCGAGGAACTGGTGGCCGCCGCCCGGCGGGTGTTCGAGCGGGACGGCTACTTCGGGGCCCGGGTTGCTGACATCACGGCTGAGGCCGGGGTGGCGCACGGCAGCTTTTATACGTATTTCGCATCGCGGCAGGATGTGTTCGTCGCGGTGCTGCGGGAGGTGGGGGAGCAGTTCAGGGTGGCCGTCGCGGTGCGGCCGGGCGAGCCGCGCCGGGGGGTGCTCGCGGCGCTGGACCGCGCCAACCGGCGGTATCTGGAGGCCTACCGGGCGAACAGCGTGTTCTGGGCGCTCGCCGAGCAGGTCGCGACGATGGACGAGGAGATACACCGGATCCGGTTGCGTGGCCGGATCGAGCACGTGGAGCGGGTGGCGAAGACCATCCGCCGCTGGCAGGAACACGGGCTCGCCGATCGGGACATCGACCCGCGCACGACGGCCGGCGCGCTGGTCTCGATGCTGTCCAACTTCGCGTACTGGTGGCTGGCCGGCGGGGACAGCTACGATCCCGAGACCGCCGCGGCCACGCTGACCGCCATCTGGGCGCGCGCGGTCGGATTGACCGAACGGTCCGAGGCTCCTCCGGCAGGCTGAGCGTCACCCGCTTCGTCGGCCACTAGCACCTGACCGCCTGCCATCCCTTCCGGGCACGCTCTTGTTGGTCGACATCGATGTCGATTACGATGCGGTCATGCCGGAGACGAGGAAGACGTTCGGTGACGTGAGCGTCTGGCCGAGCGGCGACCTCGTGGCAACGGTAGAGATCGGGCGCCCGCCGGACAACTTCTTCGATGTCGAGCTCATCACCTCGCTCGCGGATGCCTGCGCGTGGCTGGACGAGCAGCCGGAGTTCCGCGCGGTGGTGCTGTGCTCGGACGGCAAGCACTTCTGCGCGGGCGCGGACTTCACCGGCCGTTCGGGGCGGACCGGGACGGGCGGCGCGAAGGAACTCTACGCCGCGGCGGCCCGGCTGTTCGAGGTGCGGACGCCGGTGGTCGCCGCCGTGCAGGGCGCGGCGGTGGGTGGCGGGCTGGGGCTGGCCTGCGCCGCCGACTTCCGCGTCGCCAGCCCGCAGGCCAGGTTCTGCGCGAACTTCGCCCGGCTCGGCCTGCACCATGGCTTCGCGCTGACGGTCACGCTGCCCGCGATCGTCGGCGAGCAGCGCGCGCTGGACCTGTTGTGCACCGGCCGCCGGGTCGGCGGCGAGGAGGCGGCCAGGATCGGGCTGGCCGACCGGCTGGCGGCGCCCGAAGGCCTGCGGGCGGCCGCGCAGGAACTGGCCGCCGAGATCGCCGTCGGCGCCCCGCTCGCGGTGCGGTCAATCCGGGAGACGATGCGCGGGACGCTGGCGGACCAGGCCCGGGCGGCCATGGACCGGGAACTGGGGGAGCAGGACCGGCTGCGGCAGACGGCGGACTTCGCCGAGGGCATCCGCGCGTCCGCGCAGCGGCGGCCTCCCCGATTCGAGGCGCGGTGACCATGACCGTTCGGGATGCGGCCGATGTGCTCGCCGAGCTGCGGCGATGGATCGAGGCCAGCTGGGATCCTGAGCTGAGCCTGGTGCGATGGCGCGAGTTGCTGGCCGACGCGGGGTGGGCGTGCCCGGCCTGGCCGCGCGGCTGGTGCGGGCGGTCGCTGCCGGCCGGCCTGGCCGCGCTGGTGACGCAGGAGCTGGCCGGCGCGGGCGTGCCCGGCCCGGCCGAAGGGGTCGGCGTGGGCCTGGCCGGGCCGGCGCTCATCGAGCACGGCACCGATGCGCTCCGGGAACGCTTCGTCAGGCGTACGGTCACTGGCGAGATCACCTGGTGTCAGCTGTTCAGCGAGCCAGCTGCGGGCTCGGACCTGGCCGGGCTGACCACCCGGGCCGAGGCGGCCGCCGACGGGTGGCTGGTGACGGGGCAGAAGGTCTGGTCGACCGGAGCCGCGACCGCGGACTTCGGGCTGCTGCTGGCCCGCACCGATGCCAGCGTGCCCAAGCACCGCGGCATCACCTGCTTCGCGCTGCCGATGCGCCAGCCGGGGGTCGAGGTGCGCCCGCTGCGGCAGATGAACGGGCACTCCTCGTTCAACGAGGTGTTCCTGGATCAGGCCAGAGTCCCGGTCGGTTACCTGATCGGGGAGCAGAACGGCGGCTGGACGGTCGCGCTGTCGATCCTCGCCCACGAGCGCCGCCTCGCCGCATCCCGGCCCGGCCCGGCGCCGCCCCAAAAAGCCGGCGCGACCGGGCGGGCCTGGCGGGAGGCGATCGCGGAGCGGACCGCGGCCAGCGAGCCGCACAAGTGGTACCCGCAGCGAGCCGGCCGGCCGGATCTGGTCACCAGCCGGGCGGTCGCGCACGGTCTGGCCGACGACCCGCTGGTGCGCCAGGAGATCGCCCGGCTGGTGGAGCTGGCTTGGTCGGCGCGGTGGACGGCCGAGCGTGCCGCCGCCGCGCGGGCGGCGGGTCGGCCGCCCGGGCCGGAAGGCTCGCTGGGCAAGCTGGCCAGCAGCGTCATCGCCCGGCAGGCGGCACGGGTACACGCGCTGATCGCCGGGCCGCACGGCATGCTGGTCGGGCCCGGCTCGCCGCTGGACGGGACGATCGCCGAGATCTTCCTGTCCGTGCCGGGCATCTCCATCGCCGGCGGCACCGACCAGATGCAGCGGACGATCATTGGCGAGCGGATTCTCGGCCTGCCTAGGGAGCCCGACCCCAGCCGGGATCTGCCCTTCCGCGAGGTGCCCGGTGGCTTATCTGGACCGACACGGCATCCGCATCTCCTACCAGGTCTTCGGGCCACCGGATGGTGCCACGCCGCTTTTGCTCACCCATGGCTTCTCCGCATCGTCGGCGATGTGGCAGCCGAATATCGCGGCGCTCGCCGCCGCCCGGCCGGTCATCACCTGGGACCTGCGCGGCCACGGCAGCAGCGACGCACCGGAGGACCTGGCGTGCTACTCAGCCGACGCCTGCGTGGCGGACATGGCCGCGCTGCTCGACGCGTGCGGGATCGGGCGCGTGGTGGCGGGCGGGCTGTCCCTGGGCGGGTTCTTGTCGCTGGAGTTCTGCCTGGCGTACCCGGACCGGGTCGCCGGGCTGGTGCTGTGTGACACCGGCCCGGGCTACCGCCGCGACGAGGCGCGGCAGCGGTGGAACGACCGGGCCATCGCGCTCGCCGAGCGCCTGGAGCGCGATTCGGCACGCGGGCTGGCGCTCGCCGCCCGCGGCATGCTCACCCAGCGCGACGCGCGCGTGATCGACGCGCTGCCGGCGATCACCGTCCCGGCGCTGGTGCTGGTCGGCGCGCGGGACTCCGATTACCTCGGCGCAGCCGAGTACATGGCGGCGAGACTTCCCCGGGCCGTGCACGCGGTGATCCCGGAGGCCGGCCACGTCTGCAACGTCGACCAGCCGGACGTGTTCAGCCAGCAGGTGCTCGCCTTCCTGGACCAGCCAGATCTCCGGTAAGAACGCCTGCCTCGGCCAGCCGGGTTATCTGCTCTTCGGTCAGGCCTGCCTCGGCGAGCACCTCGCGGGTATGCTGCCCGGCCAGCGGGGCCGGCCGTCGCACCGAAGCCGGGGTCGCCGAGAACCGGGTCGGCGGCGGGATCACCTTGTACCGTCCGGCGTCCGGATGCTCGTCCTCGGGCAGCGCGTCGATGAGCTCGTCCAGCCCGGGCGCTGCCGCGGCCGGAATCCCGGCGTCCGCGCAGAACGCCAGCCACTGGGCGGTGGTCTTCGTGGCGAGCACCCGGCTCAGCGTGGCGTAGCCGAAGCCCGGTTCCCGCCAAAGCGCGCGGCTGGACAGTCTGGGGTCCCCGACCAAGTCGTCGTGACCTGCGGCGCGTAGCAGCGCCGTCCAGTGCGCCGCGCGATGCGGCTGCACCGCGATCCAGCCGTCGGCGGTCTGCAGCGCCCCGCGCAGCGGGGTGAGGATGCGCTGGTACCCGGCCGGGCCCCGGGCCGGTCGGGAGATGGCGCCACTGCCGTGCTCGACCAGCAGGAAGGCGAGCATCGCATCGGCCATCGGCACCTCGACCTTCTGTCCCTCACCGTTTCTCGCCCGGTGGAACAGCGCGGCGATGATCGAGTACGCCAGCACCAGCCCGGACACCTTGTCGGCGAGTAGCGTCGGCATCAGCCCGGGTCGGCCGCTCGCGCGGCGCAGCACGTCAGGCACACCGCAGGCAGCCTGGATGATGTCATCGAACGCGGGCGCGTCCGCCTGCGGGCTGTCCGACGGGAACCCGTGCGCCTGGCAGTAGATCACGTCCGGCCGGATGGAGGCGATGTCCGGATAGCGCAGGCGCAGGCGGCCGACCGATCCCGGCCGGAGGTTGGTGACGAACACGTCGCAGCCGGCCGCGACGCGTAGCAGCGCGGCCCGGCCGTCCGGGTGCGCGACGTCGAGCGAGATATTGCGCTTGTTGCGTAGCAAGTTCAACGAGACGCCGGACAGGCCGGGATATGGTCCGGAACCCATGATCCGGTTGATGTCGCCGTCCCGGGTCTCCACGGTGATCACGTCGGCCCCCAGGTCGCCGAGGATCTGAGTAGCCAGCGGACCCATCACCACCGAGCTGAGGTCGAGCACGCGTATCCCGTCCAGCGGACCGCCAGATCCGGCCTCATGGGATGCGGGCATGCGGCCTCCTGGTAAATCGATATTGATGTCGATAGTATCAGGGTGCATGCGGCATACCAGGCGTGCCGCACGTACGTGCGCGCCGTGCCGGCCGGCGAGCACGCCTGGGGCAGCCGAAAAGGGACACAGGCGGAGTCGTTATGCCGAAGTTTGTCTTTACCGAGGAGCAGCAGGACCTGCGCGACATGGTTCGACGGTTTCTCGCGGAGAAATCGCCGGTCAGTGAGGTACGGCGGCTGATGGCGACCGAGGCCGGGTACGACCCGGCGGTCTGGGCGCAGCTCGGACAGCTCGGGCTCGCCGGGCTCACCATCCCGGAGACGTACGGCGGTGCGGGCTGCGGGCCGGTGGAGCAGCTGATCGTGTGCGAGGAGGCGGGCGCGGCGCTGCTGAGTGCCCCATATCTGGCCAGCGCCGTGCTCGCCGCCGGGGCGCTGCTGGCCAGCGGCGACGCCGCCGCGCAAGCGGATCTCCTGCCGGGCATAGCGTCCGGTGAGACGATCGCCACGCTCGCCGTGCCGGAAGACGACGGCTCATGGACGCCGGACGATTTCAGGGTCACCGCACGCCGGTCCGGTGACCGGTTCCTACTGGACGGTCGCAAGTCGTTCGTGCTCGACGGGATGATCGCGGACCTGATCCTCGTCGCGGCTTCGTCCGATGACGGGCCCGCGCTGTTCGCGGTCGGCGGCGGAGCGCCGGGCCTGTCCGGTCAGGCGATGCAGACTCTCGACATGACCCGCAAGCAAGCCGTGCTCACGTTCAGCGGAACCCCGGGCCGGCCAGTGGGTCAGCCCCGTGCGGCCGCGGAGATCGTGGCACAGGCGGTTCGCGGTGGCATGCTCGCGCTGGCCGCGGAGCAGGTCGGCGGAGCGCAGCGCTGCCTGGACATGGCGGTGGCGTACGCAAAGGTCCGGCATCAATTCGGCCGGGCGATCGGCAGCTTCCAGGCGGTCAAGCACACGTGCGCGGACATGTTGATGGAGGTCGAGTCCGCCAGGTCCGCCGCTTACTACGCGGCCTGGGCGGCTGCGGACGGCGCCGCCGATCTGCCGCTGGTCGCGAGCCTCGCCAAGGCTCACTGCTCGGAGGCTTACTTCCACGTCGCCGCGTCGAACATCCAGGTTCACGGGGGCATCGGTTTCACCTGGGACCATGACGCGCACCTGTACTACCGGCGGGCCAAGTCCGCTGAGGTGATGCTGGGCATGCCGGCGTCGCACCGTGAGGTCGTCGCCGGCCTGCTGCTCAAGGACACCACGCGTTAAGGGTTGATCCGGCGTGAACACGGGATTCGGCGGCACCGCGCCGCACGGCCCGGGATCACCGATTCTGTGGCTAGAGATCATTGGCGCCGGGCTGTTGCTCATCGTGACAGGCGGCATCGGTCTGAGCCGCAGCAGGCTACGCCGCCTGGCCGCCTAAGCGTAACCAATGCTCAGCCGCGGCCGGCCGCGATCGCTTTCGCGGCCGGCGGGCTGTCTGGCGCCGGCTGTCACGGTCTCAGTGTGCGAGCAGGACGGCGATGAGCACGTCGGCTAGCCAGTGCTGGTAGGCGTCGGGGTGGCGGCCTGACTGTGTGACGTGCAGGACGTAGAGCTCGGGGACGGTCAGCGCCCATAGCGTGTGTGCGGCTTCGGGCACGCTGGTGCGCAGTGTGCCCTTGGCCGCGAGTCGTTGTGCGCTGGTACGGGCGCGGGCGAGCCGCTCGTTGTTGATGTTGTGCCAGAGGGTGGCGATCTCGCTGTCCCGGGTGGCGGTGGCGCGCACGAGCTCGAGCAGGTGTGCGGCCCGGTCGTTGAGCCGCCTGGCGTTACGGGCGATCAGCTGGAGTTGCTGCTCGGCGGCGGGCGCGTCGAGCTGTTCCTGGAACCAGGCTTGCCGGTCGACAGGCGCGTCGGGCCCGCCGGTCATGGCCGTGGTGACGGCCGCCGTGAGCAAGTTGCGCTTGTTGGTGAAGGCCTTGTAGACGGTCGGTACCGCGACGCCGGCCCGGGCGGCGATGTCCTCGATCCGGGTGCCCTCATAGCCGCGTGCTTCGAATTCTGCGTGGGCGGCTTCGACGATGCGGAGCCGGGTGGCGGCCGCCTGGGCCTGGCGGAGCGGCGAATTGCGGCGCGGGGGGCTGACATCGGCAGTCATTGGGTATAGTCTCACTCTATCCAGTAGAGGAATACTCTCCTACAAGGACATCGTAGCGGGGGGCCCGATGATGATGATCGAGGGCACGGCGCGATCCGCCGGGCGGGTGCGATGACTGCCAGTTCCCCGGTTGCGGTGATCGGCGCGGGCAACGTCGGCTGTGCGCTGGCCGCCGATCTGGGGCTGCGGGGCGTCGAGGTTCGCCTCTTCAACCGCTCGCCCGGGCGGCTCGCCGCGATCCGGGACGCCGGCGGCATCACCGTGACCGGCGAGATCGAAGGGGCCGCGCCACTGAGCCTGGCGACCGGATCGCTGGAACAGGCCGTCGATGGCGCCGGGGTGGTGGCCGTCACCGTCCCGACGGCATCGTTGCCGGCCTATGCGGCCGCCCTTGCCCGGGCGACGGCCGATGGGCAGCTGATCTGGCTGAACCCGGGCCACAGCGGCGGCGCACTGTATCTCGCGGCCGAGCTGGCACGGGCCGGCCGCCGGGCAGAGCGCACGATATGCCAGCTGACCACCGCCTCACACGTCAGCCGGCTGATCGGCCCGGCCACGGTCCGGGTATTCCTGCGCAGCCGGGCGTCGCTCGCCGCGCTTCCGGCTAGCCACCTGCACCAGTGCCATCGGCAGCTGGATGCGCTGCTGCCGGGCCAGTTCGGCCGGGCCGAGAGCGTGCTCGAAGCCGACCTGGCGAACCTCAACGCGATCTTGCACCCGCCCGGGATGGTGTGCAACGCGGGCTGGATCCAGGCCACCGCGGGCAAGTTCGGCTTCTACGCCGACGGCAGCGGGCCCGCGGTCGCCCGGGTGATGGACGCGATCGATGTCGAGCGGATGGCGCTGGCCCGCGCGCTGGGTGTCCGGGCCGTCCCCTTTGCCGAGCTGTTCCGCCAGCTCGGGTTCACCACCGGCGGACAGGCACACGCGGGCAGCGCGTACCACGCCATCCAGTGCAGTGAGCTGATCCACCCGATCCAGTCGCCTCCCACGCTTGACCACCGCTACCTGCACGAAGACGTCGGCTGGGGACTGGTTCCCTGGATGCACCTCGCCGCGGCAGCCGGCAGCCCGGCGCCCACGATCACCGCCCTCACCCACCTAGCCGGGGTGATCAACGGCATCGACTACTCGCGCCAGGGGCTCACCCTCGAGCGCATGGGACTAGCCGGAAAAACCCCCGCTCAAATCCGCGTCCACGTCAGCACACCCGCCGCCGAACGGGTCGGCGGCATCAGGGCGGCCCCGGCGGGGAAGGTGCCTGGTGGCTAGGGTCGAGTCGTGCTTGCGCTCACGACGGTCTCTGCCGCCCCGCACGTCTGGCTTACCGAGGTGCCCGATCCAGTGCCTCTGGCCGATCAGGCACTGGTCAGGGTCCGGGCATCGTCGCTCAACCGCGGGGAGGTCATCGACCTGCCGAAGATGCCGCCGGGCACGGTCGCTGGCTGGGATGTCGTCGGCGTGGTCGAACGGGCGGCCGGCGACGGCAGCGGGCCGCCCGCCGGCACCCGAGTGGCCGGGCTGGTGCGCACAGGGGCCTGGGCGCAGCTGGCTGCGGTCCCGGTCAGCCGCCTGGCGGCGATTCCTGCAGGCCTGTCCGATGTGCAGGCCGCCACCCTTCCCACCGCCGGGCTGACAGCGCTGCGGGCGCTTGCGATCGGAGGCCTGGTGCTCGGCAAGCGCGTACTGGTCACTGGTGCCACTGGCGGAGTCGGGCGGATGGCGGTCCAGCTCGCGCGGGCGAGCGGCGCTGATGTCACCGCGCTGGTCCGCGATGCCGCCGCGTCCGGCGAGCTGATGAGCCGCCTCGGCGCCGCGACTGTCACCGAGCATCTCGGCGGTGAGTTCGATGTCATCATCGACTGCGTCGGCGGTGCCACGTTCGGGCTTGCCATCGAGCGCCTGTGCCCACGGGGGGTCGTGGTGAACCTCGCGACGCAAGACGACGAGGAACTGGTCAGCTTCCGGGCCGGACGCTTCGACCGCGCACGCGGCGCGATGATCTACACGCTGAACCTTCCGGACGAGCTCGCGTCCCACGCCAGTGCGGCCGGTGATCTCACCCGCCTGTGCGCGCTGGCCGCCGGCGGACGGCTAGATGGCCAGGTTGAACTCCAATGCTCGTGGCGCCAACCGGAGCGTGCGATCGATGCCCTGCTGAACCGCCGCATCGGCGGCAAGGCCGTGCTCCACATTGACTGATCCCCACCCGGCGAATGACTGAATGGGATAGCCCGCGGATAGCTACAGGAGCACCGCCCGAGTGGCCGCCGTCGGGAAGCGTGACCGGTCCCGATCCTGCTGACCGGGCGCGCGACTGGCGCTGTGACCGGCGCCCGGCTGTAGACCGCATTCGCCGCTACGTATTTACGGAGGCGAGGATCGACTGCAAGGCTTGGCAGCACAGATTTGTGGCGTTCTGTGCGGTACCCGGCCGGATCACTGGAGGCGTCACGGTGGCTTGATCAATACTCAACGGATCACGAGAGGGGGGGCACCAGATGACTTCGGAAGTGACGGATACACCGAGACCGGGACAGCCGCCTGCGGCTAGCGAGCTCGCGTGGCACACGCTCGACGCCGACCAGGTCCTTC
>Ga0207664_10001912_pt1 | contig 13673 bp, 12 predicted proteins | sample LARL83metaG_FD_184349 | JGI IMG/M metagenome (GOLD analysis project Ga0207664, IMG submission 184349) | Corn, switchgrass and miscanthus rhizosphere microbial communities from Kellogg Biological Station, Michigan, USA - LAR L8-3 metaG... | ecosystem: Host-associated > Plants > Roots >...
CGCCCGCGATCACCGGCAGCGCGAGGATCAGCAGCAGCGCGTAGATCAGGATCGCCCACACGAACAGCGGCAGGCGGCCCCAGCCCATGCCGGGCGCGCGCATGTTCACGATCGTCGCGTAGAAGTTGATCGCGCCGACGAGCGAGGAGATGCCGGTGATGTGGATCAGGTAGATCCACGCGTCCTGGCCGCCGCTCGGCGTGAACGTGTGCTCGGAGAGCGGCGTGTAGGAGAACCAGCCGGCCTCCGGCGGCTGCCAGAAGAGCGAGGAGTAGAAGACGATCGCGCCGAACAGCAGCAGCCAGTAGGAGAGCGCGTTCAGGCGCGGGAACGCCATGTCGCGCGCGCCGATCATCAGCGGCAGGAAGTAGTTCGCGAAGCCCGCCATCATCGGCACGACGAACAGGAAGATCATCGTCGTGCCGTGGAGCGTGAACAGCTCGTTGTAGCGCTCGGGCGTGAGCAGGCTGTTGTTCGGCGTCCCCAACTGGAGACGGATCAGCAGTGCCTCGACGCCGCCGATCAGGAAGAAGGCGAACGTCGTGACGATGTAGAGGATCCCGATCTTCTTGTGGTCGGTCGTGGTGAACCACTCGGTCCACCGCGCGCGCGTGGGCTCGGCCTTGACCTCGTGGGCGATCACCTGGGGCACTGGGCGCAGTGCGTACTCGGTGGTTGCCATGATCGGTTCGGGTTCCTTTGTCTGCTAGAGGATGCCGTCGGTGCTCAGCTGCTGGCGCAGCTGGATGACCTGTCTGTTGGCCGTCGCGATCGCCGCTCTCTGGTCGGCGAGCCAGGTGAGGTACTGGTCCGGCGTGACGACCTTCACCTGCGCCGTCATGTCGGCGTGGTTGCGGCCGCACAGCTCCGCGCACTGGCCTCTGTAGGTCACGCCGGCCTCGGGCGCCTTGAACCACGTGTAGTTGTGGTAGCCGGGGAACGCGTCGAACTTGCCGCCGAGCTTCGGGATCCACCAGGAGTGGATGACGTCGGTCGACTGCAGGTCGAGCACGACCGTCGTGTCGGCCGGCACGACCATCTGCTGGTAGGAGTAGGGCAGCCCGAACGCGTTCGAGTCGCAGCTCGCGCCGTACGTGTAGCGCCAGACGTACTGGCGGCCGGTCACGCAGATCGTGAGCTTCTTGCCGTTCGGCGGCGTCGGCGTCGAGGTCGAGGCGAACTGCAGGCCGTTGGGGCCGCTGTTCGGCGGATCCTGGATCGAGCTGAGCTTCGAGAAGGTGACGGCCGCGAGCACCACGAGGATCAGCGCGGCGCCGACCGTCCAGGTGATCTCCAGGCGGGTGTTGCCATGGATCTGGGCGGCGACGCGGCCTCTCTTGGCGCGGAACTTGACGATCGAGTAGAGCAGCGCGCCCTCGACCACGACGAACACGACGATCGCGATGTAGAGGATGATCTTGTACAGCGAGTGGATCTGGTCGGCGTTCGGCGAGCCGCCCGACTCCGGGGTGATGAAGCCCGCGAACGCGCCGCTGGCGAACACGAGCGAGGCGATCGTCGCGAGCAGCAGGGCCGCGGCGAGGCGGCGGCGGAAGGAGGATTCGGGTCGCAAGGCGGCGCGGATTCTACTCATGGAGCGGCGGAGCGACGCGTCACCCCGGCGTCACCCCGGCTCACCGGCCCTCGAACGCCGCGGGCCGCTTCTGCAGGAACGCCGTGACGCCCTCGACGAAGTCGCGCGTGGTCGCCTGCTCCTGTTGGATCGCCGCCTCGAGCTCGAGCTGCTCGGCCAGCCGGCCGTAGACCCACGTGTTCAGCTGACGCTTGGCGCCGGCGTAGGAGCGCGTCGGGCCGGCGGCGAGGCGCGCCACGAGCGCATCGGCCGCCGCCTCCAGCTCGTCGTCCGGATGGACGGCGTTCACGAGCCCCCAGGCGTGCGCCTGAGGTCCGTGGATCCGCTCGCCGAGCAGCGCCATCTCGAGCGCGCGCGTGAGCCCGACGCGCGCCGGGATGAAGGCGGAGGAGCCGCCGTCGGGCACCAGGCCGATGTTCACGAACGCGAGCAGGAAGTAGGCGGACTCGGCCGCCAGCACGAGGTCGCACGCGAGCGCCAGCGAGCAGCCGACGCCGACCGCGCCGCCGTTGACGGCCGCGACGACCGGCTTGGGCAGCTCGCGGATCGCCGTGATGACCGGGTGGTAGCGCTCGTGCAGCGAGGTCTGCAGGTCGGGCTGGCCCTCCGGCGTCGTGTCGAAGCCGGCGGACAGGTCGGCCCCGGAGCAGAAGCCGCGCCCGGCGCCGGTCAGCAGCAGCGCGCGCAGCGCGTCGTCTCCCGCCACGACGTCGAGCGCCGCGCGCAGGTCGCGCGTGAGCGTCTTCTCCCACGCGTTCATCTTCTCGGGCCGGTTCAGCTCGATCCGCGCGGCGCCGCCGGCGCGCGCGAGGTTGACGGTCTCGTACGCGTGGACCAGCTCGTAGTCGCTCATGCGCGGGCATGCTAGGGCGGCGCCGGGCCTGCGCGCCGCAGTCGCTTCGACATGAGACGCCCCTCATATACTCCCGGCGCTTTGCCGAAGTCGAAGGCCATTCGAGCCGCGGCGTGGACGGTCGTCGTCGCCGGCGTCGCCGCTCCGCTCGTGCGTCGCCGGATGCGCCTGCCGAAGGCCGCCGTGCTCGCGACGGCCGCCGCCGCGCCCGTCGCCGTGTGCGTCGCGGTGCCGCGCAGTCGCGCGCGCGACGTCGCGACGTGCGCCCTGCAGATGTGGGCCTACCTGGCCGCGTACGAGATGCCACACGACGACCCGCAGGCGCTGCACGCGCGCGTGAAGGTCGACTACCCCGTCACGATCGACCGCGCGCTCGGGCTCGGCGTGCCGCCGACGCTGCGACTGCAGCGGCTGCTGCGCCCGCCGGGGCAGATGCGCGCGGTCGAGAAGCTGCTGGTGTGGACCCACTGGGTGTGGTTCCTCGTCCCGCACGCGGCGACCGCCTACGTGCTGGTTCGCCATCGCGAGCGCTTCGGCCGCGCGGCGGCGACGACGTACGCGGTCTTCGACCTGGGCGCCGTCGTCTACTGGCTGGCGCCGACGGCGCCGCCGTGGTACGCGGCCGAGAGAGGCCGGCTCGGCGACGCCCACAGCCCGCACGTCCGGCGCATGATGGTCGAGTACGGCGAGCAGTTCTGGAAGCACCGCTGGGGGCCGCTCTACTCTGTTCTGGGAGGCAATCCGCTGGCCGCCATGCCATCCCTGCACTTCGCCACGTCCGTCAACGCCGCGCACCTGCTCGCCGAGTCCGGCCCCGTCGAGGGTGCGATCGGCTGGGCCTACGCGCTCACGCTCGGGCTCGCGCTCGTCTACCTCGGCGAGCATTACGTCGCCGACCTGCTCGCCGGGCTCGCGCTGACCGAGGGCGTGCGCGCGCTGGCGCCGACGGTCGGACCGCGGCTGGAGCGCGCCGCGCGCGTGGTGCAGGCGCTTGAGGCGCGGGCCCAGGCGTAGAGGCCATGGCCGAGGACGCCGTCGAGCCCGTCGCGCGCGCCCGAGCGCACGACCCCTCGGCCGTGCCGCTCGCCGCGCCGGAGCCGCTCGCGCTCGCGCACGACGAGGAGGAGATGCCGCGCGTCGCGCTGACGCGCCGGCGCGTGATCGCGCTCGTCCTCTTCGTGCTCGCCGCGATCGCCTTCCTCTACTTCGTGCTGCCGCAGATCGGCGGCGTGAAGGAGGCGTACGAGAGAGTCTCCGGCGGCGACCACGTCTGGCTCGCGGCGGCGCTCGTGCTGGAGCTGTTCTCGATCGCCAGCTACGTCGCGCTCTTCCACGGCATCCACGTGCCGCCGGGCTCGCCGCTCAGACACCGCGACAGCTACCTGATCACGATGGCGGGACTGGCGGCGACGCGGCTGTTCGCGGCCGGCGGCGCGGGCGGCGTCGCGCTGACGGCGTGGGCGCTGCGGCGCTCGGGGATGGAGCGGCGCGAGGTCGCCGAGCGGATGATCGCCTTCCTCGTCGTGCTCTACGGCGTCTACGTCGTCGCGATGCTCGTCTGCGGCGTCGGCCTGCGCACCGGCGTGCTGCCGGGCTCGGCGCCGTTCGGCCTGACGGTCGTGCCGGCGATCGTCTCCGGTGTCGTGATCCTCGTCTTCGGCGCGCTCGCGTTCGTGCCCGAGGACTTCGAGCGCCGCATCGAGCGGATGGCGCCGCGCCGCCCGCGGCTCGCGCGCTGGCTGCGCCGCGTCGCGCTCGCGCCCGCCTCGCTGCGCGGCGGCGTGCGCTTCGCGCTGCGGAAGGCGATCCACCCGGATTGGGCGATGCTCGGCGCGGTGACGTGGTGGGCGTTCAACATCGCCGTGCTGTGGGCGTCGTTCCGCGCGTTCGGCTCGGCGCCCCCGATCGCCGTGCTCGTGCAGGCGTTCTTCGTCGGGATGCTCGCGAACCTGCTGCCGATCCCGGGCGGGATCGGCGGGGTGGACGGCGGCATGATCGGGGCGCTCGCGGCGTTCGGCGTCGACGCCGGCGTGGCTGTGCTCGCCGTGCTCTCGTATCGTCTGTTCGCGTTCTGGCTGCCGACGGTGCCGGGCGTGATCGCCTACTTCCAGCTGCGGCGGCGCGTGCAGCGTTGGCGGCGCCGGCCGGCGACCGTCTGAGTGCGGGGCCCCGGCGGGGCGCTATACTTTGTGAAGTATTGAGAACGGAGCGGGAATGGCTGACGTCGAGGACGTGATCATCATCGGGAGCGGCCCCGCCGGCTACACGGCCGCGCTCTACACCGCGCGCGCGGACCTCAGACCGCTCGTGATCGAGGGCTTCGCGTGGGGCGGCCTGTTGCAGCAGACGACCGACGTCGAGAACTACCCCGGCTACCCGAACGGGATCATGGGACCGGAGATGATGCAGGAGCTGCGCGACCAGGCCGAGCGCTTCGGCACGCGCTTCGTCACCGACGACGCGACGAGAGTCGAGCTGGTCGACGGCGGCGTCCAGACCGTCTGGATCGGCGACGACGCTCACCGCGCGAAGGCGGTCGTGCTCGCGATGGGCGCCCAGCACAAGAAGCTCGGCATCGAGGGCGAGGAGCTGTTGTCCGGGCGCGGCGTGTCCTACTGCGCGACGTGCGACGCCGCCTTCTTCAAGGAGCACGACACGGTGATCGTCGGCGGAGGCGACTCGGCGATGGAGGAGGCGATCTTCCTCGCGAAGTTCGCCGCGAGAGTCCACGTGATCCACCGCCGCGACGAGTTCCGCGCCTCGGCGATCATGCTCGACCGCGCGAGAGCGGTCGGGAACATCGAGTTCGTGACGCCCTACGTGCCGGAGCAGTTCGTCGCAGGCGAGAGCGGCGCGCTCGCGACCGTCCGCACCCGGCACGCCGAGACCGGCGAGCTGCGCGACGTGCCGGCGACGGGGGCGTTCATCGCGATCGGCCACGAGCCGCAGTCCGAGCTCGTGGCCGGCCAGGTCGAGCTCGACGAGAACGGCTACGTGAAGACGGTCGGGCTCTCGACGCGGACGAGCGTCGCCGGCGTGTTCGCCGCCGGCGACCTCGTCGACCACACCTACCGCCAGGCGGTCACCGCCGCCGGCTCCGGCTGCAAGGCCGCGCTCGACGCCGAGTGGTACCTGCGCGACACGTCGCCGGACGTCGCGGCGCGTCCGGCCTCGGAGACGATCGAGGCGTGATTCGTTAACGCTCGGCTACCGCGGTTGACGCCCGCGGTCGCCGGCTGATAGCCATTGCTCCGGCAAATGGTGAGGGCTCGTCGCGCAATCGGCGCGGCGAGGCTCTCCCAGGGGACAGGAGGCGCACGATGGCCAGTGACGCAGGCGTTGGACGGGTCGGGGGCTATGGCTGGAAGCCGTCGCTCCCGGATCCGCGCGACATCCAGGCGGACCCGACCGGGATTCCGGTGCTCGACGAGGTCGACCCGCGCAGCGAGTACATGACGACCGTCTACAACCAGCTCCAGCTCGGCAGCTGCACGGCGAACGCCGTCGCCGCGGCGATCGACGCGGACCGGATCGTCGACGGGATGGATCCGATCTACCCGGCGCGACTCGGGATCTACTGGCTGGAGCGCTTCCTCGAGCATCAGCCGCCGGACGCGGACACCGGGGCGATGGGTCGCGACGGCTTCAAGGCGGCGCGCACGTTCGGCGTGATCCCGGAGAGCGACCTGCCGTACACCGACGACAAGAGCAGCGCGGCGTTCACGTCCGACCCGCGCGAGAACGCGAGATGGGGCGCCGACCACTGGGTGCTCGGCGACAAGTACAAGAGCGTTCCGCGCTCGATGACGGCGTTCAGAAGCGTGCTCTCCAACCGGCAGACGATCGCGTTCGGCTTCCGCGTTCCGAACAGCTTCGAGTCGGCCGAGATGGCGAGAACCGGCATCATGGCGGCGCCGGACGCGACCGATCTCACGAACGACGGGCACGAGGTGCTCGCGGTCGGCTACCTCAGAGACGAGCCCCACTACTGCCTCGTGCGCAACTCCTGGGGCACCGACTGGGGGATCGGCGGCTACTTCCTGATGCCGTGGGCGTGGCTGCTCGACGCCAGCTTCTCGGGCGACCTGCGCACGATCTACCGCCCGTTGAGATGAGTGCCCCGTGAGGCCCTGAGATCCTCAGAAGACGCCGAAGTCGATCTCGAGCGTCGGGTCGACCGCCAGCGCCGCCTGCAGCGAGCCGGCGAGCGCGGCGACGAGCAGCTCGCGCACCTGCGGCGCGGGCAGGTCGCGGTGGTCGAGCCAGTCGAGGCTGACGCCCTCGACGAAGCTGAGCCAGCCCTCCAGCGCGGTGCGCAGCGTGGGGGAGGGCTCGGCTTGGTGGGCGACGCCCTCGGCGATCAGGCGCAGGAACTCCGCGCGGTCGCGGTCGCGGATGGCGCGGATCTCCGGGTCCGAGCCGAGCCCGGCGAGGTGCAGGGCGCGGAAGCGCTCGGACGCCTCGTCGACGAACGCGAGGTAGCCGTCGAGCGTGCGGCGCAGGCGCTCGGCCGGCGGCAGCGCCGGGTCGGGCTGGGCGAGCTCGAGCAGCTCGTCGGCCTCGGCGCGGATCGTCGCGAGGTAGAAGCCGCGCTTGCTTCTGAAGTAGTAGTAGAGCAGTCCCTTCGCGACGCCCGCCGCCGCGGCGACGTCGTCGATCGAGAGCTCGTCGTAGGCGTGCTTGGCGAACAGCTGGCGGCCGATCGCGAGCAGCTCGCCGCGGCGGTCGGCGGCTGGAGCCGCGGCTGTGTCTTGACTTGCGTTCAAGGCGCTGTCTATCGTACTCCGCATGAGCTTGAACGATGTTCAAACCGCGCCGGCCCGCGTCGCCGCCGACTTGATCTCCTACGAGGATCTCTACGCCCGCTGGGAGCAGGGCAATTGGAGCGCGACCGGGCTCGACTTCGCCGAGGACGCGCGCCAGTGGCGCGAGCAGCTGACCGACTTCGAGCGCAAGGCGGCGTTGTGGAACTACGCGCTCTTCTTCTGGGGCGAGGACGCGGTCGCCGACAACCTCTCGCCGTACATCGACGCCGCGCCGCTGGAGGAGCAGAAGTACTTCCTCGCCACGCAGCAGGTCGACGAGGCGCGCCACGCGGTCTTCTTCAAGCGCTTCATGCACGAGGTCTGCGGGCTGGGCGACGGCAGCGCGAGAAGCGGGCTCGAGGCGATCAAGCCCGAGCTGACCTGGGGCTTCCGCAAGATCTTCGACCGCCTCGACGCGATGGCCGACGAGCTGCGCAGGGACCGCTCGCCGGCGAAGCTGTCGGCCGCGGTCGCGCTCTACCACCTGGTGATCGAGGCGACGCTCGCCCAGCCGGGCCAGCACTTCATCACCTCCTACCTGGAGCGCCGCGACATCCTGCCGGCGTTCCGCGAGGGCATGCAGCAGATCGCGCGCGACGAGCAGCGCCACATCGCCTTCGGCGTGAAGCTGCTGCACGACGTCGCCGCCGGGGACGAGCGCTGCCGGCGCGCGGTCGCGGACCTGCTGCGCGAGGTCACCCCCTGGGGCGTCGCGGTGCTCCAGCCGCCCGACTGGAACCGCGACTACACCGAGGTCTTCGGCTTCACGCTCGAGGACATCGGCGAGGAGGGCATCACGTCGCTGCAGACCAAGCTGCGCAGCGCCGGCATGCCGATGGAGGAGCTGCCGGGCCAGCCGATCGTCCCGCCGGACGAGTCTCCGCGCGAGCTGGCCACGCGCGGCCCCTTGCTCGTGCAGGCCGGCCTGCTGGGCGAGAGACAGGCTGCGCCGCCGCGCGACGCCGCGACGATCGAGCTGGTGATGGACGCCGTGCGCCGCGGGGTGCCGCCGACGAACGGCGCGCGCCTGACGGTCCAGTTCGCCTTCACCGACGCCGAGCCGTGGACGCTGCGCCTCAACGGCGGCGAGCCGACGGTCGAGCGCGGCACCGACCCGAAGGCCGACGTCACCCTGCGCACGAGCTGGGAGGACTGGCTCGACGTCGCCGGCTTCCGTGTCAATCCCGGCCACGCGATCATGCGCGGCAAGCTGCGCCCGCGCGCGCGGCTGTCGGCGCTGCGGCTGCTGCCGGCGGTGCTGGGCGGGCGCGTCGGCTGAGCGGCGGCCTCAGGCGGCGGCGACGGTCGTCTCGCGGACGATCTTGCCCATCGCGTCCATCACGCGGACCTCGCCGCCGCCGTCGCGTCGCGTCAGCGCGCGCGCCCGGGCGACCGCCTTGCGCTCGCTGTCGCAGTGGACGAGCGCGCGACGGTGGCCCTCCTTGAGGATGTCCCAGCCGCCGTTCGCGTTGGGCTGTACGAAGCGGTTGATCGCCATCGGGGGTCCCTTCCTGAAATCAGCTTGCCCGTAGGCTAGGCGGGGGATCGGACGGCAAGCTGCGGCGCGGTCAGGTCCACGGCGCCGAGCGGATGGCTGCGCGCGTCGAAGAACAGCACCTCCGCCGCATCGAGCCGCCCTATCAGCTCTGCCTTGCGCGCGGCGACCTCACGCTTGGGCCCGGGCAGCAGCGAGATTGCGACGGGCCGGTCCGGGTGCTCGTTGAGCGCCTGCACGAGGTGCGCGTCCTGCGCGCTCAGGTTGCTGCCGAAGACGACGGTCGGGAGCTGGAGGGCGCGCAGCCGCTCGAGCGCATGCGACAGGTAGGCGTTGCCCTCGATCGCGCGCAGCTTCTCCTTCGCCGACCCCTCGGTCACGAGCAGCGGACGCGCGCGCGGATCGCCGTCGATCGGCCTGCCGAACTGGTCCAGCAGGCCCTGCAGGCCGGTGCGGCGCAGCTTCCAGGTTGCTCCCGTGCTGCCGACGACGAGGTGCAGCGCGCCATGCAGGAAGTAGACCGGGACGTCGCCGCGGTAGACCTTCGCCTGGTCGGGATCGAACTCGCAGCGGCCGTTGTGCATGAAGTGGTCGACGAACGGCGCCCAGCCGTCCGGGCCCTTCATCGCCCAGTACAGGACCAGGTCGTAGGAGGTGGTGAAGATCCACTCGTAGCCGAGCAGGTGGTCGCGGATCGCCTCCAGCGTCGCGTCGGGGATGCGCGCGCGATTGAGGTGGACCTCCTGGATCGCGTGGCCGAGCGCGACCTGGATGCTGCGGTAGCGCTCGAGGATCGGCGCCACGTCGATCCCGAGCGCGTCGTTCACGCGCATCGCGGTCATCAGGTCGCTGAGCGCGCGCTCGAAGTTGCGCGTGCCGTCGAACAGCGCATGGTCCGCGCGCGTCAGCCGGTCCTGGCGGGCGTGGTCGAACAGCGACCCGTACGCGAACTGCGGCCAGACGTTGACGCTCAGGCCGTTGCCGAGCAGCAGCGCCGCCCAGCGGTGCCGCCGGGCGACGGCCTCCCACCGAAGCAGGGATCCGTCGATCGCATCGGTCGCCATCCGCGGGTTCCTACCAGCGGCGACGGCGGGACCGCGGGCTTCTGGACGTTCCGCCTACGGCGTCAGCACGATCTTGAGCGCCTCGCGGGCGTCGTAGGCGCGGTAGGCCTCGGGCGCCTCGGCGAGGGGCATGTGACGGGTGACGAGCGGGGCCGGGTCGAGGATCCCGGCCTGCATGAGCGCGAGCACGCGGTCGACGTGGGCGATCACGTTCGCGAGGCCGAGCCGCAGCTGGAGGCCCTTCAGCCACGCGAGTCCGAGCGGGACGTCGCCCTTGCCGGCGTAGGCGCCGATCCCGGAGACGACGCCGGCGTCGCGCGTGAGGGAGATCGCGAGCGCGAGCGGCGCGGGGTCGCCGACGGCGTCCACCGTCACGTCGACGCCGCCGCCGGTCGCGGACCGCACCGCCTTCTTCGGGTCGTCCTCGGTCAGGTGCAGCGGTGTCGCGCCGAAGCGCTGCGCCATCGCGAGGCGGTCGGCGACCGTGTCGATCGCGAACACCTGGGCCGCGCCGGAGGCCCTCGCCGCCTGCACGGCACACAGCCCGACCGGCCCGAGCCCCAGCACCGCGACCGTGTCGCCCGCTCTCACGCCCGCATGCGCGACCGAGTGGTAGCCGGTTCCCATCACGTCGCCGGCGAACAGCGCGACGTCGTCCGACATGCCCTCCGGCACGCGCCGCAACGTCAGGTTCGCGTGCGGGACGAGCAGCGCCTCGGCCTGCGCGCCCTGCAGGTTCCCGAGCTTCGAGCCATGGCCGAACGTGCGGCCGTGCGAGCAGCGGTGGTAGTCGCCGCGGATGCACGGCGTGCACGTCGCGCAGGCGGTCACGAACGTTCCCAGCACGCGGTCGCCGACGGCGACGCGCTCGACCTGCGCGCCCGCCTCGGTCACCGTGCCGACGAACTCGTGGCCGATCGTGAAGCCCCGCTCGACCGGCACGCGCCCGTGGTAGATGTGGAGGTCGGAGCCGCAGATGCCGCTCGCTCCGATGCGGACGATCGCGTCGTCGGAGGCGCTCAGGACGGGGTCGGGAACCTCCTCGACGGCGACCTCGCCGGGGGCCTGGAAGGTGACGGCGTGCATCAGTCGCTCTCCTCGTCGAGGTCGTAGGTGAAGAAGCCCTCGCCCGTGGAGCGGCCCAGGCGCCCGGCGAGCACATGCCGGCGCAGCAGCGGCGCGGCGCGGTAGCGCTCCTCGCGGTACTCGTCCGCGAGCGCGTCCAGCACGGAGAGGACGTGGTCGAGGCCGATCTCGTCGCCCCACGCGAGCGGCCCGCGCGGGTGGTTCAAGCCATGGACCATGCCGGCGTCGAGGTCGGCCGGCGTGCCGACGCCCTCGCCGACCGCGAACGCCGCCTCGTTGACGAGCTGGCAGACGATCCGGCCGAGCGCGAGCCCCGGCGCGTCGCCGACCCACTCCGTGTGCAGCCCGAGCGTCGCGAAGAAGCGCTCGGCGGCGCTCGCCGCCGCGTCGTGCGAGTCCGGCCCGCGCGTGCACTCGACGAGCCCGCCGCGCGGCAGCGGCGCCAGCGCGTGGAAGCCGACCGCCGCGCCGCCCGGGTCCAGCGCGGCGAGCGAGCCCTCGTGCAGGCAGATCGCGCGCGGGCCGCCCTGCAGCGGCGGGCCCTCCGGGTCGGCGCCGCAGTCGAGGATCAGGAACGGCACCTCGCCGTGGGCCTCGTCGGGCGTGCGCGCGTCCCAGCCAACGTCGCCGGCGCGTGCGAGCAGCAGGTGCGCCAGCGGGATCTCGCCGGCGATCACGACGAGCGGGCCGCCCGGCGCGCTCGGCAGCTCGGCGCGCGGCGGCTCGGCCGGGTCCTCGGGCCGGTGCGGGCCGTCGCGGTAGTCGTAGAAGCCGCGGCCCGACTTGCGCCCGGTGCGGCCGGCGGCGACCATCCGCGCGCTCAGCGGCGAGGGGCGCCAGCGCGGCTCGCCGAAGCTCAGCTCGTGGAACGACTTCGAGACGTCGAAGCCGACGTCGACGCCGACGAGGTCCATCAGCTCGAACGGGCCCATGCGAAAGCCGCCGCCGAGGCGCGCGATGCGGTCGACCTGCTCAGGCGCGGCGATCCGCTCGGTCACGAGCCGCAGCGCCTCCAGCCCGAACGGGCGGTTGGCGCGGTTGACGAGGAAGCCGGGTCCGTCGGCGGCGTCGATCACGACCTTGCCCATCGCCTCGCCGAGCGCGCGGGCGCGCGCGAGCGCCGCCTCGCCGGAGTCCTCGCCGGCGACGACCTCCAGCAGTCTCATCAGCGGCGCGGGGTTGAAGAAGTGCATCCCGACGACGCGCTCGGGCCGCGGCACCGCGCCGGCGATCGCCGTGATCGGGATCGAGGAGGTGTTCGACGCCAGCACGCAGCCGGGCGAGACGATCTGCGCCAGGCGGGCGAACAGCTCGCGCTTCAGCTCCAGTCGCTCTGGCGCCGCCTCGATCACCAGCTCGCAGGGCGCGAGCGCGTCGAGCGAGCCGACCGGCTCCAACCGCGCGCTCGCCGCCTCTGCGTCCGCCGCGCTCCAGCGCCCGCGCTCGGCGCCTTTCGCGAGGTTCGCGCGCAACGCCGCCGCGCCGCGCTCGAGCGCCTCGGGGACGGGGTCGTGCAGCAGCGTGCGCGCGCCCGCGAGCACGGCGAGCTGAGCGATCCCGCCGCCCATCGTGCCGGCGCCGACGACGCCTACTGTCCTGGGGGTCGCGGCGCTCACCCGGTGAGCGCGTTGATGCCGGTCGCCGCGCGGCCGATGATCAGCTTCTGGATCTGCGAGGTGCCCTCGTACAGGGTGGTGACGCGCACGTCGCGGAAGTATCGCTCGACCGGGTGATCGTCGACGTAGCCGGACCCGCCATGCAGCTGGATCGCCGTGTTCGCGGTGCGCACGGCGGCCTCGGTCGCGAACAGCTTCGCGATCGAGGTCTCGGTCGTCGAGGGCTTGCCCTGGTCCTTCAGCACGCCGGCGCGCCACGCGAGCCCGCGTGCGGCCTCCATGTCGACGACCATGTCGGCGATCATCGCCTGCACGAGCTGGAAGCTCGCGATCGGCTTGCCGAACTGCTCGCGCTCCTTGGCGTAGGAGACGCTCGCGTCGATGCAGCCCTGCATCACGCCGACGCACCCGCACGAGACCGAGTAGCGGCCCGAGTCCAGAGCCGACATCGCGACCTTGAAGCCGTCGCCGATCCCGCCGAGCATCGCCTCCTCGGGCACCTCGACCTCGTCGAGCGCCAGCTCCGCCGTGTCCGATCCGCGCAGGCCGAGCTTGTGGTGGATCGGCTGCGCCGTATAGCCGGGGTGCTCGGTGTCGACGAGGAAGCAGGCGAGGCCGCGGTAGCCGAGCGACGGGTCCGTCTGGGCGAAGATCAGCGCGAGCTTCGCGTGGCAGCCCTGCGAGATGAACATCTTGGAGCCGGAGATCGACCAGCCGCCCTCGACGCGTCTCGCGCGCGTCTTCTGGTTGGCCGCGTCGGAGCCGGTGTCGGGCTCGGTCAGGCCGAAGCAGCCGAGCCACTCGCCGCTCGTGAGCTTCGGCAGGTAGGTCTGCTTCTGCTCCTCGTTGCCCCACTTGAGGATCGCCGAGCAGACGAGCGAGGTCTGCACCGAGACGACGGTGCGCATCGAGGAGCAGCCGCGGCCGATCTGCTCGACCACGAGGCCGTAGGAGATGTAGTCCAGGCCGGCGCCGCCGTACTCGCGCGGGACGATCGCCCCGAGGTAGCCCTGGGCGGCCATCTTCGCCACCAGCTCGGTGTCGAAGTGGGCGTTGCGGTCGTTCTCGCGGGCGCGCGGGACGATCTCGTTGTCGGTGAACTCGCGCGCGGTGTCGCGGATCAGGCGCTGCTCGTCGGTGAGGTCGAAGTCCATGGCCGG
>Ga0207664_10001914_pt1 | contig 13669 bp, 10 predicted proteins | sample LARL83metaG_FD_184349 | JGI IMG/M metagenome (GOLD analysis project Ga0207664, IMG submission 184349) | Corn, switchgrass and miscanthus rhizosphere microbial communities from Kellogg Biological Station, Michigan, USA - LAR L8-3 metaG... | ecosystem: Host-associated > Plants > Roots >...
GTCTTCTTGCATAATCGCTCGATCCGGTTCGGCGGTGTTTGCCGAGAGGATCCGTCCGAGCGCGTTCACATCGGACGGGCGCTCGCGTTTTCTCGAACGGTGCGCGTCGACGCACAATCGGCGCACGACGGTGACCAGCCATGCTTCCGGGCAATGCGTATCGCGCGGCGGCGCGGAGTACCAGCGCACGAACGCCTCTTGCACGATGTCCTCGGCGTCGCTTTCGTTATGGACCAGGCGCAGCGCGGTTCGCCGCAGCCGCGGGCGGTAGGATTCCATCGATGTGCTATACATGTGACTTTCCGCCACTGTACAAGGAACCGCGCGGCACTTACAGAGCCACTTGCTATGGGGTGGAGTGGTCCACCTGAGGGTGTGTTATCGCGTGAACGTGGCGATCCAGTTGGCCTCCCACGTCTTGCCGTTGTCCGGCGAGAACGACTGCACCAGGCGAAACGAATGCGGCGTGAGGTCCTTGAAGATGAAGCGTGCGAGAATCGGCCGCCCGTTGAACGTGTCTCTGTCCCAGAAGAGCCCCTGGCCGTGCGAAAAGCCGCCGACGAGCGGAAGCGTGATCTCGCCGTTGTTGGCGTTGGCCCAGTAGACGCTCCACGCATGCGTCTGCGGATTGTAGAGCCGTAGGCTCAAGCCGTGGATGCGCCCGGCCGGCCCGCGCACGTCGAACTCGCCCAGATTCGCTTTGCCGTTCCACACTTTGCGTACGACCGACGTGCCGTCGTACGTCGCCCACGTGCGCGAGCCGCTGAGCGGATGCAGCAGCCGCGCCAGATGCGCGTGCCAGCTGCCGAACTCGAAGTCGAAGTCGTGCTGCCCGCCGGTCGTGGGTGCCGGCGCGGCACCGAGCAACATGCACGCAGCAAGAACGGCGCTCATGCATCGAACGAAAACTCTCATCGCGGCGAAGACGACGAGGCTGCGATCGTGTGACTAAAGCACGCCGGTCACAGAACCGCCGCGCGAGCGTTTGGTGTGCGCATGAAAAACGCCGTTCTATTTGCCGCCATCGTCGCGCTCTTTACCACGGTGGCCGCCGCCGACCAACAGCCGAACTATACCGGCCCGGAGTCCGCCTCTGAGAAGCGCTTCGTCGCCGCGATTCAGCACGACCTGATGCAGCGGTACCCAACCGCCCGCGACGCCGAGCGCGCGGGATATGTACGCTACACCGGAGTCGATGAATCGGGAGCGATCAGCTACGCAAACTGCCAATGGCAGTCCGCCGATCCGAAGCATCCCAGCCAACTTTGGTACGATCGCAACGGGAAGTTGCTCGGCGCGGATTTTTCGATCTTGCTGACGCACAGCACATCGCGTCCGAACGTGTGGGGCATCAATCCGGGGCGCTGGGCGGAGCTCGACGGCCACCAGCACTGGTGTTGAAGAATCCGTCAACGGGCGCCCGTTCGTACGACCACTACGTGCACGACGAGCAGTACGCAGCGGCGGGCGGCAACCCGAATCATCCCTCGCCTCAGGTCTTAGTTGCGATGCACAAGGCGGATAAGACTGCCGACGTCGTCCGCATGTTCCACTTCCCGGCGCTCTGGGACTTGCCGGTGTGGGTGAAACCGAATCCCAACGGCGCGTTCGCCGATATCAATCCGACGGTGCCGCACTGACGGGGGCGTGCGCTAGAAGCAGACCCTCGATGTGGCGCTTTACCGTCGGCCACTCTTCCGCGACGATTGAATAGCGGGCGGAGTCGCGCGCGATATAATCGACGGCTAGGCGATGCGAACGCAGGATGCCTTCGAAGCGGGCGCCGATGCGTTCCATCGCGGCGCGGGAACGCGTGTTGCGTGCGTCGGTGTGCAGACAGATGCGCAGCGCGTGCCACCGTTCGAACGCATGGGTGAGCATTAGCAGCTTCGCCTCGGTATTCGCGCCGGTGCGCATCGCGGAGCGCGCCAGCCACGTATAACCGATCTCGCATCCGTCGAGCGGCGCACTCTTGCGCTCGCTATCGCCCGGCCATGCCCAGCGCTCAATATCGAAGAAGCGGGTCGATCCGATGACGGTATCGTCTTCGGTCCGCACGGTCGCAAAGGGCACGGCGGTTCCCGCCTCGCGCGCTGCGATGGCCGCCCGGACGTAGGCGGTGACTTCGCTAACGCCGCATGGCGCAAAGCTCCATTGATAGATCTCGCGATCGCCCTCCGCCGCCCGAACGAGACCCCCGATATGCCGTTCCTCGAGCGGCTCAAGCCGCACGAGCGCGCCGGTCAGCGTGGGCCTACTATTGAAAACCGTTTGCCGTATCATCCCGAATACTCTATAGCAAATAGGGACAATAGCGACTGGCGCGTCACGAATCAGGCGCGAAGCCGTCTATGCGTCGATGAACTCCGAAATTATGGTGCGGACCGTTGCGCGGTCCGACTTCGACCAGTGGCTAGTCCTGTGGGACGGCTATAACGCGTTCTACGGTAGAACCGGGCCCACCGCACTCGATCCACAAATCACCGCCGCGACGTGGTCGCGGTTCTTTGATTCGTACGAGCCGGTGAATGCGTTCGTTGCGGAGCGGCGCGGAGAGTTGGCCGGCATCGTGCATTTTCTGCTCCATCGCAGTACGACCCAGATTTCGCCCGTCTGTTACTTGCAAGATCTTTTCACCGCGGAACACGCGCGCGGACAAGGCGTGGGGCGTGCACTTATCGAGAGCGTCTATCGCCACGCCGCGGCGCTCGGGTGTCCGCGCGTCTATTGGCAAACGCATGAAAGCAATCAGACCGCGATGCGCCTCTACGACGCCGTCGCCGAGAAGAGCGGGTTTGTGGTCTACCGCCGGGACCTTCATTGACAAATATCAGCTTGACAGCCGCGTAGTCCGTTGGTAACGTTATTGCAAAGTTCTCGTGAGGGGACCGTAAAGGCAATGGATGCCATAAGGGGTGTAACATGGAAGTAGAGGGGAGCACTTCCGGCTAGAACGGGTGTGAAACGGACCGCTTAACGGCGGCCCGACTTCGTATTTATCTACCTCCATCGACCACCAGGGGCAGTCTCGATATCGACTGACCTTTGTTTGCGTTCGTACAGGAGGTAGAATGCGCGCAACGATTACGTCCGCACTCGGCAACGGCCAGAGTTCGCTCGGCTCGCAGCTAGCGATTTCAGGTCCCGTTATCAACGGGGTGCGGACGTATCTGGGCACGGGCTCCTCGCAGGGCAGACTCGTAGACGGCGCCGGCAACGACGTCGTCTCGTTATTTTCGGGGCGCGAGCAGGACGTCGCGCTGATCCAGGCACGCGCGTACTTCAACTCCGTCGGCGTGCAGAGCAGCTACCCGCAAACGCTGAGCGCGGCCGACAGCGCCCCCGCGTATGTGCCGGCGCCCTATGGCAATGCGTCGCAGACGTACGGTTCGGACGGTTCGGCGACCACCATGACGGCCGACGGCGCCGTCGGCGAACGCGACGATTCCGCACCCACTGCGCCGACTGCCGACAATCCGTACGGCGACGTGACGCAGACCGTCACGCTCGGTCACTCGCCACAGGACATCGCGGCGCTTACGCCCACGCATATTGCGGCGCTCACGAATCAGCAAGTTCGCGATCTCACGCCCGAGCAGATCCGGGCGCTGAGCCCCGCGCAGATTCAGGCGCTCAATCCGCGCGAGCTCTGGGACCTGCGCGACGAGCAGATCGCCGCGTTCACCGAGCAGCAGATTCCCGCGTTTACCGCCTCGCAGATTCAGTCGTTCACCGCGGCTCAAACCAGCGCGCTGCGGCCCGACCAGATCGCGGCGATGACGACGGACCAAATTCAGGCGTTTGCGCCCGCCCAGATCGCCGCGCTCGGCCGCGAGCAAATCCGCGCCCTCACCACCGCGCAAATCGGCGCGCTGAGCAGCGCGCAGGTCGCTGCGTTCACGCCCGACCAAATTCGAGCGCTCGACGACAAGCAAGTCGCCGCGCTCAGCGCCTCACAAATCCAGGCACTCTCGCCGCAGCAGATCGCTGCGTTCGGCAAGGAGCAGATCGAGGGCCTGACGAGCACCCAGATTCAGGCCCTGACCGCACCGCAGATTTCGGCGCTGAGCGCCGAGGAGCTCGGCCATTTTACCGCGCAGCAGTTCGCTTCGTTCACCGCCGCCCAGCTGAGTGCGCTCACCGCCGATCAGATTCAAGGTTTGAGCGGCGAACAGATTCGCGCGCTCAGCCCCGAGCAAATTGCGGCGCTCTCTCCTGACGTCATTGCCGGCTTCGACCGCAAACAGCTCCAGGCGCTGAGCGATGCGCAGATTCAGGCGCTGACGGCGCAGCAGCTCCAGTCGCTGACCGAACAAGACCTGCGCTGGCTGAGCGATCGTCAGATCGAGGAGCTCACCGGGCCGCAGTGGCGCGCCTTCACGGCTGGGCAGATTACCGATCTGGAAAAGAGCCACCATAACATCACAACCGTCCGCGACATTCAGAACCTCTCGCCGGCCGAGATTGCGAATCTTACGCTCGCGCAAGTAGCGACGCTTCGCCCGGATCAAATCGCCGAGCTGACGCCCCAGCAGATGGCGGCGTTCACGACTGAGCAAATGACGGCATGGCGCGGCGATGAACTGAACCAGCTTTCCGCTGCGCAATTGCAGGCGCTCACGCCCGCACAGCTGCAGTCGCTCGCGATCGACCAAGTTCAGGCCTTCACGCCCTCGCAGGTCAGCCAGTTCACCGGTGCCCAGATCGCCTCGTTCACGCCCCAGCAGATCAGCTGGTTCACGATTCCGCAGATTCAGGCGCTCACGCCGGAGCAGATCTCCTCGCTTACGAGTTCACAGATCGAGGCGCTCAGCAGCGATCAGATTCAGGCGCTTTCGCCGGCCCAGCTGCAGGCGCTGACCGCATCGCAGCTGCAGGCATTCACGAACGAGCAGATCCCGGCGTTCACCGCGGCGCAGATGCAAGCGCTCACGCCGAAGCAGATTTCCAAAGTGTAGCGATTTCAATCGAACCGTTGACCCACAACGGATCGCAGACCGTTCCATGGCAGCTCATTGCGAGCGCTCTGTCGCACGAGGTCGGGCATGGAGCTTATCAGCCGCAATTGCTGGTGTTGGCGAATACTCTGGCAACGCAACTGAATTTGGATTTGGGAGACGTCTTCGGCGCGCTGACGTCTGAGCCGCTGCCTTCGCTAGGCATCTCGACGTCTTTGACGACGAAAGATGCTAACGGCAACTCGGTGACGGTTAACATATGGCCGATTGCGAGCCCAAGCATTGCTGAGGCGATCGGTTATGTCAACGGGTGCATTTCCGCGATTCAGGCGACCCTTAAGGCCGGCAAACCGGTCGATCAGGCCCAGTGCGTTGTCCCTGACGGCCAGGCTGGTTGGAAGGACATGAAGCAATATCTCGACTGGTTTGCGTCCATTACCGGCCTAGATCCCTCGCTTCTCGAAAAGGGCGCATATACGCCGGCCCAAATAAACGCTGCGGTTGCAACCCTGGCCACGTCGCACAAAGATAAGCTGGCCGCGGCACTTGCCGGTAAGCAGAAGGAAGCGCTGCCGCATACGCCGCCGAAATGGGTGGAAGCACAAAATTACGCCGTTACGGCGGATGCGTTTGTGCAATTCGTTACCGATATCGAAAAAGGCGGCCTGAACAACGACCTTAGCGCTTTCGCTAATGCGCTCGAAGTGGCTGGTATGCTGCCTACTGATTTGGACCCGAAGATCAGCGACGCAAACGCCCTAACGCGGGACTCATCGTACGTCGCGATGCTCAATACGATCCTGTCATACTTCCAAACGCATGGGGCAGCGCAAGGATTCGCGGCGGCTGCGTCGGTTGCTTCCGCTGCCGCGAACGCTTTTGATAAGAACGCTCAATCTATTCCAGGCGGCGCCGCCAGCTATTTGAAAACGGCATCGGCCGTCCTTAGCGATCTCTCGCTGATCGCATCCAGCAAGGGCGCGGGATCGCTGCAAAGGGATCTGCAGTACGTTCAGGCCGCAGACAGCACGGTCAATGCACTGCTGAACTTCTACGCCAACGGCGCGAATCCAAAGGTCGCCGCTGCGCTGGGCGAAGTGGCCGGCGGCGTTGCCGATGTGCTCGCGATTATCCAAGCATTCCAACAAGGCGGCGTGCTCGGCGGAATTCAAGCCGGCTTCAGCACGAACGCCCTTATCGACATCATCGCGGAGAACATACAAGGGCTCGCGCCGCTGGGCAATTTCGCCGTACCAATTGCGGTTGCAATCGGGCTCGCGGCGCTATTCTTTGGCGGAAACCACGATCGGCCGGAAACGATGCCGGACAAATATGATGAGCCGACGTATGGTCAGGGCGTGGCGAATCTCCAAGGTCACATGGGTGCAACACCGCTGAATCAACCCTACACCACGTACACTGAGAATCCGGGGCTGGTACAGTTGTTCAGCGGCCGGACCGGAATTCAAGCTGTAGAAGAAACGCTGGCGATGTATCAGACCAAAGACAATGCACCGAACTGGCTGAAACCGCAGTTCGACCAACTGGAGAGCATGTTCGGCGAAAGCGCGAACGGCGCCGGGAAGTTATCGATCGGCGACGGAGGAAGCGGCAAGGATTGTAACAATCAGGATATTGTCGGTGTCTCGGGGGTCGACGGTAAGGTGTACCAATACACTCAGCTGGATGCTGCTCTAAGCCAATTTCAAACGGCATATGCAAAGGCTGTGGCGGGAGGACAAGCCATGCCTATGACATGGCGATCCGCGACAGACCCCGGATCGCCCCCGCCCGGAGACGAATATACTTCGCAATCTTACTATGCTTAAAGACTGTACTATTTCAACGCGGCGCCTATTGTTTGTCGCCGGCCTGACAATTGTCGCGACGTGTGGAGCGGGATCGCAGCCGGCGAACGGGCCCGCGCAGACTGTTAGCGCGTTGGTCGAAAGAATGAACAACGATGCGTTCTACGAGTTTCGAAGTGTTTCGATCGAAGGGCCATATCGAGCCGTGGTCTTGAGCCCCGTCCTGCGCTGGAATACGGCAGTCGCGGTTTCCATGGGAAGCAACGACGCTCCGAACGTGCAGGAAGAAGATAGTGCGCGCGCGTTTACGAGCGCATTTTCGGCAGCACCAGGTCGGCACATTGCGACGCGCGTGTGGGTTCGTAAAACTGATACGTCATTTACCAATGAAGATGCCGCGGCACTCGAAAAGTTGCTCTCAGCATCCACGATCGCACTTCCCGCACGCGATTCGGCGGCCGATTCCGACGTAGACCGGCTCATCGCCGAATGGGTTTCGGCGCAGAGTACCAAATCTGACGCGGGCCGGGACCTCCTGACTGGGCTTAATTCGACGCAGGCGGCGAAAGATGGCATCTCTCATCCGTTCAACGTGGCGACGGTGCTTTCTCAAACGGCGCCGTTCGATCGGCCGCTGCCGTCCGCCGGCAAGGCAAGTTTGCCATACTATGACGCGAGCGGCTTGCGCGGCGTTCGATTAGACAGTAGCGCGTCAAAGCTTTCGTTGTATCTGTTCTACGGCGACGCAAAATCGATCTCTGAGTTGCATTCACGACTGACTCCGGCGGTGTGGAACGACATCACATCGCGGTTCAGAACGCAGGTCGTCAACGTGCCGCCGCTCCCTCTATCAGTGACAGAGCGCTGGAACTTCCGGCTGCCGGCGTACTACAAGGTTTACGGCACCTACGTGACGGCGCCGGGAACGGAGAACCTAACGCTCGATGTCGACCGCGCCGGCATCGCTCTCGATGCTGCGACGGCAATCGAGGGGTATGCGGCGCCAGACACGCATCTGGACTCTCTCCGTCTAGCGGGGCGAAGGGCGTCGGTTACCCCAGAGCAGTCTGTGCTGTTTGCCGTGGTCGATTCTACGACCGGCGCCATTGTCGTCTTGGGAGCGAACGCCACGCCATGAAAGGTAAACGATTCGCCTTATTTTGCACCGTCGTACTCGCCGGTGTGCTTTGCGGATCCCTTTCGCGCGCCAGTGGCAATGAGCGCTCCTGGGAAGACGCCGTGCCGGTTTCGATTGCGGGCTCGCCGATAACCGTAGCGGCGGTGCGCTCAACGTGGGCGACCGACTACGACTATGCTTTAAATCGGCAAGGTCCGGTCTATTTTAATGATTGCGCGCAGTGGGTCAACGAGAACTCCGTCGATGCAATGCACGTGCAACTTATGTTCGCACTGGTGGATTCAAACGGTGCTTTAAAGTCCGCTGCCTTGCCTCTGGACGTCCATATCGATGCAAAGCCCGGTGTGGCTCAAGGCGCTTCCAGCAGCTGTCGAGATCACGCTTATGCAAACGGAACTCAGCATCTATGGCTGGTGGCCTGGGTCAGCCGGGCCGATTTTGCTGACGGCGCGTCGTGGATAGCCCCGACGGGAAGCGCGCTGACAGAAGATATTCGCGCTGCGTTACCCGCAACGTTTCGTCATGGAATTCAGTTTTGAAACGCTTCGTGGCGCCGTATTGCAAGCCCGCGGAGAGGTCTAGAACGGATCGCCGATTGCTGGACATGCGTAGCATGCAGGCTGCGAGGCTGTTCCTGTCTGTGCCAGCACGCTGACCCGGAGCCGAGCGCCCGAGACCGGCGAATCCAGCTCCATGCGTTCTGTAGCCGTTATCATCGCCGCCCTCGCGATCGCTGTTCCGATCGCAGCACCGAGTGCGCCCGAGAACCCGCTCATGCAGCCGAGTACGCTGCCGTTTGGTGCGCCGCCGTTCGATAAGATTAGCGACGCCGACTACCAGCCGGCGATCGAGGCCGGTATGGCGCAGCAGCTCAAAGAGATCGACGCGATCGCGAACAGTCCGGCCAAGCCGACCTTCGAGAATACGCTGGTTGCGATGGAGAGGTCCGGCCAGCTGCTGCAGCGGGCGCGTCAGGCGTTCAACGTGGTCGTTCAAACCGATAGCGACCCCGTGCTGCTGCAAACGCGCAAGACCATCGCGCCCGAGATGGCCGCGCACCAAGACGCGATCTACCTCAACGAAAAGCTCTTCGCGCGCGTGCAGGCGGTATACAGCCAACTCCCGCACCTCAAACTGGACCACGAGTCGCGCCAACTCGTGAAGAAATATTACCAGCGCTTCGTTCACGCGGGCGCAAAACTGAGCGCGAACGATCGCACGAAGCTGCGCGAGATCAACCAGCAGCTCGCAAAGCTCGGCGCAACGTTTCAGCAGAAGGTGCTTGCGGGAACGGCGGACGGCGCGCTCGACGTCGACGGCAAGCGCATCGCGCTCCAGAACACCACGCAGCAGCCGGCGCTGGCGGATCTCTCCAACCGCGCGACGCGCGAGCAGCTCTTCGAGAACTCGTGGAACCGTAACGAGAAGGGCGATGCCAACGACACGCGCGAGACCATCGAAACGATGGCGCAGCTGCGTGCGCAGAAAGCCAAGCTCCTCGGCTATCCGAACTACGCCGCGTACGCGCTAGTCGACGAGATGGCGCAAACCCCCGCGGCGGTGCAGAAGTTCCTCGCGGGTCTCATCGAGCCCACACGCAAAAAAGCGGCGCTAGAAGCGGACGAGATCCAAGCGCAGATCGACAAAGACGGGCAGCACTTCACGCTGCAGCCGTGGGATTGGATGTACTACGCGCAACAGGTGCAGAAAGCCAAGTACAACGTCGACCAGAACGAGGTGCGCCCGTACTTCGAACTCAACGACGTGCTGCAGAACGGCCTGTTCTACGCGGCCAACCAGCTCTACGGCATCACGTTCAAAGAGCGCCACGACATTCCGGTCTGGCATCCCGACGTGCGCGTCTTCGAGGTTTACGACAAAGACGGCTCGCCGCTCGCGCTGATGTATTTCGATTTCTTCAAGCGCGACAGCAAAGCGGGCGGCGCGTGGATGTCGACACTGGTCGACCAGTCGACGCTGCTCGGCACGAAACCCGTCGTCTACAACGTGGAGAACATTCCCAAACCGCCGGCGGGGCAGCCGGTGCTGCTCACCCTCGACAACGTCGGCGGCATGTTCCACGAGTTCGGCCATGCGCTCAACGGCTTTTTCTCGGCCGGAAAGTACCCGACGCTCTCCGGCACCGCCAGCGCGCGCGACTTCGTCGAGTTTCCTTCGCAGTTCAACGAGCACTGGGCGCTCTATCCCAAAGTGCTGCGCCACTACGCGTTCGACTACCGCACGCACAAGCCGATGCCGCAAGCGCTGATCGACAAGATGGAGAAGGCCGCCAAGTTCGGCGAGGGCTACAGCATGGGCGAGAGCCTGGCCGCCGACGAACTCGACATGGCTTGGCACACGCTGCCCGCCGGCGCGCCCAAGCAAGACGCGGACGCATTTGAAACGCACGCGCTGCAGGCGTCGCATACCGATTTTCGCGACGTGCCGCCGCGGTATCGCTCGACGTACTTCTCGCACATTTGGGCGAGCGGATACGCCGCGGGTTATTACGCGTACATGTGGAGCGAGATGCTCGACGACGACACGTATCAGTGGTTCATCGCACACGGCGGGCTCACGCGCGCAAACGGTCAGCGTTTCCGCGATCTGATCCTTTCGCGCGGCGATTCCGAGGACTACGGTCCGATGTTCCGCGCGTTCTACGGTCAGAATCCCGACGTGGGTCCGTTGCTGAGATATCGCGGCCTGACCCCGTAGCGTTCGGCGCGAGCCCGCATTTTATCACCTACACCGAGGCCTGGGGGCGTCGTACGGACGATCCGAGATACGGCGGATGCTCTACGCAAGCGTGGACCATCGCGCTCCCGCCCGCAACGCACCAGCTCAACGCTCGCTGGCACAGGTAGACCACTTCAACTGGGCCGTCGACATTAAGTCCTAACGCTCCCGAGCGCGTAATCGCCGGCGGCTCGTTCTGCTATAATCAGGCATGGGCGTTACGAGACTATCGGCGTACGCCGTTGCCGCGGCAGCCTTGATGACGGCCGGCGCCGCAGGCCAATCCACGTCCGCGGCCGTGCCGGCCGACATTGCGAAGATCTTCGCCAAGCCGGTGTATAAGAACGCGACGTGGGGCCTGCGGGTGCTGGACGGGTCGAAAGTCCTCATCGATCTGCATCCGGGCAAAAAATTCTACATCGGCTCGGTTCGCAAAGTGTTCAGCGTTGGGCAGCTGCTCGACGCGGTTGGGCCGAATCATCGCTATGATACGCCCGTATATCGCACCGGCAGCGTCAGCGGCGGCGTGCTGCACGGAAATCTCGTTATCGTTGCCTCGGGCGATCTCACGATGGGCGGGCGCACGAACCCCGATGGCTCGATCGCGGTCAGCAGCTGGGACCACAACGAAGCGGATAGCCTGGGCAACGCTATTCTGACCAAGCCGAATCCGCTTGCCGGGTACGAGCGCCTTGCGCGCGCCGTCAGAGCTGCCGGCATCACCCGCGTTGACGGCGAGGTCATCGTCGACGATCGGCTTTTTAAGCCGTTCGACTTTCGCGGAGAGTTCGAGGTCCGCCCGATCTTTGTGAACGACGACGCCGTCGACCTCACCATCACGCCTGGCCGCAAGGTTGGTGCCAGATCCGCGGTTGCGCACCGGCCGGTCTCGGCCGCCCTCGCGATTGCGAACGACCTGCGCAGCGGCGCTTCAAATTCCAAAGATGCGATCAAGATCGATCCGCAGTATCCCAAGTGCATCGGAAATCCCGGCTGCGTTTCGACGATTGCCGGGTCGCTGCCGATCGGTTTTAAGCCGCCGTTGACCGGGACCGGTACGCTCGTGCAAACCGTGCGTATAACGCAGCCCTCGAATTACGCGCGCACCGTCTTTATCGAATCGCTGCGCGGGGCCGGCGTAACCGTAAGCGCGCCGGCGGTAGAGCAGAACCCGATCGCGTTGCTACCGTCCGCGTACAGTAGCGCAAACCAAGTGGCGATGCTGCGCGGCATGACGTATGCGCAGGATGCGAAATTTGTTCTCAAGATCAGCTACAACATTGGGGCGGATACGAGCCTGGTGCTCTTCGGCGTGACGCGCGGCGCGAACAGCATGCCGGGCGCGCTCGCAGTCGAGCGCAAGAATCTTGCAGCGCGCTTTGGGATCGCGCCGAGCGACTACCATTTCGTCGACGGCAGCGGCGGCGGAGAGACGACCGCGACGAGCCGCGCCGTCACGAAAATGCTGAGCGAGCTGCAGCGGCGTCCCGCGTTCTCCACGCTGTATGACGATCTGCCGATTCTCGCGGTCGACGGTTCGCTTGCAACGGTCAAAGATTTCGAAAAAGATCCCACGCTCGCGGGCGCAGCCGGTAAGGTTCGTGCGAAGACCGGTACGTACGTCGCAGCGTCAGCCGCCGGTGTGCCGGTGCTCAAGGGCCAGGCGTTCGGCGGGTACATCACCACGAAAAGCGGCAAACACCTGATCTACCAGCTCGTCGTGAACAACGTGCCAATCAAATCGATAGCCGACGTCATCGGCGTTTTTCAAGACGAAGGCACGATCTCGGCCATGCTCTGGCGCGATTACTAAGAGTAGGGCTCAGTAGTAGTACAGGTCTTGCAGCGAGGTCGACGTGCCGTTGCTGCGCAGCAGCAACGCATCGCCGTCCCCACGCGAGCCCATTCCGACGATCGGCCCCGCCGATGATGCAGGCGGATGCACGACGACGTAGTTACCGGTTGCGTTTTCGTAGACGTCAATGTCACCAGACGCCGTAAGGACCGCTGATGCAAACTGCCCGGTAACAACCTGCACCGGAACGCCGCTGCACGGATATTCCTGAATTTGCGTCGGGTAGGTGAAGTGGCCGACTTTCGAAACGCCCGGCTCGATGAACCAGACATCCCAAATCTCGTTGATCGCCATGCGCGTGGGCCCGGCGCCGCTGGTGGGAAGCGGATACTCCGTTATCGTGTTGTTGTTCGCGGAAAACGATCCGATGGCGTTCGCCCCGGTGTCCGCGAAGTACCAGCCCGCGCTATTCCAAACGATGCCTGCCGGCGAGCTGTTCGCGGCGCCTGTCGGGTACTCGATAATGCCATTCGTGGTGTAGGCTGCGATTTTCCCAAGCGCGCCTTCCGTGTCAACCATGCCCGCACCGGAACTATCCGTCGCAACTTGATACGAGCCGGCGTTCGCCGTCGGCAGCGTGTGCTCGTACACGGCCGGACCCGGCGCGCCGTTCGGCATCTGATTGTAGTACCAGACGTTGGCGAAATCGTTGACGCCTGTTTCGGTCGTGAAGACTTCGTCGTATGGATAGGCGGCGGCCGTTAAATGTGCCGGCACGCCGCCCGACGGCATTGGAATCTCAATAAGCGAGGACGAATCCGTAGACCATACGGCCAGATCGCCTTTCGACGGCTCGGTAAACCAAACGTGTTTCCCGAGATCCGTCGCGACGACGTCGGTTCCGACGCTTGGGGCCGGGATGGACGTCTCCGTTCCGAACCCCGGTACCGGTTGGAATGTGGCGGAATAGAATTGCGTTTGCGGATAGCCGAAATAACCGACGATGGTCGTCGTCGTGACGTTATGACCACTGTACTGCAGTTGAACGACGTCGCTCGATGAATTGACGGCCGAGCTGTACGAATTGCCGTTGACGCTAAAGTCAACGCCGTACGAGTAACCGCCTTTAAACTGAAGATAGAGCGGCGTGGAATACGTTCCCACGATCGCGTACCCGTCGGCGTCGCGCACGTCGAACGTGACCGGCGCGTTCTCCGTTTGCCCGATCGGC
>Ga0207664_10001917_pt1 | contig 13658 bp, 11 predicted proteins | sample LARL83metaG_FD_184349 | JGI IMG/M metagenome (GOLD analysis project Ga0207664, IMG submission 184349) | Corn, switchgrass and miscanthus rhizosphere microbial communities from Kellogg Biological Station, Michigan, USA - LAR L8-3 metaG... | ecosystem: Host-associated > Plants > Roots >...
CGCCGGCGCCGTGCTCCTGTGCGTGTTCGCGTTCTGGCAGTCCCGCGCCGCCCAGCCGCTGCTGCCGCCCGGGGTCGTGCTTGACCGCAACCGCGGCGGCGCCTACCTGACCGCCCTGATCGCCGGAGCCGGCATCTTCGGGCTGTTCTTGTTCGTCATCTACTACATGCAGACCGTCCTCGGGTACTCAGCCATCCTGTCCGGCGTCGCGCTGCTCCCGATGGTCGTGGTCACCGCGGCGGCCACCAACGTGGGTAGCATCGTCTTGATGCCACGGGTGGGTCCACGGCCGCTGGTGATCGCCGGCATGGCCCTCAACGCGGCCGCCATGGTCTGGCTGACCCGGATCGGCGTGCACTCCGGGTACGCGGAGACGCTGCTGGGTCCCGTCATGGTGACAGGCGCCGGGATGGGGATGATCTACGCCGCGGTGCTGCGCACCGGCACCTCCGGCGTGGCGCCAGCCAACGCGGGCGCCGCATCGGCCAGCATCAGCACGGGCCAGCAGATCGGGGGCGCGATCGGCACCGCGCTGCTGAACACCATCGCGGCCACCGCCGCGACCAGCTATTTGGCCAGCCATCCGCATTCTCAGCCCGCGGCACAGCTCATCCGGCTGGCCGCCGTCCACAGTTACACCACGGTGTTCTGGTGGTGCGCCGCGATCTTCACCGTCGGCGCCATCATCTGCGGCGTCCTGCTCCGCAGCGGCCCTCTCCCGGCACCCGTCACCCCGCAGGCGGCAACCACCCCGGCGTTGCGGCAGACCAGCGGCAGCTCCGCGTAGCCGCGAGCTCAAGCCCGGCCAGCGGCCGCTGGCCGGGCTGCTGCCGTTCCCGCGCGGGCGGTGTCGCGGGGAACCGCATTATAACCGCATGTGCGTATCCGACCGGGACACCGCGGAGCTAACGCAATAGCGTGACATTTCACGATGTTCCTATCCCGTGGTTCCGTTCCGATAATCGGCTGTATTTAGTCACCTCGCTATGTCACATTCATCCGCTCCCGCGTGTCATAGAAGCGAGACCGCAAATCGTCGGATCCGGCAAAGGACAAACATGACAGACCACCTCGGATGCCTTGCATTCAGTTCAGTGACGCGGGAGGGATCATGAGCGGCAAACTAGACATGACGGCGATGCTGGCTATGCACAACGCGCTGCGGCGCGAGCTTGAGTACATCGCTAAGATCACCGCGCGCGTTGATGACGATCCCCGGCGGATCCTCGCCAACGCCGCCGGCTGGGAAATGTTCAAGAAGGCCCTGCATATCCATCACAGCTCCGAAGACGACGCGCTGTGGCCGGTGATGCGCCAGACCCTGGCCGGCCGGCCAGCAGACCTGTCCGTGGTGGCGGCGATGGATACCGAGCACGCGACCATCGACCCGCTCATCGAGACGATCGACGCCGCGCTGGCCGACCGCGAATCCGGGCCTGAGCGCGTCGGGGCACTGACCGACGAACTGGCCGGCAACCTCACCGCTCATCTCAGGCATGAGGAGGACGAGGCATTGCCATTGGTCGAGGCCACCTTGACGCTGGAGCAGTGGCAGCACTTCGGCGCGGTGCACGGCGCCCGAGGCGCCCCCGACGCTCCTCGGCTGACCCCCTGGATGCTCGACGGCGCGGACGAGCAGACCATCGCGAAGGTAATGATGTTCCTGCCGGAACCGATGCGCGTGGCGTACCGGGATCAGTGGCTGCCCGCCTATGCCTCCCTGGATAGGTGGAACGGCACAACCTGACCGGCCGAGACTGGCGTGCGAACGGGTTTCTATGCCGAGATGAGGCTGATCTGTAACCTGCTGCGGCGAGCCGGTGCGGGAGATATGTGAGCGCGGACCCGATGATCGCGATTTGTGACGATCGACGGACCCACCGGGTCCGCGCCATCTCAGGGTACTTCGGCGGTGCCGTGCCGGTGCTGTCCTGGCGGGATCAGCCGCAGTGCCCGGATCCCGCGGTCCCCCCCGATATGAGCGATGCGGAATGGCAGGTCATCGAGCCTGCGCTGCCGGCCCCGGCGTGGAAGGCGGGCCAGGGCGGCCGCGCCGGCTTGCCGGCGAGCTGGATCCACGAGCAAAAATCCCGGGCCTCCGCCCGGGTCGCCTGATCCCAGCCAACGCCGACCGCCCACAAGAACCGCCACCACCGCAGCAAGGCCATCCCATACGACCGGTGCGTCGCCGCGGGCCGTCCGCACCCCGCCAGCTCACGGAAATACGCCGCCGCCGGGACGAGCACCACACCGTCCGCGTCGACCAGCCGGTACGGCTCGAACAAGTCCCCGGTCGCCTCAAGCGACCCGCCCAGCGGCATCAGCAGCCGGGACAGGTCCCGCGGCGCATCTCCTCCTGTGATCATGGTTCGCGACCGTAGCCACCGGAACTCCCATACGCCCGCAGACCTGAGGAACCCCTCCCGGTAGTTCGGTTAACGGGTCCGTCTTGGGGCGGCCGGGCACGTTCTTCACGTCGCGGGCGTTGACCACCCAGCACTCGATGACGTCTTCGAGCAGGTAAAACGGCGGCCGGCGTCGGCGGGCAACCACACCCGATTTTCACACATGCAGGACGTCACCCAGGACACCCAGGACTCTAAGCTCGAGCCGGTGCGGCCGCGAGATCCAGCAGCAGGCTTTTGACCTGGGTCGCCGCGTACCGCTCGCGCTCGCCGCGCGGGTCGGAGCACAGCAGCACCGGGCCGTCTTGCGGGTTGTCAGGCAGCCGTCCGTGTGAGCCCCGCACCGCGGCGGCGCCGGCGTCAAGGCCGACCACGCTCATCATGTACCGCATGCCCAGCTTCTTGCGCAGCAGCGCGAGCGCGGCCCGGCCCCTGGCGGCGCCCGGCGCGGCGGGGTCGAAGAACAGCTCGGCGGGGTCGTACCCGGGCTTACGGTGAATCTCCACCAGCCTGGCGAAGTCCGGTGCGCGGGCGTCATCCAGCCAGTAGTAGTAGGTGAACCAGGCGTCAGGCTCGGCGACGAGGACAAGGTCGCCAGCGCGGTGATGATCCAGGCCGTGCGCCGCCTTCTCCGGCTCCCCCAATACCTCGGCGACCCCGGGCAGCGCGGCGCACACCTTGCGCACCACGGGCAGGTCGGCCGGGTCGGCGACGTAGACGTGCGCGATCTGGTGGTCGGCGACGGCGAACGCCCGCGCCGTCGGCGCGTCCAGGTATTCCATATCGGCCTGGGTGTACACGCGAAGCAGATGCTCGCGCCGCAGCGCCCGGTTGATGTCCACAGGACGGCTCGCCCGCGTGATGCCGTACTCCGACAGCGCCACCACGATCGCGCCGCGTTCGCGTGCGATGTCGAGCAGCGGGCCGAGCACCGCGTCAAGGCTCGCCGCCGCGGCCGCCGCCCGCGGCCCTGACGGCCCGTAACGCTGCAGGTCATAGTCGAGATGCGGGATGTACACCAGCGTCAGGTCGGGCCGGTACCTGGTCATGATGTGCCGCGCGGCGTCGCATATCCACGTCGACGAGGCCAGTCCCGCGCGCGGCCCCCAGTAGCTGAACAGCGGGAACGTGCCGAACGAGGCGGTGAGCTCGTCGTGCAGCCCCTCCGGGTCGGTGTAGCAGTCGGGGTCCTTGCGGCCGTCGGCGTGGTAGACGGGGCGCGGGGTAAGCGTCCAGTCGGTGCGTGCTCCCATCGCGTACCACCAGCAGACGTTGGCGACCGTGTACCCGCGATGGCGCTGGCGTGCCGCGTCCCAGAGCTTCTCCCCGGCCACGAGCGCGTTGTGCTGCCGCCACAGCAGGACCTCGCCGAGGTCGCGGAAGTACCAGCCGTTGCCGACTATGCCGTGCTCCGCCGGCAGCGCGCCGGTCAGCAGCGTGGCCTGCACGGAGCAGGTGACCGCGGGCAGGATCGGGGTGAGTTCGGCCCGCCAGCCGTCGCTGGCCATCGAGGTCAGCCGGGGCATGTGCGGGAGCAGCCGGGGGGTCAGCCCGGCGATGTCGAGAACGACGAGCGGCGTCACCGGGCACCTGCCGTGGCCGGCTCAGTCAGGCCGAGGGCGAGCAGTTCGTCTCTGGTGAAGCTCAGCTCCGCGGCGATGCCTTCGGCCAGCTCATCGGGACCGGACGGACGCTGAGCCGGCGGCAGTACGCTCCAGGTATAGGTCTCCACCTCCAGGTGGTCGCAGATGGCCCTGTCGCCGCCGACGAGCACGGCCAGCGCGCTGCGCAGCACATCCACGGTGGCGTGCAGCGGCGGCTGCGGGGCGGCGTGCAACGGCACGTGATAATGCACCCGCCACGGTCCGGGCAGGCCCGTGTCGAGCGCCTCGGCTAGGTCGTCGGCGCCCCGCCCGGCGGCGGAGCGAGTCTGGTGCAGGAACCGGGGCTCGGCATACCCGCGCAGCGCGGCGGACGTTGCGACCTGTCCGGGATCGTCCGCGCCGAGCGCCGCGGACACCTGCACCTTCACCACCGGCAGACCCGCGCTGGCCAGCAGGGACAGCGCGGCGGTCGGCTCCTCCCACGCGCAGGCCAGGTGGGCCAGGTCCAGGCACACGCCCAGGTACTCGGTATCCACGCCGGCCAGTTCGGCGACCGCCTGTGGGGTGGATTCCACGACGCAGCCCGGCTCGGGCTCGAACGCCACCCTGATGTGCCTGCCGGTCTGGGCACGCACGCCCGCGAGCCGTTCCGACAGGAGCGCGAGCCGGCGCCGGACCGCCAGGGAATGTCGTCGCGACCACGGGGTACGCCAAGCCAGCGGCAAGGTTGACACCGAACCGCGGGCCGCGTCCTCGGGCAGCAGCCCGGCGAGGATCCTGGCCAGGTCGACCGTGTACTCCAGCCGGTCCAGCGTCAGCCAGTCCGGCCGGTACACGGCGTGCTTGACCACCGGGGCATGGAAAGAGCGGTAAGGGAAGCCGTTGCACGTGACCACCTCTAGCCCGCGCGCGTCCAGGTCGCGGCGCAGCCTTGCCACCGCACCGGGGTCGGTGGCAAGACGCGCGGCGGCCGGCGCGGCCAGCCACAACCCGATCCCGAGCCGGTCGGCACCCAGCAGCCGACGTGCTACTACCGCACAGGCGTCAAGCTGTGCCAGGATCTCGGGCAGTTCCTCGGCGGCGTGGACGTTGGTGCAATAGCCGACGTGTACTATCTGCCCGTCGCGGTGCCTGAACCTCATCGGTGTCGCCTCATCGGTGTCGCATCGTCAGGTCGCCTAATCAGGCGTCGCCTCGGTTGATGGAGTTGCCGGCGGACGCCGCGGCCGGCAGCTCCGCCGGTACTATGTCCAGGTCCAGCCGCCCGGACTGGCCGAAGAACTCCACGGGGTTACGCCACAGCACCTGGTCCACGTCGTCCTCGGTGAAACCGGCCGTCAGCATCGCCTGCCCGGTGCGCACGGTGAGCAGCGGGTCGCTGCGCCCCCAGTCGGCCGCCGAATTCACCAGCATCCGCGCCAGCCCGTACCGGCTCAGCAGCACGGTCATCCGGCTCGGCGACATCTTGGTGCCGGGGTAGATGGAGAATCCCATCCAGCAGCCGCTGTCGGCGACCAGGCCCACGGTGACCTCGTTGAGGTGATCGATGATCACCCGGCCATGGTCGATGCCCGACTCCTTCAGCACGTCGAGCGTGCGCAGGGTGCCCCGCTGCTTGTCCCGGTGCGGGGTGTGCACGAGCACTGGCAAGTCGTACTCGACGGCCAGCCCGAGCTGGACCGCGAACGCCTCATCCTCGTCCTTGGTCATCGAGTCGTAACCGACCTCGCCAACCGCGACGACCCGGTCCTTGGCCAGGTAACGCGGCAGCACGCTGAGCACGTCCCTGCAGCGCGGGTCGTTGGCCTCTTTCGGGTTCAACGCGACGGCGCAATGGTGACGGATGCCGAACTGGCTGGCACGAAACGGCTCCCAGCCGATCAGCGAGTCGAAGTAGTCGGTGAACGAGCCGGCGTTCGTGCGTGGCTGGCCCAGCCAGAAGGCCGGCTCAACCAGAGCCCGCACGCCTGCTCCGGCCATGCGTTCGTAGTCGTCGGTGGTACGTGAGCTCATGTGGATGTGCGGGTCGAAGATCCGCATCAGCTTGCCTCCTCGTGCTCGGCTGACCGCGTCGGCTTCGTGCTGCCGCCGATCAGCGTCAGCAGGGCGCGGGCGTCGGCCGGTATGGCCCGTCCCGCGGCGCGCCGTTCGGCGTCCAGATCGGCGAGCATCCGGCCAAGTTCGCCGTCGGCACGCCGGTCGAGGGCCGCCACCGCGGTCAGCGGGATATCCATGAACACGCACTTGAGCACGGCCTGCCGCCACATTTGTTCGTCGAGCTGGCGGGCATCGGTTCCGACGGCGGCGCGGACAAGCCGCGGGTCGTTGGTGCGGATCGCGTCGTGCAGCAGCTCCACCGCATCGTCGCCGATGTCCACGATGGGCAGGGCGCGGAGCACCGCGCGCTTCTCGGCCGCGTCGCCGTGCCAGTAGAGCGTACGGATCTGCTCGGCCAGCGCCGCTCCGCGCAGCGGCATGGCGGTCAGCAGCAGCACGCGGGCCGCGTCGTCCACCGTCCACGCCGCCAGCTCCGGTGCGTCGCCGCGTAGCGGGCCGCGGCCGCATCGCCTGCCCACAGCGGGAAACAGCTCGGCGACCGCGCCCGGGTCCCGCGCCAGCCGGGCAACGGCGTCTTCAAGCCATGCCGGGTCGGTCACCTGTTCTTTCAGCATTTCTGCCAGGTGCGGAGCGCTCAATGCGAAACCTCCTTCGCCGTGGCGATCGCGTCAGCGAGGAATGCCAGCGAGGCTCGGGCGACCTCGGGCGCGGCGTGGGCGTGGCGCGGCAGCTCCACGGCCGCGAGCCCGGAGTATCCCGTGCCGGCCAGCGCACGCAACGCCGCGGGGAAGTCGACCTCGCCCGCGCCAAGTTCCAGATGCTCGTGCACGCCCCGCCGCATGTCGTCGATCTGCACGTTGACCAGATACGGCCCGGCTCTGGTCACGCAGTCGGGCACCGGCTGCCGCTCCACGCAGCGGCAGTGCCCGATATCCAAGGTGATGCCGAAGCAGGGCGGCGCGCCGAGCCTGCTGTGCAGCACGGACCAGTCGTCGATCGTCTGCACCAGCATGCCCGGTTCGGGCTCGAAGCCCAGCGGCGTGCCCGCGGCATCGGCCGCGGCCACCACCTGATGACAGCCTCGCACCAGGCGGTCCCACGCCACCGCGTGCGGGACCGCGGCCGGCCGGATCCCGGCCCACAGGGAGACGGCATCCGCGCCTAGGTCGGCGCCGATGCGGACGGCACGCCGCAGGAAGTCGATACGGACCCCGGGAGCGTCGTCGAGCAGTGTCGGTGCGTGTTTGCGCCAAGGATCGAGCAGGTACCTGGCACCGGTCTCGATGACGACGCTGAGCCCGAGCCGGTCCAGGCGCGCGCCGAGGACCTCGACCCTGCGGGCAAGGCCTCGCCGGTACGGGTCGAGATGATGGTGGTCGAGGGTCAACGCGACGCCCGCGTAGCCGAGGTCGGCGATGACCGTGAGGGCGTCCTCCAGCCGGTGGTTCGCGAACCCGTTGCTGCCGTAGCCGAACCGCACGTTCATGTCGGCGACAGCCATCTGGCCAGGACATGGCCGAGCGGCGCGCAGGCGGCCACGGCCGCGGCGGCGGTCAGGATGCCGACGGTGCTGACAGTACCGGCGGTGCTAACGGTGCCGACAGGGCTGACGGTGCTGATAAGGCCGGCGGTGCCGGCGGCGCTGGTGCCCAGGCCGGCGGACCGTGCGATGAGCGCGCCCTGGAGGGCCGGCAAGCAGGTGATCCCGGTCCCGACCGCCGCCCGCATGCGGTCGGCGTCAGGCGCGGCCATGGCCCGCGCCTGAGCGGCCCCGTAGCTGGCCGCGTACCAGGCGGCCAGTCCCCGGGCGGTACGCCATGGGACGGCCCCCTCGGCCGGCCGCCGCGCCCACCCGGACGCGGCGATCGCGACACCGGCCGTGCTGGCCAGCGTTACACCGGGCAGGAGGCGGCCGCCACCGGTCACTTCCCGGCGGGACAAGGCCGTGACCGTGTAAGTGTGCGCGGCGACGGCGAGCGCCGGGACCAGCGCTCGCTGCCAGCGAGCCTGGCTCGCGCCGGGGGTGGCTCTCGGGCTCGGGTTGGTTCTCGTGCTGGGGTTGGCTCTCGTGCTGGGGTTGGCGCTTGCGCCGAGGAGCACGTCGAGCCCGCGGCAGGCGGCCATCGCGGCGGGACCGGCCGCGGTGGCCTTCAGCTTCAGGTCGTAGCACCACACCGCCGCGGTCAGCGGCACAGCCACCGCGAGTGCCCGCCTGCCGCCAGCCAGACCGGCCAGGGCGAGGCCGGCCGCGCTGAGTCCAAGCGCGGTGCGCAAGGCGGTGCCCGCCGTCACCCGGCCTGACGGTATCGGCCGCCGGGGACGCTCTGCGGCGTCCAGGTCCCTGTCCGCCCAGTCGTTGGCCGCCATCCCCGCCCAGTACAGGCAGACCGCGGCCGCCGACAGCCCGGTGGTGCCGCGGCCAAGGGTACCGGCGGCGGCGGCGCCGGCCACCGCGTCCCCAGGCACCGACAAGGCGGCGGGCGCGCGGATCAGTTCGGCGATGTCCCTGAGCGTGGTCATCGGCCGCCGCCGAGGTCGGCAAGGAACGCGCGCAGCGCGGCCCACTGGGCGGCCAGCGCATGATCGACATCACCCAGCGGGTCCTTGAAGAAAAACGCGAGCGGGGCAAGCGGCCCAGCGCGCCCGGCCCGATGCGCGGCAAGGGTGATCCGGGCCAGGTCAAGCACGAGCGGGGCAGCAAGGGCAGAGTCACATCCTTGCCAGGTGAACTGCAGGCTCATCGCGGTGCCGAGGAAGCCGTCGAACGTGATCAGGTCCCAAGCGGTCTTGAATTCGCCGATGTCGGGCACGTAATCGATGCGGGTGCCTCCGTGCGGCGTATAGCCGAGGATCTCGCGCAGCACCCGCTGCTTGCTGCCCGACTTCGCGGCGTTGGCGCCCGGCTCAGCCAGGTTGGCGCCGTCTCCGCCGCCGAGCAGGTTGATTCCCGACCACGAGCGGACGGCGAGGTTGCGCATGGCGAACATGGGAGCGAGCACCGACTTCAGCAGCGTCTCCCCGGTCTTGCCGTCGTGGCCGGCGTAGGGCAGGCGGCGGGCGTCCGCGAGCTGGGCCAGCGCGGGCAGCCGGGCGCCCGTAGAGGGAGTGAAATCCACATACGGGCACCCGGCGCGGAACGCCGCGTAGGCATACAGGGAACTGGGCGGCAGTACCCTGCCTGGCAGAGCCAGCGCGGCGGTGAGGTCGTCAAGGCTGGCGTGGACGGAGTGCGGCTTGGCGGCGGGCTCGGTCGACGCGACGTTGACCACCACGACCCGGTCGAGATCATGACGCGCGCTGAACGCCATGATGTCGCCCTCGATGGCGTCGGCGATCGCGGCCTGGGTGCCGTCGGCGGGAGCGTGCCGCAGGTCCGCCTCCACCTCGGTGAGGTCCGCCTCAAGCGCCCGGATCAGCCGGGTCGGCACGACGCCGACGGCGGCGAGCCGCTCGGCCTTCTTAGCCACCGGATTGGTGGTCACGTCGTGACCGCCGAAGACCAGCTCACCGTAGCCCGGCAGCGCCGCATCGCTCAGCGCGGGATGAGCGGTCACGCAGCCTGCCGGGTCGGTCAGTCCCGCCCGCAGCGCGAACCCGCCGACCAGGGTGGTGGTGGCGACCGATCCGCGGGCGCCGATGAGCCAGATGCCAGCACGCACGTTCGTCCTCCGGTACGCTCAGCCGATCTTGACGATCTCTCCGGCGTTGAACGGGCCGGTGTTTCCCGGGCCGAGGTAAGGCGGCCAGATGACGGAGTTGTTGGCCACGTAGATGGACCCGTCGGGGCCCGCGAGGAAGCCCGAGGGTCCGATCAGCTTTCCCGCTCCCAGGGCGGTGCGCCTGCCGTCGTGGCTAATCTGGATGACCAGGCCGTCGGGTTCTGTGACCGGCGCGAATCCGGTCTGGTCGAGTTCGGTCACGTAGAAGTCACCGTTGGCGCCGAAGCCGCAGCCGTTGATGGCGCTGAAGCCGCTCTGCCAGACCCTCAGGCTGTGACTTCTGGGTGAGTACCGGTACACGTTGGCCGCGGTATTGGTGTTGTTGTGCCCGGTGATCTGGCCGATGTACACCGCGCCGTCCGGTCCCTGGGCGAGGCAGGTGGGCACGGCGTCCGTACCCGCCGGGGTTGAGGGGATGAAGGCGAGCACGTGGACGTTGCCGTGCCTGCCGATCGAATCCAGCGTGTTCGCGGCCGAGTCCACCAGGTAAAAGCCGCCGCCTGGTTTGGCTATCACCGCGTAGGGATTGGCGTCCGGGTAGTCCTCGGCGAGGCTCAGGTGCGCCTGCGTCCACTGGTAGTCGACAGTACCGGGATCCGCTACGACCGAGATGTGACCGCCGGTAACGTTGAGCAGCGCTCCAGCCTGTCTGGTCAGCGTCGCCTTCAGGTCAGGGGGCAGGAACGACGGGACGCCTTCTGGTGATCCCGTTTCCAGCGTGTACAGCTTGCCATCGGCATATGTCAGGCCGTCGGGCCCGACCACCTCCTGCTCGTCGAGTTTCGACACCAGGCCCGTGACGATCCGCACTGGCGTGCCGGAAGTCACGTCGGCGATCGTTCCTGTCAAGCCGTAGCAGCTCAGGCCCGTTGGATCGCATACTCCGTCAGGGGTCCCCGCCTCGGAGACCAGCAGATGGTGATGAGGTCCCCAGACCAGGCTCCGCGGCTCGTTCAGCCCGCTCGCCACGACGGTGACCGGTGCGCTGCTGCTGAGATCGCCCGGATGGGTGGCCGCACTGGCCACCGGCACTGGCGATCCGGCCGCTACGCCGGTCAGCACGCCAGCGAATGTTCCCGCTGTCCCGACGGCGAGCAGCATCCGGAGCATTCTGAGACGTCGCATCTTCCCTTATCTCCTCACGTGGGATTGAGCTCACTAAGCCAATGACAGGACGTCTCCGCTTAGGCGCGCAACGCCGACTCCACGGAATAACGATCGTCCGGAAAGCCGTGTCGCATTACGTCATGACGGCATCCCGCTGGCGCCCGCCGAATAGCTACATTCGGCTAGGTAACACATGCGAACGAAAGCGTGAGCGTTTCAAGCGTGCCAACTCGGCACCAAGCTGATCGCAAGCCTGACACGGGAATGTCGTGGCAGTGACGCTTCGAATCTGTTCGATTGACAAGGAGATGATCACGTGGCAACGCCAGCTACGACGACGCGGGATTCAAGGCGGTGGCTGATCCTCGTCGTCATCTGTGTCGCCTACCTTATGATCACCCTCGACGCGACCGTAATGAACCTCGCTTTGCCGTCGGCGCAGCGCACGCTGGGGTTCACCAATACCGACAGGCAATGGATCGTGACCGCGTACTCGCTGTCGTTCGGCAGCCTGCTGCTGTTCTGCGGGCGGCTGGCCGACCTAATCGGGCGTAAGGTCACCTTCCTGGCCGGACTCACCGGCTTCGCGGTCGCCTCTGCTGTCGGCGGCGCCTCGGTCGACTTCGGGATGCTGGTGACGGCGCGTGCCTGCCAGGGAGTCTTCGCCGCCCTGCTGGCCCCGTCCGCCCTGTCGCTGCTGACCACTACGTTCACCGAGGCGACCGAACGCGCCAAGGCGTTCGGCGTGTTCGGCTCGGTCGCGGCTAGCGGCGCGGGCCTGGGGCTGCTGATCGGCGGCTCGTTGACGTCCTACCTGTCGTGGCGGTGGTGCCTGTACGTCAACCTGGTCTTTGCCGTGACCGCACTGACCGGGGGCCTGATCCTGGTGCGCAGGCAACAGAAGGCGCCGGGCGCCCGGCTCGACATCCCGGGTGTGGCTCTGGTTTCAGGCGGGATGTTCTGCCTGGTCTACGGCTTCTCCAACGCGGCGACGCATAGCTGGCACACGCCCTCGACGTGGAGCTTCCTTGCCGCGGGCGTCGCGCTGCTGGCCGCCTTCGCAGCCTGGCAGGCTCGCGCGACGCATCCGCTGCTGCCGCCGCGGGTCGTCCTTGACCGCAACCGCGGCAGCGCCTACCTCACCATGCTGGTGCTCGGCACCGGCATCTACGGCATCCTGCTGTTCCTTGTCTACTACATGCAGGTGAGCCTGGGGTACTCGGCGATCATTTCCGGTGTCGCACTGTTGCCGATGGTGGCGCTCACCGCCGTGGGCGCCAACGTGGGCAACACCAAGCTACTGCCGCGGCTTGGGCCCAAGCCGTTGATCACCGTCGGCCTGCTGCTCAACGCGATCAGCATGGCCTGGCTGACCGCGATCGGCGTCCATTCCGGCTACGCGTCGCATCTGCTCGGGCCGCTCCTGGTGATCGGTCTCGGCATGGGCTTCATCTACGGTGCCGCGGCCAACACCGGTACCACCGGCGTGCGGCCGAGCGACGCGGGCGTGGCCTCGGCCAGCCTCAACGCGGGACAGCAGCTTGGCGGCGCGCTCGGCACCGCGCTGCTCAACACGATCGCGGCCAGCGCCACCACCACTTACCTGGCCAGCCACCGGCAAGGGCAGCCAGCGCGACTGCTTCACCTCGCGGCTGTGCATGGATACACCACGGTGTTCTGGTGGTGCTCCGCCATCTTCGCGGCCGGCGCTGTCGTCTGCGGCACCCTGCTGCGCCCAGGCCCGCTCACCCGCCGCGCCGACACCCCCGCCCCCGAGTCGGCTCCGCAGGCTGCGGCAACACCATCGTGACCCGGAGCACGCGGTCGGCGGTGCCCCGCCACGCGGGCATCGTCGACCGCCTCTCGGCCGCGGTGCGGCTCGGTACGCCTCGGCGCGGTACGGCCGTCACGCCCCGGCGCGGTACGGCTCTTCTGGAAGGACGAAAATGATCGAAGTTCCGGTTCTGATCGTGGGCGGCGGCGGTTGCGGTCTGGCCGCCGCCATCTTCTTGTCTGACCACGGAGTCGACCACCTGCTGGTGGAACGGCACGCGGACACGTCGAAGCTGCCGAAGGCGCACTACCTCAACCAGCGCACGATGGAGATCTTCCGCCAGCACGGGCTCGCCGCGGCCGTTGCCGAGCAGAGCGCGCCGCTGGAGAAGTTCGGCAAGGTACGCTGGCAGACCTCGCTCACCGGGGACGGGCCTTTGGATGTGCGGGTCATCCACGAGATGGATGCTTTCGGGGGCGGCGCGCTGACAAAGGGATACGCCGCGGCCGGACCCGTCTTGCCGGCCAAGCTGCCGCAGTTGCGCCTGGAGCCGATCCTGCGCCGCCATGCCGAACTGCGCAACCCAGGACGTATCCTGTTCGGCCGCGAACTGGGCGCATTCTTCGACGACGGTGACCGCGTAATCGCCGAGATCCGAGACGTGGAGACCGGGGAGGTCACCACGGTCGCGGCACGGTACGTCGTCGCGGCCGACGGCGGCCGGACGGTCGGCACGGCCCTGGGCGTCCAGATGCGGGGCATGCCCGGGCTGACCGACGTCACGACCGCGTACTTCTCCGCCGACCTGTCGCGGTGGTGGCACGACGGCACGATAATCACATGGTTCCTCAACCCGTACCGTCAGGACCTTTCGTTCACCCTGCTTGAGATGGGGCCCACCTGGGGAGGGGGCTCAGAGGAATGGGGCCTGCACTTCACTCCCGGCGATCTTGACCGCTCCGACGAGCAGGCGGTGATCGCCAGGATCCGT
>Ga0207664_10001919_pt1 | contig 13653 bp, 18 predicted proteins | sample LARL83metaG_FD_184349 | JGI IMG/M metagenome (GOLD analysis project Ga0207664, IMG submission 184349) | Corn, switchgrass and miscanthus rhizosphere microbial communities from Kellogg Biological Station, Michigan, USA - LAR L8-3 metaG... | ecosystem: Host-associated > Plants > Roots >...
CCCTCCTCTGTGTCGGCCGCAGCCTGCTGTGCCCAATCTGGGCAATAGTAAACAATCTTGCCAGATCCCGTTTTCCCGGTGCCGATCGCGATTCGTCCCGCTGGCCAAGCGCCCCGTGATCACCGGTGCGGGCGGCCGCCCGCCGGGCGGGTGATCACGGAGATGAGCCCAGGAGGCATTTTCAGCAATGCTGAGCCGGGAATGACAGATGGCGCGGCGATACCTGCTGGCATATTGGCGAACGGAGCGCCGTAATGAACGGAACCTCTTACCCCGTTAGCTTCTCGGTCAACTATCCGGAGCGGGAGCTCAGCCGGCTGACGAGCTTCTTCCGCATCTTCACGATCATCCCGATCGCGATCGTCCTGGCCGCGGTGGGCGGCGGCACCTGGCAGTGGAGCTACGGCCACGGGATGACCGGGGCCGCCGCGGGCGCGGGCGGGCTGCTGTTCTTCGGCCCGCTGCTCATGATCTTGTTCAGGCAGAAATACCCGCGCTGGTGGTTCGACTGGAACCTCGAGCTGCAGCGGTTCGCCAACCGGGTCCTGATCTACCTGGCGCTGATGGACGACAGCTACCCGTCCACCGACGACCACCAGGCGGTCCGCCTCGATTACCCGTACCCGGACGCCGCGCGCGACCTGAACCGGTGGCTGCCGCTGGTCAAGTGGCTGCTGGCCATCCCGCACTACATCGTGCTGTTCTTCCTGGACATCGCGGTGCTGGTGGTGGTGATCGTGGCCTGGTTCGCGATCCTGTTCACCGGCCGCTATCCGCGTGGCATGTTCGGCTTCGTGGAGGGCGTGGCCCGCTGGCACAACCGCGTGGTCGGCTACGCGGTGACCCTGGTCACCGACGCGTACCCGCCGTTCAGGCTCGCCTCCTGAACCCGGGCTGTCCCGGGCGGGCCATCAGGAGTAGAGCTGGCCGGTGAGGTACTTCAGCCCGCTGTCGACCTGGATGGTGACCACCCGGTGGCCGGGGCCCAGCCTGCGGGCGATCTGCACGGCGGCGGACAGGTTGGCGCCGGTCGAGGGCCCGGAGAAGACGCCCTCCGCGCGGGCGGCCCGGCGGGCGGTGGCGAACGCCTCGGCTTCCGGGATCGCGATGACCTCGTCGTAGCCGGCGGGCTGGAGCTGAGCCGGGCGGTAGCCGATGCCGCCGCCCTCGATGTGGTGGGTGCCAGGCGGCCCGCCGGACAGCACGGCCGACTCGGCCGGCTCGACCACGGCCCGGTGCAGGCCGGGCAGCTTGGCGGTCAGGGCCCGGCTGACCCCGAGGAAGCACCCGGCGGTGCCGACGTAGGCGCAGAACGCGCTGAGCGCGGGCGGGCCGGGGAGCTGGTCGAGCAGTTCCTCGCCGAGGCGGCGGTAGCCGTCCACCATGTCGGTGTTGTTGAACTGGTCGGTGGCGAACGCGCCGGTCTCCGCGGTGATCTCGGCGGCCCGGCGCATCATCGCCGGGATCAGCTCGGGGGTGATGCCGCCGGGGCTCGGTATCAGCTCGACCTCGGCGCCGAACGCGCGCATCGTGCGGATCTTCTCGTCGGCGAACGCGTCGGAGGACACGATGCGCAGCGGGTAGCCCTTGACCGCGCACACGAACGCCAGCGACGAGCCGGTGCTGCCGCCGGTGTACTCGACGACCAGCTGGCCCGGCTGGAGGCGGCCGTCGGCCTCGGCGGCCTCGATCATCGCCAGCGCCATGCGGTCCTTGTACGAGCCGGTGGGGTTGGCCGCCTCCATCTTGACCCAGACTTCGGCGCCGTCGCCGTCCGGCAGCCGCGCCAGCCGGACCACGGGTGTGCCTCCGATGGCCGAGAGTCCCCCCGGTCGGTCCACCCCGAACCTCCAGCTCGCCAGCGGTTGCCACCAGCAGCATACGGTTCGCGGCGCGGCCGGGCCTACCCGGCGAGGTCGAGCGCGGCGTGGATGATGCTGTCGGCGTGGATGCCGTGGTGGCGGTACAGTTCCTCGGCCGTGCCCGACTGGCCGAACTGGGTGACGCCCAGCGCGGTGTGCGGTACCCGGTTGATCGTGGCCAGGAAGGCCAGCGTGTGCGGGTGCCCGTCGAGGACCGTGACCAGAGGCGCGGCGCGGTCCGCGGGGAGCGCCTGGCCGAGAATCCACGCCTCGCCCTGCTCCTGGCCCTGGCGGGCGCGCAGGGCGCGGAACAGCAGGCCCGGGCTGGTCACGCAGACCACGTCCGCGGGCACCCCGATCTCGTCCAGCCGCTCCGCGGCGGCCAGGGCCTCGGGCACCACCGCGCCCATGGCAGCGATCGTGACCTGGGGGTTGTCCGGCTGCCGGATCCGGTAGGCCCCGGCCACCGCGTGCCGGCGGCGCCGTTCCCGCACGGCCGGGTCGGCGGGCACGGCGGCCAGCTTCTGGCTGACCGGGCGGGTGGACAGGCGCAGGTAGGCCGAGCTGCCCCCGGGCCTGCCCAGCCGGGCCAGGCAGGCGAGCAGGCACCATTCGGTGTCGATGGCGAAGGCCGGCTCGTAGGCGATGCAGCCCGGCTGCTCGATCCCGATGGACGGCGTGGTGATGGACTGGTGCGCGCCGCCCTCCGGGGCCAGGCTCACCCCGGACGGCGTGCCGACCAGGATCGACTGGCCGCCGGCGTAGATGCCGAACGACCACGGTTCCAGCGCGCGCTCGACGAACGGGTCGTAGAGCACCCCGATGGGGAACAGCGGCTGCCCCCACCGGCTCCAGGTGGCGCCGAGCTCACCCAGCAGCCCGACCAGGTTGGTCTCCGCGATCCCCAGCTCGATGTGCTGCCCGGTCGGCCGCTCCCGCCAGTGCAGGATCGTCTCGGCGTCGTCGGCGAACCAGTCGGTCCGCTCGTGCGCGGCCCACACGCCGACCTTGTTCACCCACCCGCCCAGGTTGGTGCTGGAGCTGACGTCCGGGCTGACCGTTATCACCCGCCGGGCCACCTCCGGCGCGACGCGGGTCAGGTCGAGCAGCGCCCGGCCCAGCGCGGCCTGGGTGGTCGCGGTCCCGGTCGGCGTCCGCCCGAAATCCGCGGGCACCTCCGGCGGCGTGTGTGACGGCAGGTCGGGCCGCCGCAGCCGGCGGGCCGTCTGCGCGCACATCTGGCCCGCCGGGCTGGTCTCGGCGCTGCGGCTCCACGGCTGGCCGGGATCGGTGCCCAGGGCCGCGGCGAGCTCGGCTATCTGCTCGTCGGTGAGCAGCGCGGAGTGGTTCTGCGGATGCCCCTCGATCGGCAGCCCGTAGCCCTTGATCGTATAGGCCAGGATCGGTGCCCAGGGCCGCGGCGAGCTCGGCTATCTGCTCGTCGGTGAGCAGCGCGGAGTGGTTCTGCGGATGCCCCTCGATCGGCAGCCCGTAGCCCTTGATCGTGTAGGCCAGGATCACCGTGGGGCGGTCATCCGCGATGGCCCGGAACGCGGCGTCGAGCGCGCCGAGGTCGTGCCCGCCCAGGTTGCGGATGGCCCGGGCCAGCGCCGCGTCGTCGAGGTCGGCGATGAGCGCCGCAATCGACTCGTCGCCGCCCGGCAGCCTGCTGCGCAGCTCGTCCGCGCTGCACCGCAGCAGGCGCTGGTACTCGGGGTTGGGCATCTCGTCGATCCGCCGCCGCAGCGCCTCCCCGCCGGGCCGGGCGAACAGCTCCTCCAGCAGGTGGCCGTACTTCAGGGTGATCACCTGCCAGCCCGCCGCGGCGAACATGCCCCGGAGCCGGTCGGCCGCGATGCCCGGCACGACGCGGTCCAGCGACTGCCGGTTCATGTCCACCACCCAGACGACCTCGCCCAGCTCGGCCACGCCGGGATCGGCGATCGCCTCCCACACCGCGCCCTCGTCCAGCTCGGCGTCGCCCAGGAGGGAGTACTGGCGGCCGGTGCCCACCGCGCCGATGCCGCTGTTCAGGTACCGGCGCGCGACCGCGCCCCAGACCGGGGCGGTCGCGCCGATGCCGACCGAGCCGGTGGAGTAGTCGACCGGATCCGGGTCCTTGACCCGGCTGGGGTAGCTCTGCAGGCCCGCCAGGGCCCGCAGGGTCGGCAGGTACGACTGGTCCAGCTCGCCCAGCAGGTAGTTGATGGCGTGCAGGACCGGCGAGGCGTGCGGCTTGACAGAAACCCGGTCCTCGGGACCCAGGTGCCCGAACCAGAGCGCCACCATGATCGAGACGATCGACGACGATGACGCCTGGTGGCCGCCGACCTTCATGCCGTCCGGGTTGGGCCGGACCCGGTTCGCATAGTGGACGATCGCGGTGGACAGCCAGAGCACCCGGCGCTCGATCTCGGCCAGGGCCTCGGGGTCGGCAGCCGCCTGCGGCGGCGAATAAGCGTGGGCCTGGGTCATGTTGGCGCTCCAGCCGGACGAAGTCTCATACCAAGAGCATCACCGCTGGCCGGGGCGGGGCAACCATTCCCCCCGCCTCCGGGCGGTTCAGCGGCCGGCCGAGCGGGCCAGGTGGCCCGCGCCGCGGCGAAATCCGGGCCTGAGGTGGTTTGATCGCTTTTCCCTGGGGAACTGAGCGCTGATACTCGCATGCGGCCCCGCCCAGACTTCGCTCGGTCGGGCTGGCCGCTCTCGCCCTCCCGGTGACTGGTGCGCCGGCAGCGATGTGGGGAGACGACAGATGCGTGCGGCGGAGCTGGGCACGCGATGACGGCCCATGCCGCCCGCGCCTGGTCGGGCCGCGTTCACGAAGCCGGCTTCTACGGCTCCGACGACGAGTTCCGCGCGCTTATCGTCCCGTTCGTCGAGGATGGCCTGGCCGCGGGCGAGCCCGTGATCATCGGCTATGACGAGCGGAAGGCCGGGCTGCTGCGATCGTGGCTGCCCGATTCGTCCGCCGTGAACTTCCTCGAGGGCCAGAGCCTTTACGCCAGTCCCACCGGGACGATCGCCAGCTACAGCAAACTGTTCGACGGGTATCTCACCGAGGGCGCCAGCCGCATTCGGGTCGCCGGCGACGTGCCCCATCCCGGCAACGGGGGCAGGTTCGAGGGGTGGGACAGGTACGAGGCCGCGCTGAACACGGTCTGGGACGACCTGCCGGTCTGGGCCTTGTGCCTGTACGACACGGCCACCGCGCCCGCCGCCGTGCTCGAGGTCGTGGAGCAGACCCATCCCCGGATCGCGCTGCCGGGCGGATCCCGCAGACGGGGCCGCGGTTACCTGGACCCGCCGGACTTCCGCGGGCTGCCGGTTCCGCCCGACTCGCTCGAGCGGACCGCGCCCGCGGCCGAGTTCCTGGCCGGGTCTGCCGCGGAGGCCAGGCACGCGCTCGACAAGGCCGGCCGGGGCCTGGTGGCCGACGAGATTCTCCAGGACTTGCTGATCGGCGTCTCGGAGGCCGTGAGCAACGCGCTGCTCTACGGCCAGCCGCCGGTGACGGTCCGGATCTGGGCCGCCCCAGGCCGCCTCGTGGTCAGCGTTCATGACCAGGGCGACGGCCCGGCCAACCGCCTGGCCGGGCTGGTGCCCATGCCGCACCGGGGTGCCGGCGGGGGCATGGGCCTGGGGCTGTGGGTCATGCACCAGCTCGACCTCGACGTCGCACTCTGCTACGGCGACGACGGCTTCACCGTCCGGCTGAGCGGCGGGGACGCCGTCCGGTAGCGGAACTCAGGCCGCGGCGCCGATGAGGCTGCCCACGGTGAACGTCACCGCGATGGCCAGCGCGCCGAGCCCGAGCTGGCGCAGGCCAGAACGCAGCATGGACCGGCCGGTCAGCCGGCCGACCGCCGCCCCGCCGGTGACCAGGGCCACGGCCGTGATCGCGATGGACGCGGCGAGCACCGGAAAGCCGAGCAAATAGGGCAACAGGGGTATCAGCGCGCCCAGCGAGAACGCGAGCAGCGACGCCACGCCCGCCAGCAGGGGGGACGGCAGCTCCTCCGGGTCGACGCCAAGCTCTTCCCTGGTGTGCAGCTGGAGGGCCTTGCGCTCGTCAGCGGACACGGCCTGGGCCATCCGGGCCGCGGTGTCCGGGTCAGCGCCGTAGCCGCGGAAGTACCCGGCGAGCTCGTCCTCCTCGGCGGCCGGGAACCGGGCCAGCATCTTGCGCTCGAGCGCGACCTCGGAGTGGATCAGCTCATTCTGGTTGGTGACCGACACGTACTCGCCGGTGCCCATCGAGAACGCGCCCGCGACCAGCGCCGCCACCCCGGTCAGCACCACCGCGTGCGGCGAGACGCCGCCGCCGCCGACCCCGGCGATCAGCGACGCGTTGGTGACCAGCCCGTCCACCGCGCCGAACACGGTGGGCCGGAGCCAGCCGCCGGACACGTCGCGGTGCCCGTGCGACCAGCCCTCGCGCAGGGCGGCCGCGCCGGTGGCCTGCGAGGGCTCCGGCATTCCGGGGTCAGTCACCGCATAAGTATCTCCGGCATCCCCAGGCGGGCCCGGGGGCGGGTGGACGCCCGGGTCAGTCCGGCGGGGGCTGGGCGGGCTGGGTGTCGGTGCCGAGCAACGGCTCGTCGGGCGAGCGGAGGTCGGCGGTGGGCAGCCCGCCCGGGTACAGCTGGCGGACCTGGCCGGCCACGGCGATGGCGATCTCGACGTGCTCGCGCCGGGTGGCGTGGTAGAAGGTCTGGGCGTCCGCGCTCAGCTTGGGCCGGGCGTGCAGCGGCTTGTCGCTGACCGCGAGCAGGGTGGCGGTGGGGACCCGGTAGCGGAACCCGTTCGCGGCCACGGTGGCGGACTCCATGTCCACCGCGATGGCGCGGGACAGCTGCAGCCGGTCCGTGACCGGCCCGAGGTCCAGCTCCCAGTTCCGGTTCGCGGTGGTGAACACGATGCCCATCCGGCTGCGCAGGCCGCGGGCGGTCAGCTCGTTCAGCAGCAGCGTGTTCAGCGTGTGGTTCGAGACGACCGGCACGCTCAGCGGCAGCATCTCGTCCAGGACGTGGTCATCGCGTATGTAGGCGTTGGCCAGCACCAGGTCCCCGATCTCCTGGTGATTGCGCAGGCCGGCACAGTGCCCGATCATCAGCACCAGGTCGGGGCGGAGCACGGCCAGGTGATCGGTGAGCGTCTTGGCGTTGGACGGGCCGACCCCGATGTTCACCATGCTCAGGCCCGCCCGGCCGGGCAGCGGGTAGTGGCAGGCGGGCATCTGGCGGCCGTCGGTATCCGGCCCGGTGCAGTTGGGCAGGGCGGCGCGGAACTCCTCCAGGTGCCAGGAGTAGTTGGTGAGCAGCACGTACCGCTGGAACGACTCGGCCGGGGTCCCCGTGTAGTGCTGCAGCCGGTCGATGGACAGGGCCATGCGCTCCGGCCCGAACAGGAACAGCTTCTTCCGGCGCAGGTCCCAGCGGGTCTCGTCCACGGCCGGGCCGAGCCGGGGGTCATGCAGGTCCAGCGCCTCGCGCCCGGGGCTGACCGAGATCCTGGCGCCCCAGGCGGCCAGGCGGCTCAGCTCCCGTTCCAGGTACCAGCGGATCGCCTGCGGCGAGGCGAACTCGCCCTCGAGCATGGGGTTGTGCGCCGACCAGGGCCGCTCGACGCTCAGCAGCGGGTAGCAGCCCGCTTTGTCGGCCTCCTCCATGGCGTCGCACAGCCGCGCGATCTCCGCCGCGCGATCGCGGTCCGGGATGTCCGAGAAGTCCACCGACACGGTCACCTGGTCATCATGCCAACCCGGCCGGCCCTCCCGGATCCCCGGCTGCGCTTTCAGCCGCCGGAGAAGGCCGTGGCCAGCGCGTCGGCGAGCGAGGCGGGCGAGCAGCCGCGCGTCGTCACGTGGATGTGCACCTGGAGCGGCCCAGGCGGCTGCTGCAGGATCAATACGGCCGACAGCGTCCGGTGCGGCCCGGCGTGGCCAACGGCGACGGTGGCCACGCTGGCCTGCAGCTGGCCCAGGCTGGCACGAGGCACGACGACACTCGTGCCGCCGGAGGTGGTCACCGGAACCCGGGTTCCGCCGGACGTGACGACGGTAAAGCCACCGGTGCCCGCGTCCGCTACCGTCCCCCGGGCCACGCCCCAGCCCGGTGGCGGTGTCACCTTCAGCGCGCCTGGCCCGCTGCTCGGGCCGGGCGGCAGCCCGACGGTGACGGACGCGGCCGCGATCGTCCCGCCGGAGCGGGGGCCGAGCGCGATGACGGACGCCCCGTCCGTGATGTCGCTCCGCAGCGCTCCGGCCACGCTCACCTTTGTGGACGGCGTCGTCGTCACGGTCACCGGCTGGCCGCTGGCCGTCTTGATGACCAGGCTGCCGTTCACCCTCTCGAGCGTGCCGTGGGCCAGCTCGAGCCCGGCGCACCCGCTGACCGCGGTGAAGACGGTGCTGGGCGCGTGCCGGGTGAGAGCGGTGGTGGCCCAGTAGCCGGCGCCGCCGAGGACGACGAGCGCGGCCGCCGCGGCGGCCAGCACGGTGCGCCGCCTGGGACCCACACGCAGCCGGGTGGGCCGCGCCGGGGCAGGCGGGGCCGCCTCCGGCGTGGCGGCCGCCAGGCCGCGGACCCCGCTGGCCACCAGATCCCAGCGGTTCGCTTCGGCCCGGCAGTGCTCGCACCGCGCGAGGTGCGCCCGGGCCCGGCCGTTCACCGGCTGGCCGGTGACCTCGGCGATCAGGTCCTCGAGGTCCAGATGGGGAGAGCGGGTGTCAGCAGGGCCTGTGTTCATCGGTTCTGGCCTTTCTCGTTCAGCATCCGGCTGAGGGCGGACCGCGCCGCGGTGAGACGGCTCTTCACGGTCCCGACCGGGATCTCCAGCACGCCGGCGGCCTCGGGGAGGCTGAGCCCGGAGCCGAAGACCAGGCCGAGCACCTCGCGGTGGGGCGAGGCGAGCTCCCGGATGGCCGCCATCACCTCGGCCAGCTCCGCCCGGTCCAGGGCCATCACCTCAGGCCCGGGGCCGGAACCCGGCTGATCGGCCAGGAACGCGTCATCCACCACCCGGAGCCGGCGGCTTCGCAGCCGGTCCCTGGTCTGCCGCCGGGCGATGGCGATCACCCAGGACCGCACCGACGACTCGCCCCGGAAGGAACCCGCGCCTCGCCAGACAGCGAGCATCGTGTCCTGCACGATCTCCTCGGCGAGCACGCGCTCACCGGTCACCAGCTGAACCTGCGCGAGCACGACCCGGCCGTGCTCGCGGTAGAACGCGGCCATCGCGTCCTCGTCGCCCTGACCGATCCTGCGCAGCAGCGCAGCGTCGTCGCGGGCGTCATCGTGGCTGGCGGTGAACGTCGCTGCGACGGCGTCCCCGTGCGGATCGTTCACCTGTGACCTCCCCGGAGGCTTCCCTTGGAGAGTAAGTAGCAACCGGCGGCAGCGCGGTTCGGCTCACCGCCGAGGTTTCTCGCTGAGCAGGAAGCCGACGAGCCTGGTGGCGTAGCGCCCCGTGTTCCCGGCCAGGTCCGCCCGGCACGAGGCCGGCGTGGTGAGGGCGTGCATCATGGCCCCGCCGGCCGCGATGACCCGGGGGCTAGCCGCAATAGTGTGGACGGCACTTAGCTGCGGTAACAGCGACAGTAACGGCACTTTCACACTATTGCGCGTCGCGTCAGGCAGCAGGTTGCGCATCCCTGGCGGGCTACCGGTCGAAGGCGCGGCGCAGAGCGTCGTCGCGGTCGCGGATGAACCGCTGCGCGAGCTTAGAGCCGGAGGCGAGCAGGTCGAAGCCGTGGATGCCGCCCGGGTAGACGTGCAGTTCGGTGGGCACGTCGGCCTGCTGCAGCCGCAGGGCGTACTCGATGTCCTCGTCGATGAACAGGTCGAGGTCGCCGACGGGCAGGTACGCGGGCGGCAGGCCGCGCAGGTCGGCGGCCCGGGTTGGCGCGGCGTACGGCGAGCACGCATCGGTGCCGACCGCGTCGCCGACGTAGGCGCGCCAGCCGATCAGGTTGCACTCCCGGTTCCACACCCTCGGCTCGGTCACGGCCAGGCTGGCCGGGGTCACATTGCGGTCGTCGAGCATCGGGTACACCAGCAGCTGGAAGCAGACCGGCACCTCGCCCCGGTCGCGGGCCAGCAGGGCCAGGCCCGCGGCCGAGCCGCCACCGGAACTTGCCCCGCCGACCGCGATGCGCTGCGGGTCCACGCCGAGCTCGGCGGCGTTCTTGAAGGTCCACGTCAGCCCGGCGTAGCAGTCGTCCATCGGGGCCGGGAACGGGTGCTCGGGCGGACGCCGCCACTCCACCGACACCGCGGCGCAGCCCACGGCCTCGACGATATGGTCCATCATCGGGTCGTCCTGCTCGATCTGGCCCAGCACGTGCCCGCCGCCGTGGATCCAGTACAGGCACGGCACCACGCCGGACTGGCTGGCGGGCCGGTAGTGGCGGACCCGAACCTCGGGCGACCCATTCAGCCCGGGAACCATGTGGTCTTCGCGGATGACGTTCGGGCTGGGCCCGACGCCCTCGTTCGCGGCGGCCAGCATGTCCATCAGGGTCGCGCGGGCGGCCGGGATGTCGGTGAGGTCCATGGCGGGCAACAGCGGCAGCACGGCCGCGATTTCGGGGTCAAGGCGCTGCATCAGGTCCATGAATCCTCGGGCCCTCCTACGATGGCCGACACTGTTATCAGTCGGCACTGCTCGGCCTCACCCTATTAAGGACGACTATCGTCTTCAATAGTGCGAGCGACAGGAAATACGATGTTCCGGCCGGGCACGACACAGGAGGTGGCAGGGTGGGCGACGTGGCCGAGTCCGAGCAGCCCGGACGGCCCGGGCGGCCGCGGGATCCGAGCCTGGAGCCACGGGTCGTCGCCGCGGCCCTGGCCGTCTACGCGGAGAACGGTTGGTCCGGGTTCAACTTCGAGGCCGTGGCCCGGCGGGCGGGCGTCGGCAAGGCCCCGCTCTACCTGCGCTGGTCGTCCAAGGAGGACCTGCTGCTGGCCGCGTTCAACGCGCACACCCAGGCCATCACGATCCGCGACACCGGGAACCTGCGCGACGACCTGATCGCGTACGCCTGCCGGCTGCTCGACAGCGAGGCCCAGCCGGACGGCCTGGCCTGGCTGCGCCTGCACCTGGAGGCCGGCGTCATCCCGGCGCTGCACGCGACGTTCTCCAGCCAGATCGTCAGCCCGCATGTCGAGGGGGCCCGGGCTCTGCTGAACGGGGCGCTCAAGCGGGGCGACCTGCCCGCCGGATCCCCGGCTGACCTGCTGCTGGACAGCCTCTACGGGGCGGTGCTCATCAAGGTCCTGCTAAGCCCGCCGGGCGAGCGCGCCCGGCTGTCCGCTCACCCGCTCGGGTACGCCGAGCCCATCGTCGACTTCGTCCTCAGCGCGATGACGGGAGCCTCCTAGCGCCACGGCCAGCCGCTCAGCATCCTGTCCGTATCATTTCAGACACCTATCGTCAGTAATAGCGCCCTGATCATGGGCTGGCCTGGCGGCGCCTGGTGGCCGTAGCGTGGGCTCGTGAGCCGGGTTCATGACATGGGCGGGCAGACCGGGTTCGGGCCGGTGATGACCGACGACGATGACGATGACGGGCAGTTCTTCCACGCCGACTGGGAGGCCCGGGTGTACGCCCTGGTCCGGGTGCTGCAGCGGCACAAGGTGATCAACCAGCAGTTCGACGAGCTGCGTGACGCCATCGAGCGGATACCGCCCGCCGAGTACCTGGCCATGTCGTACTACGAGCGCTGGCTGCGGGCCGCCGAGATGCTGCTCGCGGAGAAGGGCCTGCTGCCCGATGGCTAGGTTCACGCCGGGGGCCCGGGTGCGGGCCCGCGCCGCCGATCCCGATGGTCACACCCGGCTGCCGCGCTACGCCAGAGGCCATGTCGGCGAGGTGGTGGAGGTCCTCGCCACCTGGTCGCTGCCTGACGCGACGGTGCGCGGAGTCACCCAGCCTGAGCCGGTGTACACGGTGCGCTTCAGCGCGGCCGAGCTCTGGGGGTCAGGGTCGCATGCGGTGCTCCTGGACATGTGGGAGTCCTACCTGGAGGAGGTCTGATGAGCGGCGGGCACGCCGAGGTTCCCGTGGCGGCGCGGGTGCGCCAGCTTGAGGAGCGGCTGATCAGCGCCGGGCTGATCACCGACGCCGAGCTCGACGAGATCCTGACCCAGGTGTACGACTCCGCCTCGCCGGTCAACGGGGCCCGGATGGTGGTCAGGGCCTGGACCGACCCGGCCTACCATGACCGCCTGCTGGCCGACGCGAACGCCGCGGCCGCCGAGCTCGGCTTCGGCCCCGGCACCCGGGGGTACCTGCTCAAGGCGGTGGAGAACACGCCGGGCGTGCACAACGTGATCGTCTGCACGCTGTGCTCGTGCTATCCGACGTCGCTGCTGGGCCCGTCGCCGTCCTGGTACAAGAGCTTCGCCTACCGGTCCCGGGTGGTCCGCGAGCCGCGGGAGGTGCTCGCGGAGTTCGGGCTCGAGCTGCCGGAGGACACCGAGATCCGGGTCTGGGACGCCAACTCCGAGACCAGGTACCTGGTGCTGCCACAGCGCCCGCCGGGCACGGACGACAAGGACGAGGAGGCACTGGTCTCGCTCGTGACCAGGAACGGCCTCATCGGCACCGCTACCTGCTAACGGCCGGGGTATCCGCGCAAGCAAGGAGCGCTCATGCCGCATATCGCCCTGAACTCCGCCGAGCCGGGCATCCGCGGTTTGCTCCAGTTCCGCCCGGAGACCGCCCGCCCGCTGAGCGAGCTGGCCGAGGTGCTGCTGCGCGGGCCAAGCACGCTGACCCGGGGCGAGCGGGAACTGATCGCGGCGTACGTATCGTCGCTCAACCAGTGCCGGTACTGCTCCTCGTCGCACTCGGCCACCGCCGCGGCCCAGCTCCAGGGAGGCATGGCGCTGGTGGAGCAGGTCTGCCTCGACCCGGGCACCGCGCCAGTGTCGGCCAAGCTGAGAGCCTTGCTTGAGATCGCCTCCGCGGTACGGCACGGCGGGGACGCGGTCGCCGCGGAACACATCACCCAGGCCCGCGCGGCAGGGGCGACGGACGTGGAGATTCACGACACGGTCCTGATCGCGGCCGCGTTCTGCATGTTCAACCGGTACGTCGACGGCCTGGATGCGGTAGCTCCCGAGGATCCCGCCGTGTACGCCGCCGGGGCGCAGCGCGTGGTCGCGCACGGCTACCTGCCGCCGTCGCCAGATCCCGGCCGTCAGGGCTGAGTACCACGCCGAACTGTGGGTAGCGGCGCCGGATAGCGCAACGCATCCGCCAGGCGCCTGCCGACCCCACGATGCTGACCGGCTACCGGGGCGGCTCATGCGGCGGCCCCGGGCCGGGCCGCGCCTGGTGGGCCGGAAGAAGGGACGCAGAGCATGTGGGTCTTCCTCACCGCCAGGCTGAGGCGCTGGGTACTGCTGGCCGTGGCCTTGCCGCTGGCCCGGCTGCTGGTCCATCGTCTTGCCCTGGCTGCTGATCATCACAACCCGGGAGCCCGGACGGCGCGAGCCCTGCGCCGGGCCGACTCGGCCGTGACCGGGGTATCCCGGCGCACCTCCCGCAAGGCGGCCCGCCGCTGAGATGAGGGACTACGCCAGGGCGAATCACCGGGATTCGCAGCTCGCGGCGAACCGGGCTGACAGCCATACGTTCCACCGCTCGGTGGGCCTGTTCTCGGCCACCGCGATCAACATGACGCAGATGGTCGGGATCGGCCCGTTCATCACGATTCCCCTGATGGTCGCGACGTTCTCTGGTCCGCAGGCGATCGTGGGCTGGATCGCGGGCGCCGCCC
>Ga0207664_10001921_pt1 | contig 13642 bp, 12 predicted proteins | sample LARL83metaG_FD_184349 | JGI IMG/M metagenome (GOLD analysis project Ga0207664, IMG submission 184349) | Corn, switchgrass and miscanthus rhizosphere microbial communities from Kellogg Biological Station, Michigan, USA - LAR L8-3 metaG... | ecosystem: Host-associated > Plants > Roots >...
GACTTCTACTACCGCGAGGCCGACACGGTCGTCGAGATGGAGGCGGGGCCGTTCTGTGACGCGGTGTACGAGATGGCCGACGCCGATCGCCATCCTGTCGGCGAGGCGGTCAACTTCTCCAAGCTCCCCATCGACCTGGGGATCATCCACTACGCCTCTGACACGCCCTACACCCAGGCCCGCACGCTGGGCGCGCGCGGACTCAGCTATTACGGCATGGACTCGACGTATGCCAGCTCGCTGGCCATTCTGCGGCGGGTGCTGATGCTCGAGGGCGTGCTCAGCGGGCAGGGCCGGCGGGCGACCGATCAGGTCCCGGGCGAGCCCGTGGCCGACTCGGCCGGCAGCCGCCGAAGCTAAGCGCCAACGGGGTGCCAGGCGGTCTTGAGCTCGGTGACCGCCTCCAGCCGCTCCAGGGCATCGGCGATGGCGACGTCATAGCTGCGCACGGCCTCGTTGTGGCGGGCGCGCTTGATCGTCTCGGCGGCCAGCCGGTCAAGCTCGGCTGAGAGCTCGGGATCGCCAGCGGCGTTGACGATGGCGTTGAGGTCGCGATGGGCGCCCAGCGCGGTCGCCAGCTCCGCCCGGCGCCCGGAGAGCAGGTTCACGACGCCGCCGGGGACGTCGGAGACGCCCAGCACCTCGGCCAGGTCCAGGCCGGCAAGGGGCTTGGCCTCGGAGAGGATGGCCACGACGGTGTTGCCCGCGGCCAGCGGGGGCGCGATCTCGGCGACGAGCCCCAGCAGCTCGGGCTCGTCGGGCGCGACCACGCCGACCACTCCGGTCGGCTCGGGGGTGGAGAAGGAGAGAAACGGCGCGGCCACGGGGTTGACGCCGCCGAGGACGGCGTGGAGCTTGTCGGTCCAGCCCGCGTAGTGCACGAGCACGTCGACCGCGGCGTCCACCTGCTCTGCGTCCGCGACCGCCGCGAGCTGCTGCCGGCGGGATTCGAGCGCCTCGGCCGCGCGGTAGAGGATCTGGCCGCGGTTGTAGGCGGTGCGGGCGGACCACGGGCCAAACGCCTTGCGGGCCGCGGCGACCGCCTCGCGGACGTCCTTGCGCGACCCGCGGGGGATGTTGAGCTCGCCGGCGCGGTCATAGCGCCCGGACTCCGACCGGACGAAGGCCCCGCCGATCCACAGCTTGTAGGTCTTGCGCACGGGCAGGCGTCCGCTCATCGCACCACCTGCAGGTAGGGGCGCAGGCCGGCGGGCCCACCCTCGCGACCGAACCCGGACTCCTTGTAGCCCCCGAAGGCCGCCGTCGGATCGAAGTGGTTGTAGGTGTTCTGCCAGACCACGCCGGCGCGGAGCGCGGCGGCGACCTCGAAGGCCTTGGCGCCCTTGTCGGTCCAGATCCCGGCGGCGAGCCCGTAGCGGGAGTTGTTGGCCTTCTCGATCGCCTCCGCCTGCGTCCGGAAGCTGAGCACGGAGACGACCGGACCGAAGATCTCCTCCACGGCGATGCGGTGCGCCGGCGACACGTCGGTGAACAGCGTGGGCGCGAACCAGTAGCCGCGCTCGGGGACCTCGCAGGCGATCGTGCGCCGTTGCGCTCCTTCGCTCTCGCCGGCGGCGACGAGCGCCTCGATCCGCTGAAGCTGCTCGGCGGAGTTGATCGCCCCGACGTCGGTGTTCTTGTCCAGCGGATCGCCCACGCGCAGGCGGCCCATCCGCCGCCACAGCCTGGCCACCGCCTCGTCGAGGACGCTCTCCTGGACGAGCAGCCGGGACCCCGCGCAGCAGACGTGGCCCTGGTTGAAGAAGATGCCGTTGACGATCCCCTCCACGGCCTGATCGAGCGCGGCATCCTCGAAGACGATGTTCGCCGACTTGCCGCCCAGCTCCAGCGTGAGCTTGACGGGGCGGCCGGCGAGGGCCGCCTGGATGTCGCGGCCAACCGCGGTCGATCCGGTGAAGGCGATCTTGTCGATGCCCGGCGCGCGGACGAGCGCGGCGCCCGTCTCGCCGTCGCCGGGGAGGATCGAGACCACGCCAGGTGGCAGCTCGGCCTCCCGGCAGATCTCGGCGAGCAACAGTGCCGTGAGCGGCGTCGTCTCCGCCGGCTTGAGGATCGCGGTGTTGCCGCAGGCCAGGGCGGGAGCGAGCTTCCAGGCGGCCATGAGCAGCGGGAAGTTCCAGGGCACGATCTGCCCGACGACACCGAGCGGGGCGACCTCGCGGGCGTTGACGCCGTAGCGCAGCTTGTCGGCCCAGCCCGCGTAGTGGAAGAAGTGCGCGGCGGCCAGCGGGATGTCCACGTCGCGCGATTCGCGCACCGGCTTGCCACCGTCGAGGGTCTCCACCACCGCGAGCTCGCGGGCTCGCTCCTGGATGAGCCGGGCGATCCGGAAGAGGTACTTGGCGCGCTCCAGTTCGGGCAGAGCGGCCCACTTGGGCTGTGCGGCGCGCGCCGCGTCCACCGCCCGCGCCACGTCCTCCGCGCCCGCCCAGGCAACCTCGGCGAGCGGCTCCTCGGTGGCGGGGTTGACACTGGCCTCGTAGCGTGGGGCGGCGGGCTCCCGGAAGTCGCCGTCGATGAACAGGCCGTAGCGGGCGGCCAGGCGGACGTGGTCGGTCGACTCCGGGGCGGGGGCGTAGTCCCAGACGATGCTGGTGCGGGTCTCGGTGCTCATTCCTTGGAGAAGTCCTCGGAGCGGCCGTAGCGGCCGGTCTCGGTCTTGGCGTACTGGAGCAGGAGGTCGTTGAGGACCGAGGAGGCGCCGATCCGGAATCGCTCGGGCGTGAGCCAGTCGTCGCCCAGCGTCTCCTTGACGAGCACGAGGCGGTGCAGCGCCGCCTTGCTCGTCGAAACACCGCCGGCCGCCTTGAAGCCGACCACCCGTCCCGAGCGGTCGGCGTAGTCGCGGATCGCCTCGAGCATCACCAGGCACACGCCCGGGGTGGCGCCGGACGATGCCTTGCCGGTGGAGGTCTTGATGAAGTCCGCGCCGGCCTCCATGGCGAGCATCGAGGCGTGGCGGACGTGCTCGTAGGACCCGAGCTCCGCCGTCTCGAGGATCACCTTCAGATGCGCATCGCCGCAGGCGTCCTTGATCCGGGCGATCTCATGCTGGACCCGGGCGTCGTCGCCGGCGAGGAAGGCCTCGCGCGAGATGACCATGTCGATCTCATCGGCGCCCGCGGCCACGGCGTCCGCGGTGTCGCGCAGCTTGGCCTCCAGCGAGACCTGGCCGGCAGGGAAGCCGGTGGCCACCGACGCGGTCCTGACGCCCGTACCGGCCAGGGCCTCGTGGGCGACCGCCACCTGTGCGGGGTAGACGCAGATGGCGGCGACGGAGGGGATCTCCGGCATCGCCGGCGCCGGGCAGACCGCCTTGGCACAGAGGTGGCGCACCTTGCCCGGGGTGTCCGCCCCCTCGAGGGTGGTCAGGTCGAGCATCGACACGGCGAGGCGGATGCCCTGCTGCTTGGCGGTCGTCTTGATCGAGCGGGTGCCGAGCTCGGCGGCGCGCTCCTCGATGCCGACGCGATCGACGTGGGCCAGGCGACGAATCATGCCCGCGAGGCTACCGCTCCCGCGCACTGGTATCCATGTGCGTATGCGCCGCGCCACCGTGATCGTGATGGATGCCTGTGGCGTGGGCGCGCTGCCCGACGCCGCCGACTACGGCGACGAGGGCACCAACACCCTGGGGCACCTGTCCGAGCTGGCCGGCGGACTGGATCTGCCCACGCTGGGGGCGCTGGGACTGGGCTCGATCGTGCCGCTCCGCGGCGTGCCCCCGGCCGCACAGCCCGTGCTCCACGGCCGCGTGGGCGCCGTCGGACCCGGCAAGGAGTCGACCACCGGGCACTGGGAGCTGATGGGCGTGCGGGTGGAGCGTCCGCTGCCCACGTACCCGTCGGGTTTTCCGCCGGACGTCGTCGCCGCCCTGGAGGACGCGACCGGGTTGCGCTTCTGCTGCAACCGGCCGTTCAGCGGCACCGAGGTGCTCGAGGTCTTCGGAGAGCACCACCTCGAGACCGGCGAGGTCATCCTCTACACCTCGGCCGACTCGGTGCTCCAGCTCGCCGCGCATGTGGACCGGCTCTCAGAGCCCGAGCTCTACGAGGCCTGCTCGCGGGCGCGTGAGGTCATGCACGGCGATCACGCCGTCGGGCGGGTGATCGCCCGGCCGTTCGAGGGCGGGCAGGGCTCGTGGCGGCGGCGCGAGGGACGCCGCGATTTCGCCCTGCCGCCACCGACGCGGTCCTACCTCGAGGAGCTTGGGGCCGCGGGCGTGCCGGTCCACGGCGTCGGCAAGATCGACGATCTCTTTGCCGGGGTGGGCATCGACGTCAAGCACCCCGCGGCCACCAACGCAGAGGGCATCGCCGCGACCACCGACCTGCTCAGCGATCCGAGCGACGGGCTCATCTTCGTCAATCTCGTCGAGACCGACCAGGTCTACGGCCACCGGCACGACGTGCCCGGCTTTGCGCGCGCCCTGCACGCGATCGATGGCGCCGTGGCGCAGTGGCTGCCGCTCCTGGGCGACGGCGACCTGCTGGTGCTCACCGCCGACCACGGCGTCGATCCGAGCACCGACCACACCGACCACACGCGCGAGTACGCGCCGCTGCTGGCGCGCTTTGCCGGACACGGCGGGCGTCGTCACGATGGAGCACTGGCGGATGTCGGCGCAAGCGTGTTCGCGTGGCTCACCGGTGAGGACGTTCCGGGGCTGCCCGGCACGTCATTCCTCTAGGGTGGCCCTTCGTGATCGAGCGCGTCCTTGTCTTCTGCGGCTCCAGTCCGGGACGGCGGCCCGAGTACGCCGAGGCGGCGCGCCAGCTCGGGGAACTGCTGGCGCAGCGCGATCTTGGTCTCGTCTACGGGGGCGCGTCGGTGGGCCTGATGGGCGCGGTCGCCGACGGCGCCCTCGCAGCCGGCGGGGAGGTCATCGGCGTCATCCCGCGCCAGCTCGTCGAGCACGAGCTCGCCCACGGCGGGTTGAGCGATCTGCGCGAGGTGACGACGATGCACGAGCGCAAGGCGCTCATGGCCGAGCTCTCGGACGCGGTGGTGGCGCTGCCGGGCGGGACCGGCACGCTGGACGAGCTGTTTGAGCTGTTCACCTGGAGCCAGCTCGGGCTGCACCGTATGCCGATCGGCCTGCTCGACGTCGCGGGCTACTGGCGGCCGCTACTGGCGATGCTCGATCACATGGTCGACGAGCGGCTGCTCCGCGCCGAGCACCGCGACACCCTCCTGGTCTCGGGCGACGCCGCCGCGCTGCTCGACGCGCTCGCGGCATACCGGCACAGCGGCATCTACAAGTGGCTGGACCGCGGGGCCGCGGAGTCGTCCTAGAACGTGCCGAACACCCGGTCGCCCGCGTCGCCCAACCCGGGACGGATGTAGGCGTTCTCGTCGAGCTCGCGGTCGATCGCGGCGGTCCACACGGTCACGTCGGGATGCTCGGCCTCGAGCGCGGCCAGCCCCTCGGGCGCGGCGACGAGACAGACGAGCTCCAGGTGGCGCGCGCCCGCGCGCTTGAGGTGGTGCAGGGCGCGAACCGCGCTGCCACCGGTGGCGAGCATCGGGTCCAGCAGATAGACCGGGACGTCGGGCAACCCCGGCGGGAGGCGCTCGAAGTAGTCGACCGGCGCATGGTCCTCATGGTCGCGCTGGATGCCGAGATGCCCCACCCGGGCGTCGGGCAGCAGGCGCAGGAACCCGTCGACCATGCCGAGGCCTGCCCGCAGCACGGGGACCACGGCGATCTGATCGCGCAGCCGTAGGCCCTGGGTCGTCTCGAGCGGAGTCTCGATCTCCACCTCGCGTACCGGCAGCGCGCGGGCCACCTCGACGGCCATGATCGCCGAGGCCTCGTAGACGGCCTGGCGGAACGCCCCGTGCGGCGTGGTGCGGTCGCGCATGACCGAGAGGCGGTCCGCCAGCACGGCATGTTCGACGAGATTCACGCGCTGGGCCACGCCGCGATCCTACCCCCGATACGCTCACGGCCGTCCATGGTGTCCGTCAACGTCGAGATCAAAGCGCGCGACCCAGACCCCGAGGCCACGGCCGCGCGCTGCCGCGCGCTCGGTGCGTCCGACGAGGGTGTGCTCGAGCAGCGCGACACCTACTTCGCCGGGCGCCACGGGCGTCTCAAGCTTCGCGAGGAAAAGGGATCGGGTGCCGAGCTGATCGCTTACCGGCGTCCCGACACGACCGAGCCCGAGGAGAGCGCCTTCATCCGGACGGACGTGGGCGAGCCGGGCGTCCTGGCCGAGGCGCTCACGACCGCCCTCGGCACCACGGTGGTGGTCGTCAAGCGCCGCCGCCTCTTCATCTGGGAGAACGTGCGCATCCACCTTGACGACGTCGAGGGGCTGGGCACGTTCATCGAGCTCGAGGCGCTGGTCGGCCCGGGTCTCAATGACCGCGACGAGGCGGCGCGCAAGGTGGGTCGGCTGCGCTCCGAGCTCGAGATCTCCGACGATGCGCTGGTGGCGGTGGGGTACTCGGACCTGCTGCTCGACGGCGCCGAGGCGCTCCTGCGGGCCGCCGACGGCGCGATGCGAGCGGCCTACGCGCCGTACTCGAAGTTCAAGGTTGGCGCCGCCGTGCGGGCGAGCTCGGGCGCCATCTACGCCGGTGCCAACGTCGAGAACGTAGCCTTCCCCCAGGGCCAGTGCGCGGAGGCGTCGGCCCTGGGCGCCCTGGTCGCCGCCGGAGAGTCGGCGATCACAGCGGCCGCGGTCGTCGCCGAGAAGGTCGAGGTCTGTCCCCCCTGCGGCGGGTGCCGTCAGCGCCTGGCGGAGTTCGGCTCGGCGCAGACGCCGGTGTACCTCGGACGCCCCGGGGCGGTGCCGGTGACCACGACGCTCGCCGAGCTGTTGCCATTGTCCTTCGGGCGCAGCGAACTGGACGCGTGAGCGCCGCCGGCGACGTCCTGGCCCAGCGCGCCCCCGCGCCCCCACGCGTGGGTGTGGTGCTGGGCTCCGGGCTGGGCGCGGTGGCCGAGGCGGTGACCGACCCCGTGGTGGTCGGCTACGACGAGCTGCCGGGATTCCCCCGGCCCACGGTGCAGGGGCATCTCGGGCGGGTGGTGCTGGGCGGGATCGCCGGCGTGCCCGTCGCCGTCCTGCAGGGGCGCGCCCATCTCTACGAGGGCGGAGACGTCGAGGCGCTGCGCGCGCCCGTGCGGGCTCTGCGGGCCGCCGGCGCGGAGATCCTCGTGCTCACCAACGCGGCCGGCTCGCTGCGTCCGGAGGTGGGGCCGGGATCGCTCATGGCCATCACCGACCACATCAACATGACGGGAGTCAACGTGCTGACGGGGCCCAACGACGAGGCGGTGGGGCCGAGATTCCCACCGATGCACGACGCCTATGACCCGGTGCTGCTCGACGAGCTCGCCGGGGCGGCGCGGGAGAGCGGCGTGGCCCTGGCGCGCGGCGTCTACCTCGCCGTGAGCGGTCCGAGCTTCGAGACCGCGGCGGAGATCCGCGCCTTCCGGACGCTCGGCGCCGACGCCGTCGGCATGTCGACCGTGCACGAGACGACGGTGGCCCGCCACTGCGGCATGCGCGTGGCGGCGGTCTCGGTGATCACCAACCTGGCCGAGGGCCTCAGCGCCGAGCCGCTCAGCCACGCGCAGACGCTGCGCGACGCCGAGCGCGCGGCGGGAGACCTCACCCGGCTGCTGCTGGGTTTTGTGGAGCGGCTCGGTGCTCGTTCCTGAGCTCATCCGGCGCAAGCGCGACGGCGGCGAGCTCGCAGCGGAGGAGATCTCCGAGCTGGTGGCGGGGATCGCCGACGGCACGGTCACCGACGCGCAGGTGGGCGCTCTCGCGATGGCGATCGTGTGGCGGGGGATGACCAAGGACGAGCGCGTGGCGCTGACGGGCGCGATGACGCGCTCCGGGGATGTGCTGTCGTGGCAGGACGCGGGCGTCTCCGGGCCCGTGCTTGACAAGCACTCCACCGGCGGGGTCGGCGACAAGGTGAGCCTGCTGCTGGCGCCGATCGTCGCGGCGTGCGGCGCGTCGGTGCCGATGATCTCCGGCCGGGGGCTGGGCCACACCGGGGGGACGCTCGACAAGCTCGAGGCGATTCCCGGCTATGACGTCGCGCCGAGCTCCGAGCGGCTGCGGGCGGCGGTGGCTCGCGTGGGCTGCGCGATCGTGGGGCAGACCGCGCGTCTGGCCCCGGCCGACCGCCGGCTCTACGCGATCCGCGACGCCACCGCGACCGTCGAGTCCATCCCGCTCATCGTCGGCTCGATCCTCTCCAAGAAGCTGGCGGCCGGCCTGGACGCGCTCGTGATGGACGTCAAGGTCGGCTCGGGCGCGTTCCTTCCCGATGCGGACAGCGCGCGCGAGCTGGCGCGGGCGATCGTCGAGGTGGCCCGTGGCAACGGCCTGCCCACGGCGGCGCTTCTCACCGACATGGACCAGGTGCTGGGGCGCACGGCCGGCAACGCGGTCGAGGTGCGCGAGTCGATCGATCACCTCACCGGCGCGGCGCGGGATGAGAGGCTCGTGGAGGTGACCGTGGCATTGAGTACCGAGCTGCTGGTGCTTGGGGGCGTGTTCGAACAAGCGGGCGCGGCACGCGCGGCGGCGCTGCGGGCGCTGGATGACGGCTCCGCGGCGGAGAGGTTCGCGGCGATGGTGGCCGAGCTCGGCGGCCCCGCGGACCTGCTGGAGAGCGTCGACGCGCACCTGCCGGAGGCGCCGGTGGTGCGCGCGGTGGAGCCGGCCGAGCCCGGCCGGGTGGCGGCCGTCGATGTCCGCGCCGTTGGCATCGCGGTGGTCGGCCTCGGCGGCGGGCGCGCGCGGGAGACCGACGCGGTGGACCATGGAGTCGGCCTCACGGAGGTCGCCGCGCTGGGGGAGCGCGTCGGACCGGGAGAACGCCCCCTCGCGATCGTCCATGCGCGCGACGAGGCCGGCGCGGAACGCGCCGGCACCGAGCTGCGGCGAGCCTTCACCGTCGGCGACGGCTCGGCGCAGCCCCCGGCACTCGTGCTAGAGGTGCTGCGGTGACCCCTGACGCGCTGGCCAAGGTCGAGCTCCACGTGCACCTGGAGGGCACCGCCACACCCGAGCTCGTGCAGCGCCTCGCCGAACGCAACGGGATGCCGTTGCCGGAGCGCCTGATCAACGAGCACGGGCGATTTCACTACAGCGACTTCCTGGACTTCCTGCGTACATACGACATGGCGGCGAGCGTGATCCGCACGGCCGAGGACTACCGCGACATCACCTACGAATACCTGCGCGACTGCGCCGCGGAGGGAGCCATCTACGTCGAGCTCACCGCCTCGCCCGATCATGCGCGGCTGGTGGGGCTGAGCGACGAGGAGCATCTGGATGGGATCAGCCGGGGCATCGACGACGCGCGCCGGCTGCATGGCATCGAGGGCCGGATCCTCATCTCCGCGGTGCGCAACTTCGGGCTCGAGCGGGCGCTGGCGGTGGCCCGCTATGCCGCGGCGGAGACGCACCCCTACGTCGTGGGCTTCTCGATGGCCGGCGACGAGGCCAACTTCCCGATCGGCGACTTCGCCGAGGCGTACGCGATCGCGGCCGAGGCCGGTCTCGGTTGCACCGTTCACGCGGGGGAGTGGGCCGGGCCGGACAGCGTCCGCGCCGCGCTGACGCTGCCCGTCACCCGCATCGACCATGGCGTGCGCGCGATCGAGGAGCCCGCCCTGGTGGCCGAGCTCGCCGAGCAGCGGATCGTGCTCAACACCTGCCCGACGAGCAACATCGTGCTCGGCGTGTTCCCCGGCTTCGACGAGCATCCGCTGCCGCAACTGCGCGACGCGGGCGTGCGGCTCACCCTCGGCTCGGACGATCCCCCCTACTTCGGCGCCACGATAGGCGGCGAGTACCGGGTCTGCGCCGAGCAGCTGGGGTTCAGCGCCGAGGATCTGGAGCGCGTCACGCTGACCGCGATCGACGCCGCGTTCTGCGGCGAGGAGCTCAAGGCCCAGTTGCGCGAGCGGGTGGCGCGATGAGGATCCTGCTCACCGGCAGCGCGGGCCATCTCGGCGAGGGGCTTGCCCGTGTTCTGGGCGAGGCGGGCCATGAGGTGGTGGGCCTGGACCTCCTCGCCTCGCCGTACACCGCGGTGGTCGGCTCCGTCGCCGACCGGGGGTGCGTGCGCGGAGCCGTCGCCGGGGTGGACGCGGTCATCCACTCCGCCACGCTGCACAAGCCCCATGTCGGCTCCCACGGCCGGGAGGAGTTTGTCGAGACCAACATCACCGGCACGCTCATCCTGTTGGAGGAGGCGGTGGCGGCGGGCGTGAGCCGCTTTTTGTTCACCAGCACGACCAGCACGTTCGGCCGCGCGCTGACCCCGGAGACGGGCGCCCCGGCGGCATGGGTCACCGAGGACGTCGCCCCGCTCCCGCGCAACATCTATGGCGTCACCAAGACCGCGGCCGAGAATCTGTGCGAGCTGGTGTGGCGTGACCACGGCCTCCCCTGCCTCATCCTGCGCACCTCCCGGTTCTTCCCCGAGGAGGATGACCGCGACGAGGTGCGTCCCGCGTTTGACGAGCTCAACCTCAAGGTCAACGAGCTGCTCTACCGGCGGGTCGACCTCCAGGATGCGGTCGACGCCCACCTGCTCGCGCTCGAGCGCGCCGAGGAGATCGGCTTTGGCCGCTACATCATCAGCGCCACCACCCCGTTCGGGCCCGGCGACGTGGACGAGCTGCACCGCGATGCCCCGACCGTCGTGGCGCGGCTCTTTCCGGACTACGAGGAGATCTATCGCCGTCGCGGGTGGACGATGCTCGACGTCATCGACCGCGTCTACGTCAATGCCCGGGCGCGAGAGGAGCTGGGCTGGTCACCGGCGTATGACTTCCGGCGCGCGCTCGACTCCCTGGCGGCCGGCGAGGACCCGCGCAGCCCGCTGACGCTGGCGGTCGGCGCCAAGGGCTACCACGCTCAGCCCACCGGCGTGTACACCACACGGACGCGGGACGCGGGCTGATCTCAAGCGGGCTAGGCCCCCGGGTGCATCCGACCGGGGCCGGCGCCACCGGGAGCGTAGGTCCCGGCGGGGCTCGGATAGGGCGCGCCGAGCTCGATCGCTCCGACCTGGCGCCAGAAATCGTCGCGCAACATGGTGTTGCGGTGGGCCGCGGCGGTGGCCAGGTCCCGGAAGAGCCGCTCGAAGCGCTGGCCGCTCTTGACGGCGCTGGCCCCGATGGTGCGGAACAGGTGCTCCTCGACGGCCTCCCAGCACTGGACCATCACCTCGCGGCCGATCGCCGCCAGGCGCGCGTCGACGGCCCACGTGTAGGGCTCGGTGCCCTCGGCGTTGCGCCGGCACGCCTCCATGTGCAGCTCCGCGCAGCGCATCATCGCGGCCTCGGCGGTCTGGAGCTTGACGAAGGCCGCGCCGTACCAGCGCTGGAAGTCAGCGTTCTGAAAGCGCGGTCCGAACGGCGGCAGCGGCGTCGGCTTGTCCAGCGCCCAGTTGCGGTACTCGTCCAGGGCGTTGTAGCCGCCGCCGACGAGCGTGCAGGCGAGCGACAGCGTGAAGATGACGAGCGCGCGGCCGCCGTACATGGGGTTGCGGTGCAGGGCGAGGCCGGGCGTGCCGTGCTCGACGGCGACGTCGACCATGTTGACGTCCTCCAGGACGTAGTGCGCGGGCAGGCGCGCGCCGTCGAAGCGGATGGTGTGAGAGCCGGTGCCCTTCAGGCCGAGGGTGTCGCCCCAGTCGTTGAGCTGAGTGAAGGCCGATCGTGGCGCCACGAACAGCGCCATCCGGGGCACCCCGTCCGCGGTGGTGTCGGGGAGCATCGCCTGCCCCATGTAATAGGTGGAATACGGGATCCCGCTGCAGTACGCGACCGCGCCCTCCAGCTGGTATCCGCCGTCGATCGGCGTGGCCCGGAGGGTGGGCGCGGCGACCGACGCGGCGCGGAACTCACCGCCCCCGAAGACCTCGTCCTGGGTGCGCTCTGAGAACCACGAGCCCACCTGGAGGGCATGATTGGCTGACAGGCACGCGCCCCAGGCGGCGCCCATGTCGCCCCGCGCCAGCTCCACGCCCACGCGCATGAATGTCGGCACGTCCACCTCGAGTCCGCCGTAGCGCCGCGGGACATACATGCGATAGAAGCCCGCCTCCAGCAGCGCCTCGTGGACCGATTCGGAGTAGGTGGCGCGCTCCTCGGTCTGAGCCTGCTCGGCGATCAACTGCTCGCGCAGGGCGCGCGCGGCCGCGACGAGCTGATCGCCGACACGCGCCATCTCCCGCCCCTGCTCGAGCATGCTCATGTGACGGACTCTAGGTGCTGACGCGTGATCAGCGGGCGGGAGACAGCGACTCAGCGCTGACGGGCAAGACCTCGCGCACGCGGGGGCGGCGCAGCAGCACCAGGGCCAGCACCGCCGCGGCGGCGATGATCCCCGCCTCGACGTGGAAGGCCGCCGCGAACCCGTCGGTGAGGGCGCCCGACAGCTGGGTGCCGGAGTGCAGCGCGCTGGTGGTGCGGTCAGTGGCGACGGTGATCAGCGCAGCGATCCCGATGGCGCCGCCGATCTGCTGGGCGGTGGTCATCAGGCCAGAGGCCAGACCGCCGTCGCGCTCCTCGGCATCACCGGTTCCCAGGCCGATGACCGGCACGAAGGCCAGCCCGAGGCCGAAGCCGGTGAGGATGAGCGTGGGCAGGACGTCGGCGCCGTAGGAGCTCGCCGGGGTCAGAGTGGACATCAGCCACAGGCCCACCATGGCCAGTGCGCACCCGACGGTGATCGGGATCCGCGGGTCCACGCGCTGCGGCAGGCGCCCCATCAAGCCCGAGGCGACGGCCATCGAGCCGCTGAAGGGCAAGAAGGAGAGGCCGGTGGTCAGTGGCCCGAAGCCCAGAACGCGCTGCAGATACAGCGTCTGGAAGAAGAACATCGCCAGCAGGCCCGCGGCCGCGAAGAAGATGACGAGGTCCGCGCGCAGTGCCAGCGGCCGGCGCAACAGCTCCCGCGGAAGCAGCGGCGAGGCGGCCCGACGCTCGCTGATGGCGAAACCCGCGCCGAGGAGGAACACGAGCGCGAACCCGCCGAGCGTGCGGGCGGAGGTCCAGGAGTGGCTGTCGGTCTGCACGACGGTGTAGACGAGCAGGAGCAGGGCGAGCGTGGCCAGCGCCGCCCCCATGATGTTGGGCGAGGTGCGGCGCCCGGACAGATCGTCGGGTGCGAGCACGCGCGGAACGGACGCCAGGGCGATGGCGGCCACGGGCAGGTTGATGAGGAAGATCCAGCGCCAGTCGGCCAACTGCACCAGGGCTCCTCCGGCGAGCAGCCCGGTGGCGGCCCCCAGCCCCAGCAGGCCCGCCCAGATGGCGAGGGCACGGCGGCGCTCCGCCGCCCCCGGCGAGGCGGCGAGCAGGAGCGCCAGGGCCGACGGGGACAGCAGCGCACCGAAGCTGCCCTGCAGCGCCCGAGCCCCCACGAGGACCCCTGAGGTGGGGGCGATGCCGCACAGCGCCGAGGCGGCGGCGAACCCGGCGAGGCTGATCGCGAACACCCGGCGCGGACCGAACCGGTCGGCGAGACGTCCGCCGATCAGCAGCAGCCCGCCGAAGGTCAGCAGGTAGGCGTTGACCACCCAGGAGAGGTTGGCCACCGAGAAGTGCAGGTCGCGCCCGATCGTGGGC
>Ga0207664_10001923_pt1 | contig 13641 bp, 13 predicted proteins | sample LARL83metaG_FD_184349 | JGI IMG/M metagenome (GOLD analysis project Ga0207664, IMG submission 184349) | Corn, switchgrass and miscanthus rhizosphere microbial communities from Kellogg Biological Station, Michigan, USA - LAR L8-3 metaG... | ecosystem: Host-associated > Plants > Roots >...
ATCTACGAGTCGATCGACGAGCTCAACTATTATCGCGAGCATTTCATCGGCCGGAGCGTCAATCGCGTCGAGCCGGCTTGAGGTCGATCGAGTGAAATTCTGCAGCCATTGCGGTTCGGCGGCCCCCGCGTGGCGAATCCCGGACGGCGACACACTCCCGCGCTACGTGTGCGCGAATTGCGGCACCATCCATTACCAGAATCCGAAGACCGTCGTCGGCTGCCTGCCGGAATGGAATGACCGCGTGCTGCTGTGCAGGCGCGCGATCGAGCCGCGGCATGGCCTGTGGACGCTGCCGGCGGGATTCCTGGAAAACGGCGAGACGCTCGAGGCCGGCGCGTTGCGCGAAACCGCCGAAGAAGCGGGCGCGAGGGTCGAGCTCGGCGCGCTGTACACGGTGATCAGCTTGCCTGACATCAACCAGGTCTACATGATGTTCCGCGCCCGCCTGCTGGACAGGGATTTCGAACCCGGTCCGGAAAGCCTCGAGGTCGAGCTCTTCGCCGAGGAGGACATTCCCTGGGGCGACATCGCCTTCCGCACGATCGCGCGGACCTTGCGCCATTATTTCCTGGACCGCAAGCTGGGCGCCTTTCCCTTGCACGTCAGCGCGCTGTTCAAGCGCTCGCCGCGAGAACCGGGGTTGCAGGCCGCCGCCTGACCAAGCGTCACGGGGCGCCGCCGCGCTCACGCGGCGCATTGCAAGCCACCACGTCGACGACGCTCCCTTCCGCCGCCGAAGGCACCAGCGCGCCCAGCGTGCGGCAGCGTTGGTGCCAGCAAAGCGTCCAATCGGATGTGTAGGTCGATTGCGTCAGCGGCAGCGTCGCGATGGCGCGCGGCGCCGGGGTCCACGTCCACCAGCCGCCGCGCAGCGTGGCACCCGCAGGAGGCTCCATGCCGGCGCCGATGCTCTGAATGCGCGCGCCGGTCAACAGCAGGCGATCGCCGGCTACGCGATAGGTCTCCTCCCAGCGCGTCTTCTCGACTGAATGCTGCCAGCCGAGCGTGAACTGGTCCGCGGGCAGCGTGGCCCGCACGACGCCCGCAACCAGGAGGCAAACCGCGTTCACGCCTTTCGCGGCCTTGCGCTGGTGCGAACCAGGTGCCAGACGACCAACGCGGCGCACAGCGCGAAGCCGACCTGGTCGGTCCAGGGGATGGCTGCTACGAGTAACGCGGCTGCCACCAGCGCGACGATCCGTTCGGCCCAGTTGAGCGGACCGCGCAGGTAGCCGACCGCGGCGCCACCCCACAACCCGATCGCGACCACCGCCTTGAACGCGACGTAGATCGCTGCGCCGATATCGACTGTCGTCGAGGGAGGGCGAGGCTGCAGCATCAGGGCCGGATCGTAGACGGCCATGAACGGGATGACGAAGCCGGCGATGGCGATATGTGTGGCCTTCCAGCCGATTCGCATCGGCGAAGCTCGGGCGATCGATGCGGCCGCGAACGCAGCGAGCGCTACCGGCGGCGTAAGGTCGGCGATGATGCCGAAGTAGAAGACGAACATGTGCGATATGATCAGCGGCACGCCGAGCTTGGCCAACGCGGGCGCCGCAATGGAGCTGCAGATGATGTAGGTCGGAATCGTCGGAATGCCCATGCCGAGCACCAGGGACACGATCATCGTCAGGACCAGCGACAGAAACAGGCTCTTCTCGCCGATCTCGAGGACGAACCCGGCGAAATTCGATGCCGCCCCGGTCAAGGTCAGCACGCCGGTGATCACCCCGACGATCGCGCAGGCGAGGCCGACACCGACCGCTTGCCGCGCACCTTCGATGAGGCTGCGGTGCATCGTCGCAAGCGTCGCGCGACCGCCGTGGGCGACCAGACTCCAGGCGACGAACACTCCGATCAGCGCGAGGATAGGTCCGATGCCGTATTGATCGAAGCCCTGCTTGAGATAAACGGCCAGCCCGACTCCGAGCACTACCCAGAACACGACGCGGAAATGCGTCGAACCGAAGCCAGCGACGATGCCGGCACCGAGAATCAGTATCGCCGTCAGCGCCAGGCCCACCAATCCGGCGAACATCGGCGTCCAGCCGTCGAACAGGAGCGCGACCAGCACCACCAGCGGCAGCAACAGGTGCCACTTCGCCGCAATCGCCCGCCAGGGATTCGGGCATTCCGACTTCGGCAGGCCGAACAGGCGCGCGCGACCGGCCTCCAGATGCACCATCCAGAACGCCGTCGCGTAATAGAGAAGCGCGGGGATGATCGCCGCTTTGACAATGGTGATGTACGGAACGCCGAGCGTCTCGGCCATGATGAACGCGACGGCGCCCATCACGGGCGGCATGATCTGGCCGCCCATGCTCGCGGTTGCCTCGACGGCCCCGGCAAACACCGACGAGTAGCCGAAACGCTTCATCAACGGGATCGTAAAAGGCCCGATGGTCATGACGTTGGCGATGCCGGACCCCGAGATCATGCCCATCAGCCCGGATGAAATCACCGCCACTTTCGCCGCGCCTCCGCGCGTGTGGCCGACGAAGCCCATCGCGATCTGATTGAACAGGCCGATCATGCCAGCGTGCTCGAGAAAAGAGCCGAACAGGATGAACAGAAAGATATACGTCGCCGAGACCAGCGTCGGAATGCCGTAGATTCCTTCGCTGCCCAGGTAGAGCTGGCCGATGATCTGATCGAAACCATAGCCCCGGTGCGCGATCGCCGACGGCAAATACTGCCCGAGCACACCGTAGGCCAGAAACGTCGCGCATACGATTGGGAGGGCGATGCCGAGCACGCGTCGCGCCGCGTCGAACAGCAGCACGATCACGACCGCACCGACGACCAGGTCGGCAACGGTAGCATCGCCCGAGCGCTGGATCAGGTCAGCCTCGAACACCCAGTGGTAAAACGCCAGCACGAAGGCCAGCACGGCGATCGCCGCGTCGTACCAGGCGATCCGGTCTCTGGCGGCCTTTTGGCCAACCGGATAGATGAGGAAAGCAAGCAACATCAGGAAGCCGACGTGCAGCGACCGCGTGACCAGGCTCGACAGCGGACTGAACGCCGCGATGTAGAGCTGGTAGGCGGAGAAGGCGAGCGCGGCCGCGGCGACAAGCTTGGCTGGAAGTCCGGTCAGCTCGCGCTTGATGCCAGTTTCGTCGAACGCGGCGTCGGAGGCCGCGTGGATATCGGAGGCTGCTTCAGGCGCGGCCATTTGCGGCTCGGCGGCCAAAACCTATTTCAGCAGGCCGACTTCCTTATAGTATTTTTGCGCACCCGGATGCAGCGGCACCGGCATGCCTTCCAGCGCGTGCTTGAGATCGATCGCCTTCGCCGCCGAATGCGCGGCGACAAGCTGATCGAGGCTGGTCCACAGCGCCTTGGTCATGCCGTAGACGACCTCGTCGCTGACGCCCTCGTGTGTCACCAGGAAGTTCTGCACAGCCGCCGCGGGAACGTCGGCCGTTTGCCCGCGATACGTATTGGCCGGAATGACCGCCGGCAGATAGGCAGGATCGTTGGTTTTCTTGATGACGTCCGCCGGGATGGCGACGACGACGATGTCGACCGATGTGGCGAGATCGCGCAGCGCGGAAACGCCGAGGCCTGCCGACTGCAGCGTAACGTCGATCTGCCGATTTTTCATCAGCTCGACGCTCTCGCCAAAGGGGAGATATTCGACCTTGGCGAAATCCTTGTACGACATGCCGGCGGCGGCCAGGATGACCCGCGCGTTGAGCTCGGTGCCCGATTTGGGTGCCCCGACCGAAACCTTCTTCCCCTTCAGATCGGCCAGCGTCTTGATTCCCGCATCGGCGCGCGCAACGATCTGGATGTAGTTCGGATAGATGGCGGCGATGCCGCGCAGTTTTTTCAGCGGCGTCTTGAATCCGGCTTCTTCATTGCCTTTCCAGGCATCCGACAGCGAATCGCCGAGCGTGAAGGCGATCTCGCCGCGGCCCGCCTGCAGCAGGTTGAGATTTTCGACCGAGGCCTTGGTGGCCTGGACCGAAGTCTTGAGCTGCGGCATCGATTTGCCGATCGCATTGGCCAGCGCCACGCCCAGCGGGTAGTAAACGCCGCTGGTTCCCCCGGTCAGCACGTTGATGAACTGGTCGGCGGCGATGGCCGGCCCGGCGACGAGCGCCAATGCCAACCCGCAACGGACGAGAAAATTGCTCATGGATCCTCCGGATCAAACGTTATGCCAAGCGCGTGCTTCGATGCTTATGCCCGCGGCATTCGCGCCGATTATAGCGCAGCGTATCGCCTCGGCCCGGGCTGGACCCTGGCTCTCCCGCGTGCGAACATTCCACCGTCCGATGGCCCGGAAGGTGCGGCATGCGGCGCGTCGATCGCCTGTTCGAAAGCTATGGCCGGTACCACCAGAATCCGGTCAACAAGGCGATCCACTGGATATGCGTGCCGCTGATCGTCTGGAGTGTGCTCGGCATGCTGTGGGCCGCGTCTGCGGCGGCGGCCGTCGCGGTGATCGCCGCCGCGACATTGTTCTACCTGTTTCTGTCCTTGCCGCTTGCGTGCGGCATGCTCGCGGTCCTTGCCGGCATGGCGTGGCTGCTGACCTTGTTCGGCGATCGCTTGCTGATGATATCGCTGCTCACGTTCGTCGCGGCGTGGGCCGGGCAGTTCATCGGCCACGTGATCGAAGGCAGGAAGCCGGCATTCGTCGATGATCTGCGTTCATTCCTGGTGGCGCCCGCCTGGCTGGTGAGCGACGTCTACAGGCGCCTTGGCCTCAGATATTGATTCCGTGAGCGGCGCACCGCCGCTTGCGCGCACGGCCGCCTTTTCCGCCATGCAGACTCTCAGCGCTCGCTGTCGTTCTTGAGCCACTCGCCCACGACGCGCTGCATGCCGACGGCGCGCGGGATAAAGCCGCAGGCCGCATAGAAATCCTGCCGATCATCGGTAAACAGATAGACGTGCTGGCCGGGCAGGGCCTGGCATAGCATGTCGACGACGCGCCGCCCGATGCCGCGACGGCGGTAGGCGGACTGCGTCCAGACGTCGACGATGTAGGCGTTGCACACGCCGTCGGACAGCGCGCGGCCGGTGCCGATGATCGTCTCGCCGTCGCGAACGATGACGCAGCGATAGCTGTTGCGGAACGAGGTTTCCATCTGTCGCGCCGTGCGGCCGTTGTCGAAGCGATCGGCCGCAAGCGAGGCGAGCAGCGCCGCCCAGTCGACGCCCTCGAGCGAAGTCGAATAGTCGATCGCCATCGGTCTTAGAACGGCAATGGCCTGCCGGGCATCGCCTGGCTTAGCACGCGGCGGAACTCGCCCTGGATACGCGCGAGCGCGGCCGCACTGTCGGCTTCGAAGCGCAGGACGATGACCGGTGTCGTGTTCGACGCGCGGGCGAGGCCGAAGCCGTCGGGATACTCGACGCGCAGTCCGTCGATGCGAATGACATCGACCGCGCCCGGGAAGGTCGCCGTCGCGGCGAGCTTGTCGATCAGCGCATGCGGCGAGACATCGGCGCAGCGGATATTGAGCTCCGGCGTGCTGAGGCTGTCGGGAATCGCGTGCAGCGCGGCCGAGGCGTCGGCATCGCGCGAGAGAATTTCGAGCAGGCGCGCACCGGCGTACATGCCGTCGTCGAATCCGTACCAGCGTTCCTTGAAGAACGTATGCCCGCTCATCTCGCCGGCGAGCTCCGCGCCGGTCTCCTTCATCTTGGCCTTGATCAGCGAATGCCCGGTTTTCCACAGCAGCGGCTTGCCGCCGTGCTGCTCGATCCACGGCTTGAGATTGCGCGTCGACTTGACGTCGTAGATGATCGTCGCGCCGGGACGGCGCGTCAGCATGTCGGCGGCGAACAGCATCAGCTGCCGGTCGGCATAGATCGTGTGCCCATCCTTGGTGACCACGCCCAGCCGGTCGCCGTCCCCGTCGAATGCGATGCCCAGCTCGTTGTCGCTCGAAGCGAGATTGGCGATCAGGTCGCGAAGATTCTCCGGTTGCGAAGGGTCCGGATGATGGTTCGGAAAGCGGCCATCGACCTCGCAGAAAAGCTCGGTCACCTCGCACCCCAGGCGGCGGAACAGCGTCGGCGCATAGGCGCCCGCGACGCCGTTGCCGCAATCGATGGCGATTTTCATCGGTCGCGCCAACCGGACGTCGCCGGCGATCCGGTCGAAGTAGGCCGGCGCCACGTCGGCGCTGCGCAGCGTACCTGCACCACGCTTGAGCTCGCCCGCCTCGATGCGCGTGCGCAAGGCCTTGATCTCGTCGCCGGCGAGCGTGTCGCCCGCGATCACCATTTTCAGACCGTTGTAGTCCGGCGGATTGTGGCTTCCGGTCACCATTACGCTGCACTGCGTGTTCAGATGCTGCGCGGCGAAGTAGCTCATCGGTGTCGTCACCATGCCGATGTCGACGACGTTCGCGCCGCTGGCGCGGATTCCGGCAGCAAGCGCACCGGCGAGCTCCGGACCCGACAGCCGGCCGTCGCGGCCGATGACCAGCGTGTCGCGGCCGCGCTCCTGCGCCAGCGTGCCGAGCGCCTGCCCGACGGCCTGGACGACAGGCGCGGTCAGCGTCTTGCCGACGATGCCGCGAATGTCGTACGCCTTGAAGATTTCGTCGGGAAGGGTCATCGGAGCAATCGGTAGATCGACGTGGCGCGCCGCCGTCGAGCGGGAAGCCGCTAGTGCGTTGGTGCGAAGAATTGTAGCAGGCGGCTCGGCAGCCACTCCAGACTCCCGGGAAACGGCGACATCGCGAAGCCGGCGTGGCCACCGTGCGCGGGCCGCTCCAGCGTAACGGCGCGGCTGACCGACTCGGGGCCGGGAAGCGAGGCCGCCGGTATGAACGGATCGTTCGTTGCGTTAAGGACCAGCGTCGGCACCGCAACGCCACCCAGCCAGGGCTTGCTGCTCGCGCGCCGCCAGTAGTCGTGCGCGCTGTCGAAGCCATGCAGCGGCGCGGTGACGGCGTCGTCGAACGCATGCATCGACCTCGCCCGGCGCACCGCCGCGGCATCGAGCGTGCCCGGGAAGCGCTGCGCCATCGCAAGCGCTTTGGGCACCAGCGTCGACAGGAAGTGCAGTGCGTAGATGCGGTTGAAGCCCTGGCCGATCGCGATACCCGCCGCGGCCAGGTCGAGCGGCGCGGACACGGCCGCGGCGGCGACCAGCATCGAGCGCGCGCGCTCCTGCTCGCGTCCGAGCCAGTTGAGCAGCGCGCTGCCGCCCAGCGAAACGCCGACCGCATACAGCGGCGCCGCCGGCAGGCGCGCCCTGACGGTCGCCAGCATCCAGCCGACTTCGGCGTAGTCGCCCGAATGATAGGCGCGCGGCAGGCGGTTGGGCTCGCCGCTGCAGCCGCGAAAATGCGGGACGACGCCGCGCCAGCCGATCGCCTGCAGGCGCCGCATCAGCGCGCGCGCATAGTGGGAAGACGAGTTGCCTTCGAGCCCGTGAAAAAGCACGACGGTCGGCGTGTCCGGCGCTGCGCCCGCGCCGTCCTGCCAGTCGAAGTCCACGAAATCGCCGTCCGGCGTGTCGACGCGCTCGCGGCGAAAGACGATCTTCGGCGGCCCGAACAATGCCGGATAGATCGTTTGCGCATGCGCGCCGGCAAGCCAGCGCGGCGCCGAGTAGTCGACGCTGGTCACTCGAGCGCGGCCTCGATGCGGTGCACGATCGTCTTGAGGACCTTGATGCGCGCGTAGCGCTTGTCTTCGGCTTCGACCAGCGTCCACGGCGCGAGCATCGTGCTGGTGCGGTCGACCATGTCGCACACGGCGATCTCGTAGTCGTTCCAGTGCTTGCGGTTGCGCCAGTCCTCGGGCGTGATCTTGAAGCGCTTGAACGGCGTGTGCTGACGCGCGCGGAAGCGCCGGAGCTGTTCGGCCGCGCTGATCTGCAGCCAGAGCTTGACGACAATAACCCCGCCTTGCGTCAACTGCTCCTCGAACTGGTTGATTTCGGCATACGCGCGCATCCACTTGCCCGGCGCGCTCAGGCGCTCGACACGCTCGACCAGCACGCGCCCGTACCAGGATCGATCGAACAGCGTGATCCCGCCCCGTCGCGGAATCTTGCGCCAGAAGCGCCACAGGTAAGGATGCGCGAGTTCCTCCTCCGTCGGCGCCGCGATCGGCACCGTGAGGTACTGGCGCGCGTCGAGGGCGCCGGTCACGCGGCGTATCGCGCCACCCTTGCCGGCGGCGTCGACGCCTTCGAACGCGACAACCAGCGAGCGCTCGCCAAAGCGCTTGTGCCGCGACAGCCGGGCAAGCGCTCCCTGCCATTTCTCGAGCTGCGCCGGATAGGTTCGTGCCGAGAGCTTTTTCGACAGGTCGAGGTCGCGAATCAGCTTGACGTTGTCGATTGCCGAAGGCGCGATCGGCGTCACCGGATGCCCGACCGCCTTGGCGCGCGCCGCCGGCATCCGCTTCGCGGTTGCGCGCATCGCGTCGAGCAGGATGCGACCGACGGTCAGATTGCGGTAGTGCTCATCGGTGCCCTCGACCACGTACCATGGTGCCGCCGTCGTCGACGTCTCGCGCAGCAGCGTCTCCCACAGGGGATAGGATTTGCGATAGGCGTGGTAAGCCTTCCAGTCATCGCGCGTCGCGCGCCAGGAAAGGCGCGGGTCGCGCTCGATCGCCTTCAGGCGTTTCTTCTGCTCGGCTTTGGACAGATGGATCCAGAATTTGAGCAGCACCAAGCCTTCGTCGCTCAACATCTGCTCGTGCTCGCGGATCGCCTGCAGATGTGCCTCGAGTCTGTCGTCGTCGATGCGTCCGTGGATCCGCGCGCGCATCGACTCGTTGTACCAGGCATGCATGAATATCCCGACGCGGCCGCTCGGCGGCAGCGCCTGCCAATACCGCCAGGGGCCGGGGTGGGCCGCTTCCTCCGGCGTGCGCTCGCCGAAAGCGACCACCTGGATGTGACGCGGATCCATCCACGCGGTCAGCGCGTTGGCCGTCTCCCCGCGACCGGCGCCGTCGACGCCGGAAACGATGACCAGCACCGGTCCGCGCCGGATTTTCGACAGCTCGAATTGCGCCAGCAGCAGCGCTTCCCGCAAGCGTGGTTCCTCGCGGGAGTACACCTTTTTGTCGACGCGATGGCCGATTTCTGCGGATTCGAGCATCGTCGGCCGATCAGTGCCAGAACGGCTTGGCCTTGGCGAATTGTCGCCAGGACTTGGGCAGCCGTTCGAGCTCGCGGGCGCTGCTCGCCGCCGTCCAGCCGCCGACGATGCCCGCTGCGCGCGCAAGCTCGGGGTCGTCGCGTACGGGCGCCAGGAGTTCATCGGTCAGCCGGGACGCCGCCGCCATATCGTTCAAATGGCCGAGCGTGCGCTGCAAGCTGGCGATCGCGTCGACGTAGCCGCTGGCACCGGCATGGCGAAACAGCGGCGCAAAGAACTCCGCCGCATAGCGCAGTCTCTTTGCGGCGACCCGCGCCCGGTGCCGGGCCGCTGCGTCCGCCTGGCGCAGCCCCTTGCCGCGTTTGCGCAGGCGTCGTTCGCTCCGTGCGAGCGCATCGTCCGCGAGCGCCGTGGCCGAGAGATCGGGCGCGGCAAGCTCGAGTCCGGTGCGCAGTCTGCCCAGCGCGAGCAGCAGGCAGGTGAACCGATGCGATCCGGCTTCGGCCTGCGTTGCCGCCCGATGGAAGCGCCGTCTCCGCGCGGCGCGCAGGCGCAGGCGGTTAAAGCCACGCCGCTCGTCGTCGGCCAGGTGCGGGGCGATCGCGGCCAGGGTGCCGGCGAACACGTCCCAATCGCGCGCCGGACCGAGCACCCGGCTCAAGGCGACCAGGTCGCGATCGATCGCCGCGATCGCCGCGGCATCGTGCATGCCTGACGCGAGCTTCAAAAGCGAGCGCATGCGCCGCACGCCGACCCGAAGCTGGTGCAGGAATTCGCCGTCGCGTCCGGCGCGCATCGCTTCGGCATTGCCGGCCATTTGGCCGAGGCAATCGGTCGCGATCGCAGCGAGCGCCTGCGACGCCGCGACGTCGGAGGCGAGCGCGACCTTGCCTGCGCGAACCGGCCGCGGCGGTTGCGCCGTTGCCAGCGCATAGCCCTGATCGGCTTTGCTCGCATGCGCGAGCGTCAACGGAATGTCGGCACACAACGCCAGGGCCAGGTCGAACAGGCGTCGCACGTCGCCGTCAACCAGTTCGATTTCGATTTCGCACAACGGCAAGCGCTTGCGCCCGGCGCGCACGGCGCCTTGATCGAACGACAGCGTCGCGCGCGTTCCGTCGTCGAACTTCAGTGCGCGCTCGGTGCGCTTGACTTCGGTGGTGAAAACCGCGCTCAGGCGTCCGGATACCTTGGCGAACAATTCGGCCCAGGGTGTCTCGGCGAGCCTGGCCGGCTCCAGGGTGGCGCGCGACAGCGGCCATTCGTATTCGGCGCGCCGATGCATGCCGCCGGCAGCGTCTCCGGCGCCCTTGACCGTCTGCAACCAGCGCGTGCCGCGCCGCCGCAGCCGCAGCGCGATGCCGTGTCCATGCAGCTCCCGGCTCGGCGTGTCGTAATAGCGGCTGATGACGACGGTGGAGCGCGCCCGACCCGCGTTCGCCTCGGTCAGCGCGCGATGCTGCCGCACTGCGCGCCACGCTGCCGGGGTGGCGGAAAGCTTGAGTTCGACCTCGGTCGGCATCGAGAAGTGTTGCGCGAACCTAGTGCGGCCGCTGGCTCGCTGCCAGGTTTGCGCGCTTGATGTACGTTTCTCGCGCCAGCGCCACGTCGTCGAGAAAATGCGACAGTTCGGAAAGCAGCAGCGCCTGCGGTCCGTCGACCAGCGCCTTCGCGGGGTCCGGGTGAAAGTCGACCAGGACCATGTTGGCGCCGGCGACGACACCCTGCGCGACGACATGAAAAATGTCGAGAATGCCGTCGGGCGCCACCGCCCGCGTCCCCACCGAGTGCGACGGATCGATGCACACCGGCATGCGGGTCAGCCGCTTGACGACCGGAACGTGCGAGAAGTCGACGAAATTGCGATGCGGGTCGCCCATGTTGGTCTTCATGCCGCGCAAGCCGAAAACGACCTTGCGGTTGCCTTCAGACGCCAGATACTCGGCGGCGTTCAGCGATTCGTCGAGGGTTATGCCGAAGCCGCGCTTGATCAGCACCGGAAATTCCTGCTGCTTTCCGACCAGCTTCAACAGTTCGAAATTCTGGGTGTTGCGCGTGCCGATCTGCAGCATGACGCCGGTGGGGTTGCCGGTGGCCTTGAGCGCCGCCCGGATTTCGTCGACCTGCGATTCGTGCGTGACTTCCATCGCGATCACGCGGATGCCGTACTTGCCGGCGAGCTCGAACACATACGGCAGGCACTTGGCGCCGAACCCCTGGAACGCGTAGGGGTTGGTCCGCGGTTTGTACGCGCCCATCCGCGTGCACACCTGGCCGTGCTGTTGCAAAGCCTTCATCATCGCGCCGGCCGACTCCGGGGAGTCGACGGCGCACAAGCCGGCGAAAACATTCAGGCTGTCCTGGCCGAAGCGCACGCCGTTGTAGTCGAACGATGCGGGGCGGTCGTCGCCCTGCTGGTGTCGGCCGAGGACCCGATACGCTTCCGAGACGCGAACGACCTTTTGCACGCCAGGCAGCACCTGCATCTGCTCGACGGTCAGCGCGGCGGTGTTGCCGATCAGATAGATCTCGGTCAGCGTCACTTCGGCCCCGACTTCGCGGTGGACGCGGTACTGGATCCCTGGAAGGCGGTCGAGCTGCGCCGCCAGCGCGCGGTAACCTGCGCTTTCGAGGCTGGTGTTGGGTTCGAGGATCAGGATCATGTCGACGGCCTGGAAAGCCTTTTTCCGTTGAAATTCATCAATTTGCCCATTCTAGCTCGGAATGAGCCGCGCGGATGCTGCAGTGCGGAAGAGAAATATGCCACACCCCCGCGGGATGGGTCGTCGAAATCGTTGCTTGGGGCGTTAGGGATGCCGTAGACTGGCCGCGAAAGCAGCATCTACCCTTCCCGAAAACGACCTGCTATTCAGGAGAACCACCCGATGAAAACACTGATTGCTCTGACGCTGGCCGGAGTTTTCGCCTGCGGTACGGCTTTTGCGGCGGACACGAAAATGACACCGCAGCAGGAGAAGATGAAAGCCTGCAACGCCGAAGCGACCGGCAAGACCGGCGACGAGCGCAAGGCGTTCATGAAAACCTGTTTGTCGGCCAAGCCCGCGAAAAAAGAAAGCAAGATGGCGATGTGCAACAAGAAGACGGCCGGAATGAAAGCCGAGGAGCGGGCCAAAGCGCAGAGCGAGTGCATGAAGGGATAGAGCTTTTGCCAAACTCGGCCGGGTGACTCTCCTGTCCATCCGGCCGTACTGACAGGGCGGCGCCGGAGCAATCCGGTCGCCGCCTTGTTTTATCCGGCCTTCGACCGGCCGCATCAGCCATTCGTACGACGAACGCGGTGTCGACTCAGGCGTTAATGGGGGCGTGGCCAATACCGGTCCACGCATGTTTCCAACCCACGCTTCGAGGAGATCGCGATGAAATCACTCTACCTTGCCGCTCTGATCGGCCTGTTCGCCTGCCAGGCGGCTTATGCAGCCGACGCCCCCGCAACCAAGGCCAAGACGCAAACGGCGGGCAGGAATGCCGACCCGAATGCGGTGTCGGGCCAGGCGGCCAAACCGATCCTGATGTCACAGCAGGACCGGATGCGCATGTGCAGCAAGCAGGCGACCGGCAAGAAAGGCGCGGAGCGCAAGACGTTCATGAAGTCCTGCCTGACGACGCGCAAATCCTAGAACGGGCGGCGGGCAGGGTGAAAGCCGCCGGCCATCCTGCCTGCCCGCCGGTCCGCCGCCGGTTGCAGATGTCGTCGCCTTACGCCTTCCTGCGGACGAGCAGACCCTTCAGATAGTCGCCCTCGGGAAAGTTGAGCGCGATCGGGTGGTCGGCGCCCGGCGAAAATCTTCCGACGATCGCGGCGTCCGCCGCCGCATCCAGCGCCGCGCCGGCGACGATTTTCTGGAACAGGTCGGCCGCCATGCCGCCGGAGCAGGAGAACGTCGCCAGCAGGCCGCCGGGGCGCAACAGCTTCAACGCCAGCAGGTTGATGTCCTTGTACGCGCGCGCCGCCTTCTCCATGTGCCGCGCGGTCGGCGCGAACTTGGGCGGGTCGAGCACGATGAGGTCGAAGCTTCTGGCGCTGTCGCGCAGCTTGCGCAATTCGGCGAATACGTCGGCGTCGCGCCACGCGCAGCGGGTATCGTCGAGTCCATTTCGCGCGATGTTGTCGCGCGCCTGCGCCAGGGCCTCGGCCGAGCTGTCGATAGCCAGCACCGACTGTGCGCCGCCGGCCAGCGCCGCGACGGTAAAGCCGCCCGTATAGCAAAAGCAGTCCAGGACGTCGCGGCCCGTCGCCAGCGTGCGGATGCGACGGCGATTCTCGCGCTGGTCGAGAAAGAACCCGGTTTTCTGACCGGCGACGACGTCGACGCCATAGTTGAGATGATCCTCGAGGAAGCTTACGCGTTCCGGCAGGACGCCGTAAGCCGTTCCGTTGCGCGGCGGCAGGCCTTCTAGGCTGCGTACCTCGGCATCGGAGCGCTCGTAGACTGCCGAGCAACCGGTGGCATCGACCAGCGCGGCGACAATGCTGTCGCGCCATGCCTCGGCGCCCGCGTTGAGCAGCTGCACGACGACGACT
>Ga0207664_10001925_pt1 | contig 13638 bp, 12 predicted proteins | sample LARL83metaG_FD_184349 | JGI IMG/M metagenome (GOLD analysis project Ga0207664, IMG submission 184349) | Corn, switchgrass and miscanthus rhizosphere microbial communities from Kellogg Biological Station, Michigan, USA - LAR L8-3 metaG... | ecosystem: Host-associated > Plants > Roots >...
CGCTGGCGCTGGCATACGCGCAAACCCACCCGGACAAGGTGAGCGAGCTGGTGCTGCGCGGCATCTTCATGTTGCGCCGCTGGGAGCTCGAGTGGTTCTACCAGAAGGGCTGCGACGCGCTGTACCCGGATGCCTGGGAGACCTACCTCAACGCCATTCCCGAGGTCGAGCGCGGCGACCTGATCAGCGCGTACCACCGGCGGCTGACCAGCCCCGATGCGAGCACACGCATCGCCGCCGCGCGCGCCTGGTCGGTATGGGAGGGCGCCACCAGTTTCCTGTGGCAGGACGCGTCGCATATCGAATCCAGCGCCGAGGACGAATTCGCACTCGCGTTCGCGCGCATCGAATGCCACTACTTCGTCAACGGCGGCTTCTTCGAACACGATGACCAGCTGCTGCGCAACATCGACCGCATCCGCGGCATTCCCGCGGTGATCGTGCAAGGTCGCTATGACGTGGTATGCCCGCTGCGCAGCGCCTGGGATTTGCACCGCGCGTGGCCGGAGGCCGATCTGCGCATCGTGCAGGATGCGGGGCACTCCGCATTCGAGCCTGGCATCATGCATCAGCTGCTGGAGGCGACCGATCGCTTCGGTCGCTGAGGGTTCTTCGATGTTATCGGAGCGGCTTCAGCGACAGCCATCGCGGCTGAAGCGGTTCCCACGAAACACGAAAGCGGATGGCGTCAATCAACTGCAGGCAGCTGCTTGGTGCCGAAGATCTTGTCGCCGGCGTCGCCGAGGCCGGGCAGGATGTAGCCGTTTTCATTGAGCCGCTCGTCGATCGAGGCGGTGTATATCTCGATATCCGGATGAGCGGCCTCGACGCGCCTCAGGCCTTCCGGCGCGGCGACCAGAAACAGGCCCTTGATGCGTTTGCAGCCCGCGGCTTTCAGCATGTCCACCGCCGCGATCAGTGTGCCGGCGGTGGCCAGCATCGGGTCGACGATCAGGGCGATGCGCTCGTCCATGCGGCCACTGAGCTTTTCGTAGTAGGCGACCGGCTGCAGGGTGTGCTCGTCGCGCTGCACGCCGACCACGCTGACCTTGGCCGACGGAATCATGTCGAGCACGCCCGGCAGCATGCCCAGGCCGGCGCGCAGGATCGGCACGATGGTGATCTTCTTGCCCTTGATGCGATGCACGTTCAACGGGCCGGCCCAGCCGTGGACGGACTCCTGGACGGTTTCCAGATCCTTGGTGGCCTCGTAGGTGAGCAGTGCGGCGACCTCGGAAGCGAGCTCGCGGAATTCCTTGGTGCTGATGCCGGCGCGGCGCATCAGGCCGAGCTTGTGCTGGATCAGCGGATGGCGGACTTCGACGATTTTCATGGGTGACTGGCTTCGAGGGCGCATGGCGCGCGGCAGTCACCAAGCTTAGCGAACCGGTCCTGCACGCGCACGCAGCGCCCTGCGTGCGCGTGCAGGAGCCATCGTGGCCGGTGTATTACGAGGCCGCAGCGGCGCCGCCTTTCAGGCAGCTGCTCATGAACGTCTTGCGCTCGGCACCCTTGAGCGCCTTGGTCTTCGCGTCGGCGTTGCAGGTTTTCATCTTTTCCTGCTGCGCCTGTTTCGCCGAAGGTGTTGCTGCGGCGGCGGTGGCCGGAGCGGCGGCCGCGGCCGTGCTGCCGCCCTTCAGGCAGGTGCTCATGAAGGTCTTGCGCTCGGCGCCCTTCTTGCCGGTCGCCTGCTTGTTGCAGTCGATCATGCGCTGTTGCTGGGCGGTATGGGGTTTGGCAGCAGCGGCGGGGGTGGCCGGCGTGGCGGCGAAGGCGGCACCGGCAAAAGCAAAGACGGCGCTTGCGGCAAGCAGACGAAGTGACATCGACATCGTTGAGTCCTCCCTGGGTAACCGGCAGCTGCCGGCCGCGCCAGTCTATGCCGAGCGGCGCTCACCATGGGAGTGGGTAAAACCTGACATGAGCGAAAGCATTCAGCTGCGGTGGCAATCAGCCACCGCAGCTGGCTTGGATGGGCGGCTCAGGCCGCCTCGGCCTTGGCCTTGCGCGGGCCTTCCAGCAACGCCTTGCGCACGTGCGCCACGATCAGGTCCACCTCGGCGCTGGTGACCTTGAAGTGCGGGGTGAAGCGCAGCGAGTTGGTGCCGCCATGGATCACGCCGACGCCGCGCTCGCGCATGTATTCCTCGGTCGAGTCGGCGCCGTAGCACTTGTATTCCGGTGCCAGTTCGCAGGAGAACAGCAGGCCGGTGCCCTGCACCTTGGTGATCAACCCGCCCAGTTCGTTCTTGAGCGCATTGAGCTTGTCGACGAATTCCTTGCCGCGTTCGCGGATGTTGGCGCGCACCTCTTCGGTCAGCTCGCCCAGCGTGGCCAGCGCCACGTCCAGCGCGCGCGGGTTGGCGGTCATGGTGTTGCCGTAGATGCCCTTGCGGTACAGCGCCGCCGCGCGCTCGCTGACCGCCAGTACCGACAACGGGTACTGGCCCGCGTTGAGCGCCTTGGAGAAGGTTTCCATGTCCGGGGCCGGCAGCTTTTCGAACCCGGGATAGTCCACGAACGACAACACGCCATGTGCGCGCAGGCCGGCCTGGATCGAGTCGATCAGCAGCAAGGTGCCGTGAGCCTCGGTCAGCGCACGCGCCGTCTTGTAGAACTCGGGGGTGACGGCGCGGCCGGGGTCGCCTTCGCCCATCACCGGCTCCAGGAACATCGCCTCGATGAACCAGCCATGCTTGTCGGCGTCCGCGAATGCCGCTTCCAGCTGCGCCACGTCGTAGGGCGCCACCGTGATCAGGGTGTCCTCGTGGCGGTAGCTGGCGAGGTTCTGCTGATAGGTCTTGCGGCTGGAATCGGAATACAGCGCCGGCTTGTCGGTGCGGCCATGGAACGCGCCCTTCACTGCCAGGCGCTTGATCGTGCGGCCCGCGTAGCGGCCACCCGCGTCGGTCATCAACTTGGCATTGACGTCGGCGATGCGGCAGGCCAGCGACACCGATTCGGAACCCGAATTGAGGCACATGTAGCGGGCATACGGATTCTCGCCGCGGTGGCGGCCCAGTTCCTTGTCGAGCGCCCTGGTGAAGCGCAGCTGCGACACGCTGGGCGCCATCACGTTGGCCATCACCTGCGGCTGGCTCATTGCCGCGAGGATCGCCGGGTCGTTGTGGCCAAAACCGAGCATGCCGTAGCCGCCGTTGTCGTGCACCACGGCGCCTTTCAACGTGACGATCCAGGGACCGCGCGCGGCCGCTGGCAAGTACGGGCTGATCGCGTCGTCCGGGTAGAAATTCACGAAGCCGGCCTGAACCTGGGCGAGCTGCTCCGCTTCGTCCAGCTTCAGGAATTCGCCCATGTCGGTACGCAATGCGCGGTGGCGCGCCAGGGCGTCGGCAACCGCGAGGCCCAGCATGGGGTCGTTCGCCGCCATGCGCTCGATCGTCGCGTCGTCCAGACCAGTGGTGCGCGGCTTGCCGCCGAATTCGCGCAATTCGCGCAGCTGGTTGATCAGGCCCATGATGGATCCTCCGTAGTTCCGCCGCTCGGCCGTCATGCGGCCTGCGGACGTGGGTGAATGCGCGTGGCGGAAGGCGCAGGCGAGCGGAGCTTCCCCAGTGTTTTCAGGCGTTTCCCGCCGCCATGGCCGAGCCATGCGGGCAGCTTTATCCCTCACAGGATACCGCGCGGCGCCAGCGGCCGTAACCCCGTGGCGGGGCCGGGTGACGGCTGTCATCCGCGATGACTGACGCTGGCTACTGCAGGCGACGCCCGCTCCGACGCAGCATGGGCAGCACTGGAGGATTGCCCATGCCGCACAACCACGAACCGATCGCCCGCCTCGAAGGCGCCATCAAGCGCTACGGCCAGCTCACCGCGCTGGATGGCGCCAACCTGCAATTGCGGCGCGGCGAGCTGCTCGCGCTGCTAGGTCCCAACGGTGCCGGAAAAAGCACCGCCATCGGCCTGCTGCTGGGGCTGATCCGCGCCGATGCCGGCGCGGTCGAGCTGTTCGGCCAGGACCCGCAGCGGATTGAGGCGCGCCGCCGGATCGGGGTGATGCTGCAGAACGCCGAGCTGCCGCCGACCCTGCGCGTGGGCGAGCTGCTGCGGCTGACCGCCAGCTATTACCCCGCGCCACGCAGCGTGGCGGAAGCCGCCGAACTGGCCGGCGTCGGCGATCTGCTCCGGCGGCCCTACGCGAAGCTTTCCGGCGGCCAGCAACGGCGCGTGCAGTTCGCGCTGGCGCTGTGCGGCCGGCCCGAACTGCTGTTCCTGGACGAGCCCACCGTCGGCATGGATATCGAGGCGCGGCAGAAGCTGTGGACGGCCATCCGCAACCTGCTTGCCGAAGGCTGCTCGGTGTTGTTGACCACGCATTATCTGGAAGAGGCCGAGGCGCTCGCCGACCGCGTCTGCGTGATGACGCACGGCCGCATGATCCATGAAGGCACGGTCGAGCAGCTGCGGGCGCGGGTGGCGCTGAAGCGCATCCGCTGCCTGAGCGCGCTGCCGATCGACACGCTGCGCGGCTGGCCGGAAATCAGCGAGGTGCGCCGCGAGAACGAGCGCCTGCACATCACCGCGGCGGATGCCGAAGCCGTGGTACGCCGCTTGCTCGCCGCTGATCCGGAACTGCGCGAGCTCGAAGTGCAGCGCGCCGGCCTGGCCGAGGCATTCACCGAACTCACCCGCGATGCCGACGAGGCATCGGACATCCAGCGCGAGGCCGCCTGATATGGAAACCGTCCTGTCCGTCAATGAATCGCTTTCACCCGCCATGCCGCGCAGCCGTGTCATCGGCGCCTACCTGGAAGAGGCCCGCAGCGAATGCCTGCGCTACATGCGGGCGCCGGGTTTCATGCTGCCGATCATGCTTTTCCCGGCCATGTTCTACCTGTTGTTCGGCGTGCTGATGGCCAGGTCCAACGGCGCCGACGCGGCACGCTACCTGTTGGCGAGCTACGGCGTGTTCGGTGTGATGAGTCCGGGCCTGTTCGGCTTCGGCGTATCGCTGGCGCTGGAGCGTGATGGCGGTCTGCTGACGTTCAAGCGTGCGCTGCCGATGCCGCCGGGTGCCTATCTGCTGGGCAAGATGCTGATGGCGATGCTGGCGGCCGGCGTGGTCATCCTGTTGCTGCTGGCCATGGCCGTAACGCTGGGGCATGTGGCGCTGAGTCCGCTGCAGGCCGGTGCAATGCTGCTCACCGGCATGCTCGGCGTGCTGCCGTTCTGCGCGCTGGGCATGTTTGTCGGCACCCTGATCAAGGGGCAGGGCGCGCCCGGAATGCTGCAGCTGGTTTATCTGCCGATGTCGTTCATGTCCGGCCTGTGGTTTCCGCTGCCGATGCTGCCGAAGTTCCTGCAGCAGATCGCGCCGATCTGGCCGAGCTATCACCTGGACATGGTGGCGATGGCGGCGGTGGGCCTCCATGGGGAGAGCATCCTGGCGCACGTGCTGGTGCTGCTCGGCTTTGCCGTCGGCTTCCTGCTGCTGGCGGCACGCCGGCTGCGGCGAAACGGTTGAAGTAGCATGTCGGCCAGCCCGGACCGCTCGCGGAAAGCCCCTTTCATGATCCCAGCCTTCATCGCCCGATGGTTCGCGCCGGCGCCGGATTCCGCCGTCGCCGATGACCTTCGCCGGGGCAAATCGCCATGGACCGACGGCGTGCACTTGCTGTGGTCGCTGTGGATCTTCATCACGCCGCTGTTCGACCACGGCGTGCAGGGCTACACGCTGACTTGGTTGCTGTGCACGCTGGGTTCGTACCCCGTGTTCGTGCTGCTGTTCGCCAAGGTGCAGCTGGCTTCGCGGCGAACCGCACCCATTTACGCATGGAGCATGGCCGCGCTGTGCTTCGCCCTGCTGCGCTGGTATCCCAGCGGCCTCAGCTATTTCGTGTATGCCGGGGTGATGCTGTGCCATTGCGACCTGCACCGCCTCCGCAGCCGCGTGCTGCAGTTGCTGCTGCTCAACGCCATGTATGTGGCGCTGGCCTGGTGGATCGGCTTTCCGCAGTCGCTGCTGGTGATCATGCCGGTCACCGTCTTCGTCATCTGCACCATCGTCACGGTCGAGCAGGTTCACCACGAAAAGGACGCGGCGCTCAGCCTCTCCCAGGACGAAGTGCGTCGGCTCGCCGCCACGGCGGAGCGTGAGCGGATCGGGCGCGACCTGCATGACCTGCTGGGACATACCTTGTCGCTGATCACGCTCAAGCTCGAGCTTTCGCGCAAGCTTTTCGACCGCGACGTCGAGGCCGCCCGGCGCGAAGTGGAGGAGGCCGAAAAGGTGGCCCGTCACGCGCTGGCGGAAGTGCGCAGCGCAGTCACCGGCATTCGCGCCACCGATCTGGCCGCCGAGCTGGCATCGGCGCGGCTGCTGCTCGAATCATCGCGGGTGCACCTGGATTACGGCCAGCTGCCGGCGGATCTGCCGGTCGACGTCGAGCGCGGCCTGTCGTTGATCCTGCGCGAGGCGGTGACCAATATTGCGCGCCACGCCGGCGCCAGCCAGGCGCGCATCGCGATGACGCGCGAGCGCGCCAGTGTCTGCATGGAGATCAGCGACAATGGTCGCGGTGGCATCGGGGCGGACGGGAACGGGCTATGCGGCATGCGCGAGCGCGTGCGTGCGCTTGGCGGCAGCCTGACCTTCGAATCGCCGCGCGGCCAGGGCTCGCGGCTGAAGGTGACGATCCCGCTGCCGATCATGCGCCTGGTAGATACTTCGCGATCGGCGCCGGATCCGTTTGCCGAGGTGCAGGCGCTTCCGCTCCCGGGCCAGCCGTCCCCGTGAATCCATCGGCCACGCGATCCGGAACGGCCATGACCCCACCCGCGCATCACCGCGCACATCAGGAACCCAGCACATGATCCGAGTTCTCCTGGCCGAAGATCAGGCGATGGTGCGCGGTGCGCTGTCGGCGCTGCTGAACCTGGAATCGGACATCGAGGTACTGGGTTCGGCGGCTGATGGCGAAATGGCCTGGCGCGAACTGCAGCGCCTGAGGCCGGACGTGCTGGTGACCGACATCGAGATGCCGGGGCTGACCGGGCTGGAACTGGCGCAGCGTATCCTGCGCCAGGAACTGCCGATCAAGGTGGTCATCGTCACCACGTTCGCGCGGCCGGGTTTCCTGCGCCGGGCGCTGGATGCCGGCGTGTCCGGTTATCTACTCAAGGATGCGCCTGCGGAAAACCTTGCCGAGGCGTTGCGCACCGTGCACCGCGGCGGCCGCTCCATCGATCCGCAACTGGCGCTGGAAGCCTGGTCGGACGCCGACCCGCTGAACGATCGAGAGCGCCAGATACTGCGTCTGGCCGGTGAAGGACAATCGGCCGGCGATATCGCCGCGCAACTGAACCTGTCGCACGGCACCGTGCGCAATTATCTTTCCGAAGCCATCGGCAAACTCGGCGTTGCCAATCGCATCGAGGCTTATCGGCTGGCGCGGCAAAAAGGCTGGCTGTGACGCTGCGCGTCGCGGTGCGGGATAATGTCCCGTTACCGCGTGCCGGCCGAGTCTCCCTTGAAGAAGTCCGATTTCGATTTTGAACTGCCGCCCGAACTGATCGCGCAGGCGCCGTTGCCCGAGCGTTCGGCGAGCCGGCTGCTGGTGCTCGACGTGGCGGAGCAGTTGCGACAGGACCGCATGTTTCGCGAGCTGCCGGACTTCGTGCGGCCTGGCGACCTGCTGGTGTTCAACGACACGCGCGTGCTGCCGGCGCGGTTGTACGGGCACAAGAGCAGCGGCGGCGCAGTGGAGATACTGATCGAGCGGGTCACCGGGGCGCACGAGGCCATCGTGCAGCTCGGCGTCAGCAAGAAACCGAAGGAAGGCGGCCGGATCGAGCTGGCCGATGGCAGCCATGCGGTGGTGCTGGGGCGTGACGAAGGTTTTTTCCGGCTGCATTTCGAGGCGCCCGAGCCTCTGGAAAAGCTGCTGCTGAAGCTGGGCGAGATGCCGTTGCCGCCGTACATCGAGCGGCACGCCGACGCCAGCGACATGGAGCGCTACCAGACCGTGTTCGCGCGCGAGCCCGGTGCGGTGGCCGCGCCTACCGCGGGCCTGCACTTCGACGAGGCGACGCTGGCGCATCTGCGCGAGCGCGGCGTCGAGTTCGGCTACATCACGCTGCACGTGGGCGCCGGCACGTTCCAGCCGGTGCGGACGGATGATCTGAAGGATCACCACATGCACCGCGAGTGGCTCAATGTTGGCGCGCATCTGGTCGGGCAGATCCGCCGCACGCGCGCCCAGGGCGGCCGGGTGATCGCTGTGGGAACCACGGTCGTGCGAGCGCTCGAAAGCGCCAGCAAGGACGGCGAGTTGCATCCGTTCGCGGGCGAGACGCAGATCTTCATCTTTCCCGGGTACAGGTTCAGCAGCATCGATGGATTGCTCACCAATTTCCACCTGCCGCAGTCGACCCTGCTGATGCTGGTTTCGGCACTGGCCGGGCGCGAGTTCGTGCTCGATGCCTATCGCCATGCCGTCGAGCAGGGTTACCGGTTTTTCTCCTATGGCGACGCGATGCTGATCCTTCCGCGGGGCGGCTGAGCGGCGGTAGCAGGTAAACTTCGGCGGATGACCGCCATGACTTTCGATCTGCATGCCACCGACGGCGCCGCGCGCCGCGGCCGCCTCACGTTTCCCCGCGGCACGGTGGAAACCCCCGCGTTCATGCCCGTGGGGACCTACGGTTCGGTGAAGGCGATGACGCCGCGCGATGTCACCGAGACCGGCGCCGAAATCATCCTGGGCAACACTTTCCATCTGTTCCTGCGGCCGGGGCTGGAGATCGTCGAGAGGTTCGGCGGGCTGCACAAATTCATCGGCTGGGACAAGCCGATCCTGACCGATTCGGGCGGCTTCCAGGTGTTCTCGCTGGCGCACAAGCGCAAGATCACCGAGGAGGGCGTGACGTTCGCCTCGCCGGTCGACGGATCGAAAGTGTTCCTGTCGCCGGAAGTGTCGATGCGGATCCAGACCACGCTGGATTCGGACATCGCGATGATCTTCGACGAGTGCACGCCGTATCCGGCGACGGAGAAGGTCGCCGGCGATTCGATGGAGCTGTCGCTGCGCTGGGCCGAGCGTTCGCGCCGTGCGTTCGACGACCTGCAACGTGTCGGTTCAAAGCCGCCCAATGCGCTGTTCGGCATCGTGCAGGGCAGCGTGTACGAAAGTCTGCGTCAGCGCTCCGCGGCGGGTCTGGTGGACATCGGCTTCGACGGCTACGCAGTCGGCGGCCTGGCGGTCGGCGAGCCTGAAGCCGAACGCAACCACGCGCTGGATTTCACCGTGCCGCTGCTGCCCGTGGACAAGCCGCGTTACCTGATGGGCGTTGGCCGGCCGGAAGACATCGTTGAGGCGGTGCGCCGCGGTATCGACATGTTCGACTGTGTGATGCCGACGCGCAACGCGCGTAACGGTTTCCTGTTCACCGCCGAAGGCACGCTGCGCATCCGCAATGCGAAGTACGCCACCGACACGCGGGTAATCGAGGAGGGCTGCGATTGCCACGCCTGCAGCAACGGATTCAGCCGGGCGTACCTGCGGCACCTGGACCGTTGCAACGAGATCCTCGGCAGCCAGCTCGCCACCATGCATAACCTGCGCTATTACCAGCGGCTGATGGCCGGCCTGCGCGACGTCATCGCGAGCCACACGCTGGAGGCCTTCGTCGCCCGGTTCTACGCGCAACGCCGTCGTGCGGAAACGGTTGCCGGGCAAGACTAGGACGGCAGTCTTGCAATGGCGGGGTGCTGCCCTCAGTAGTGACAGGCCGTGCTGCGGCTGGTGCCGCAGCGCCGTGCACGGTGCGGGGGTGCATGGCATAATCGAGAATCTTTTACCGGACGTTCAGCTGAAATCCCTGGCTGCGTCATAACTTGCGAGACAAACCATGAGTTTTCCGTCCTCTCCCGTGATCGCCCAGGCCGCTGCCGCGCAGCCCGCCGGTGGCGGCATGTCCATGATCATCATGATGGTGGTGCTGTTCGGCCTGATGTATTTCATGATGATCCGGCCGCAGATGAAGCGGCAGAAGGAACATCGCGCACTGGTCGCCGGTCTGGCCAAGGGTGACGAAGTGGTCACCAATGGCGGTATCGCCGGTCGCGTGGACGAAGTGGGCGAGACCTTCATCACGGTCGAGATCGCGGCGAACGTGAAGGTCAAGGTGCAGAAGGGCGCGGTCCAGCAGGTCTTGCCCAAGGGTTCGCTGAAGTCGGTCTGATGGCGGCTTGAGGCAGCGCCTGCGTCGCCTCCAAACGATTATTCCTCGATGGTTTGCTACCGCCGCGGCTGTTGCCGCGGCTTTGATGGATTCAGGGCATGAGTGATTTTCCCCGCTGGAAGTACGCGCTGGTCGCGCTGGTGATGTTGTTCGGCATCATCTATGCGCTGCCGAATGTCTATCAGCCGGCGCTGGCGGTGCAGGTCACTGCCAACCGCGACGCCCCGCCGATCGACCAGTCCGTGCAGCAGAAGGTGGTAGCGGCGCTGGCGCAGAAGAACATCGCCAGCACGAAGGTGGTGGTGGACGGCGACCACCTGCTGGCCACGTTCCCCAATTCCGACGTGCAGAAGAGCGGTGCCGATGCGATCAAGACGGCACTGGGCGACCGCTACACGGTCGCGTTCAACCTGCAGTCCACCGTGCCCGGCTGGCTGCGCGCCATCGGTGCACGCTCGATGCCGCTGGGCCTGGATCTGCAGGGCGGCGTGCACTTCCTGATGCAGGTCGACCAGAACGATGCGATCGACAAGCAGGAAAACAGCTACGCCGACGATATCCGTGCACTGCTGCGGCAGAAGAACATCCGCTACGAGTCGGTGACCCGCAGCGCCGCGCGCGATCAGGGCATCGCCGTGATCCTGCGCTCGGAGGCTGACCGTTCGGCGGCCTCCGACGCGATCGCGAACGAGTACACCGATCTCAACGTGGCGAACGGCGCCAACACCGGCGACCGCTTCGTGCTGAACGTGGTGATCAAGCCGGAAAAGCTCCGCGATCTGGCGCGCAGTGCAATCACCCAGAACCTGGGCACCCTGCGCAACCGCATCAATGCGCTGGGCGTGTCCGAGCCGCTGATCCAGCAGCAGGGCGAAAGCCGCATCGTGGTCGAGCTGGCGGGTGTGCAGGATCCGGCCGAGGCCAAGAAGCTGATCGGCGCGGTGGCCACGCTGCAGTACCGTCCGGGCATCGGTGATCCGGGCGACGCGCAGGCGCAGGAAGCCGCGCGCACCGGCAGCATTCCGCCGGACGCCAACCTCTACCGCATGCGCGGCAGCAACCTGCCGGTGCTGGTGAGCAAGCAGATCATCGTGACCGGCAACCAGCTGGTGGACGCTTCCTCGGGTATCGACCAGCAGAGCGGTACGCCCAAGGTCGACGTCACCCTGAACGCTGCCGGCGCCAGGAAGATGGGCGACTTCACCAATGCCAACGTCGGCAAGCCGATGGCGGTGGTGTACGTCGAACAGGTCTACGAGACCAAGGTCGTGGACGGCAAGGAAGTACGCGTTCCCAAGGTCACCGAGACGGTGATCAACGACGCGCATATCGCCAGCCCCTTCAGCAAGCAGTTCCAGACCACCGGCCTGGGCAGCGCGAAGGAAGCGTCCGACCTGGCCTTGCTGCTCAAGGGTGGCGCGCTCGCCGCACCGATGGACATCGTGGAAGAGAGCGTGATCGGCGCCAGCCTCGGCAAGGACAACATCGACAAGGGTTTCGATGCGGTGATGCTCGGCCTGGCGCTGGTGCTGCTGGCAGCGGCGATCTACTACAAGCTGTTCGGCCTGGTGGCGGATATCGCGCTGTTCTTCAACCTGGTGATCCTGCTGGCGGTGATGTCGCTGATCGGCGTGACCCTGACCATGCCTGGCGTGGCCGGCATCGTGCTGACGCTGGGCATGGCGATCGATGCGAACGTGCTGATCTGCGAACGCGTGCGTGAGGAACTGCGCAACGGCTCGACCCCGCATGCATCGATCCGCGCCGGTTACGAAAAAGCCTGGTCGACCATTCTCGACGCCAACGTCACCCACCTGATCGCCGCGCTCGCGCTGACGACGATGGGTACCGGCGCCATCAAGGGCTTCGGCGTGACGCTGATGATCGGCATCCTGACCTCGCTGTTCACCTCGGTGACGCTGACCCACGCGTTCACCGCGCTGATCCACGGCCATCGCAAGCTCAAGACGCTGTCGGTCTAAGGAATCACCATGGAAATTTTCAACCACGACAGCAACATCCCGTTCCTTGGCATGCGCAAGTACAGCATTGCCATCGCCATCTTCCTGATGGTGGCCTCGATCGGGCTGATCGCGACCAAGGGCCTCAACTACGCGCTGGATTTCACCGGCGGCGTCTCGATGGTGATCGACTACGACCAGTCGGTGGAAATCGCCGATGTGCGTGCCGCCCTGGAGAAGGGCGGTTTCGACCACGCGATCGTGCAGAGCCTCGGCGGCACCCGCGAGGTGGCGATCCGCATGCAGCCGAAGGACGACCAGAAGGCGGTGGATGCCAGCGGCAAGGTCAATCTGGACGTGATCTCCGCCGACGTGCTCAAGACGCTGCGCGTGGCGCGTGCCGACGCCAAGCTGAAGAGCCGCGAGCTGGTGACCGCGGAAGTGGGTGCGGAGCTGAAGAGCGACGGCACCGTCGCGGCGGTGTTCGTGATCCTCGGCATCATGGCCTACCTGTGGATCCGCTTCGAACGCCGCTTCGCGATCGCGGCGGTGGCCACCGAAATCCATGACGTGCTGGTGACGCTGGGTATCCTGGCGCTGGCGCAGCGCGAGTTCGACATGACCGTGCTGGCTTCGGTGCTGGCGGTGATCGGTTATTCGATCAACGACAAGGTGGTGGTGTTCGACCGCATCCGCGAGCTGTTCCGGCTGGCGCGCAAGGCCGAACCGGAGGAAATCCTCAACCGCTCGATCAACAACACGTTGTCGCGAACCATCATCACCTCGCTGTTCACGGCGATCACCATGGGCGCGCTGTTCTTCTTCGGCGGCACGGCGGTGCACGGCTTCGCTGTGACGATGTTGATCGGCATCCTGGTCGGTACCTTGTCGTCCATCTTCGTGGCCAGCCCGATCCTGCTGTGGCTGGGCGTGTCGAAGAAGGACCTGATGCCGGTCACGAGGGAAAACCCGGAACTCGCGCGGCGCCCTTGAGCGACCATCGCCCCAAGGCGGGCGATGTGATGTTCTCTCCCCTGCGTGCAGGGAAGGTGCCGGAGGAGTAGCCCACGAAACGAAGACGGCCCGGTTTGTACCGGGCCTTTTTTGTTCGCGCCGGCTGTAGCGCAGCGATCAAACGGCCAGTTCGGATTCCAGTTGCGCCAGGCGCGCCGGTGTCCCGACGTCGGTCCAGGCGCCACGATGATGCGAGCCATCGACCTGTCCCTGCCTCATCGCCCTTTCCAGCAGCGGCCGCAACTTGAAGCGCGGCGGCTCGGCCTCGACGCCTGGAACGTCGCCGACAGCCTCGCGCCAGCCACTCAGCAATTCGCGGCGAAACACGCCGATGCCGCTGTAGGTGAGGCGGGGTTCGCCGTCGTCGTGCAACCGGCTTTCTTCATCCAGGCGGAAATCGCCCTGGGGATGATGGACGGGATTCTCCGCCATCAGCAGATGCGCAAGGCCCCGGGGCTCG
>Ga0207664_10001926_pt1 | contig 13635 bp, 11 predicted proteins | sample LARL83metaG_FD_184349 | JGI IMG/M metagenome (GOLD analysis project Ga0207664, IMG submission 184349) | Corn, switchgrass and miscanthus rhizosphere microbial communities from Kellogg Biological Station, Michigan, USA - LAR L8-3 metaG... | ecosystem: Host-associated > Plants > Roots >...
CCTCCCGAAGCCGTTCCAAAAAGAAATGACTTCGGGGGTTGTGGGGGAGAGACTCGGCGCGCGGAGCCGTCCCCCGGAGCTTCATCTGCGGTGATCCTGTTGATCAGCGCAGATCTGCGTCGCCCCCGACACGGCGCCTTCCGGGCACGGCGGCCAGTCTCGCCACACCGCACTTGCCGCCGTGTGCTCGTTTCCGCCATGTTCACCGCCCCACCGCCCCTTACTCCGAGAGGAAGACTCGTCATGTCGTGGATGCCCGCTCGCCAGTGGTCCCTTGCCGCCGGTGTCGCGCTCGCGGCGGTGGTGCCGATGCACCCGCTGCCGCGACCCCAGGCAGAGGTGGTGGACCCGCGCCTCTACGCCTCGCTCCAATGGCGCAACCTCGGTCCCTTCCGTGGCGGCCGAGTCGCGGCGGTGAGCGGTGCCGTCGGCCAGCCCGGCGTGTTCTACGCCGGCTATCCGGGCGCCGGCGTGTGGAAGACCACCAGCGCGGGCACCACGTGGTACCCGGTGTTCGACGCGGTGCGCAGCGCGTCGTCCGTCGGCGCGGTGGAAGTCGCGCCGTCCGACCCGAATGTGATCTACGTCGGCATGGGTGACCTCGTCACCGGCGGCGCAATCAACGAAGGCGACGGCGTCTACCGCTCCTCCGATGCGGGGCAGACGTGGCAGCATCTCGGTCTCGACGCGACGAAGCAGATCCCGAGCATCCTCGTCGACCCGCGCGACCCGAACCTCGTCATGGTTGCCGCGCAGGGCGACTTCCACCGGAAGAGCGACGTGCGCGGCGTCTTCCGCAGCACCGACGGCGGCACCACGTGGACGAAGACGCTGTACGTCAACGACGAGACGGGTATCCAGAAGCTCGCGCGCGCCTACGACGTACCGCAGGTGATCTTCGCCACCACGGTGAGCCACTACATCCCGCCGGCGACGGACTTCCCGAATACGCCGAGCGCGGGACCGACCGGCACCGCGCTGTACAAGAGCACCGATGAAGGGGTGACGTGGCACGAAGTCACCGGCGGCGGACTGCCCCGCCTCGCCGGCCGCACGTCTGTGGCAGTGGCGATGAACACGAACGCGCAGCGCGTCTACCTGATCGGCAACTTCGGGCTCTATCGCTCCGACGACGGCGGCAGCTCGTGGCGCCAGATGGCGGCGAACGACGAGCGCATCCGCAACGGGCAGGGCGGCTACAACTGCGGTGTGTACGTGGATCCGCAGAATCCCGACATCGTGTACACCATCAACACCTCGAGCTACAAGTCCACCGACGGCGGCAACACGTTCACCGGATTCAAGGGCGCACCGGGCGGCGACGACCCGCAGCAGATGTGGATCGATCCCACCAACGGCCAGCGCATCTTCCTCGGCCTCGACCAGGGCGCCACGGTCACGCTCGACGGCGGTCACACCTGGAGCCTCTGGTACAACCAGTCCACTGAGCAGGTCTACCACATCTCCACCGACAACTCGTTCCCGTACTGGGTGTACGCGACGCAGCAGGACGCCGGCGCCATCCGCACGCGCAGTCGCGGTGACCTCGGCGAGATCACGCCGCTCGACTGGCGGCCGGTGAACGGGTGGGAGTGGGGCACCATCGTCGCCGATCCGCTCGACACGAACATCGCGTACAACTCCGGCTTCGGGATCATCAGGATCGATCACCGCGGCGAGCAGTGGATCAACGTCAGCCCTGCCACCGATCCCGCCTCGAAGCTGCGCGCCGGCCAGACGCAGCCGGAGGTCTGGGCACCGTGGAACCAGCACCAGCTGCTCGTCGGCTTCCAATCGCTGATGTCCACTACCGATGGCGGCTCGCACTGGACGTCATTGAGCCCCGACCTCACCGTCCCGGCGGGTGCCGATTCCGCGACCGCGGCGACGGCGGCGAACAGCCGGCGCGCCATCGAGTCCATCTCGGCGTCGACCGTGACGCCGGGGATGATCTGGGTGTCGACGAACAACGGCCGGATTGCCCTCACGCGCAACGGAGGAAGGAGCTGGAGCGACGTGAGCATCGCCGGCCTTCCCAACCCGACGCGCGCCGAGATCCTCACCATCGATGCGTCGCACAGCGATGCGGGTGAGGCGTACGCCGCAGTGGACTATCACCGCATCGGCGACTATGCGCCCTACCTCTATCGCACGCGCGACTACGGCAGGACGTGGACGAAGATCGTTGACGGCCTGCCCACCGCCCAGGCAAGTGGCAGCTTTGCCCGCGTGATCCGCGCCGACACGAAGAAGGCGGGCCTGCTCTTCGCCGGCACGGAGAGCGGGATGTACATCTCCTTCGACGACGGCGACCACTGGCAGTCGCTGATGCAGAACCTCCCGGTGACGTCGTACCGCGACATCACCATCAAGGGGAACGACCTGATCGTCGGCACGTACGGGCGTGGGCTCTGGGTGCTGGACGACTACTCGATGCTGCGACAGCTCACGCCGGGCATCGCGATGGAAGCAGCGCACCTCTTCCAGCCGGGCGACGCGTACCGACTGCGGCGCAACGTGAACTACGACACGCCGTTTCCGCCCGAGGTGCCGCACGCGCTCAATCCGCCCGACGGCGTGATCGTGGACTACTCGCTGGCGTCGAAGCCGAGCGGCGTGATCACGCTCGACGTGACCGACGCGGCGGGGAACCGCGTGCGGCACTACTCCAGCGCGCCCGTGTCGCCGGTGCCGGAAGCGGCGCATCCGCCCGAGCCGAGCTTCTGGCTCGCGACGCCTCAGCCGCTCCCGACGAACGTGGGGGAGAACCGCATGAACTGGGACCTGCGCTACGACGCGCCCCCCGCGTTCACGCACTCGTTCGAGATCAATGCCAATCCGGGGCTGACGCCCGCGTCACCGGAGGGACCGCTCGCGCTGCCGGGCACGTACACGCTCACGCTCACGGTGGACGGCCACTCGTACAGCCGCAACGTGTCGGTGCGTCCCGATCCGCGCTCGCGGGCCACGGCGGCCGGCCTGCGCGCGCAGCACGCGCTGCTGATGAATCTCGTGGACGGGCTGCGGAGCGCGTGGACGGGTTACGAGCAGGTGGCAGCGCTGCGCGGCGCCATCGGCGATTCGGCTCGGGCGGGGACGGCGGCCGAGCTGGTGAGCGCGGGTACGCTGTTCGGCGCGCGGCTGGACAGCATCGGCGGGCTGGACATCCAGCGCGGGAGGGGCAATCGTCCAGGTGTCACGCCGCCGCCGACGTTCCGCGGTGTGAGCAATGCGCTGGTGGCGCAGCTCAATGCGCAGGACAACGCGGACATGGCGCCGACGCCGGCGATGCTGGCGGCGTACCGCCAGACGTGCGGTGAGCTGCAGGCGGTGGCAGCGCGCTGGCGGCAGGTGGTATCGCGCGACCTCGGCGAGTTCAACGCCGTGCGCAAGCGCAATGGAATGGTGGAGCTGACGGCGCCGAAGGAGGCGGTGAAGGTGCCGCGCTGCTGAGGTGGACAGGGCTGGTGCGCTTGTCGGGGGAAATACCGATGGCGTCGTGCGGGAACGACCCGTAGCGTCACTGGTCGAATTTCGCCAACCCGTGCAGGATGGGTGAGAATGCAAACGGGCCGGATCGTGTGGACGGGCAGCCTGCTGTGCATCGCAACGACGATGGCCGCCTTTGCCGCGGGCGGACGACCTGTCGTGCAGCAGGTCGTGCTTCCCGACACGAACGCGATTCCACCAGCGATGGTGAATGCGGGACGGAAGATCTTTCACGGCCGAGGAAGCTGCCTGGCCTGCCACGGGATGAACCTCGAGGGGGGCCCCATCGCGCCCACGCTGAAGGAGCACAGCTGGAAGGATGCGAAGAACGGGGACCTGGCGGCGATCTACTACGTCGTCACGCACGGGGTGAAGGGGACGGCCATGGTGTCACATCCCGGGGGGATCTCGGACGACGACGCCGTCAACGTCGCCAGCTACGTGTGGTCGGTGGGCCATCGCGGTACAAAGCCATGAGCTCGACGGTCGCTGCCGCGCCGGGAGGAACCATGAAGATTGGACGCGCGATCGCGGCGGGGGTGATCGGTACCGCCGCGATCACCACGCTCTGGCAGGTCGAGCCGGCAATCGGGCTGCCGCGGATCGCGATCGGCCACATCCTCAGCACCTTCATGTCGGTGTCGGTCGCGCACCTGAACGTCGGCGTGGCCGGCGGGTGGGCGGTGCATTTCGTCGTCGGCATCGTGCTCGCGCTGGTCTACGCGTGGGGGTTCGCCGAGCGGCTGCCGGGACCGCCGGTGTGGCGCGGCGCGGTGTATGGCGCGCTGGTGTTCATCCTGTCGCAGCTCGTCTTCATGCCACTGGTGGGTGGCGGCTTCTTCTCGCGCGGTGACCTCGAGCTGCTCGCGGGAAGCCTGCTCGGCCACCTCGCCTTCGGCGTGGTAGTCGGATGGATCTACCATGTAGCCCCTCTTGACAAGGAAAGGGAGCGGCTGTAGGTCAGTCTCCGCGGACGGTCCCACCTCCGCACATGCATCACTCGTTGTCGCACTCGCACGTCGAGCAGCAGGAAGAACGTCGCAAGCAGTCGCAGAGTATGCAGGGCCAGGCCGACGGTCCACGAGCCGCGCCGATGACGACGCGCCCGCCCAGCCGACCGCCGCGAGCGCGCGCTGCTCGGCTGGACGCTCCTCGGCTCGCTGGTGTTCGTCCTCGTGATGATGAACCAGGTCTGGCCGGACGCGCTGCGCGTCTTCCGGCTTCGGCTGCACGACTGAGGAGCGAGGCTCGCCCATGGTGATGCCAATGACGATGAACGAGATGCTGCCCGCGATGCTGATCGTCGTGGTGCTGGCATTCCTCATCTGCACCGGCATCACCGTCCTGGCGTGGCGCTCGCGAAAGCTCTGAGGTACACTCCTCCGCTCATTCTTCCGGACCGCCGCATGCGCTCGCACCTCGTACGTCAAATCATCGCGATGGGCAGCATGGCGTCGCTGCTCGTGACATGCGCCCTGGCGGGCAGCGACTCCGCAGGTGCTCAGGGGACCACGCCGTCACGGTGGGCAGCGGTGGACAGCACCCTCGGCCGCGCCGGCGCCATGCAACCGGGCAACGTGATGAAGTACGGCTTTCCGCGCGGCGACATGCACGTGGTCGTGCAGGGGGTCACGGTGAAGCCCGCGCTCGCGCTCGGCGGCTGGGTGGCGTTCATGGACGTCGGTGGCGGACAGTCCATGGCGATGGGCGACCTCGTGCTCGCGCCGGACGAGGTGGCGGCTGCGGTCCGAGCGCTCCGGAAGGGAGGCGTGCAGGTGACCGCGCTGCACAATCACCTCATCGCGCCCGTGATGTACATGCACGTGGAGGCACACGGCAACGCAGCGAAGATCGCCGCGGCCATCCACAGCGCTCTCGTCACGACGAAAACGCCGCTTGGCGCGCCCTCGCCGCCCGGGGCACCAGGCGCAGTTGATCTCGATACGGGGGGGATCGCCCGCGCGCTCGGTCATGTCGGCAAGCTGAACGGCACCGTGTACCAGGTGAGCGTTCCGCGCGCGCAGCCGGTGAGGGAGAACGGGCACGTGGTGCCGCCGTCCATGGGCGTCGCCACCGGGATCAACTTCCAGCCCACCGGCGGCGGCAAGGCGGCCATCACGGGGGACTTCGTGCTGATCGCAAGCGAAGTGAACCCGGTGATCGACGCACTGGAGAGCCACGGCATCGAGGTGGACGCCGTGCACTCGCACATGCTCTCCGAGCAGCCACGCCTCTTCTTCATGCACTTCTGGGCCAACGACGACGCAGTCACCCTGGCGCGTGGACTGCGCGCCGCGCTCGACAGGACGGCGTCACGCTGAACGGTGTGCGGCCAGAAGCTTCCACCCCTGGCCGCACACCGCCGGCGCCACGGAGAGCAGCGCGACGATCAGCCACTCTCGCGCATCGAGCGCGTGCGTGGCGAGTACGTCGCCGAGCGGGCGCCACGTCACGGCGAGCGCCTGCAGCCCGCCCGCCAGCACGGCGGCCCCGAGGGCGAAACGATTACGCATCACGGCGGCACCGCTGATCACCGCGGCGCGGCCGCGCGCGTTGCCAAGGTGGAAGACCTGCGCGAGGGCGAGCGTGGTGAAGCTCATCGTGATCGCTGCAGGCGCTGATGCCGGGCGCGACAGCCCGACGAGGAGCGCGGCGAGCGTGACGGCCGTGATCAGCGCCGCGTACAGGCCGACGTCGACGAGCGTACGGTTGGAGAGCAGCTTCGCGCCCGGCGCGCGTGGGGGTCGCTGCATGAGGTCCGGCTCGGCCGGCTCCACGGCGAGTGCGAGGGCGGGAAAGGTGTCGGTGAGCAGGTTGAGCCAGAGCACCTGGAGCGGCAGCAGCGGCGCCGGCAGTCCCGCCACGCCGGCGACGAGGAGCACGAGCACCTCGGCCAGGTTGCAGCTGAAGAGATAGAACACGAACTTGCGGATGTTGGCGCCGACGACGCGCCCTTCCTCCACGGCGGAGCCGATCGTCTCGAAGCGGTCGTCCTGCAGCACGACGGCCGCGGCCTCCTTGGCCACGTCGGTGCCCCGCCTGCCCATCGCGACGCCGATGTCCGCCTTCCGGAGTGCCGCGGCGTCGTTCACGCCGTCGCCGAGCATGGCGACGATCTCTCCACGCCGCTGCAGCGCGCTGACCACGCGAAGCTTGTCCTCGGGGCTGACGCGGCTCAGCACCCGCACGTCCGCGACCCGTTCGGCGAGCTCGTCGTCGCCGAGTGTACCGAGCGTGGTGGCGTCGAGCGAAGCACTTTCCTCCTCGAGCACGCCGACAGCGCGCGCGACCGACTCGGCCGTCCGACGCTGATCGCCCGTGATCATCACCGTGCGGATGCCCGCGTCGCGGAAGCGGCGCACCGTCTCGCGCACGCCGGCAGCAGGCGGATCCTGCATGCCGACGAGCCCGACGAGGGTGAGCGCGCCGAGCGACGCCGCATCGGCGTGCTCTACGTGGCCGGTGGCGAGGGCGAGCACGCGCAATCCGTCGCGCGCGAGCTCGTCGTTCCACGCGAGCAGCCGCGACGCACGCGAGTCGTCGAGGGGCACGTCGCCCGCCGCGGTCCGAAGGTGCGTGCAAAGCGCGAGCACGCTGCGCGGGGCTCCCTTCACCATCGCGCGGAGCCCGCCGTCGGGCGCGCGATGGAAGGTGGCCATCAGCTTTCGCACGCTGGAGAAGGGCACTTCTCCCACTTCCGGCTGACTGGCGAGGAGCGCATTCCGCTCGATGCCCGCCTTGTGTGCGGCAACGAGCAGCGCGACCTCCGTGGGGTCGCCGCGCGCGATCCATTCGTCGTTCACGCGCGCGACGTCGGCGCGGTTGCACAGAGCGCCGATGGAAAGCGCGGCGACGAGGAGGTCGTCCGTCGGCACGGGCTGTCCGGACTGCGCGTCGAGGAACACGCCCTCGGGAACGATGCCGTCGCCGGTGACGCGCAGCAGGGCGTCGTTCACGAGGACCGCGGTGACCGTCATGTCGCCGGCCGTGAGCGTGCCCGTCTTGTCGGTGCAGATGACCGTCACCGCGCCGAGTGTCTCGACGGCGGGCAGGCGGCGCACGAGGGCGCGACGCTTCGCCATGCGTCGCACGCCGATGGCCATCGCGATGGTCACGACGGCCGGCAGCCCTTCCGGCACGGCGGCGATGGCGAGCGCGAGCCCCGTCTCGATGACCTCGATCACGGGCGCGCCCTGTCGCCAGCGCATTGCGGCCACCACGGCGGCGACGACGAGGGCGATCCAGATGAGCTGCCGACCCAGCTCGTCAAGCCGCCGCTCGAGTGGTGTCGCCTCGTCGGGGATGGCGCTGACCATCTCACCGATGCGTCCGATCTCCGTCTGCGTCCCGGTGGCCGTGACGAGCGCGCGACCTCGCCCCGCGGCAACGATGGTGCTCCGGTAGAGCATCGTGTACCGCTCGGGAAGTGGTGCGTCCGCCGGAACCACGGAGTCGGCGTGCTTGGAGACGGGCACCGACTCGCCGGTGAGCGTGGCTTCGGTGACGCGGAGCTCCGTGGCGGCGAGCAGGCGGGCATCGGCGGGCACGACCTGGCCCTCCTCCAGCTCGATCACGTCGCCCGGCACCAGCTCGCGCGCGTCCACGTCGCGACGCTGGCCCTCGCGCACCACCGCGGCACGCGCGACGTCGAGGCGCAGCAGCGCGTGCATGGCGCGGCGCGCACGGAGCTCGGTAATGAAGCCGAGCGCCACGTTGATGAACAGCACGACGCCCACGGCCACGGCGTCGAGGCGTTCACCGAGCGCGAATGCGGCCAGGGTGGCGACGACGAGCAGGAGAACGACGAGGCTCCTGAGCTGCCGGGCAAGAATGCGCCATGCGCTCTCGGGTGGCACCGGTCGGAGCGCGTTGGGCCCGACGAGTGAGAGGCGGCGCGCTGCGTCCTCGTCGGAGAGGCCGCGCGGCGTCGATCGCAACGCGGCGAGCACGCGTTCGACAGGGAGCGCGTGCCACGCTTCCTTGGCTGGTAGTCCCGCTGGATCCGGCACGTCGCACTCCGCGGAAAGGACGCACTGAAGGTGGCGCGACGGCCCGCCGTCGGCCATGCTTCAGCAACGAGTCGCGCCTTCGCCAACCCCAGCGCCGAGGAGCCATGCCGCGAGCGATTCACGCCGAACTGCACTTCACCCACCGCATCGGGTGGCTGCGCGCCGCGGTGCTTGGGGCGAACGACGGCATCGTGTCCACCGCGTCGCTGATCGTCGGCGTGGCAGCGGCCCAAAGCTCGCGACACGCGACGCTGCTCGCCGGGCTCGCCGGCCTGGTGGCGGGCGCGATGTCGATGGCGGCCGGCGAGTACGTATCCGTGAGCTCACAGTCCGATACAGAGAAGGCGGACATGGCGCGCGAGCGGCGCGAGCTGGCGGCGTCACCCGATGCCGAGCTGGCCGAGCTGACGGGCATCTACGAGAAGCGTGGGCTCGACCCCGCGCTGGCGCGGCAGGTCGCGGAGCAGCTCACGGCGCGCGATGCGTTCGCGGCACATTCGCGCGACGAGCTGGGCTTCACGGAGGAGCAGGCGGCCCGCCCGATCCAGGCGGCGCTCGCGTCGGCGCTCACGTTTTCCGTGGGCGCCGCGCTGCCACTCGTGCTCTCGGCGCTCGTAGCATCGAACCGGCTCATCATGATCGTGTCTCTGGGCTCGCTGCTCTGCCTCGCGCTGCTCGGCGCCGTGGCCGCACGCGCTGGCGGAGCGAGCCTGTGGCGTGGCGCGGTGCGCGTCACGTTCTGGAGCGCGCTTGCCCTGGCGATCACTGCCGGGGTCGGGCATCTGTTCGGTACGATGCCGGGGTGACGTCGAGCGGCTGCAGCGCGGGCGGGAAAGGGCAGGGGTGAATCAGGTCCTGCTGCGTCAAGAGCGGGAGACGCCCCTTGACCCTATACCGTGGTAGAGGCTTCATCTTCAGGGTGCCCGGAATCACTCCGGGCCGCCACCGGGAGAGGGACGCCATGAGCACATCAGGTGAATGCTGCGGCTGGCTGGGCTGGGCCGAGCTGGCGGGGATCGGCGCCGACGGCGCGCCGCTGCGCAGCGACGCGCAAGCCGAGCATGCGAAGCCATCCGTGGCCACGACGTCGCGCCGGCTGGCCTTCATCTCCGCGCTGCTGCGGCGCGGGGGTCGTGACGGCGTTCCGCGATGAACGCCGCCCGCGGCGTCCGGCGAGCGTCCTCACCGGCGCGTGCTGACGAGCGGTTCACCATCGGCGAGCTGGCGCGGCGCGCAGGGGTGAACATCCAGACCGTGCGCTACTACGAGCGGCGCGGACTGCTCGACACCCCAGCGCGCCGCGACTCGGGATATCGTGAGTACGACTCGTCGGCGGCGGAGCGACTGCGTTTCATTCGCCGCGCGCAGGAGCTCGGATTCACGCTGGCCGAGATCACCGAGCTGCTGGCGCTGCGTCTCGATCCCCACACCACCGCCGCCGCCGTGAAGGCGCGCGCCGAAGAGAAGATCGCCGAGATCGACCGCAAGCTGCGGGACCTCACGATCCTTCGCGAGGCACTCACCCATCTCGCAGGCCGCTGCCGCGGCGGTCACGGACCGGCGGGAGACTGCCCGCTGCTCGAGGCACTCGGCCCACTCGGCGAGCAGGACCGCGAGCGCGCCGAGTCGCCCCACCCAAAGAAGACCAACTGACTGGAGTAGCAGACATGCCTGTTCGGAGTCCCCGACTGAAGATCATCAGGAGGCTCGGCGTCCCACTGCCGGGCCTCACGCGCAAGACCGCTGGCGAGTCGCCGGCAGAGCCGCGCACCAGGCGCCGGCGCCCGAGCGCGTATCGACTGGCGCTGGAGGAGAAGCAGAAGGTGCGCTTCAACTACGGCGTGACCGAGCGGCAGATGCGCCGGTACCTCGAGGCAGCGCGGCGACTTCAGGGACATACCGGTGAGAACCTGCTGCTTCTGCTCGAGCGTCGGCTCGACAACACCGTGTTCCGGCTCGGGTTCGCCGCGACGATCCCGGCGGCGCGACAGCTCGTGGCGCACGGACACGTGCGCGTGAACGGCGAGCGGGTGGACCGCCCGGCAGATCAGGTGCGCGTCGGGGACACCGTGTCGCTCACGCTCGAGGGAGCGGCCGAGCGGGAACCCGTGCTGCGAGTGCCGGCGCACCTGCGTCGCGATCCCGGTGATGCCACGGCGGGACGAGTGATCGCGATGCCGGCGCGGGCGGACGTGCCGTTTCCGGTGAAGGAGTCGCTGGTGGTGGAGTTCTACGCGCGCTGACGGTAACCGCAGTACCTGCACCTCGAGGCTGCTCGCGGAGTTGCCCACCACCCACACGCGCGTTCCGTAGTCGTGCGCCACTGACGGGAAGTGACAGGCGTGCCCTCGCCACACCGGGACCGTCATCGAGCTCCGGGATCGTGACAGCGGCCAATCCCCGGCCGGTACGCGGGTGGATCCCGCGGCGAACGAGCGGCGGCATGATGCATTGAGGGCGTGGATCATCGAGCGCGGCTACGTGCATCGTGCCGCCACGGGCTCGTCACCGGACGGTGAGCGCACCGAGCACGGCTCTGCCGTCTCGCTCGAACGCGACGACGTAGTGGCGATCGCGCGCCGATTCGACCAATCGGCGATCTTCTGGTTCGACGGAGGTTCCTTCTGGCTGGTGGGAGCGCTCGTGGACGCGAGGGCGCGGCCGATTCTCTGAGCTGGACGTTACGGCCGATTCAGCGACGTCGCGCGCTGGAGCGGCGCGCTGCCGCGGGCGAGGGAATCGCTCGTGTCCTTCGGGGCCTTCACGAAGAACATCGCGCCACCGGTGCGGCCCCAGGAGCCGACGTCGATCGACGCGTATCCCGGCTTGAGCCCGTACACCTCGCCATTCCGCAGCGCGATGACCGTGCTGTCGCTGATCGTGGCCTGGAGTCGCACGGGGGACATTACGTTCCCCACGGAGTCCAGCGCGACGATGTCGAGCGAGGCAGGGGGCCCACCGGCAACCAGCTCGACGATCTGAGGGGCGCCAAAGCGTCGCACGACCCGGCAGCGAATCACCACCCGCGCACTGATGTCGCCGCTCGTCGCCGTGATGACCGTCGTGCCGTCATCGTGGCAGTTGACGAGGTCGTGGCTGCCCATGCCGAGGATCGAGGTGTCCGCGACCGCATAATGGATCAGCGTATCAGGGAGCGTCTCGCCGTGCTCGTCGAGCACGCGGATGCCGACCGGTGTGAAGAGCGTGGAGTTGACCGTGACCGTGTCGGACGGGACCTCGATGCGCGCCGGACGCGTTTCCCTGCACCCGGCGCTCGTGATCGCACAGGCGAACAGCGCGGCCCAGCGGGACGGACTAATCATGCGCCGGTTGGTGAAGTGGAGGATGGTGGCGCTCTTCCTGGTGCCGGGGCACCCTGCGTTATACGGCGGCCGGCGGGCGTCCACAACTGCGGCACGTCGTGCGGGCAGGCCGTCCGCTCTTCCGCCGGGGCTCGGTGGCGCCGTATACTGTATCCAAAGCCCGCCAGCCGACGTCCCTCCCTCCGCTGAGGCACCCGCATGTCCGATCACGAACCCACCCGCATCAGCCGCCGTCGCATGCTCGGCACGGTGGGCAAGGCCGCCGTTGCCGCGGCCATCCTGCACCCGGTGCTGGACACGATGATCTTCCCCGACGTGGCGCTCGCCGCCGGCGCGTCGCGCGCCGCGCGACCGCGCGGGGAGTACGTCCCCGTGGCCGGCGAGGCCGGCGTGGACCGCGTCGTCGTCCTCCCGGGGAAGACCTACCTCCGCGGATGGGCCGGCTACGGCGAGGCGCCGCATCCCGGACGCTGGCGCCCACGCAACGGCGACTCCACCGCCGTCGCGCCGACGGGGCCGGCGCCCAAGGTGCGCTGGCGCAAGAAGTCGGGGCCCGGACGCGTCTCGTTCGCCGACCCCACCGCGCTCCAGACCACGGCCACCTTCACCACGCCCGGCACGTACGTGCTCGAGCTCGTGGCCGACAACGGCGAGACTACGGCGACGTCGTCGCTCACGGTGAAAGCGGAGCTGCCCCCGCCGGCGCGCCAGCTCGACGTGGTGCACACGACGCGCTATTCCATCGACAGCGCGCTCTGGAACGACCGCGCGAAGGCGCTGATCACGGCGTGGATCCCGCACTGCATCGACATGCTGGAGCGGACGGACATCCCCGTCGGCGGCATCGACAACTTCATCGAGGCGGGGAAGGCGCTGCGCGGCGAGCCGCACGGGCCGCACAAGGGCTACGTGTTCGCCAACGCGTACGTCCACAACTGCGTCGAGGCGATGAGCATCGCGCTCATGGTGGATCCCAAGGGCGATCCGGCGATCATCAAGGCGCAGGACCGCATGCGGGAGACGCTCGACCGGTGGATCCCGATCATCCTCGCCGCGCAGGAGCCGGACGGCTACATGCAGACGGCGTTTACCCTGCCGCGCGTCAGCAACCGCGGCGGCCAGCAGACACCGGGTCCCTTCCTCCACTGGACGCGGCGCGCCGACCACGAAGGGTACACCGCCGGCTACTTCCTGGAGTCGGCCATCGTCCACTACGAGATGACCGGGCAGAAGGACGCGCGGCTCTACAATGCGGCGAAGAAGCTCGCCGACTGCTGGTACGACAACATCGGCCCGGCGCCGAAGAAGGCATGGTACGACGGGCACGAGGAGATGGAGCAGGCGCTCGTGCGCTTCGGCCGCTTCGTGAACGACCACGACGGGCGTGGGAAGGGCGACAAGTACATCGGCCTCGCCAGGTTCCTGCTCGACAACCGCTACCGCGCCGCGACGAGCGACCGCGAGCGCTCGGAATACGACCAGAGCCACCTGCCCGTGCAGGAGCAGTACGAGGCGGTGGGCCACGCCGTGCGCGCCGCGTACTGCTACTCCGGCATGGCGGACGTGGCGATGGAGACCCACGATCCCGACTACCGCAGCGCGGTGAAGTCGCTCTGGGACAACATCGTCAACCGCAAGTACTACGTCACCGGCGGCATCGCCAGCGGCGAGACGTCGGAAGGGTTCGGGCCCAACTATTCCCTGCGCAACGACGCCTACTGCGAGTCGTGCTCCGGCTGCGGGGAGATCTTCTTCCAGTACAAGCTGAACCTCACCTACCACGACGCGAAGTTCGCCGACCTGTACGAGGAGAC
>Ga0207664_10001928_pt1 | contig 13628 bp, 8 predicted proteins | sample LARL83metaG_FD_184349 | JGI IMG/M metagenome (GOLD analysis project Ga0207664, IMG submission 184349) | Corn, switchgrass and miscanthus rhizosphere microbial communities from Kellogg Biological Station, Michigan, USA - LAR L8-3 metaG... | ecosystem: Host-associated > Plants > Roots >...
CGCCGTCGGGACCATCCGGGTCCGCCTGCGGGTCGTAAATGGGCGGAGCCGCCTCCCCGGCGAGCACCCGGCGGAACCAGTTCCGCTCCACCTCAGCCATGTGCTGGACGATGCCGGTCAACGTGAGGACAGAGGGCGGCGCGGAAGCGACGGCGGCCTGCTCATCGCCCAGCCCCTCGCACTTCATGGCGAGCGTGACCCGGTGAAAGTCAAGCCAGGCTTCGAGCGTGGTGCGCTCGTCGGCGTTCAAGGGCGGCATAGGGCGCTCGATAGTGCTCACCGGCCGATTATCCCCGGCGACCGAACACGCCAGCAGGCAAACCACCACGGCGAGGCCAGCATTGCCCGATGGGCACCAGGAGCAGGCAACTGCGGCCGCCGTGGCATTTGGCCATACGGCCGATGAAAATTACCGGTTTCGCTTACCGGCGCCAGGGCGAAGCAGATAGCGGAGTTCCAACTTAAGCTGGCCTATGACTGCACGGGAGGAGCGCACAGGGCAGCCATTATTTAAACGAATGGTGGCATCGCCGCGGCGGTCGAGGAGCGTGGGGTCGGAGATGATCTGGTCGGCGACGTGGATGGCGCCGCCGCGGGCGGCGGCCGAGAAGCCCAGTGCCGACGTGGTCAGCTCGCACCCTCCTGCCTCCGGGGCGAGTACGCCTTCTGTGAACGCGCTGGTCGCGGGCGGCAGGATCCATTCCGCGAGGATGGTGAAGTAGCCGCCGAGGATGATCGCCTGCGGGTTGAACACGTTCGCCAGGTTGGCGGCACCGACGCCGACCCAGCGGCCGACGCCGGCCAGGGCGGTCAGGACGTGAGTATCGCCTGCGCGGGCGAGCCGCGCAACCGCGGTCGCCTTGGCCTCCGGCGGCTCGTCGGCGGCCGTCCCGTGATGGCCGGAGTCGACGGGGAAGGCGGCCCGCAGCAGGGCGTGCAGCCCGATCAGCGCCTCCCAGCAGCCGCGTCGGCCGCACCCGCAGACCGGGCCGTCTGGGTCCAGTTTCATGTGGCCGACCTCGCCGCCGAACCCCCGTACCCCGTTCAGCGGACGCCCGGCCACGATGATGCCGCCGCCGATGCCCATCTCGCCGGTGATGTAGATCAGGTCAGGGGTTCCCGCGTGACGGCCGACTCGGTACTCGGCCATAGCGGCCAGGCTGGCGTCGTTGCACACGCTGACCGGTACCGGGCCTAGCGGGATCAGGTCACGTAGCCGCTCGGCGACCGGCACACCGGACCAGTGCAGGTTGGGAGCCAGGGTGACGAGCCCCGTGGGCGCGTTGACCAGGCCGGGGACGGCGACGGTAAGCCCGGCAACGATGGGCCCGCGACCGCCGCCGGGGCGGCCCAGCGCACTCAGCGCCTCCCGGCAGAGCACGGCAAGGGCGGTGATACCAGGGCCGGGGCCGTCCGCGATGGCGTCATAGGCCCTTCGCTGCTCGTAGACCTTCCGGCCGGCCAGGTCGGTGACGACCACGGCCAGGTAGTCGACGTTGACCTCGGCGCCGACGGCGAAGACGTGCCGGCCGTCGAGTTCCAGTATCGTGGCCGGCCGTCCGATGCCCTGAACCTGAGGCGGCCCGGTCTCACGCACCAGGCCCAGGTCCATCAATTCCCCGACGAGCCGGGAGACGGTCGAGCGCGTCAGCCTGGCTCGCGACGCGATGGCGGCGCGGGAATCCGGGCCCACCAGCGCCAGGTGCCGCATCACCACCTCAAGGTTGTTGCGGCGGATCTCCCGGTGCCCGGTCCCGCTTGGAATGACCGACACCATAATTTCACCCACTTGGTTTTCCGGACTCAGGCCAGCGGGGGCGTCCGCAGCACATCGCCCGCAAGCCGTCGCCGAAGTATATCTGTGCTGGCCGCAACATAAAGGCCTGTTCCGCTTGCGGCGACAAGTTGCTGACCTGGGCCTGAGATCCGAACCGAGGTTGGGGCTTGCATGGGGGGAGGACGGGAGTTACGTTCTGTGCGATCCAAAACAAACTCGACCATGCAGGACCCGCCGTCCGCTCGCGTCGCCTGGGTCGCAGGGCAGCCGCAACCCCGCTCCGGGCGCCACTGATTACAGGCTGTTTCACCGCCTCACCGTCGAGGAGAATGCTCATGCGTACCCCCCACTATTGGATCCTGGCGGTTCGCCGGCTGCCAGGGCTCGGGCGCTATCACTCAGGTAGCCGCGCACGCGCCGGCTTGCTGGCCAATCAGCCGAGCCGGAAACCGAGATCCCCGCGCCGCGCGGCATTTGCGGGCGTGGCCGGCGCGGCCGCCTTGGTAATGGCGGGCGCCGGGGCAGCGCAGGCGAGCCTGGTCGCCGCCGCGACACCAAGGGCCGCGACCACGCAGTCGGCGCCCCCCGCGTGCCCGGACGGCTCCGGCCAGACCCCGCTGTACCGCGACACCAGTTACTCGTTCGCCGAGCGGGCCGCCGACCTCGTCTCGTGCATGACGCTGGCGGAGAAGGTCGCGCAGCTGCGGACCAACAGCGCGCCGGCCATCCCCCGGCTCGGGGTGCAGCAGTACACCTACTGGAGCGAAGGCCAGCACGGGGTCAACACCATGTTCGCCGACACGAACAACGGCGGCGTGACCGGCGGCGTGCAGGCAACCAGCTTCCCGGTCAACTTCGCGTCCACGATGGCCTGGGATCCGCAGCTGACCTATCAGGAGACCACCGCGATCTCGGATGAGGCACGGGGCTTCCTGGACAAGTCGCTGTGGGGGACGGGGCAGAACAACCTGGGCCCGTCGGCGAGCGACTACGGGATGCTGACGTACTGGGCGCCGACGGTGAACATGGACCGCGACCCGCGCTGGGGCCGCACCGACGAGGCGTTCGGCGAGGACCCCTACCTGGCCAGTCAGCTGGCGGGCGCGTTCGTCGAGGGCTACCAGGGCGAGACGATGAGCGGCCGGCCGATGACCCCTTACCTGAAGGTCGCGGCCACCGCCAAGCACTACGCGCTGAACGACAACGAGAACAACCGGCACGCGGACAGCGGAAACACCACCGACGCGAACATCCGTGACTACTACACCGCCCAGTTCCGGTCGCTGACCGAAGACGCCCACGTGGCCGGCGTCATGACCTCCTACAACGCGGTCAACGGCACCCCGTCGCCCGCTGACATCTACACGGTCAACGAACTGCTGCAGCGCACCTACGGGTTCAACGGGTACACCACCTCCGACTGCGGCGCGGTCACCGACGTCTACGCCACCGGCAGCCACGAATGGGCGCCGCCCGGCTGGACCACCGACGGCAACACCTGGACGAACACCGCCACCGGGCAGAAGGTCCCCGCCGCGGCCGGCGGCCAGGCCTACGCGGAGCGGGCCGGCACCCAGCTCAACTGCACCGGCGGCGAGGAGACCCTGGCCAACATCCAGGCGGCGATCAGCGCCGGAGTGCTGTCGGAGGGGGTCATCGACAACGCCCTGGTGCACCTGTTCACCATGCGGATGCAGACCGGCGAGTTCGACCCGCCGAGCCGGGTCGCCTACACCCAGATCACCAAATCGGCGATCCAGAGCCCGGCACACCAGGCCCTGGCCGAGAAGGTCGCCGCCGAGGACCTGGTGCTGCTGAAGAACGACAGCGTGGCCGGAACAACGAGCCCGCTGCTGCCGGCTGACCCGGCCAAGCTGAACAACGTGGTGATCGTCGGCAACCTGGCCAACACGGTGACCCTTGGCGACTACTCCGGTGCCCCGACGCTGCAGGTCAGCGCGGTGCAGGGCATCACCGCCGGGCTCAAGGCCGCCAACCCGAACGCCAATGTCGTGTACGACTCGTGTGGCACCTCCACCGGGGCGACCGCGGCCGCGTCCTGCTCGGCCGCCACCCAGGCGGCGATCAAGACCGCCGACCTGGTGATCGTCTTCGTCGGCACCGACACGAACGTGGCCACCGAGGGCAGGGACCGCACCACGCTGGCGATGCCAGGCAACTACAACTCGCTGATCAGCCAGGTTGCCGCGCTGGGCAACCCGCGAACCGCGATGGTCATCCAGTCCGGCGGCCCCGTCGACATCTCCGCTACCCAGGGCGACTTCCCGGCGATCGTGTTCAGCGGGTACAACGGGGAAAGCCAGGGCACCGCGCTGGCGCAGGCCCTGTTCGGCCAGGTGAACCCGAGCGGGCACCTGGACTTCACCTGGTTCAAGGACGACTCCCAGCTGCCGGACATGAAGAACTACGGGCTCACCCCATCGCAGACCGGCGGGCTTGGCCGCACCTACATGTACTTCACCGGCACCCCGACCTACCCGTTCGGCTACGGGCTGTCCTACAGCAAGTTCACCTACTCCCACATCGAAATCGAGTCCCGGACGGTCGACGCCAACGCCACCGTGCCCGTCAGCTTCCACGTCACCAACACCGGCACCGTCCCCGGCGCCACCGTGGCGCAACTGTACGTCACGCCCCAGTTCACCGCGCCCGGCGTGGAACTGCCGAAGGAGCAACTCGCGGGGTTCCAGCGGACCGCCGTGCTGGCACCCGGCCAGACGCAGTCCATCACCTTGAAGGTGAAGCTCGCTGACCTCAGCCAGTGGGACGAGAACTCCCTCAAGCAGGTCGTCTACGACGGTCCGTATGAGTTCCGGGTCGGCCCCGACTCGGCCACCGTGGCGGGCTCGGGCACCATCACCGTGAAAGGCTCGGCCGAAGGGGACATCCAGTACGTCACCGTCCAGCCGGACCAGGTCATCTTCAAGCCGGGCGACACGCTGGACCTGGCCGGCAAGAACCCCTGGCTCGCCCCGGACACGAACTCATCCCTTGAGCAGCCGCACGCCCCGGCGGACAACATCGTCGAGGCGGTCAACAACGACCAGTCGTTCGTCGACCTGTCCCGCGCCAGGGTCAGGTATGCCAGCAGCAACCCGGACGTCGCGACCGTCACCAGCACCGGCAAGCTGACCGCGGCCGGGCACGGAACGGCGACGATCAGGGTGACGGTCAACGGGGTGACCGGCTCAGTCCCGGTCGTCGTGCAGCAGCCGTTCACGCTCAGCGCGCCGACCGTCGTGACCCCCGGCTCGACCGCCAAGGTCACCACGGCGGTTCCCAACGAGAGCAGCCATCCGCTCAGGAACGTCAGCGTCACGCTGAACGTGCCGACCGGGTGGACCGCGACGGCGACCTCGCCGTCCACGTTCGCGACGGTGGCGCCCGGCCAGACCGCGCAGACCACCTGGGATGTCACGGTTCCCGCCAGCGCCGCGCCCGGTGCCGACCAGATCACCGCCACCGCCAGCTACACCGACGCCAACGGGCCCGGCAGCGTGACCCAGGTAAGCCAGGTCTCGGTCCCGTACGCGTCGCTGGCCGATGCCTTCAACAACCCGGGCATCAGCGACGACAGCAACCCAGGCGCGGCCAACTTCGACGGCGGCCAGACCAGTTACTCCGCCCAGACGCTCGCCGCGGCGGGCCTGACCCCTGGTGCCTCGTTCACCCACGACGGCCTGACATTCACCTGGCCGAACGCCCAGCCGGGGGCGAACGACAACGTCGTCGCCGGCGGCCAGACGATCCCGGTGTCCGGCTCCGGGTCCACGCTCGGGCTGATCGGGGCCGGGGACTACGGCGCCGCGACCGGCACCGGGACAATCACCTATACCGACGGCAGCGAACAGCAGTTCACCATCACGTTCCCTGACTGGTGGTCGAAGACCGCCCCGGCAGGCGGGGACATCCTCGCCACCCTGCCCTATATCAACAACCCGAACGGTAAGTTCAACCAGGGAGGGGTCGGCGTGTACTACGTCGGAGTGCCGCTGGCACAGGGTAAGACCGTCAAGTACGTTACCGTCCCCGACATCAGCCAGTCCGTGGCAACCGGACAGGTCGCTATGCACATCTTCGCCGCCAGCGTCGGCTGACGCGCACGGTGACCGACGGCTGTGGCCGGCGCTGTCCGCGCGGGCCGCGGCCGCGGCCCGCGCAGGCTAGCCTTCGAGCGGCGGGGCGGGGATGACGCTGGCCTGTCCCGGTATGACCAGGCCGCTTTCGTAGTCGAGGACGGCGGAACGCGGGCCGTCGTCACCCTGCCGGGTGCCACGGACGGGAGCAGAGGCACCACGATCTGTTCTGGATAAGAGGTGGACGAACTGCGCGGCTGCTGCTTGACTCAGCGCGGCGACTTCACGCCGCCACCACGTTTGTCGTGACCCGTTGAACTTGCGACAGCTCCTGTCGGTAAGCGGGTGAGACTGCCGCCTACTCGATGATCGCGAGCCCGGCGAGCCGGACGGACTTGCGGTAATTCGGCGCCCACATGCGGCGGTATACCAGCCGGGCAGGCGCCGGCACCAGGTGCAGCACCTTGGCCTGCACCTGCTCACTCGCTCCGTCCAGCACCCACGGAAGGTACTCCGAGGCACCCTTTATGCCACCCAGGCGGTCACGGATCATCTTCCCGAAGGCATCCCATCCCGGCTGGCCCAGACGCCTTTCCACGAGCGGGAGCGCCTCGGACTCCTCGTGGATCATGTGCGCGGTCAGCCCCCTGGCCAGCGCCTTGAGCTCAGCGGTCAGGGCGACAGCGTTCTTATGGGCGATCGCGGCGTCGATCTGTTCCACCCGCGGGTCCAGCGAGGCATGCTCGGCCTCCATCTCCTGCGTGATCCGGCGCTCGTCTGGATACGTGACGGCGGCCACAAGAGAAGGCCAAAGCGCCTGGTCTTCCGCGCTGTGATGGGTATGGAGCTGCTTGCTGAAGCTCTTCCAGGTGGCGATGGCGGCCGGAGACAGTGCTTCACCCGCGTCCGCGGCGACGATCAGCCTGGCCAGGTCGCGGTTGAACGCGTCATGAGCTACGTACATCATCGTGAAGTCGACATCGCCAGCGATGGCGGCCCTGCGCTTCCAGGCTTCTGTCCTGGTCTCGGTGTACGTGCTCATTCGCTGGTCCCTCTCGGCTCGGGTTGTCCGCGGTTCTGTGCCCCTCGCTACTAGGTCGGATCTCAAGACCAGAACGTAACGGCGGGCGCCGACGCTCACCTTCCGCCGCGGGCCCGCGACTTGGTACCGCGAGCCGCCCTGGCCGGCCCTTCAGCCGAGGGACATCACGTGGCGTGCTGAGAGCTCACGATGAGCCCGGGATGGCGAGGACGGCGTTGCCGCGGATCCGGCGCCGGTACAGGTCATCGAGGACGGTGGCCGTTTCCGTCCAGTCAGTGGTACGGCCGATTTCGGGATGCAACTGCCCGGTGCTCGCCAGCCGGACAAGGGTGGCTAGGTCCTGCGCGTCTGAGGTGTCCGATATCCAATGCGGAAAGTGCCTGAGAGTGAACGGCGTGACCGGGAACAGCGCGAAGAAGTCAAGAACAGGCGGCTCAAGGCCCGCCTGTCCGTACCACAGCACCGTGCCGCCGGGGGCGAGCTTGGTCAGCGCGGTTGTGAAGGTCTTCCCGCCGACCGACTCCATGATCACGCTGAACGGGCCGATGGCGCCGCTCACGTCGAGGACCACGGCCTCAGCACCGAGTTCCGCCAGCCGCCGGCCGCGTTCGGCCGAGCCCGTTACCGCGGTGACCTGTGCGCCGTTACCGGCGGCCAGCTCGGTCAGGTAGTGCCCGACACCGCCGGACGCACCGGTCAGCAGGACCCTGCGGCCTGCCAGGTTGCCTGCGGCACGGACCAGGCGCAGGGCCGTCAGGCCAGCCAGCGGCAGTGCCGCGGCCACCCGGCACGGAAGCTCGTCAGGTAGTTCGGCGAGCCGGGAGACGGGAATCACGGCTGGAGTCAGCCACACCGCGCCTGGAGTCCGTTAGGGATCCTGGCGGTCCCGGCGGACTGGTGTAGCGTCCGAAGCCTGGCAACTTCGACATGCTCATCGTGAGGCCGACCGGAGGTGGCCGGGTGACGGGAAGCGGACGGTGAGGGGCCGATGAGGCACGGTGCGGGGCGGCTGGCGCTGGGAGTCGGGGCGCTGGGGGTGGTGTTCGGTGACATCGGGACGAGCCCGCTGTATACCGAGCAGACGGTGTTCAGCCCGGCTGACCCGCACCCCGTCCAGGTGTCGCCGGAGAGCGTCTTCGGCCTGGTCTCGCTGATCGTGTGGTCAGTGGTGATCGTGGTCACCGTCACCTACGTGCTGCTGGTGATGCGGGCTGACAACGACGGCGAGGGCGGCATCATGGCGCTGATCACGCTGATCCGCCGCGGGGGCGCAGCGGGTGGGCGGCGCACGAAGGTCGCGCTGGCGGTGCTCGGGGTGTTCGGCGCCTCGCTGTTCTTCGGTGACAGCATGATCACTCCCGCGATCTCCGTGCTGTCCGCGATCGAGGGCGTCAAGGTCGCCGCGCCGTCGCTGTCTGACCTGGTGGTCCCGATCACGGCGGCGATCATCGTCGGCTTGTTCCTGCTGCAGCGGCTCGGCACCGGCGCGGTGGGACGGCTGTTCGGCCCGGTCATGGGGCTGTGGTTCACGGCGATCGGCGCGTTCGGCATCCGGGGCATCGTCGGCCACCCCGCGATCCTGAAGGCCCTGTCCCCCGGCTACGCGGCCGGGTTCCTCGCCGGTCATTTCGCGGCGGCGTTCTTCGCGCTGGCGGCCGTGGTGCTGGCCGTCACCGGCGCCGAGGCGCTGTACGCGGACATGGGCCACTTCGGGCGGGGACCGATCACCCAGGTGTGGCTGCTGCTGGTGTTCCCCGCCTGCATCCTCAGCTACCTGGGCCAGGGCGCGCTGATCCTCGGTGACCCGGCCGCGGTCGCCAGCCCGTTCTTCCTGCTGCTGCCGGGCTGGGCGCGGCTGCCCATGGTGGTCCTGGCCGCCGCCGCGACCGTGATCGCCTCCCAGGCGGTCATCTCCGGAGCGTTCTCGGTGACCCGGCAGGCCGCCCAGATCGGCTACCTGCCGCGGCTGCGCATCGCGCACACCTCCGAGGAGCAGATCGGCCAGGTCTACGTCCCGTGGATCAACTGGGCACTGCTCACCGCGGTGCTCGCGCTGGTGTTCACGTTCAAGAGCTCGGCGGCGCTGGCCTACGCGTTCGGCATGGCGGTGACCGGCACGATCACGATCACGACCCTGCTGTTCTTCTACGTGGTCCGCTACGAGTGGGGCAAGCCGATGTGGCTGACCGCGGCCGGGGCGGTCCCGCTGCTCACGGTGGACCTGCTGTTCTTCGCCGCCAACCTCACCAAGCTGCCGCACGGGGCCTGGCTGCCGCTGCTCATCGCCATCGCGGTGTTCACCGTCCTGATCACCTGGCAGCAGGGCCGCGCCCTCGTTACCCGGCTGCGGGAGCAGGACGAGGGGCCGCTGCGCACGTTCGTTGAGGAACTGCACACAAGGCGCCCGCCACTGCACCGGGTCCCGGGCACGGCGATCTTCCTCAACCGGGGCAAGGACACCGCCCCGCTGGCCATGCGCGCCAACGTGCAGCACAACCAGATCCTGCATGAGCAGGTGCTGATCCTCGCGATCGAGACGGTCCCCGTGCCGCACGTCCCGGCCGCCGGCCGGCTCACGGCCGATGACCTCGGCTACAAGGACGACCGGATCGTCCACCTCACCGCCCGCTTCGGCTACATGGACACCCCCGACGTCCCCGCCCTGCTCCCGCTCATCCGCCGGGCTGACCTGGAAGGGCAGCTCGACGAAGGCAGGATCTCCTACTTCCTGTCCACTATCGACCTGCACATGGGCACCCACCCGGGCATGAGCCGGTGGCGCAAGCGCCTGTTCCTCGCCACCTCCCGGCTGACCGCCGACGCCGCCGAGTACTTCCGGCTCCCCCGGGACAGCACCGTCATCATGGGCTCCCGCATCGAACTCTGATTGCCCGGCCTACCGGGCCCGCCGGACCGGTCGCCGGCTAGTCGCGGTATTCGGCGAGGCGGGGGCGGACGCCGACGTAAACCAGGCCAATGAGCACCAGGGCGAGCACGGCCTCGACCGCCAGGAACCCGTCTCCGGAGTTGCCCGCGCCGTCGGCGACCGCCTGGGTGAACGCGGATGTGTTGATGTTGATGTCCGACTGCAGGGCACTGGCGTAGGCGTTGAACGCGCCGTCGGAATCGTCGGGCGAGACGTTGATGTCGTAACCGATCGCCTGGGCCAGGTTCGCCTTCGTCATCGCCCGCAGGATACGGTCGTCGGTCTCGTAGGCGCGGAAGGCGAGTAGTGCGCTGACCGCGGCCTGGCGCTCGCCGGGGAACGTGATGTTGCGGAACTCCTGGCCAAGGAAGCCGCCGAACCGGATGTCGGAGTTGTTCCGCTGGTAGGCGGCGATGTCCGCGTTGAGCAGCGGAAGGTAGCTGGCGTAGGTGACGCTGGTCCCGACGTTGACGATCTGCTGCGACTTGCCGAGGTACGCCTGCTGGTACCGGGCGGCGCGGACGGGGTCGACGATGAACCGGCTCTCGTCGGCGTTCGCGTCGTTGCTGACCGCCTTGGCCATGCTCAGCGCCTGGACGGAGGTGAACGCGTCGAACCGGGCCACGCGGGCGTGCGTGTACTCGGCGTAGAACCTGGTCCCGGTCACCGCTGTGAACGCCATGGCGAGCACGGTCGCGAGGGCGAGCGCGGGGTTGACCAGCCGCCGGAACCGGACGGTCAGCAGGACCTGCAGCGCCACCAGGGCCGCGACCAGCAGCACCCCGAGGACGACCGCCCAGACTACGCCGGATACCGCGTTCGTCCTCCCGGCGCTGTAGGACGCGTTCAGCCCGGACTCGCCGCTGCTGGTGAGGTTGCTGACCGCGGGCAGGATGTCGCTCTGCATCAGGCGCGTCGCCTGGTTGTAGTCCGCGCTTACGGCGGCCGACGGCTTGCCCGCGGCGTCGTGCGCCTGCTGGCTCAGCAGCTCCGCGTCGGCGATCAGCGCCTCGTACTGGCCGAGCCGGGCGGCCACGGCGTTGAGCTGCTGCTCGGCGGTGGCGTTGCCGGCCTCGGCGACGACCGCCTGGTCGAGGTACTTGCTGGCGTTCGCGCGGTCGCTCGCGTAGAGATCCGTGTAGTACCGGTTGTCCGTCTGGCCCGCGGTCGTCAGCGCGGCGTCGCTGCCGACGAGCAGCACGTCCGCGCCGGACCCGTCCATGTCCGTGAGGTAGAAGTACAGGCTGGTGGTCGCGATCGCCCCCGGTTCGTCGGTCTGGCCGATGGCGCCGAACTCGCCGTGCAGCTGGCCGAGCAGGCTAGCGGTCAGCGCGACCACGGCCACGACCAAGACCACGGCGACCAGCGTCCCGCCCCGGACCCATGCTGGGGTGGACCCGTGCCAGTGCCAGTGCCAGTGCCGGAGCCGCGGGGGCGGCACGGCGATCGGCAGGCCATAGCTGCCGCCACGCGGCGCAGCGATGTCGGTCATCTCGGCCCTTTACGGGAAGCCAGTGCGGGCCGGGATTTCCGTCCGTCTGACTCAGAACGTACTGCGGCGTAACCGCCCGGAAAGGCCGTGTGGCGTTAGGGGCTTGTTAGCATCAGGCGGCCACCTGATCGATCCAGGCGGTGACGGCCTGGTGGCCGGCGCGGGCCGCGGTGATGTCGGGCCATCCCCACACCGGGCGGCTGTCGCGGTCGTAGTACCGGGCCTGCATTGTTCTGCCCAGGCCGGCGGGCGGCCCCGTTTCACCTCCTCCTGGTGCTGCGTGCGCCGGTCCGCGGTCCGGCGGGAGGGCCGGGACAGGAGCTGGACCGGTTCACCAAGCAGGTCTTCGGCACCGCCGCCCGCCCGGCCGCGCAGCATCGAGATCACCAGCAGCGACACCAAGCAGGCCGTCACCGCCTAGAACCCCGGGCAGCGCCGTCACGGCACCCCGCGCCGCTTGCGCTGGGTGCCGTGACGCAACCCGCGAACCGCCGATGACCCCAGCGGAACTCCAGCACCTGCTCATCGCGCGCGCCGGGCGTGCCCGGCATCACCGGCAGCGGGCAGCATTCATCATACGAATGATGTCCTCGCCGCCCGCCCCTACGGCGGCGGCTCCGGTCAGGTACCCGGTTCGTCCTCGCTCAGGTGCCAGATCTCGGCCAGGTCTGACCACTGGCCGCCGACACCCGCGTCCGGCCAGCACTGCTGGCAGGGATCGGTCAGCAACCACCACTGCTGGGTCAGCGGGTCGGCGGCGATGCTCGCCATGTCGGCGGCGAAGTCGTCGCCGTGGTACTCGAAGTAGCTGAACAGCGTGTCTTCCCTGAGGAAGATGCTGTAGTTGCGGACGTTCGCCGCGCGCAGGGCGGCCTCGACTCCAGGCCAGACGTCGCGGTGCAGGGCGAGGTACTCCGCCCGCCGTTCGGGCCGCAGCCGGATGGTCTGGGCGATGCGCTTCACTGCCATGGCTGCTCCACTGGGCGCTGCTTCCCGCTTGTCTGCCTGTACGGCACAGAACATCATACGTATAGTCAAACCCCGTGCGGCGAGCTTACGCTCCCCCACCATGGCGCTGCCCGAATGGTCATCACCGCCGTCGGCGGCTACCCGGCCGGGTCACCGGCGAACCTCACCGGCATGCTGGCCCGGTATCGGCCCGGCGACACGATCTCCCTTACCGGCGATTTCGAAGGAGCCCTTGCGGAACGGATACCCGCCAGCGGGCGGTGCCCCCGGCGCTCGCGAGCGCCGGGGGCACCCTTTACCAGGCCGTCGGCCTGCCAGGCCAGGCGATCACCCGCTAGCTAGTCATCAGCTCACGTTGATCGCGGTGTCGTCGACGACGAAGGAGGTCTGCAGTTCGTAGTCCTCCTTGCCGGTGAACTTGAGCGTGATCGTCTGCCCGGCGTAGGGGGCCAGCGAGAAGCTCCGTTGCGCGTAGCCGGTGTTGTGGTCCAGGTTGGAGTAGGTGTGCAGGGTGGACAGGACCGTCCCGGAGCTGTTCAGCACCTGCACGGTCATCGTGTCGAACTGCGTTGTCTTGCTCGTCTCTGCGGTGTCGACGTGCAGCCAGAAGTTGAGGTTGTAGTTGGTGCACCCGCTCGGCAGCGTGAACGTCTGGGACAGCGTGTCGGTGTGCGTTGCGCCGTAGCCGTCCATCCAGGCGTCCCACGAGCCCGAGTGCGGTGGCTCGGCGGACTTATCGGCGATCACCCCGGAAGTCGCCGACCAGGGCGCGGCGGTCCCGGTCTCGAAGCCGGGGTTGCCGAGCAACTGCGACGCCGGGCAGCCGCCGGCCGTGGCGGCGCTCGCCTCGTTACTCTGCGCGCCCTCGCCGATCGCGTTTACCGCGCTGACCTTGTAGTAGTACGTCTGCCCGCTGGCCAGCCCGGTGTCGGTGCACGAGGTCACCACCCCGAGGCCGCCGCAGCCGCCGGAGGTCAGCAGGGTCTCCGACCCGGGCGAGGCGCCCCGGTACACCTTGTAGGAGGTGATGTTGACGCCGCCGTTGCTCGACGGAGGCGTCCAGCCCAGCGTGACCTGCCCGGACCCTCCGGTGGCGGTCAGGCCGGTGGGCGCCCCCGGCACTGTCCCGGCAATCGGCGACGCCGTGATCGTGACGCTCGACGTCGCTGTCTTCGCCGGCGACGAGCTGTCAGTCACCGTTAGCTTGGCCGTGAAGGTCCCGGCGCTGGCGTAGCTGTGCGACGGGCTCTGCGCGGTGGACGTCGAGCCGTCGCCGAAGTTCCAGCTGTAGGAGTACGGCGGGGTCCCGCCGGAGGCGGTCCCGG
>Ga0207664_10001929_pt1 | contig 13621 bp, 5 predicted proteins | sample LARL83metaG_FD_184349 | JGI IMG/M metagenome (GOLD analysis project Ga0207664, IMG submission 184349) | Corn, switchgrass and miscanthus rhizosphere microbial communities from Kellogg Biological Station, Michigan, USA - LAR L8-3 metaG... | ecosystem: Host-associated > Plants > Roots >...
CAATTCGTTCGATCAATGGGGCGTCGAGCTGGGCAAGGCACTCGCGGCTCCGCTGTTCAGCGCGATCAAGAGCGGCGCCGAGCCGAGCAGCGCCGATGCTTCGACGCTCGGTTTGGCCATGCACGTCAATGCGCTGAATCGCCCGCGTTAGGAGTGCCCGCAGCCGGTCCGGGTTCGGGCGGCGCCGTATTGGCCGGCGTCGCATCAGTCGAAGTCGCGGCGGGACGAGCCGGTGGCGCAGACGCGGCGACGCCGCGCGCCGAAACCAGCGCCTGCGCAAGCTGCCACACTGCCGTCGCATAAAGCCGGCTGCGGTTATACCGCGTCAACACGTACCAGTTGCCGAATACCAGCCAGTAACTGGGGCCCTCTGCTTCCTCGAGCATCAGCAGCCCGACGGCGTCGGCGCCAGGATCGGCGGGCAAGATGTCGGCGCCGACGCCGTCGCGTGCCCAGGCCTCGAGCGGGCGCCGCTCGCTGACGCCGCCATCGAGCTTGGCCAGCACGAGCTCGCTCGCCGCCGGATCGATGCGCGCGGAGGTGAGGACGGGAGCGCCCGGCTGCCAATCGTGCCGCGCCAGATAATTGGCGACGCTGCCGATCGCGTCGGCCGGTTCGCCCGTCAGGTCGATCCGGCCATCGTCGTCGTAGTCAACGGCATAGGCGCGGATGCTGCCGGGCATGAATTGCGGCAGGCCCGATGCCCCGGCGTACGAGCCTCTCGGAACCAGCGGCGAGACGTTCTGGTCTCGCGCGAGCAGAAGAAACTGCTTGAGCTCGTTCCTGAAAAACTCGCTGCGGCGCGGATAGTCGAAGGCGAGCGTCGTCAGCGCATCGAACACCCGGTAACTGCCCGTGTTGCGGCCATAGAACGTTTCGACGCCGATGATGGCGACAATCACTTCGGCGGGAACGCCGAATTCGCTTTGCGCGCGTGCGAGCGTCGCCGCATTCGCCCGCCAGAACTCGAGCCCACCCTCGATACGCTCGTGGCTCAGGAATTGCGGGGCATACTCGTACCATTTCGGCGGCGAGAGCACCGGGCGCGACATTGCCGCGACGATGCGCGGCTGATAGCGCGCGTGCGCGAAGAGGTGGGCGAGGCTGCGGCGGGCGAAGCCGTGTTCGGCCGCAAGCTCGGCGATGAACGCCTTCGTTTCCGGACGCTGATCGTAGCGTATCGGCGCGATCGCTTCGGCCGCCGCGGCGACCGGCACCGCGAATACCGCCAGGGTGATCAGCGAGCAGCGCAGTGCATGACCCGCCTTTGCAACCAGACTCGCGACACCCCGCTTCGCGTCCGGCATGCGCGCGCTGGTATCGGTTCGCTCGGGCAACAAGATCATGCGCGGCAAATGTTATCATCCGCGCGCCGTCGGCTTCGCACTCTCGTCTGGCGTTTTGAACGGGCTTCCCGCCGATGCTCTATCCGCTGCTTCGACCGCTGCTGTTCACGCTCGACCCCGAGACCGCGCACGACGTCGCTTTCGCGGCGCTCGATGCCGCCGTAGCGAGCGGGGCCGCGCAGCTCGCGGCGCCGCGCGTGGCCGCGTCACCGGTCGCGGCGATGGGGCTGGAATTTCCCAACCGGGTCGGACTTGCCGCGGGGTTGGACAAGAACGCCGCACACATCGACGGTCTGGCAACGCTCGGATTCGGATTCATCGAATGCGGCACCGTGACGCCGCGGCCGCAGCCGGGCAGCCCGAAGCCGCGCCTGTTCCGCCTCCCCGAGGCGCAGGCCCTGATCAACCGGATGGGCTTCAACAACGATGGCGTCGAGCGTTTTCTGGCCAACGTCGCCCGCTCGCGGTTCGCCACCAAACGCCGCGGTATCCTGGGTTTGAACATCGGCCGCAACTTCGACACACCCAACGAACGCGCCGTCGACGACTATCTGGCGTGTCTTTCCGCCGTCTACTGCGACGCGAGCTATGTGACGGTCAACATTTCCTCGCCGAACACCTCGGGGCTGCGCGAGCTCCAGGATGCTGCGGCGCTAAAGCCGCTGCTCGCGGCGCTGAAGGCCGAGCAGGCGAAGCTGGCGCAGCAACACGGCAAGTACACGCCGCTGGTGGTCAAGATCGCACCGGACCTGTCGCAACCCGATATCGGGCGCCTGGCTAGGACGCTGGTCGAACAGCGCGTCGACGGTGTCATCGCGACCAACACGACCACCGATCGCGGCGCGGTAGCCACCTTGCCGCATGGCGGCGAGACCGGCGGACTCTCCGGCGCGCCGCTGCGCGACAAAGCGACCGACGCGGTCCGCGCACTGGCGCAAGCGATCGACGGCGCGATGCCGATTATCGGTGTCGGCGGCATCCTTTCGGGCGAGGACGCGCGGGAAAAAATCGCGGCGGGTGCGACGCTGGTGCAGATCTACACCGGGTTGATCTACCGCGGACCCCAGCTCGTCGTCGAAATCGCCGAGGCGCTGGCGCGGCGCTAGCGCACCAGAGGCGGCATGACGCCGCGCGGGCGTTGCGCCGGCGTCATGCGGGTTGCGCCGCGACCGTGCCGTCGTCGGCGAATTTTTCTTCCAGCGTCGCCATCATGCTGTTGAACGCGCGGTCGACCAGCGGCTCGGCTTCGACCAGCCGGGCGCGATCGTTGCGAAAGCGCTCGGCCAATTCGTCGGCGGACAGCGAGACGGCTTTCTGTCCCTGGCGATTGGTGAACAGGTAGGTGCCGCGCAATGGACTGACCCACGCCAGCTTGGCAAAGGCGAGCTGCCCGTCTTCGCCTTCGAACTCGACCCACATCCCGCGGTCGAGCGTCGCGGCGATCTCGGCAAAGCGATCCTGCGGAACTTCGGGCGCGGGCTCGGGCGGCGGTGGGGCGGGCGCCGGCGCCATCGCCTCGGCCAGCTTGCGCGCCTTCGCCGCCGTTTCGACGTCGCCTTTGGCGGTGGCCTCTTCGGCCGCGGCGGCGGCGGCTTCGGCGACGGCCGTCGTCGGCATCGGCGCCGCGGCGAGGCTAGGCTTGACCGCGGCAGCGTGCGCTTCGACCAGATTGGTCATGAACTGCTCGCGTCCGCCCGGCTCCCAGGGGATGTTCACCAGGCCGCCTTGCAGTCGCTTCAACAGATTGCGCAGCATCGCGACCAGTCGCTTGCGCTCTTCGGTCTCGCGCTTGGGCTGCACGCTCCAGATCAGATCGTCCAGTGTGGCCAGCGCCGACGTCCAGCCTTCGCTGCCCTCGCCGTCGCGCAAGTAGCGCTGCGTAAGCGTCTCCATCCACTGCTCGCGCAGGAAGGTCGCCAGGAACGTCGGCGTCGGATGCTGCCGCAGGCGCAGCTCGACTTCGGCGTGCGCGACCGACTGCGCGATCTCCAGGCGATCGCGCTGATCGATCTCCTCGGCGGTCGACTGGATCTGTGCCTCGGCCGACTTGTCTTCCTCCTCGAGGAACTTCTCGAGGTCGGCGCGCAGCTCGTCGAACAATCCGATGTCCTCGGAAAATTCCTCGAGGACGCGGTGAACGATCGATTCGATCTTGCGATACAGCGGGTCTTCGTGCCCCATCGTCGGCGACCACCCGATGCCGGCGTGGGCGAGCGCGTTGACCAGCAGGCGCGACGGGTGCGATTTCTTGGAGAAAAACGCGCCGTCGAGCATCGCCGCGCGAAGCACCGGCATCTGCAGGCGCCCGATCAGGGCCTTGATGCTGTCGGGCAGATCCTTGGTCTCGAAGATGAAGTCGAACAGCATCGCGACCAGCTCGATCGTCATCGCCTCGAGCTGATTCGCCTTCGAGCCGAGCGGCGACTCCTGCAGGTCGCGCAGCACGTTGTGCATGTCCTGTTGCAGCCCCGCGAGCTGGAACGAGACGCCGCCGTAGTTCATGCTGCTTTCGCCGTGCTGCAGGCGCGACAATGCGTCGCCCAGCTCGGGGGTCGCGAGGATGCGCGGGCCGCCGAACGGGCCGACGGCCGGCTGCGCCTGCTGGGAGGCGGCGCCGCCGCTGGCCATCATCCCCAGCGCGCTGACCAGTGCCTGCATCGTAAGCGCCTGGCCGGGCTCATGGGCTGTCGGCGGCAGGCCCGCGTCGGGGACCTGGATTCCGCCGGGCGGCAGTCCGGCCGGCATCGGCGCGGCGGCAGCCTGCTGGCCGAGCCGGGAGCTGACCAGGCGCTGCAGCATCGCCATCAGATCGACCTCGCCGCTGCCCTGCGGCGGGGTCGCCCCATCACCCTTGTCGTCGGCGCCGCGTCCGCCCTGACCGCCGACGCCGCGCTGCACCGCATGGGGCTTCATCTGCGGTACGACGTTCATGCCTTCCAGGTGGCGGTTGACGTCCGCATAGATCGCAGCGATGTCGCCGAACGATGTCTGGTTGAGCTCCTTGAGGATCGCGAGCTTGATGCGGCGATCGCCCTTGATGCCGTGCAGCGCCTCGGTAAAGGCCGCGACGATCGTCGTCGGCGCCAGCGGATTGGCGGCGGTCTCCAGGTTCGGCTCGCCCATCAGGAAACCGACGCCGCGGTTGAGCTCGCGCAACTCCTCGTGGCACGCGTTCTCGACCACCCGCACGATATTGCCCGACAGCACCGATTCGTCCATCGCCTCGGTGTCGACCAGCGTCAGTTTCCGCGCGTCGACGGCCGAGAAATCGGCCTTGACGATGCCCTTTCCGTTGATGCGCTCGTCGACAAGGTGGCGCAGATGGCGCTCGAAGTCGGCCATCAGGTTCGAACGCTCGCGGGTGAGCGCCTCCCGCGCATCGAGAAAAACCGACTGATCCTCGCGCACGTCCGAGCGCTCGGCGCGCGCCATCAGAAGGTCCCCCACGCGGTCCAGCATCGACGTGAACGACAGCAGCAGACGATGGATCGCGAGGTCCCGGCAATCGCCGAGTATCCTCGCCATGTCCCTGGGCACCGGCCGCCGGATCGTCCGGTCGCCGGAGGTCGTCGTCGCGCTCACGCGTTCGGTCCTCGTTGGCCGTGCGGGCGTCCCCTGGCGCTTAGGTCGCGAGCCGGCGCTGACCGCGCCCCTCCCCGCACCCGCACAGCTTGAGCCCGCAATAACGGCAAGTTACTGTAACACGCGACGTTTAGGGCCGCCAATGCAAAAAAACGCCATCTATCGACGAATAAGCTCCGCCCAGGCCTTTTCCAAACGTTTGTATGACACCGGGAACGGCGTGCGAAGCTCCTGGGCAAAGAGGGAAACCTTCAATTCCTCGATCATCCAGCGAAAGGTTTCGAGCGCAGGTTCAATACGCTGTACGGCCCGGTTGGCCTCGGCCCGCGCCCGATATCGCTCCCAGAGCGCGGCGACCGTTTGCGCGTGTTTGGCGTCGCGCGCGGGATCGGCCGCCGCTTTGGTGAGCCGCCTGTCGAGCGCCTGCAGGTATCGGGGCAAATGGCCGAGCTGCGCCCAGGGCGTGGCCGAAAAGAATCCCGGGTAAACCAGTTGAGCCCGCTGCGCGCGCACGTCGGCACCCAGGCGCGCCTGCGACGGGGGCAGTGCCGCCAGCCGCTGCGACAGCGCGTGGTAATCGGCGGCGATCGCCGTCAGCATGCGGAACGCGCCTTCGACGACAGCAGGCAGCCGCGTGCGAGCGCGCCTGACCTGTTCGGCGAATGCGCGGTCCGAGCGCGGCAGAGGATCCTCGCCGATGAAAGCCCGGTCGCCGATCGCGGCGAGCACGTCGGCGAGCAGCGCATCGGTCGGAATTGCCGTCTTGAGCGTCAGCGCCGCGGCGGCGAAACCCGGCGGGTTCTTCTCCCAGCGCTGCAGCGCGTCTTTCAATTGCTGCCGAATCATGCGCACGACGGCGATGCGCGTCGCCGCGTCGGCGGCCTCGCGTGTGTCGTACAGGCGCAGCGCGGCGCTGTCGCCTTCGGCGACCAGCGCCGGATAGCCGGTCAGGCGCTGTCCGCCGCGCTCGACCGTCAGCGTCTCGGGCAAATCGCCGAAGTCCCAGGTTCGGATGCCGGTGCGTTCGAATTCGGGCCCGCTCGCGGCAAAACTCAATTGCGCCGCTTCGCCGAGCTGCGTGCGCAGTTTGACCAGATCGCGCCCCTGCGCGAGCTCCCGCCCTGAAGCATCGGCGATCTTGACGTTGACCCGCAAATGCGGCGGAAGCTCGGTGCCTTCCCACACATCGGGCGGCAGCGCATGGCCCAGGCGCGCGCTCAGGAAGGCGCGCAGCGCGTCGGCGAGGTCGACGCCCGCCGCGGACGCATCGCGATCGATCGATTCGAGGAACGCGGTGATCACTTCGGTTGCCGGCGTTACCCGATTGCGCCATGCCTTGGGCAGCGCCTTCAGATACCAGCTCACTTTTTCGCGGATCATCCCCGGCACCAGCCACGACAAGCGCGCCGCGTCGATCTGGTTCAGCATGGCCAGCGGGACGGTCAATGTCAGGCCGTCGAGCGGATGCCCGGGCGCGAATTTGTACGCGAGCGGCAGCGGCACGCCCGCCATCGCCATCGTCTCCGGATATTGCTCCTCGGTGACGCCGGCCGCGGCGTGCCGCATCAGCGCCTCGCGCGTCATGTACAGCAGCCGCGGCGCCGTCGCTTCGGCGCGCTGCCGCCAGCGCTCGAATGTCGCCGTCGAATGGATATCCGCCGGAACGCGCTCCGCATAGAACGCATACATCGCCTCGTCGTCGACCAGCACGTCCTGGCGCCGCGCCTTGTGCTCTAGCTCGGCGATCGAGGCGATCAGCTGGCGGTTGTGCGCGAGAAAGGCGCCCCGGGTCGCGAGCTCGCCGGTGACCAGCGCTTCGCGCAGGAATACCTCACGCGCGGCCGCGGGATCGATCGCGCCGTACGAGACTCGCCGCCGCGGCACCAGGGTCAAGCCGTACAGCGCGACGCGCTCGGCGGCGACGACCTCGCCTCGCGCGGCATCCCAGTGCGGGTCGAAATAGCTGCGCTCGAGCAGCGGCCCGGCGCTTTGCTCGATCCACTCCGGCTCGATGCGGGCCGCGCAGCGTGCATACAGCCGCGTCGTATCGGTCAGCTCGGCGGCGAGCACCCACTTGGCGCCTTTCTTCGCGATGCCCGACCCGGGGTGCAGGAAGAACTTGAGTCCGCGCGTGCCCAGATAGTGCTCGTCGGCGTCGGCACGGCTTCCGACATTCGACAAAAGGCCCGCGAGCAGCGCGCGATGGATCGCCTCGTAGCGGGCGGCATCGATCTTGTCGGGAAGCGCATCGGTCCAGCGCCAGCCGAGTTCGGCGACCTGCTCGGCAAGCTGCCGGTGGAGGTCGCGCCACTCGCGCAAGCGCAGATACGACACGAAATGCGCGCGGCATTGCTCGACGAGTTTCCGGTGCGACAGTTTCGCCGCCAGCGCGTCAGCGAAGAATTGCCAGAGCGCGAGAAGGCTCAGGAAATCCGAGCGCTCGTCGCGAAAGCGCAGGTGCGCCTGATCGGCGGCCTGGCGCTTTTCCAGCGGACGCTCGCGCGGATCGGGCACCGACAGTGCGCTGGCGATGACGAGCATCTCGGCCATCGGACCCTCCTTCGCCGCGAGCAGCATGCGGCCGATACGCGGATCGACCGGCAGTGCGGCGAGCTCGCGGCCCAGCGGCGTGAGCTTGCGCTCGCGATCGACCGCGCCGAGCTCTTCCAGCAGCTGGTAGCCGTCGGCGATCGCACGCGGGCTCGGGCGCTCGAGAAACGGAAACGCGTCGACGGCGCTCAAATCGAGCGCGGCCATGCGCAGGATGACGGCGGCCAGCGACGATCGCAGGATCTCGGGCTCGGTGTATTTCGGCCGCGCGGCGAAGTCGTCGGCGTCGTACAGACGCACGCAGACGCCGGCCGCGACCCGGCCGCAGCGGCCGGCGCGCTGGGCGGCTGCCGCCTGCGCGATCTTCTCGATCTGCAGCTGCGTCACCTTGTTGCGCAGCGAATAGCGCTTGACGCGCGCGAGCCCCGAGTCGATCACATAGCGAATCCCCGGGACCGTCAGCGAAGTCTCGGCGACATTGGTCGCCAGCACGATGCGGCGCCCGCCACTGCGGCTGAACACGCGCTGCTGCTGCTCGGCCGACAGACGCGCGTACAACGGCAGGATCTCGGCGCTGCGCGCATACGGCCGCCGCGCGATGCTTTTGGCCAGCAAGTCGGACGTCTCGCGGATCTCGCGCTCGCCGGGCAGGAATACGAGGATGTCGCCCGGACCTTCGCGCCACAGGTCTTCGGCCGCGGCGACGATCGCCTCCTCGAGCTCTTCCTCGTCATCGGCCTCGTCGGCCGCGCCGCGGAGCGGGCGATAGCGCACTTCGACCGGATAGTTGCGGCCGGACACCTCGAGCACCGGCGCCGGCTCGCCGCCGGAGCTGAAATGGCGCGCGAAACGTTCGGCGTCCAGCGTCGCAGAAGTCACGATCAGCTTCAGATCAGGCCGCTGCGGCAACAGCTGCTTCAGGTAGCCGAGCAGAAAATCGATGTTGAGGCTGCGCTCATGCGCCTCGTCGATGATGATCGTGTCGTAGGCGGCGAGCGTACGGTCGGATTGCGTTTCGGCCAGCAGGATGCCGTCGGTCATCAGCTTGATATAGGCGTCGGGCCGAGTATGGTCGGTGAAGCGGACCTTGTAACCGACCGCGGTACCCAGCTCGACATGCAGCTCCTCGGCAATGCGGGCAGCGACGCTGCGCGCGGCGATGCGCCGCGGCTGCGTGTGGCCGATCAAGCCGCGCGTGCCGCGCCCGAGCTGCAGACAGATCTTCGGAATCTGCGTCGTCTTGCCCGAGCCGGTTTCGCCGCACACGATGACGACCTGATGCGACCGAATCGCCGCCGCGATCCGGTCGCGCGCTTCGGAGACCGGCAACTCGGGCGGATAGGTGATCGCAGGGCGGCCCTCGGCGCGGCGCGCGACTCGGTCGATCGAGGCCGCGATCGCTTGTTCGAGCCGATGCCGCTCTCCCGCCGAGGCGCCGGCCTCCAGCCGGTCGATTCTGCGGCCGAGTGGAATCCAGTCGCTGGCCATGCCGGAGCGAAGCCGCCGTCGCAGCTCGGCGATCGGCGGCGAAGACGGCGGCGAATCGTGCGCGCCGGTGGCTCGAGGCCTGCGCGGGCCGGTCAAGATCGGCGTACCGCTTGCCGGACAGCACAGCGGCCCGGGAGGTTTATCATGTCTTTTTTCGCACTTCCGGAGACTTCAATGATGCGCCTGTTCACACTTGCGTTGACGCTGGCGGCGCTGACGGCGGTCGCGACGGCTCCGCCCGCAGCGGCCAAGACGCTGCGCTGGGCCGGCCGCGGCGACTTGCAGACGACCGATCCGCATTCGCAGAACGAGAATCTGACCAACAATATCAACATCCTCGTCTACGAAGCCTTGATCGAGCGCGACAAGAAGCTCGTGCTGCGGCCGTCGCTAGCCGAGTCGTGGCAGCAGACCTCGCCGACGACCTGGCGCTTCAAGCTGCGGGCCGGCGTCAAGTTCCACGACGGCACGCCGTTCACGGCCGATGACGTCGTGTTCAGCTACGAGCGCGCCCGCGCGAATACTTCGCAGCTGCGCGCCTATGCGATCGCGGCCGGCATGCCGCGGAAAATAGACGATCTGACGGTGGAATTCACCACCAACGGGCCCAATCCGATCGAGCTCGAGCACGTCGCCACGATCAACATCATGAGCCGCGCCTGGTGCGAAGCCAACCGCGCGACCAAGCCGCAGAACTACACCGAAAAGGAGGACATGATCACCGCCCACCAGGCCAACGGCACCGGCGCCTACATGCTGAAGTCGCGCGAGCCCGACATCAAGACGGTGCTGGTCAAGAATCCGAACTGGTGGGGGATCAAGGCGGGACTCTGGGAAGGCAACGCCGACGAGGTCATCTATCTGCCGATCGTTTCCGACGCGACGCGGATGGCGGCGCTGATGTCGGGCGAAGTCGATCTGGTCAACGATCCGCCGCCGCAGGACGTGCCGAGGCTCAAGCAGAATCCCGGCATCAGGGTGCTGGAAGGCAGCGAGAATCGCATCGTGTTCATCGGCATGGACCAGAAGCGCGACGAGCTCCTGTATTCGAGCGTCAAGGGCAAGAATCCGTTCAAGGACAAGCGCGTGCGGCAGGCCTTGTACCAGGCGATCGACATCGAGGCGATCCGGTCGACGACGATGCGCGGCCTGTCGCAGCCGTCGGGGGCGCTGCTGCCCTCGCCGGTGCAGTCGACGCCGGAGCTCGAAAAGCGGTTGCCTTTCGACCGGTCGAAGGCGAAGCAGCTTCTGGCGGAGGCCGGCTACCCCAACGGGTTCGAGGTCACGCTCGACTGTCCGAACAACCGCTACGTCAACGACGAGAAGATCTGCCAGGCGCTGGCGGCGATGTGGGCGCAGATCGGCGTCACGATCAACGTCAACGCGATGCCGCGCGCCAACTATTTTCCAAAGCTCGAAAAGACCGACACCAGCATGTACATGCTCGGCTGGGGCGGCGGGGCGATCGACGGCATTTTCATTCTGCAGCCGGTGCTTGCCAGCTACACCGGCAAGGGTGACGGCGACTACAACTACGGCCGGTATACGAATCCCAGGCTCGACGAGCTGATCGCCAAGGTCAAGGTCGACATGAATCCCGATCAGCGTCTTGCCGAGATTCGCGAGGCGCTGGCGGCACACAACGCCGAGATCAATCACCTGCCGCTGCATCGCCAGGTCATACCGTGGGCGGAACGCAGCAACGTCACCGCCGTGCATCGCGCCGACAATCAGGTGATGCCGTTCTGGGTAAAGATCGAATAGCGGCTGCGGGACAAGCTCATCCGGTCGCGGGCGCGGCGGCGACGACGGGCGTGTTCACGCGCAACAGGTAGCGCGTGAGCGCCCAGGCGACCGCAATGGTCGCGGCGATCTCCAGCGCCGCGTAGAGCGCACCCGCGGCGGTACCCTTGAGCAGCGCATTGCCGACGATGCGCACGATCGCGTTCGCGGCGACGAACGCGGGCACCAGTCGAAGATCGTAGCGCAGCACGGTCGCGAACAGCAGCGTGTAGAGCGCGCCGCCGACCAGCCCTCCGACGACGATCGCCGGCCAGTCATCGGCGCTCAGCGCCGCGAGCGCGGCGGTCGCGATCGTCAGCGCCGCATAGACCAGCCACCGGTGCCGCCGCCAGCCGTCGGTCCAGCGCTCGAGCCAGTGCAGCGCAATGATCATCACCGTGACACCGAGGACCGGCGTGGAAACCGACCTGACCAGCGCGTCCAGCCACGGCAGCCACGCATTTTCGATCGTGTAGCGCGCCGATCGGGGAAAGTCCTGCGCCGCCACCGCGCCGGCAAGACCCTCGACACCGGCGACGAAGAATCCCGCGCTGGCCCCGCGCAGCCACAGGCGGGCGATGCCGGTGTCCGGCACCGAATGCTCGCGGGCTTCCCACACGGCCACGCCCGCCAGCAGGCTCGCGAGCAGCGTCACCGGCACGAGCGACAGCGCGATTCCCGCTGCGCCCAGCGCGATTTGCGGCGCCAGCGGCTCGGCGGTCTTGAGCTGCATCGCGAATGCGGGCCAGGCATTGATACCGCTGAGCAGCGTCGCCGCGCCGACGGTGCCGAGCGCCAGCCAGAACGCGTGCTTGTCGAATCGTCCCCGGCTCCAGGCGATGATCGTCGCGATGATCGCCGCGAACCCGGCGACGACCAGTGCCAGCCTGATCGCGTTCTTGGCAAGACTCAAGCGACTCGCTCGCAGGCGCTCGGCGCGTTGCCAGGTTTCGGGCACGAAGACGTAGCGCCCCGACCCGGCGATCTCGTCGCCCGCAATCGCCACGATCACTCGTGCCTCTCCATCCTTGCCGACTGCGACGGCCGGATCGGCATAGGTGAACTGCCAGTCGGCGCGCGCCGGGCGCTCCTGCTGCTCGGCCGACACTTCGCGCAGCGCCGCAGGATCCAAGCCGAAGCGCTGGCGGATCTCCTGCTGGGCGAGCGTGCGCGCCTGTTCGCGCGAGAGCTTCGCGCCGGGCCGCTTCTCCGGCAGCTGGTGACGGATTTGCCGCACGCTGCCGTTGCCGGCCACGGTGACACGCCATTCCTCGGCGCGATCGGCGACGTCACCGCCGTCGAAGCGCGCATAGCGCACTTCCCACAACGGCGGCGCAAGCCAGTTGCCGATCAGCTTTTCATAGGCATCGCGCCCCGCTTCGCGCCAGACGAACTGGTGCCATTGCGCCGCCCCGGGATCGTCGGTGACCAGGTGGATGGTCGAAAAGCGCTTCCAGGCATCGCCGGGCTTGATTCCGCGCTGCGCGAGTGCCGCGTCGGCGTTCGCCTCGGCCTGGGCTCGATCGACGAGCAGCGGCGGCGTGTCGCGCTTGAGTCCGCCGCTTAAAGCGATGGCGGCCAGGCCCGCTAGACCGAGCACTGGCAGCGCGCGCTGCACGCGCGCGGTCCATACGCCGGCCGCGGCGCGGCCGCGCAGCGGCGCGGCCGCTTCCGGCGCCGCGCGTGCCTGCCAGGCGCCATTGCGCAGGGCGTCGGGAAGCGCGGTCCATTTGCCTTGGTGCTCGCGGCGCGCGAGGACGATCACCAGCGGCACCAGACCTGCCGCGATGACCAGCAGCTGGTTGATCGTGCTGCCCTGCCCTTCGATCAGGAATACGGGGATCGACATCAACGTCAGGTCGAAGACGGCGTGCAGGATGACGGTGGTCAACAGACCGAAGCGGACGAAAATCAATCCCCAGACGAAAGCCGGGCCGGCGAGCTCGACCAGCCGCGAATACGACGGAAAGCCCGGATAGTTGGCGTGCGCGGCGCCGAAAACGATCGCCTGCAGCACCAGTGCGATCGCGATGAAGAGCCTGCGGTGGCCGAAGTGACTGCCGAGCAGCGCCGCGATCGACAGGGGCACGGCGCGGAACAGGCATTCCTCCATGAACCCCGCCTGCAAAGCCATGCCGATCGGCGCCAGCGCCGGCAGCGCGCTGCCGAGGATATTGGGATCGGTCAGCGTTTCCGACGGCTGCCACCAGCCGAAGTACCGGTTGGTCACGAAATAAAAAGCGGCGATCAGCGCGAGCTCGATCGGCACGGCGAGGTATCCCGCCACCGTCCGGCCGAGCACCTCGGCCGACGGCGCAGCCGCGCGCGACCACAGCCGCCAGAGCTGCGGATGTCGCGGAAACGCGCGGCGCGACAGGCTTTCCGCCGCCATGAACACCAAACCCAGCGCGAGGCCGCCGCCGACGAAGACGAGTACCGCGACCGCGAGCTGCTGGCCCCAGAACACCCACGTCGGCTGCGCCGTGTCGAAGTTGAACCAGGCCTGCGGCGCGTTGGCGATCAGCGCCAGCGCATTCAGGCCGGCGACGATCGCCCCCGCGACGAGTGCCGGTCGCCATAGCAGTGCTCGCCGGCGCAACAGCCACAGCACACCGAGCACGCAGCCGCCGATACCGTAGAGCGCACCTGCCGAAATGCCGGCGACCCCGGCGATCGCGTTGTTGGCGAAGCGCATTTCCTGGAATCGCCGCTCGAAGGCTTCGGGGATGTAAACCAGATGCGTCAGTTCGACCAGGCGGTCACCGGCCACGCCCAGGCGCATCCGATAGCGCCCGTCTCCCAGCTGCTCGTGCTCGCGCTCGTACACGAAGCTGTGGTCGATGCGCCCGTTGGGCAGCTGCACCTGCGATTGC
>Ga0207664_10001930_pt1 | contig 13619 bp, 12 predicted proteins | sample LARL83metaG_FD_184349 | JGI IMG/M metagenome (GOLD analysis project Ga0207664, IMG submission 184349) | Corn, switchgrass and miscanthus rhizosphere microbial communities from Kellogg Biological Station, Michigan, USA - LAR L8-3 metaG... | ecosystem: Host-associated > Plants > Roots >...
AGGTTAAGGTGCCACCACCTGTCCCTTGCCGACGACGGTGATGCCGCCGGCGGACACCACGAACCCGCGGGCACGGTCGTGCTCCTTGTCCACCCCGACCGAGGCGCCCTGGATGACGACGACGTTCTTGTCCAGGATGGCGTTCCGCACGACGGCGCGCCGCCCGATCCGGGTGTTGTGCAGGACCACCGACCGCTCCACCCGGGCCCAGCTGTCCACCCGTACCCCCGGCGACAGCACCGACTGGCGCACCAGACCGCCAGAGACGATCACGCCGTGGCTGATCACGCTGTTGAACGCCCGCCCCGCCCGGTCCCCGTATTCGTGCACGAACTTGGCCGGCGGCTCCGCGGGCACGTGGGTCAGGATCGGCCACCGGTTGTTGTACAGGTTGAACACCGGGTGGGCCGCGCACAGGTCCATGTGCGCCTCGAAGTAGGAGTCGATCGTGCCGACCTCGCGCCAGTAGCCCTGGTCGCGGGCGTCGGCGCCGGGCACCTTGTTCTGCAGGAAGTCGTAGACGTGCGCCGCGCCGTCCCGCACCAGCCTCGGGATGATGTCGCCGCCCATGCTGTGCCCGCTGTCCTCATCGGCCGCGTCCTTCCGCAGCGCCTCGACCAGCACGGCGGTGTCGAAGACGTAGGTGCCCATGGACGCGAACGCCTCGTCCGGCGAGCCGTGCAGGCAGGGCGGGTCGGCGGGCTTTTCCTGGAACGCCGCGATGCGGTGGCCGTCGGCCGCGGCCCGGATCACGCCGAAGTCCGTGGCGGCGGTGCGGGGCACCGGGATCGCGGCCACGGTGACCCCGGCGTCCCAGTCCAGGTGGGCCTGGATCATCTGGTTCGGGTCCATCCGGTACACGTGATCGGCCCCGGCCACGAGCACCAGGCCGGGCCGGTCACTCTGGATGAGGGTCAGCGACTGGTAGATCGCATCAGCCGAGCCGGCCTGCCAGCGCGGGCCGAGCCACTGCTGGGCCGGGACCGGCGCGACGTAGTTGTCCAGCAGGCTACTCAGCCGCCAGGTGGTGGTGATGTGCCGGTTCAGGCTGTGGCTCTTGTACTGGGTCAGCACGCAGATGCGCTGCAACCCGCCGTTGACCAGGTTGGACAGGGTGAAGTCCACCACCCGGTAGATGCCGCCGAACGGGACGGCCGACTTGGCCCGGTCCGCGGTCAGCGGCCCCAGCCGGCGGCCGGCCCCGCCCGCGAGGACGACGCCCAGGATCCGTTGCCGAGCCATCGGGCTCACCCCCGGTGCCCCTGCCGCCCGGCGGATGACGCGGCTTCCAGGCGGTCGGCCAGTTCCCGGTGCAGCTCCCAGAGCCGGTCCGGCAGGTGCCGGTGGAAGGTGCGGAAGAACTCGGGGATGTGTTCGGCCTCCAGCTTCCAGGCCTGCGTGTCCACGGTGAGCAGCAGCGCCAGGTCCGCCCAGGAGACGTCCAGGCCGTCGAGGTCAAGTGAGCCGGGGGCGGGCAGCAGCCCGATCGGGGTCGACACCGCCTCGGCCTGACCGTCCAGCCGCTGAATGACCCACTTCAGCACGCGGATGTTCTCGCCGAAGCCCGGCCACACGCACCGGCCCGCGGCGTCCTTGCGGAACCAGTTGACGTAGAACAGCCGGGGCAGCTTGCCCGGGTCAGCGGTCCGGCCGACCTTGAGCCAGTAGCCGAAGTAGTCGCCCATGTTGTAACCGCAGAACGGCAGCATGGCGAACGGGTCATGCCGCAGTTCGCCGACCGTGCCCTCGGCCGCGGCAGTCTTCTCCGAGGCGATATTGGCACCGAGGAACACCCCGTGATCCCAGCCGAACGACTCGATCACCAGCGGTACGGTGCTGGCCCGCCTGCCGCCGAACAGGATCGCCGAGATCGGCACGCCCGCCGGGTCGTCCCATTCCGCCGCGATGATCGGGCACTGGTCCGCCGGGGTGGTGAAGCGGGAGTTCGGGTGCGCGGCGGGCTCCGGGGAACCGGGCGTCCAGTCGCGGCCCCTCCAGTCGGTCAGGTGCGCGGGCGGGTCCTCGGTCAGGCCCTCCCACCACACATCGCCGTCGTCGGTCAGCGCCACGTTGGTGAAGATGCTGTTGGCCGTGAAGGTCGCCACCGCGTTGGCGTTGGTCTTGGCGCCGGTGCCCGGCGCGACGCCGAAGAACCCGGCCTCGGGGTTGATCGCGTACAGCCTGCCGTCCGGGCCGAACCGCATCCAGGCGATGTCATCCCCGATGGTCTCGACCTTCCACCCCGGGATCGTGGATTGCAGCATGGCCAGGTTGGTCTTGCCGCACGCGGACGGGAACGCCGCCGCCACGTAACGAGGCTCGCCAGACGGCGGGGTGATCTTGAGGATCAGCATGTGCTCGGCCAGCCAGCCCTCGTCCCGCGCCATCACCGAGGCGATCCGCAGCGCGTAGCACTTCTTGCCCAGCAGTGCGTTCCCGCCGTAGCCCGACCCGTAGGACCAGATCTCGCGGGTCTCGGGGAAGTGCGAGATGTACTTGACCGGGTTGCACGGCCACGGCACGTCCGCCTGCCCCGGCTCCAGCGGCGCCCCCACCGAGTGCACGCACCGCACGAACGACCCGCTGTCCTCGATCGCGCGCACCGCGGGCGTCCCCATGCGGGTCATGATCCGCATCGAGACAGCCACGTACGGCGAGTCGGTGATCTCGACGCCGAGCTGGGAGATGTCACTGCCCAGCGGGCCCATGCAGAACGGCACCACGTACATGACCCGGCCGCGCATGCAGCCGTCGAAGATCCCCGCAAACGTCCTGCGCATCTCCTCGGGCGCGATCCAGTTGTTGGTGGGGCCGGCGTCCTGCTCCCGCTCGGAGCAGATGAACGTGCGGTCCTCGACCCGGGCCACGTCGCCGGGGTCTGACCGGCACCAGAAGCTGTTCGGCCGCAGCTGCGGATTCAGCCTAGTCAAGCTCCCGTTCTCGACGAGCAGGCTGGTCAGCTGCTCCCATTCATCGTCCGAGCCATCACACCAGACGACCTCATCGGGCTGGGTCAGGTCCGCGATATCGCGGACCCACTTTGCCAGCTCCGGCAGGCTCGTCCCGGTCTCGATGGAGTCTGCGCTGAACATCGCTATCACTCCCGCGCAGGATTAGCGTGCGCGGCCCACCGCGGTAAAGATCGGGGGGCAGCGCCGCGGCTGATTATTCGTTTAGTCAAGCCTTGCCCCGGACACCGTTACCACCTAGGGCCGAAGGTCCCCCGACCCGGGACCCTTGGCTGTTACCCCAACTCCCGTGGGGCGGCGCAGGCTTAGATCAGAACGCGCCCCGACCTAGGAACGGAGGTGGCGGTTCGTGGATGCATCAGCAGTTCTCGCCAGTGCGGAGGACCGGGTGATCGACGAGGCGGTTGCCGCCCTGGCACACGGCGATCAGGCCTGTCAGTCACCCATTCCGGACGGGCGCCGCCGCGAGGTGAGGCAGCTGTTCCGCCTCGTCCTGCGCTGCGTGCGCGCGGGCCGTGCCCAACCGATCATCAGGCCGTCTGAGCAGATCGCGGCGCACTGCTACGCCGCGGGCATTGACCTGGCCGAGGGCCAGCGATCCTTCACCGTCCTGGCCGAGGTGCTCTTGCACCAGCTGGCCGACGCCCTGGCGAGCGAGCAACTGGTCCAGGCGCTCGGGCTGCTGACCGCCATCACCGGGGCGGGCAAGGATGCGATGGCCCGGACCTACGTGGCCCTGGCCACCCGTGACCGCAACGACGAACAGCCAGCGGATGAACCAGCTGCCGCAGGCGCCGGGTCCGGGGACCTCCCGCGAGGCGCCGTCCAGATCGACGCCGTCGGCCAGGTCGGCATCATCATCCTCGGGGATCGCGACAATCGCAACGCCATCGGCGCCGAGATGGCCAGCGGGGTCATCGCCGCGCTGGGAAGCCTGCGCGCCCGGGAGGTCCGCGCGATCGTGCTGCGCGCCGCGCCCGGCATGGACGTCTGGTCTGCCGGCCATGACATCGGCGAGCTCCCCGCGGGCAAGCGGGATCCGCTGGGCTACGACGACCCGCTGGAAGAGCTGATCCGCGCCATCCGCACCTTCCCCGCGCCCGTCGTGGCCATGGTGCACGGCACGGTCTGGGGCGGGGCGCTGGACCTGGTGCTCAGCTGTGACCTGGCCGTCGCCGACGAGACCGCCTCGTTCGCCATCACCCCCGCGAACCTGGGACTGCCCTACAACATCACCGGGCTGCTGCACTTCCAGGGGCGGCTGCCCATCAACGTCATCAAGGAGATGTTCTTCACCGCGGCGCCCATCGACGCCCGCAAAGCGCGGGAATGGCTGCTCATCAACCACCTGGTCCCCTGGGACCGGCTCGAGTCGTTCACCTTGGAACTGGCCGCGACGATGGCGACGAAGTCACCGCTGGCCATAGCGGTCATCAAGGAACAGCTCCGCGTCCTGTCGGACTACCAGCCCATCGCGGCGCAAGTGTACGAACGGGTCCAGGCCCTGCGCCGCCAGGCCTACGACAGCAGCGACTACCTCGAAGGGCTGGAAGCCTTCGCCCAGAAACGCCAGCCAATCTTCCGGGGAACCTAGCCCGGGTCGCGGTCAGCGGCACAGCCGCCGGGCGGTTCCTGGCGGTATAGGGCGAGGGCGACGGTGATGCCAGCCCCGGCGGCGAGCATGAGGGTGGTTCGGGCCTCGCCAAGCCTGCCAGATTTGATGGCTGCTTGCAGAGCGGCGATGGGCCCGGTGGTGTAGGCACCCTCAAGGTCCTCCGTTATGTAAGCGACTCGGTCGCCTGGGACGCCGAGCCTCGTCACCAGGGCGTCGAGGAAGTCCGGGGAGGAAGGCGTGGGCACGACAAGGTCGATTTCGCCCCAGCCCAGGCCCAGGCGGCGCAGGAAGCGCCGGCTCGCTTCCTCGGCGCAGTCAGCCAGGCGAGCCGCGTAACCGGGCTGATCCGGACGCGCACGTTCGCCGAGTTTTGGGTGCACCCCGGCCGTCTGACCGCCGAGATCAGCGAGTTCCTGGACCGCGTCTGGGCGGATGACGAACCGCGGGACCGAGACGAAATCTCATGAGGTGACCGAGGCTCGCTGGTGGCGCTTGGCGACGGCCAGGAGTTCCGACAGGCCCGACTCGATGCCGCGGACGAGCACGTCGAGGTCGGGGTTGGCCGCGAAGTCGCCGGTAATCCCGAAGGTGACGGTGCCGCAGTAGGAGAAGATCGCGATCCCGGTGCGGAGCGTGGTGGCGATCGGAACGTACGGGATGATCTCGACGAGCCGGCGGCCCATCCCGTACAACGGCTGCTGAGGGCCTGGCACATTCGTGGTGACGGTGATGATCTCACGCTGGGGCAGACCGAACGCCAGCCTGACCCACCCGGACGTAAGTGAGTACAAGCTGTAGCGGCCAAGCCTGACCAGCGCCTCGCCGGCCATCGCTTCCTTGCCCGCCTTCAGCGCCTGCAGCCCGGTCTGGACGGCCGCGAGCCGCTCCGCCGGGTCGGCGATGTGGACGGGGAGGTCAGCCAGTATCGCCGACACCTGGTTCCCGTAGACGTTCTCCTCGCCCGGCGCCCGGACGGAAACCGGGACCAGTGAGCGGACCATGTGCGCCCCGGGCTGCTCACCGCGGGCGAGCAGGAGCGCCCGGAAGCCGCCGCTGATCGCGGCCAGGACCACGTCGTTCACGGTGCCGCCAAGCTCTCGCTTGATCAGCTTCACGTCATCCAGCGACGCCCGGATCCAGGTGAAACGCCGCTCCCTGCCGATAGGCCCGCTCAGCGACGACTCCGTGGCCGGCCACGCAGCCGGGGCCAGTTCCACGAAGCCGCGCACCGCGTCCGCGGCCTGACGGATGGCCCCGCCGGGATCGGAGGCCGCACCGCTCAACGCGAGGGCCTCGCGGATCGGGAGGACGACATCGTCCAGGACGGCCTCCGTGGCCAGCTCGAGAGGCGAAGGCTCCGCGCCCAGGACACGGTCATCGGTGGCGGCAGCCGGCGAAGGCTCGGGCGAGAAGTCGAAAATCACCCGGTACAGGTCGGTGCCGGAAACCCCGTCGACCATGCAATGGTGCACCTTGGAGATCAGGGCCCAGCGGCCCCCGGCGAGTCCTTCGATGACCCAGTACTCCCACAGCGGATGATCGCGGTCCAGGCGCTGGGACATCACCCGCGCCATCAACTCGGCGAGCTGCCGGTCTCCCCCGGGCGCCGGCAGGGCGGTCCGCCGGACGTGGTAACCAAGATCGAAGTGCGGGTCGTCGACCCAGACCGGCCGTCCGAGCCGGAACGGCACCGTGCGCAGTTTCTGCCGGTAGCGCGGCACCAGCGGCAAACGCCCGGTCAGGAAAGCCAGGAACTCCTCATGGGTGGGAGGGGGCCCCGCGAACACCGCAATCGACGCGATCGCCATGGACGTGTGAGGATCCTGGTCCTCGGCATCGACGAACAGGGCGTCTAGCGGGCTCAGCCTGTCCATGACGCCCTCCTTCCGTGTGCATCGGCTCCCGTTGCCCAGACACTGCCGGGCAAACGTGACGTAAGTGCCCATTCCGCTTAGGATCGTAGGCCGCGCGGCCCCTGGATCGCCCCGGCCGATCGTCCTGAATGCTGGGACCTTCGGCCCTGAGTACCAAGACCGCGGCGCTAACCTTCGCCGATCATCATGCCGAGCAGCCTGGCATACCGCAGCAGGTGCGCATCGCCGACGTACTGCTCGCGGACGTGGGCATGCGCGGCTTGCCCCATCCGCGCCGCCTGGTCCTGGTCGCCAAGCAGGCGGCAGGCTGCCGACCCGAACGCCGTCAGGTCGGCGGGGTCGGGCAGCAAGATGCCGGTACCCTTCGCGATCTGGTCGATGATTCCGCCGACCGCTGAGCCGATGACCGGCCGCCCCTTCCACATTCCCTCCGCGACGGTCAGCCCGAACCCTTCCGCCAGGCTCTTCTGGGCGATGACGGTAGCGTGCCGTTGCAGTGCGTTGACCATCGCGGCGTTCTCATCGATGTCATCCAGCGGCAGGGTAACCAGCAGGATCCGCGTCCGCGCAGCGGGGCTCAGGTCACGCCACTGCAGCAGGCACTCCCCGTAGACTGCTGCGCCTTCTGGGTCGTCGCTCACGTCCTTGACTGCCGGGCCGACCAGCATCAGGTACCCGTCACCGCCGGGCGCGACGTGGTCGGCGAAGCCGCGCATGACTCCGGCCATATCCTTGAGCCGGTCCCACCGGGAGACCTGGACCAGCACCGGATCATCGGGGCCGGGGCGGCCCTCGCCGATGACGGCCGCTGGCCTGCTGACGGTGCCCACGTCGCCGTCGCGGCGCACGAAAGTCGCGGGTACCGCCGGCGCCGCGCCATCCAGCACGCCCAGCTTCACCAAGACGGCCCGCACGGTCTCGGTGGCGAGCGGCTGGTTCTTCGGCGAGAACGGGTCGATCGACGGCGGGATGATCCAGGCCCTGTCGGCGGGAACCCACGACGGGACGTAGCCCTGGCGCGAGAACACGTAGGCCTCCGCGGCGGCCAGGTGCGGCCGCAGGAACTCCCACGCTGCTCGGGTCACCTCGTCTTCCCAGTCCACCCCGATGTGGCAGCGCCACACCACCCGGGCGCCCGCGTCTGCTAGCGGCGCGGCCAGCCCGGCGGTCTGCGGGTCATGCAGAAGCACCACATCGCCGGGCCGGATCCGGGCAGCCAGCTCCACCGCGTTAGCGGCCAGCATCTGTGCGTAATGACGGGCCTCCGCCGCGCCGAGCGGGACTCCGGACAGGCTGCCGTGGATCTGGTTGTGCAGCCGCTTGGTGATCGCGAAGAACTCGGCATCGCCGGTGATCACCAGCCAGCCGATCGGGATGTCCAGATCCTGCACGTACCCGACCAGGACCTGCAGCATCTCGGCGACCCCGCCACCTGCCACGGTCGAGTTGACGTTCCAGATGGTTCGCCCGGCCAGCACCGGCCGGACACGGTCGGCGGCGCCGACCAGCTCCGCATACCGCGGAGCGCCGAAGACCGGCTCCAACCGGGACACAGGCAGCCGCGGCACCTCCACCGCATGCACCAGGCTCACGACATCCGCCTTCCCGCCCGCACGCGGCCAGGCTCGGGTCAAGGCGTAGCGTGCCTGCCAGGCGGGCGATAAGAGTCAACCACGGTCGCTCACCGGCGATCAAGCATGCTGGCGCAGGCCACGGTACCCGCGGGTCCGGTCTGCGGTCCCGTTTCACCGGCCGAGTACCTCCCCGTCCCAGACGTACCGCGGGCCGGCCACCCGTACATCACCCACGGCTACGACGCCCGCGCCGAAGGTGACGTCGCCTTCGACCTCAAACCGGCGGCAGCGGCGCAGCGACGGCGCCCCGGCAGGAAACTGCTGCTCGAAGTCCGGCAGCAGCTTGAAGAAGTCCTTGTCCAGCGTGACGACGGGCCCCGGCCCGTCGAAGCGCGGCCTCATCCGCCCGTCACTGGTGAGTTCGTAGGCGTCGGAGCGCACAACCAGCAGGTCATCCGTGGTCTTCACCGGGGCGAACCGCGAGCGGGGGACGTGGACCGCCCGGGCGCCGGGAATCGAGCCGATCGCCGCGCCCATCGCCGACTCGAGCTGAATCACCGGGGTGCTCGCCGGGTCGCGCGGATCGACGGTCTGGCGGTTGACGATCAGCGGCAGAGCCGGTGCCGCCTGGTCGGCGGCCTGCAGGTTCCTGAGTGCGCGCAGGTCGATCCAGATGTTGTTGGTGTTGTACCAGCGCCAGCGCTCGACGTCAGTGAACGAGGTGTCGCCGTCCGGCACCTGCGCCGTCTCCCGCAGCACCACCCGGCCCTGGTAGCGGGCGAGGTGGCCGCCCTTGCGGTCAGCCAGCGTACCGCGCACCGCCTCCAGCGCGAACGGCACCTGCTCTGTGGCTAGCCATACGGCGATCCGGACATCGGCGAACGCGCCGAGATTGTCGGAATTGGACACGAAGGCATAGCGCAGCCCGGCGTCGAGCAGGGCGCCGAGCGTGCCGGACGCCGCCAGCGCGGTGTAGATGTCGCCGTGCCCGGGCGGGCACCACTCCAGCTCAGGGTCGGCCGGCCACTGCACCGGCTGCAGGTCATCGGCACGGATCTTGGGCTCGCGGCCCTGCAGGAAATCCAGCGGCACGCCAGGCACGCGCAGGCCGTCGTAGCGGCGCAGGTAGTCCAGCGACGGGCCGCGGGTGGTCATGGAGTTCATCAGCACGAGCGGCAGCAGGGCGCCGTGCCGCTCGCGCAGTGCCAGTACCTGGGTAGCGAGGACATCGAGGAAGTTTGTGCCGGGTTTGACCTCGAGCAGCGACTTCGGCCCCGACAGGCCCATGCTCGTCCCCAGCCCGCCGTTGAGCTTGACGACCACCAGCCGGCCGAGCACGTCACGAGCCTGGCCGGGTGGCGGCTCGGGCAGCTCGTCCACGCGCGGCAGGTCCGGAAGCGGCTCCAGGACATCGCCCCGCAGGCGTCCAGCCTCAGGCTCGTCCAGCTGCCGGAGGCGCCTACGCAGAGCGGCCAGCTCAGCGGCGTGGACACCTCCGGCCTCGGCCTTGGCCAAGACAGCGGCGACATAGTCGAGCGTATTCATGCTCCGATTCTCCTATGAGCCGATGCGGCGACATTCTCCGCGCGCCGAAACCCGGCAAGCCCGGCCCGGGAAGGCCGTCCGGATCAAAGAACCGCCGCTTGCACCCCGCCACGACATGGGAAAACCGCAGAGAGGGAGCCGACCCTCAAGGCAAGACGTGAACGCGCAGGTCAAACGGGCAAGCTTAGAGTGCGCGCGGGATCAGATCAATGACGACGGCGTTCCCTGGGCCGGCTACCGTCAGGTTGACAACCGGCGTGATCCACCTGCACCCGGTGAATGGCGGCCGGTGGTATCTGCCGACCAGGCGGCCGCCCCACTCCAGGTCGAAGCCGGGCTTGGACTGCAGCGGCACGACGGCGTGCGTGGCAGTGCGGCATGAACCGTCGCTGATCAATGTCCGTCCGGCAGCGTGGACATTAGCCAGGACTGCGTCGACCGTGACCGCCGCGAATATCCGGCCCTCGCGGTCGACTCTGCCGATGACGGGGACTCGGCCTCGATCTGGACGGTAGCGCTGAAAAGGCTGGCACCCAGGACCGCCCGGCTGATGGCGGATTGGCGGAGCGCGAGGTCCCCCGAGAACAGGCCCGAGTCCGGATCCGCATTAACCGTGAGTGACCCGCTCAAGGGTACGCGCAACGAATCCCTGCGGACCGTGAGAAATCCCCGCACCACAAAACCGATCTCGCGCATGAGCATCCTCCTGTACGGAGATCCGGCCCCGCCGACGTCGGGCTGAAGGTTCGCCGGGCCAGGCAGGACATCCGCAGCGGCCGCTACACGGCTGCACGAATGCTAGCGCGTGCGGACAAGAGAATGACCGACTGGCTGCTTCCGGCGCCAGGGCCTTCCGCAGGACGTGACAGGGACCTATGCCTCTGCCCGGTCGGCGTCGGCGGAGCCACCTTGCAGTCAGGCGGAAAGGACGACAATGACCGGTTATCCGGGGATTCGCGCCTCCGATGAGGATCGGAGCCGGACCGCGGCCGCCCTGGGCGAACATTACGCGGCCGGCCGGCTGACCCTCGACGAATTCCAGGAGCGCCTGGACAGGGTCTACGCGGCAACGACCCTGGGTGAACTCGACCACCTGATGGCGGACCTGCCGGTTACCGATCTCGGCCGGCTTCCGGGTGCCCGTTTGCGGATCGTCACCCGGCGCCGGCCGTAGGAGATGTCCTGAAGGTGCAGCGACAGCACCTCGCCCGGGCGGAGCCCGCCGTCCAGCATGAGCAGCAGCATCGCCAGGTCTCGCAGCCGCTTCAGCCCAGACAGCAGCGCTTCCAGGTCCGGCTCGTTCATCGGCCGGGGCAGCCCGCGCGGCCGTTTCACCTGCACCACCCGGCGGACCGGCTGCTGACGGCTGGCCCGCCCCATATACGGCTCATGACGCTCCGGCACCCGGGCCAGCGCCGGATCGGCCCGTATCTGCACCGGCGAGACGCCGCACTCGTACTCCTCGGCGAGGATCGCCCAGTCGTAGAAGCTGGACACCGCGGCCAGGATCCGGTCCGCCGTGGCCGGCGACAACAGCCTGCCCGGCCCATCCTGCCCGTCGGCGACCACCGCCAGACCGAGCCGCGCCGCCGGACGGCGGCTCGGCACCCGCCGCAGGAACGCCAGCAGGACCAGCATGTGCGGCGCCCTGAAGTCCTGCCAGTCCAGGCCCTCACGATCAAGGAAGATGAACAGGTACTTCAGGTCATACCCGTACGCCGCCAGCTTGTTCGGCAAGAACTCCCGATCCCCAAGATGATCCAGGAACCGGCAGACCGGCCCCACCGGCTCGCCGTCATCACCGACCAGCCGTACCCGGCGGACGATGCCGCCATCCCGCTCCTTGATGACCCGCACCCGCGTCTCCTCGCCTCGTGCCGGCAACAGCACCGGCAACGTATGAGGCGAAGAGTGACCAATGGGAAGGAATCGAGAAAGATCCCTCAGCAGGTTGTCCAGATACGAATGTGCTGGGGCGGTACGCCTTCACCCCGCCGCCTGGCACCGGGCTGCGCCCGCTGCGCGATCCGGCCGCGACCGGCGAGGAAGGCTGACCGGATGGCCAGGCTCCAGGACCGTGCCGTCAGGGGTGCAGGGACCCGCGGCGAGGTGGCGCTGGACAAGCTAGACCGGTCGGCCCAGGTCATGCGCTCGCTGCGCCGACCAGCAAGAAGGTGTCACTAAGGAGCCAGCGGGACCGAGCACGCCATAAAAGGCAAATGACCGTCAGCGCCAGGACTATCTGCTCTGTTCCTCACCGTCCTGCCTAACGAGCCTGAGGACGTCGGGTGCCGGAACGACTCGGTGCCCGATCTCGGGAGGCGCAGATGACTACCACACGTTCAGCCGCCGTGCTGGCCGCGGCGGCGTGCCTGGCCGTGCTCACCGGCTGTGCCAGCCACGCCGCGGCACCGGGAGCGGGCGCCACCCGCTCCCCATCTACCAGCACCACAGCGCCAACATCGGCGCCGGCCGGCACCCCGGCCACGACCGCGCCCGGCGGCCAGGCATCGGCGCCGCGCTGCCACACCAGCCAGCTGTCCCTGGCCTTCACCGGCTTGAACGCCGCCTCGGGCGGGCAGCGGGGGATGAGCCTCATCCTGACTAACCACTCCGGCCGCATCCTGCCACGTCTACGGATATCCCGGACTGGCCTTCTTCGACGGCCTCCCGATGGCCACCCACCTAACCTGGGTGAAGGAATCCCGTGCCACGGTGGTGCTACACCCGGGCGGCAATGCGCAGGCCCTGTTGACCTGGCGGGCGAACACGGCCACCGGCCCGGCCCCGTTCAATCCCAACATCGTGCACGTCACCCCGCCCGATGAGCACGCCTACCTGCTGGCAGTCTGGCCGGGCGGCCCGGTCCGGGGCGGCGACATCGCCGCCTGGCCGCTGCGCGCCGCGCCGGCCGGGCCCTTCCCGGCCGGCACCGGCACCGTCTCGGGCCGATTCAACGGCATGTACATGACCCTGGCCGCCGATGGCACCACGGTGGGGTGGCGCGGAAATGCAGCCCCGGCGCCAGCTCCCAGCAGTGGATCGGCTACAGCGACGGCACGCTGCGGATCAACGGCAGGTGCCTGCACGTCACCGGCCCGGGGGCCGGCGCCAAGGTCCGGGTGGCGGACTGCATCGGGGCAGCCATCCAGAAATGGGAGATCGGCCAGGTGTCCGCCAACGATTTCGGTCCGATCACCAATGCCGGGACCGGTACCGTGCTGAGCTACCCCCGCGGCAGCATCGCCGACGGCACCCCGCTGGTCATGGAACCCGGCAACGGCGACCAGAGCACCCCCTGGCACGTCTCCTTCCACCACTACATGACCGGCTGACCAGTGCGGCCTAGCGCCTCGCCTTATCGGGCTCCTACTGGTGAGCGCGCCTATTTAACCCGAAGTTACGGCTAGTTGAGTGCATGGTTCAGGGTCTGACCTGCCGTTTTGCCGGGCTGGCCTGGTGGTGTTCTGGCTACTTCAAGGTGAGCGGGATCGGGACGCCGACCAGGTCGAAGGCTTCGCGCTGGGCGCTGGTGGGCTCGGTGAGCATGGGGACGGCGGCGGGGGCGCCGGCGAAGCGGACCTGGTTGCGGGTCAGGGTGGCCAGGTGCTCGAGCAGGCCGCGGAAGCTGCGGTAGGGGCGGCCGGCTGCATCGTGCTGGTGTGAGGCCTTGGCCCGGGCGGCGGGGGAGCGGCGGGCCGGGGCGACCGGGTTTGCCGGGGCGGGCGGGAGCTCGTCGGTGAAGGTCAGCGGCGCCCAGGCCTGGCGGAGGTGCCAGGTGAGGTAGCAGGCGAGCATGCAGATCAGCACGTGCGCCTTGACGCGTTCTTCGAGCCGGTGGAACACCGGGCGCAGGTCCAGGTCATCGGCCTTGATGGAGCGGAAGTCCCGCTCGACGTACTTGAGGTTCTTATAGGCGGTGACCACGCCGGGGGCGTCCAGTTCTTCGGCGGGGACGGGGGTGCGCAGTACGTAGAACCCGTCCAGGGCGGCCTCGGCGCCGATCCGGGCCTGGTCGCGTTCGATGACCAGGCTGGTATCG
>Ga0207664_10001931_pt1 | contig 13616 bp, 12 predicted proteins | sample LARL83metaG_FD_184349 | JGI IMG/M metagenome (GOLD analysis project Ga0207664, IMG submission 184349) | Corn, switchgrass and miscanthus rhizosphere microbial communities from Kellogg Biological Station, Michigan, USA - LAR L8-3 metaG... | ecosystem: Host-associated > Plants > Roots >...
CGCGACCGTGAGGACGGCGGCACGGTAGGCGATCGCCGTTCCACGGCCTGGCTCGAGGCTGTCCACGGTCAGGCTCCAGACGAGTGGCCCGACCACGGCCGCCGCGCGCGACGACAGCAGCATGAGGCTGAAGAAGCGTCCCCCTTCTGCGTCCGGTACGAGCGAGAGGAGCAGCGGTCGCTCGGCGGTCGGTACGCCGCCGAAGATGAGGCCGATCAGGAGGCCCACCAGCCAGAAAGCGCGCGCTGATGGGACGAGGATCATGGCGATGAGGAGCACGATCCACGCGACGATCGTGTACACGAGAGTGCGCCGCGCGCCGAAGCGGTCCACAAGCCGGCCCGCGATGTAGCTCCCGAAGATGGCCGGCACCGTGAGCACGAGGAATAGCGTGGTCTCTGCGCCCCTGGCGAACCCCATCGCCTTCACCGCGTAGATGGCCATGAACGACACGATCGTGCCGATGGCGTCCTGGTACAGGAACGAGGCGAGAATGAACGGCAGCGCTCCGTGATGATTGCGTGCGTCGCGGATCGTGTGCCCGACGTCACGGAAGGCCCGCCTCCAGTCGATCGGTGCACGTTCGCGCTGCGCCGCGCGGTCGTGACAGAACACGAACAGCGGCAACGAGAAGAGCGCGAACAGGATGGCGGTCGGCACGAAGGTGGATACCCGCCCCCCGTGACTCGTGAACGGCACCAGTGATCGCAGCGTGCCGAGGGGGCCGGCGGACAGTGCGCCGATCAGGGGCAGCGCCCCGTTGAAGAAGGGGACGACGAGCAGCAGTCCGACGATGGTGCCGACATAGCCTACCGCGGTACCGATTCCCGAGAGGCGTCCCTGCTCCTCGACCGGCACCAGTTCCGGCAGCATGGCGTTGTAGAAAGGCTGCGCGGCCTGGTACGCGTAATTCGCCACAATGAATGCGGCGAGCACCCAGGCGAGGTTCCCCAGGCTCGGGTGCCAGGTCGCAGGCCGCGCGCCGCCACCGGTCACGGCTTCCCCGATCACGGGTAGCGAGTGCTGGCCGAGGATGCCGATCGTCGCGCAGGCGAGACAGGAGAGCAGCGTGAAGCCGACGACCCACGGCTTCCGCCGTCCGCGCGCATCCGACAGCGCGCCGAGCACGGGCACGGAGAGCACGACGAGCATCGATGAGATGCCGTTCCCGATGGCGTAGGCGGTGTTCGACGCACCGAGATCCGAGATCAGCCAGACGGAGAAATAGAGCGTCGCGACATTCATCGAGAAGATGGTGTTCGCGAAATCGTATAGCGCCCAGCTTGCTCGTTCCCGCCACGATGCGCGCGGGGATGCGCCGTCCGGTGCTTGGCCAGCCGTTGCTCGGTCTCGCATGATTCTCCCGATTCTGATTGACGGCCTGCCGCTCGCCACCAAATTAGGGGACATGCCACCCCGCCGCCTCGCATTGATCCATCGCGCCAACCGCCTGCCGGCGGCGATCCTGCCCCTCCTGCTGTGGGCGTGTGAGCGGAGCGAACCGGTCGTCCGGAACAGTGCGCCATCGGCCGCCGCCGCCGCGCCGGCGAACCAGGGGGCCGCACCGGCGACGGACGACGGGTGGATTGCGACCGCTGGCCCGGCGCTGCTGGTGCAGGGAGCATCGCGGGACGAGGCGATAGCGCTTTTTCCTTCCTCGCGCGACAGCGACGCCGTAGCACGGCTCGATTCGGTGAGTCTGAGCGAAGTGCCCGTCGTCCTGTTCGGTCGTGGCGGCACACGATTCTCCGCTCAGCTCGGAGCACCGACGGGTGAGGGGACCGATGACTGCGAGCGGTGGCCGCTTCACGCCTTCGAGCCTGCTACGGGTACGGCGTGGTCGGTGGGATTCGCCAGCGATCGCGTGCGCCCCATCGCGCTCGATTCCGTCGCCATGCTGTCACCACGCGACAGCATGATGCTCGTGGCCGAAGCTGCCCGTCTGGCGTCGTCGGTGAGCGCCCCCACCGGTCCGTCATTCCAGGGGCTGCGCTTCACCACGGAGGACGTCCGCCGCTTCGTGGCGATGCCTGGCGTACAGGCGCTCGTGGCGCATCTCGTCCGCCACGTCAACCAGGAAGCGAGCCCTCAGGAGGAGCAGACGTTGCTCATCGCTGAACGAGACAGCGGTGCCACCTCCGGCCCGTATCAGCTCGCGTACGCGGAGCGCACATCTGGCCGCGAGGAAGAAGTGGTGACGCCGGAGGTGCTGGCTGGCGTTCGGCTCGGCGCTGGCAATGAACCATCATTGATTGTGGCGCGCGATGGCAACGACGGGATTGGTTACGCCATCATTGAGCGCACCGGACCGCGACGGTGGCGTGTCCGGTGGTCCAGCGGTATCACGAGCTGCGGCTGAACGGGAAGTCCTTCGCGCTTATGTGGGACGGCCAAGCGCGGCGGGTGCGCGTGCCCTGCCCATTGCACCGGCGAGGGCGGCGAGCGTGAGCAGGTACGGCACGGCGAGAAAGATCTGATACGGCACGTTCCAGCCCATGGCCTGAAAGGCGTACTGCATGGCGCTCGCGGCGCCGAAGAGCAGGGCGCCGAACGCCACGCCGAGTGGGCGCCATCGGCCCAGCACGACGATCGCCAGCGCGATGAATCCACGTCCGGCCGACATGTTTTCGACGAAGGTACCGGCCTGTGCCAGCACGAGCGTGCCACCAGCGAGGCCGGCGAGCAGCCCGCCCACCAGCACGGCAAGCGCCTGCATTCGCCCGACGCGTACGCCCGCTGACGCTGCGGCGTCCGGTCGTTCACCGATGGCGCGCAACGCGAGACCGCCATGCGTCCGGTACAGCCACCACGCGATCGCCGGTGCAAGCAGGTACGTGAAGTAGGTGATGAGCGGTTGGCGGAAGAGTGCCTCGCCCAGGAGCGGGATGGACACCAGGCCGACGATGGCGCGCGGTGCACTGGTTGGCGCGTGGAGCGCGGCGCCACTCGCACCATACCACGCACGGTAGAGCGTACCGGTGACTCCGACGCTGAGCAGGGTCAGCGCCATGCCGGTGATGATTTGGTCGGCACGCAGCACCAGCACGCAGAACGCGAACAGTGATCCGACCAGCAGGCCTCCCGCCATCGCGCCCGCATAGCCACCGGCCACGCCGCCGGCAGTCGCCCCGGCTAGCGCACCGAAGGCGCCACTGAGTACCGCGCCCTCGATGCCGATGTTGATGAGCCCAGCGCGTTCCACCAGGAGCTCGCCGAGCGCGGCGAGAGCGAGCGGTGTCGCGGTTCGAATCGTGGCCGCGAGGAACGGAGCGAGTGCGTCGCTCACGTCGTGACCTCGAGCTCCAGGTCGTCCGTCCTCGCGCCGACCGAGCGCCGACGTCGGATGGCTTGGGTCGCCACCACCGTGACGATCAACAGTGCTTCGATCACGGCGACCAGCGTCGAAGGAACATTCGCGTCGCGTTGCATGGCTCCGGCACCGGCCTCCAGCGCCGCGAAGAGGAGCGACGTGAGTACCACGCGCCACGGATCGAGGCCCGCCAGCAGCGCTACCGCGATGGCGGTGTAGCCGTAGCCCGGTGAAAGGTCCTCGTAGAGCGCGTAGGTTACGCCCAGTACCTCGATCGCTCCCGCGAGCCCGGCCAGCGCCCCGCTCGCGACAAAGGCCAGCGCGCTCGTGCGGCGAACGTCGATCAGGCCGGCGCTCGCTGCGGCGGTGGGGCTCTCCCCCACGACCTGCAGGCGGAATCCCGCCGCGGTATGTCGCAGCCACCAGCCGACGCCCAGCGTGATCGCCAGCGCGATCAGGATGCCGACGTGGAGGCGCCCGGCGCCCGGCAGGCGCGCCAGGCGCACGGTCTCAGCGATGCTCGAGGATTGTGGATACGCGTGTGTCGGCTCCTGCAGGGGGCCGCGCACGAGGAACGACACGGCGTACAGCGCGACGAAGTTGAGCATGATGGTGCTGATCACCTCCAGCACGCCGAATCGCTCACGAAGGAGGGCGGCGATGCCTGCCCATCCCGCCCCAGCGGCGGCGCCGGCAATCAGCGCGATCGCCAGCGCCACGGGGCCCGCACTCGGGAACGCCAGCGCAATCGCGGCGGCTCCCGTGCCGCCCGCCAGCAGCTGGCCTTCCGCGCCGATGTTGAACACGCCCGCACGGAAGGCGACGGCGACCGCGCAGCCGGTGAGCATGAGGGGGATCGCCCGGACCAGCGTTGCCGACGTGAATGCGTACCACGTGCCCACCGAGCCGGTCCAGAGCGCGATGAGCGCACTCGGTACATCGTAACCACCCAGCAACAGCAGCAATACGATGGCGCAGATGATCGCTGCGACCCCGCCGAGCGCCAGCAGCACGGCGCGTATTGCCTGTGGGCGGCTTCGCATGTCAGGCGCCGAGCATCGCGCGCCCGACCGCGTGCCGGTCGAGCGGCATCTCGCGCAGTTCGCCTCCGTGGAGGACGATCATCCGGCTGGCGAGTGCGAGCACTTCGTCCAGGTCGCTTGAGTACAGCACGATGGCGGCGCCCTGGTCGCGCGCCATGCGAAGTCGAGCGTGCACATCGGCTGTCGCGCGTACATCGAGTCCGCGCGTAGGGTTCTCGACCACGAGGGCGGCAACCGGATGCGCGCCTCTCGCTGGTGCCGCGCGGTCGCCCGTCCCCATCTCGCGCGCGACCACCAGCTTCTGCTGGTTCCCGCCGGAGAGAGATCGAAGCGGCACGTTGCGCGACGGCGCGCGCACATCGAACTCGCTCATGAGGTTCTGGGTCTTCGCTCGGATCGCGGCCCACGGCATGCGGCCCCGTCGTCGTGCGGCGTCGCGCAGCGCCACATTGTCGGTCAGGGAGCGATCGAGAAGCACGGCATCGCGATGACGGTCCTCCGGCACGAAGCCGACGCGCGGGGGCCGCTCGATCACTCCCGCGTCAACCTTGGCGCGACCGGCGAGCGCTCGGAGCAGTTCGTGCTGGCCGGCGCCCTCCACACCGGCAACACCGAGGATTTCTCGTTCATGCACGACGAACGACGCGTCCCGAAGGCGCAGCGTACCTCGTTCGTCGCGTATCGTGACGCCCTTGGCTACGAAGACGGCGGCGCCGGCCGTTCCGCCGGCACGCACGTACTCGGTGCTCGCGAGGGCATCCGTGCCGAGCATCGCCGCAGTCAGCCCGTGGACGGAGCTGCGCGCAGCGGCGTCGTCGTACACGACGCGGCCGTGACGAAGTACCGTGACGTGATCGGCGACCGCGAGCGCTTCGCTCAACTTGTGCGTGATGAGGACGACGGCGTGGCCGGCATCGGCGAAACGGCGGATCCAGCGCAGCAGATCTTCCGCCTCCGATGGCGCGAGGACCGCCGTCGGCTCGTCGAGGATCAGGATGCGCGCCTGACGCGCCAGCGCCTTGGCGATCTCCACCCGCTGTTGGGCACCGATGGAGAGATTCTCGACCCGGGCACTCGGGTCGAGGGCGAAGCCGGTCAGGTCGGCGATGTGGCGCACGGTATCCACCATCTCGCGCGTTCGCAGCACCCCGTGTCCGCCGAGGGCGAGATTCTCCGCGACGGTCATCGCGGGCACGAGCGAGAAATGCTGATGCACCATTCCGAGCCCGATCGCGATGGCATCTGCGGGCGAACGGATCTCGACGCGCGCGCTGTCCACGTATACCGATCCCGTGTTCGACGACACCAGGCCGAATGCCACGTGCATCAGCGTGGTCTTGCCCGCGCCGTTCTCGCCAAGGAGCGCGTGGATCGTGCCGGGCTCGACGCGCAGCGAGACATCGCGCAATGCCTGCACCGCCCCGAAGCGCTTTGAAATGCCTTCCAGCGCGAGGGCTGGGGGTGATGTGCTCACGCGTCGCTGGTCAGAGGCCTGTTGGCGCGGCGACGAACGACCATGGAATGCCGAATCTGCGCTCGATCTCGGCACCGAGGGCGCGCACGCCGAATGTCTCCGTGGCGTAATGCCCGCCGTAAAGTACGGCGATCCCGAGCTCCGGTGCGTCAACGGCGGTGTGCTGAGGGCCTTCGCCAACGATGAGCGTGTCGATGCCTCGAGTTGCCGCTTCACGCAGCGTATCGCTCGAGGCGCCGGCGCCGGAACAGATGGCCCAGTGCTTCGTCCGTCGTCCTGGCGTGATCCCGACCGTGACGAGCGATCCGCCTTCGCGCTCCGCAATGGCGCGCATGCGGTCGGCCAGAAGACCGGTCTCGATGTCCGAGTGCCCCGCGACACCGACGGTCACCGTCTGAAATTGCGCGAAGCCTTCACCGGGCTCGAGGTCGAGCGCCTCCGCCAGAAGCGCGTTGTTGCCAAGTGCGGGATGCAGGTCGAGCGGAAGATGCGATGAGTAGACCGCGACGTCGTTCTCGAGCAGGCGGCGTACGCGCTCGAGATACCGGCCCCGAAGAGGTTGCGTCCCGGACCAGAACAGCCCGTGGTGCACGATGAGGAGGTTAGCCCCCGCGTCGATCGTGCCCTGGATCGTGCGCAGCGATGCGTCCACGGCGACGGCGCAGCGCCGCACTGGGCCGAGGTGCTCCACCTGAACACCGTTGAGCGCGCCCGGATAATCCGGCACCTCCGCCGTGCGGAGGAGCGTATCGAGATGTCCCGCGATCGTGTCGAGTGGGATGGATGGCCCGCTCATCGCCCGTTCACCCTGCGGGGCTCGTCGGTGCGGCGAACTTGCCGGCGTGCATTTCGGCGCTGAGCGAATCCACGAGGTGTGCGGTGGCGGGCGGGATGCGGCTCTTCATCGCGGGGTTGAGTACCAGCGTCACGACATCCTCCTTCGTGCCCAGCTCTATCACGCGTGGCCGAAAGTGCCCCTCCTTCACTTCGCGGGCGACGGTCAGGAATGCGTGAGGCAGGTCGATCACCACGCTCCCGATGGTCACTTCCGGGGCGACACCATTCTGGTCCGCATTCGAGCCGATGACGAGCGCATGCTTCGACTCGCGAGCGGCCTGGAAGACGCCGAGGCCTGCTGCGTCTGCGTTCTGGAAGATGATGTCGGCACCGCGCTGAATCTGGGCCAGTGCCTGCTCCTTCCCCGCACTGACATCGTCCCAGTTGCCGATGTAGGACGTGAGGATGGTGACTGACGGCCTGGCCTTGCGGGCGCCTCGGGCGAACGCGTCGAAGCTCTCCTTTACCGGTGGGAGCTCGGTGCCGCCGATCACGCCGATGGTGTCGGACTTCGTCATGGAGCCGGCGACGAGACCAGCGAGGTACGAGGCATCGGCGAATGCGAAGGCGATTCCGGCGACATTGCCTCCGTAAGTCGTACCGGAGGTGGTGATGTAGATCGTCCGCGGGAAATCGGGTCCGACTCGCTTGGCGGCATCCTGGAACTCGAAGCCATGTCCGATGACGAGATCGTAGCCCTGCGCGCCGTACTGGCGGAACTGCTCCTCGAACTCGGCCGGTGTCTTCGTCTGGATATGGCTGACCGCAGCGCCGAGGCTGTCACGGACCCGTAGGAGGCCCTGATAGGCGCCGCCGTTCCAGGACTGGTCGCTGATCGGTCCCGGGGTGAGCAGTGCGACCCTGAACGGATGACTACCGCTTGAATCTCGACTGGCTGAGCGGTCGGCGCCCCGAGGGTCACAGCCGATCAATGCCACGCTGAGCAGGATGTGGACAGCTGTGGACAACCGGTGTTCACGCCACATGATTCATTGCGTAATCCCTTGTTGTTACGGTAGTTACTGGAATGTTGAGAAGTTGGTCGTGATGTTGCTCGAAACAGATGAGTACGTTAGTCTTGCCGTTGTCGATCTCATGGTAAACAAACGTCTCTTAGTCGAAGTCGCTTCGCGCCGGACCGACGATGAGGTCGAGGACGCGGTCCAGATCATCCGCGCTGTAGTACGCGATGCGGACTGCGCCTTTCCCCTCTCCCGACGCCTGGATCGACACGTCGGTCTGCAATCGGCGGCGGAGTTGCTCCTCGAGCCGTCGGATGGCCGGGTCGCGTAGGCCACTGGCGTCGCCGTCAGACGTGCGGGTTCGGCTGCCGGCGCTGGGAGGCGCCGATGCACTTGGACCGTCCCCTCCGCGTGCCCGCGCTTCGGTCTGGCGCACCGACAGCTGCTTGGCGACGACGTCGTTGGCGAGATCCTGCTGTTGTCGTGCGTTCTTGACCGCGAGAAGGGCTCTGGCGTGGCCCGCGCTGAGCAGCCCCTCTTCGACCATACGCCTGACACCAGCCGGCAGGCTCAGAACGCGTATCAGATTTGTGATTGTCGTGCGGTCCTTGCCGACGGCATCTGCGACCTGTTGCTGGGTGAGTCCAAACTCGTCGATGAGTCGCTGGTAGCCTTCGGCTTCTTCGAGCGCGTTCAGGTCAGACCGCTGAAGGTTCTCGACGAGAGCCAGTGTCAGCATAGCCCGATCGTCGAAGTCACGCACGACGGCGGGGATCTCGGACCACCCCAGGCGTGTGGCTGCGCGCAGCCGCCGCTCACCGGCGACGAGCTCCCACTTTCCCTTCCCCTTGGGCCGAACGGTGATCGGTTGAAGCAAGCCGTTGGACCTTAACGAGGCTTCGAGCTCGGAGAGCTCGGACTCCGTGAAAGTGCGCCGCGGTTGAAAGTGGTTCGGGCCGATGTCCGCGATTCGAATACGCCGCAACTCGGTCCCCTCGGCGGGGGCCGGCTGGGTTTCTGCCGTGGCGGGCTCCCGCTGCTGGCGTGCAGTGGAAATCAACGCCTCGAGACCGCGCCCAAGACGGCGTGGTGGATCGGCGCTCATGCGGTCACCTCGCGCGGCGGCTGGGCGACGTCATTGGGCATATTGTTTCGCCGCGGTCCTTCGGCTTCCCGCGCGATCAGCTCGTTCGCGACCGCCATGTAGGCCTGCGCACCGATACTCTGCACGTCGTACAGCACGATCGGCTTACCGAAGCTTGGCGCCTCCGCCAGGCGAACGTTTCGTGGGACGACCGTCTCGAATACCTGAGAACCAAAGTATTCTCGAGCGTCGGCGGCAACCTGGCGCGAGAGATTGAGGCGCGCGTCGTACATGGTGAGTAGCACCCCCGCGATGGTGAGCGCTGGATTCACCCCATGCTGGATGAGGTGGACGGTATTGAGCAGCTGGCTGAGGCCCTCCAGTGCGTAGTACTCGCACTGCAGGGGAATCAGGAGTGCGTCTGCCGCTGCCAGCATGTTGAGGGTGATGAGACCCAGTGACGGCGGGCAATCGATCAGGACGAACTCGTAGTCGGACCGGACCGAGTCGACCGCGCGGCGTATCCGCTGCTCCCTGGCATCCGCGTCCACGAGCTCCACCTCCGCACCCGCCAGATCGGGTGTGGCCGGGACCACATCGAGATGCTTGAACTGCACCCCGCGAAGTCGAGCTTCGGCGATTGTGGCGGCCCCAAGGAGCACCTCGTAGGTGGTTCTGTCGAAGTCCGCCCGTACCACCCCGATCCCGCTCGTGGCATTTCCCTGGGGATCTCCGTCAATGAGCAAGGTGCGCCGCTCGGCGACGGCGAGACTGGCGGCAAGATTCACGGCCGTGGTCGTCTTACCGACCCCGCCTTTTTGGTTAGCGATGGCGATGACGCGGGCCACGGGGATGTTTGCTGGCGTGGGAGGGCGAGGCAACGATCGGCCGCGGCGCTCGTGTCTCGAGCTGCGGTTTTTCAGGAGACTCCATAATGTAGCCCGGCGGAGCTGGTGCGCGAGGCGGTTGGCTTGCGTCTTAGTGCCACGTGGCACGCCCAACGGTCTGCGCCGGACGTGCCACGTGGCACATAAAAAGGCAGAGCCCGGTTTGCGGGCTCTGCCAATGAGTACTCACCTCGAGTGGAACGCTCCAAGCGACCTCGGCAACCTTACCGACCCGGCACGAACTGCCAGCGAGCCGTGACGAACACGGTCACAGTCTGGTCGCCTGGGTTCACAGGTGTCGGTACCGCCGCGTCAAGCTTCCTCGTCATCGCTGACATGTCGTACATCGGGCGCGGAGGCACCGTGGGTCCCTGCGTCGAAAGCTCAATGACGCCGCCCAATGAGCCGCCCGCCGCTCGCGCCATCGCCTCCGCATCGGCACGCGCACCGGCAACAGCTGACGCGATCGCGGTCCGCCTGGCGTCGTCGATGGAGGAGGCGTAAAACGACAAACCGTTGATCATGTTCGCCCCAGCGCCAAGCGCGGCATCGATGATCGCGCCCGCCTGCTCCGGCCGCTGCGACTCGGCGCGGATCGTGTTCGTGACCACGTAACCCGTAACCCGCGGTGCCTGCCCCGAGCCGTACACCATCTCCGGATTGACCGAGTAACCCTCGGTCGACAACTCCGATTTCGGGAGCCCGAGCTTGCCGAGCGCGCCCAGCACCGCAGCCGTGCGGCGCGCATTCTCCGAGGCCGCCGCTGCCGCAGTCGCGGCTCGCGTCTGCACATTGACCATCACCGCAACCCGGTCCGGAGCCACCTTCGCTTCGCCAGTACCCGACGTCATGAGGCTTGGCGCGATGGGCATGGCGGCGCCTGGCATCTGTGCAGACAGCGATGCCGAGGCGAGCGGCAATGCGCCGCAGGCGAAAAGGAGAGCGGACGCGGCCCGTCGAAAGGTCAACATGGCAAACCTCGAAGTTCGAGTGGAATTGGTAACAGAATGATACTAACAGCCTCACCGTGGAGGCGCCGGACGTGGGAGCACGACACCGGGCGGTCCACCGCTTCTTCACGAGGGAGACGTGGGACGGCCGCCCGCATGCACACGATGGCGGTCGGCTTGCGACAGATGGCGTGCGCTACTGCTCGACTGTCGTCGTCCCGCCTGCGTGCCGCCGGCGCTTCTCGATCTCGATGACCAGATTCTGCAGGTCGGTGGGACTTACGCCAGGCACGCCGGCGGCCTGCGCCAATGTGCGCGGACGAAGCCGCGCCAGCTTCTGCCGTGCTTCGAGTGACAGGGAGTGCATCGATTCGTACGGAAGCGCGTCGTCGAGCGGAAAGCTACCCAACCGACGGAGCCGGTCCGCCTGCGAGCGCTCACGCTCGAAGTATCCGGCGTACTTGAGCTCGAGTTCCGTGCTCACCACCGCGTCCGCCGGAAGATGGGCGCCCACGTCAACGGCGCGAAAGAGCTCATGCAACGAAACGTCCTGGCGCCGCGCCACTTCGGCGACCCGCACCGCATGCGCCAACGGCGAACTTGCGACTCGCGTCAGCACCGGTGCTGCCACGTCCGGCGCAATCGAAGTGGATTCCGCCAACCGCCGAGCCTCATGTTCGGCTGCCATCCGGCGATCGACTGCATCACGCTCGGCAGGATCGTACATGCCGAGCGCAAGAGCGAACGGCGACAGGCGCCGAAGCGCATTGTCCTGCCGGATGGTGAGGCGGAACTCCGAACGCGACGTGAACAACCGGTACGGCTCGTCGACGCCACGCGTCACCAGATCATCCACGAGGACGCCGATATACGAGCTTTCACGACCCAGGATGAGCGGCGGCAGCTCCAACGCCGCCGCAGCCGCATTCGCGCCGGCGACGACACCCTGTCCCGCCGCTTCCTCGTATCCCGTGGTGCCGTTGATCTGGCCGGCGAAGAACAGCCCCGGCAGGGCCCGCACCTGGAGCATGGCGTCGAGCTGCGTTGGAGGGCAGTAATCGTACTCGATCGCGTACCCTGCGCGAGTCATCCGCACCTGTTCGAGCCCGGGGATAGTCCGAAGAACGTCAAGCTGCACGGGTGCCGGCAGCGACGTCGACAACCCGTTCACGTACAGCTCGTGCGTGTCGTGACCCTCGGGCTCGAGGAACAGCTGATGGCGTTCCGCGGAGGGAAATCTGACGATCTTGTCCTCCACCGATGGACAGTACCGCGGACCGCGCGAGCTGATGACGCCCCCATACATCGCCGACTCGCCGATGTGTTCCTCGATGAGCGCACACCCAGGTGCCCCAAGGAACGTGATCCAGCAGGGAAGCTGCGCAGGATGCCGCGTACGTCCGTCGATTCCGAGGCGTGCAGTCTTCCAGAAGTGCGACCATGAGAAGTCGAACTCCTCGATCTCGCTCTCCTGCCGCTGCAGGGATTCGTAATTGACGGTGCGCCCATCGATTCGCGGCGGCGTGCCGGTCTTGAACCGCTCGACGTTGAGCCCGGCCGACTCGAGTTGCTCCGCGAGATGCGTCGCCGAGGTTTCCCCGGCCCGTCCACCGGCGAGTGACGTGCTGGTGCCGATGTGAATGCGGCCGCGCAGGAAGGTACCGGTGGTGATGACCACGGACCGCGCGCCAAATCGCCGACCCTCCAGTGTCTCCACGCCGGCCAGCCGTGCCCCCTCGAAGAGGAGCCGCGCCACCGTGCCCTGGATCGGTTGCAGCAAGGCGTGCTCCTCGAGCAGCGTCCGGACGGCGCGTCGATAGAGGCCACGGTCGCATTGCGCCCGTGGTGCCCACACTGCGGGACCCTTGCTGCGGTTGAGCATGCGGAACTGCAGCGCAGAAAGATCCGTCGCTCGTGCCATGATGCCGCCCAGCGCGTCCACTTCGCGGACGACGGTGCCCTTGGCTACGCCGCCGATGGCGGGATTGCACGACAGTTGGCCGATCGTCTCGAGCGCGCTCGTGATCAGCCCTACGCGCGCGCCGCGTCGCGAGGCTGCCACGGCGGCCTCGGTACCGGCATGCCCCGCCCCGACGACGATGACGTCGAACTCGGCCTCCAACGTCCCCAAGGGTTCGTGTGACAAACACATGTCAGGAAGATAGTGTCGCCGGAAACGCTGTGGAGCCCGGCGCACCGCCAGCGTATGTTGCGCAGCGTTCGCCATACCGAACCACAACTCGGGGGGAGTGATGCTCGACGTCGCGCAGGGAGTCCCAACGCTGTTCTTTCGCCGCGAGGCCTACGAACGAGCTGGCCTTACACGCGCCGCGCTCGACGCCCGACTCGGGTTGACCGACGCCGAGTTCAGGGTGGAAGGAGAACTCGTGGCGCTCGGCCCCATCTACGACGTCGAGGCGCTTGGGGCACTGCTCGACGAGCTGGAATCGACGGATCTCAACTACTTCGATGACTATTTCGAGCTGAGCGGAAGCTGGCCGGACTGGCTTGCCCTCTCCGCTCGCGCCGCCGGCGGCCGCGTCACGGCTGCTTCGTGAGTTGTGGCTCGCTGGCGACCGGGGTGAGTGGACCCTCGCGCAAGAGCCCGTGCCAGTTGCACTCGTAGCACCAACTCGGTCGTAGACGCGGCATGAGCAGCCGCCAGCCGCGCGAATGCACGTGCAGCGTGACCGCATCGCAGTTGGGACAGCGGTCGCCTGCGGGCAGGATGTAGTAGAAGAAGACGGTGGCCGCGATGCCCCGGAGCACGAAGAACCCCACGAACACCACGGCGAAAATCACGGCATCGGACACACTCCCTCACGGCACAGCGCGCTGCAAGCGACCAGACGCTCACCCACACCCAACATGCGTACGGCATGCCATGGCCGACAACGCCGAAATCAGAGGCGTGCCTCCACGGCGGCCCAGCGCTCCACGAACGCCACCTGATCGTCGATGCGCTCGATGCACACCTCCTGTCCCTCGGGCACGCCGCTTTCGTCGAGGGTTCGCGCACGCAAGGTCCGGGGCGACGTCCCTTCGTGGAGCGCGATCGTGCCCTCCCCG
>Ga0207664_10001933_pt1 | contig 13613 bp, 10 predicted proteins | sample LARL83metaG_FD_184349 | JGI IMG/M metagenome (GOLD analysis project Ga0207664, IMG submission 184349) | Corn, switchgrass and miscanthus rhizosphere microbial communities from Kellogg Biological Station, Michigan, USA - LAR L8-3 metaG... | ecosystem: Host-associated > Plants > Roots >...
GGCCAGCGCCAGAAGGCCCGCCACGGGGGCGATGAGCGCGTGCCCGACGCCGGCGACAGTGATCTGCACCTGGACCGGCGCGGCGTCCAGGTGGCCGGCGCGCCGAGGGTGATCGAGGGCGATGAAGACGGAAATCGTCGCCCCGCTCGCACCCGTGCTGGCCGCGCTGGCGACGCGACCCACCCGCCCGACGCGGCCGGGCGCGACGTCGCCGTCGGGCAGCGTGATGGCGGCGCGGTCACCCCGGTGGACGCTGGACTGCTGGGAGGCGTCGAGGTTCACCAGCACCTGGCGGGCCGTCGAGGTGGCCTGGGCCACCGGCGCGCCCGGCGCCGCGGTGCCGCCCAGCGTCGCCATCACACGGCTGATGCGCAGCGGGCCGGGCAGGGCCACCGCGTCGCCGACCTCCAGCACGCCGGTCTGATCGACGCCGAGATGGTCCTGCAGCCGCTCCACCGCGTGCGTGGTCGCTGAGCCGTAGTAGTCAGACGCCGGGTCAAGCTCCGCCCGCGTGGCGTAGCCGAGCGCGACGAGCGAGCGGTTGAGCTCGGTGACATCGAGGCCGCTGTCACCCTGCGCCAGCGCGCGATACAGCGGCACAGAGCCGCACAGCAGCACCACGGGCGCGTCGGACACGCGGTAGAGGACCTGGCCGCAGCGGATGACGTCCCCCACCGCCGGCAGCGACGTGTAGGCCCCCGGCGCGCGACCAACCACGGCATACGCCGACCCGTCAGCCTGCGCCGCGTAGCCGAGCGTCCCGCTGTCGTTGACCTGGGAGTCAAGCGGTCCTTCGGTGACCGTCGCCAGCGACACGGCCGACGCGCTCGGCTGCCGTGGGGTGCGTGCGCTGGTCGCCGGCGGGGAGGCTGCGACCGCCACCGCTGCCCCGGCGATCAGCGCCGCCGCCGCCCCGGCGGCGCGGCGTGCGGTGCGGCGGCTCACGCGGCGGCTCACGGCGCGCCTCCCGGCAGCAGCGAGCCGCACGCCTGCTGGGCGCGCTTGGCCGCGGGCGAGGAGAGGTCGATGCCCTTGGCCTGGATGCGGATCCCGCCGCCGGAGAACGTCGGGTCCGGGAAGCCCGGGACGCCATGCGAGCGCATGCAGCGCGCGAACTTCAGGGCCTGCGCCTGGGCCTGGGGGCTGACGCTCTGGCCCGAGCCCAGTCCGGCGGGGGCCAGCGACTTGCAAGCCTGCGTGGCCGCCTGGAACTGCGGCGAGTTGGGGTCAAGCGTGCTCGAGCTTCCGTTCTTGAACTGCAGCATGAGCCGCCCGCCCGTCGGATCGGGGAAGTCCGGGACCCCGTGGGAGCGCATGCACTGCGAGTACTTGACGAGCTTGGCGTTGTCGGCGGTGCTCGGTGTGGCCGCGCCGCCGGCCGCCGGCGCGGTCGAGGAGCTCGCCGTCGAGGAACCCAGCGACGCCACCGTGCTGGTGGGCGAGGAGCCGCCGCAGGCGGCCAGCGCCGCGCCCGTGGCGAGCGCCGCGACCGCAGCCAGCGCGCCGCGCCTCAGAGATTGGTGGGTGGACCTGCGATACACGAGTGATCGGCCTCCATCGGCTCGGGGTGGTGAAGCGAGAGCCGGTTGTACGAAGCGCCGGGCAACACGGGCCCAACGGACACCGTTATCTCGCTGTTACCGCCGCTCGGGCACTCTGTGAGGCCATGCCAGCGCGGCGATCACAGAGCCGGTTGAACCGGCGCCTTTACTCCATCGCCGGCCGTCCCCACCTCCCGCGCCGCACAGTGCGGCTTCGTCTGACTCTGCTCTACGGCGCCCTGTTCATCGTCTCGGGCGCCGCGCTGCTGACGATCACGTACCTGCTCGTCGCGCACTCGACCCGCGACGCCCTGTTCGTTCGCCGCGTCGGATCCGGCCCGGTCGACCTCAATCCCAACCTCTTCGCCCAGGCCGACCAGATCAAGCGCCAGGCCGAGGCCCAGCACGCCCACGAGCTGCACCAGCTGCTCATCGAATCCGGGCTGGCGCTGGCCATCATGTCGGTGCTGTCGCTGGCCGCAGGATGGCTCATGGCGGGGCGCGTCCTGGCCCCGGTGGAAGCGGCGCACGAGGCCCAGCGCCGCTTCGTGGCCAACGCGTCGCACGAGCTGCGCACGCCGCTGACGATGATGCGCACCTCTCTGGACGTGGCCAGCGGCAAGCCCGCGGGCATCTCGCCCGAGCTCACCGCACTGGAGGGCAAGCTGCGCGAGGGCCTGGACCAGGCCGACCGCCTGGTCGAGAGCTTCCTCATGCTCGCGCGCGCCGAGAACGGCGCCGTGTCCGAACCCACCGAGGTGGCGCTCCCCGAGCTGGCCGCTGCCGCCCTCGGCGCCCACCACGACGCCATCGTCGCCCGTGGGCTCACGGTGCAGAGCGACCTGGGAGCCGCGACCGTCACGGGAAACCTGACCCTGCTGGCCCGGATGGTGGACAACGTCATCGACAACGCCGTGCGCCACAACCAGGCCGCGGGGTGGATCCGCGTCTCCACGCATCACAACGGAGCGGGCGCGCGGATGACGGTGGACAGCGGAGGCGCGCCCCTCACCGAGACCGCGGTCGCGGAGCTGGCTCAGCCCTTCCAGCGGCTGGGCGGTGCCCGGCGCGGCTCGGAGCACGGCGTCGGTCTCGGGCTCTCGATCGTGAACGCCATCGCCCAGGCCCACGGCGGCGCCCTCGCGCTGCAGGCCGGGCCGGATGGCGGGTTGCGCGTCACCGTCACGTTGCCCGGCGAAGAGGGCGCGTCGTGAGGGTCCTCGTGGTCGAGGACGTCAGCCGCCTCGCCGATGACATCGCCGAGGGCCTGCGCGACCACGGCATGGCCGTGGACCTCGCCTACGACGGCCTCGAGGCGGCCGCCAAGATCGGCGTCGTGGACTACGACGTGCTCGTGCTCGATCGGGACCTGCCGCAGATAAACGGCGACGTGCTGTGCCAGATGGTGGGTGACACCGAGCGACCGGCGATGGTGCTGATGCTCACCGCGGCAGACTCGCCGGGCGATCGCGTCACCGGGCTGTCGCTGGGCGCCGACGACTATCTGGCCAAGCCGTTTCACTTCCCCGAGCTCGTCCTGCGCATCCGCGCCCTGGCTCGCCGGCGCCCCGCGGCGCGAGGACGGGTCCTGCGCGCGGCCGGGATCGAGCTCGATCCGGTGCGCCGGACCGCCACTCGGGACGGACGCCCGGTCGACCTCTCGGTCAAGGAATTCGGCGTGCTGGAGGCGCTGCTCAGCGCCGAGCCCGCGTACCTGAGCGCCGAGGACCTGCTGTGTCGGGTGTGGGACGAGAACGCCGATCCGTTCACCAAGACCGTCCAGGTGACCATCGCGCGCCTGCGCCGCAAGCTGGGCCCGCCACCGGTCATCCACACCACCCCCGGTGTCGGGTACCGGATCGCCGGCCCGGCGAACGGTGACTAGCACAGCCGGAGCGGACGGGGGCGACGTGTCACCTTGCGCAGGCCCCCACTACGCTTAGCCATCTGAGCCGCACGCTGATACCTCGTCTGATCACGACCAGCTCGGTGGTGGGGGCCACGACCGCCTTCCGCGTGGGCGCGGGGTGTGCCGCGCTGCTGCGCCGGCGCTCCGGCCCGCTGGTCGGCCTGGCGGTGCAGGCGTCGTTCGGATCCGACACCGGGACCGCTGAGGCGTCGCTCCGCGACGAGCTCGTCGCCCTCGCCCGCGAGTCGGCCGAGCTGTCGTGGCGCGAGATGCGGCGCGGCGTCGATGCCCTGGACAGTTACACGCGACCGATCGACCAGCCGCGCAGCGCCGAGTCGCGCCGGCCCTACCGGGTGAAGGCGTGACGACCAGCCAGGTCTCGAGCGACGACGTCATCGCCCAGCTCGACGCCACCGCGGACATCGCCAAGCTGCGCACGCGGATCGACCGCTGGCTCGAGCAGGTCGATCCCGAGCTGCGCGAGTCCCTCACCTGGGCCTTCTCGGGCACGGCCAAGCACTTCCGCCCGCTGACCCTGTTCGCCTGCGATCGCGCGGTGCACCTCACGCCCTCGGCCGACGCCGTGGAGCTGGCCTTCGCCATGGAGCTGATGCACAACATGTCGCTGATCGTCGACGACGTGCTCGACGGCTCGCCCGAGCGGCGGGGCATCGCCACCGTGCAGCGGCGCTTCGGCGAGCTGCCGGCGCTCATGGCCTCTGGCTACCTCGTCGCCGACGCCTTCGCTGCGTTCGCCTCAGACGCCTTCGCGATCGAGCATCTGGCCGAGCTGATGCGGCGCCTCGGCGCCGCCGAGTGCCTGCAGTGGCGGCTGCGGCGCCAGCCGCTCGGCGTCGAGGACTGGCAGCGCATCGCCGGTGAGGACACCGGCGCCATGTTCGAGATCTGCGCGGTCCTGGGCGCGCGCTCTCAGCGGCTGCGCCAGTACGGGCACTTCCTCGGCGTCCTGTACCACGGCTGCGACGACGTCGGGGACCAGCGGGGGCTGGAGGCGCTGGGCGGTGGCGGCGAGGAGGACATCCGCGACGGAATCCTCACCCTTCCCGCGGCCCTGGCAATCCGTGATCCGAGGATCTGCGACCTGTTCGGCGTCGACGACGTCGATCCGGCGCGGCTGGCCACGCTCGCCGATGCATGCCGCGCTCAGCTTGACGAGGCCGAGACGGTCCTGGACCGTATCGCCGACTCTGCGCGGGCGGAGGCCCAGGAGTTCGCGGCCCAGCCCGAGCCGCTCCTGGCCCTGGTCGACCACGTCCGCACGCTGTCCCGGCGGTAGCTAGCGTAGCTAGTCGACCCAGCGCAGACCCTCGCCGCCGGACCCGCCGGACCCCCCGGACCCACCGGACGTGCGAGGTTTCTTGACCCATCTGAGCCCCGGCACCCGACGCGCCGCGGCAGTCAGCCACGGCAGCCCGTTGCGCGGCTTGTGGCCGCAGCCCCCGGTCAACAGCGACAGCGCGTGAGACCACACGCTGGCGGCGGCCACGTACGGAAGCCATGCATAGCGCAGCCACACGTAGCCGAGATCGAAGAAGACGTTGGTCTCGGGCGGGATGATCTGCACCGGGTGGCCGTGCCGGTTGCGGTGCACGATCGCCTGTGCCGCCTGCAGGCCGGTGGTCACCGCCGACTCGATCGTCGTCATGCCGATGTTGTTGTTGCAGAAGTCCCCGGCGACGTAGATGTTGAAGATGTGACTGCTCGACGCGTCCGGGCGCCACGCGTCGGTGCCGGTCTGGTTGATGAACAGCTGGGAGTCGGTGTTGGGCTCATAGCGGGTGTGCTCCCAGTCGATGTCCGGAGAGTCACCCCATTTCGACCCCGGGTGGAAGGGGAGGTACTCGGCGAGCTCGAGCAGGATGGCCTGAGCATCGGCGTAGGTGGTGGTGCCGGGCAGACCCGAGGTGTCCGACGAGGACACGGCCAGCACGGTCCGGCCCTGAAAGGCGGGCACGTCCTGCCAGGTCTGGGAGATGTCGGTGAAGGCGAGGCTCAGCTCGGAGCCGTAGAGCCCGACGGGCTCTGAGGGGATCGCGTCCAGCTTGTGCTTGAAGAACAGGTAGATGATGGGCACCTGGGTGGCCCGCAGCCGCACGATCCCGGCGATGTCGGGAGCCTCCTCGACCACGCTCTGCTGATCGGGCGCCACCGGCGTGCGGACCAGCCGCGACAGCGTGCCGGCCGGAACCGCCAGCAGGAGGTTGTCGACCATCTCGGTCCTGTCACTGTCAGCGACCGGCACCCAGGTCCCGGTGGCGTCATCAAAGCGCGTGCTGCGCAGTGCGATCTCGGTCACCCGTTTGCGCGCGCATGACACGGCGGTGATCTCCGTGTTGGTGACGATGTTCACCCCGAGCGCCTCGACTGCCTTGACCAGCGGGTCGATGACCCGCTTGAACGCCGACCCGGTGGGCAGCCAGAACGCGGGCCGAGGCCGCAGGACGCTGTACTCGAGGTACCGGCGGAAGTCCGGCGCGGAGGCGAGGTAGCTGGGGATCGCCCACACACGGGTGATGAAGCTGTCAAAGGCATCCGACGCCGTCTGGGTCATGTAGGGCCGGGTGTTGAGGAAGGCGTTGACGTCGACGTTGTTCAGCGTGATCGTGGGGTTGTACTTCTCGGCCAGCAGATCGATGCTGGCGTAGCCGAAGACGAACATGTCGGCCGGTGGCCCGACCCCGGAGAACATGTTCTGGATCATGTGCCACGGTGAGTACATGTCCGTGAGGGAGGCGAAGTGGGGGAACTGCCTCTTGGAGAGCTGCTTCACCGAGGAGAACGGCTCAAAGCCTGCCTCCTTGCGCTGCTTGGTGGCGTCCTGCAGCAGCGACCAGAAGTTGGCGTACCAATCCAGGTACATGTGCGGGTACACGTCGAGGAACTCGCCGTCGGCCATGGGGCGCGACCCCAGGTTGCCGCCGAGCCATGACTTCTGCTCATAGAGGGTGATCTTGTAGCCGCGCTCGGCGAGCCTCATCGCGGCGGTGAGGCCGGACAGGCCCCCACCCGCGATCGTGACCGCCGGCGCCTCCGGGCTCATGACGGCGTCTGCTGGACGCTGAGCAGGCGGCGGGCGCGCACGATGTCGGGAAGCTGTGAATCCGGCCCGAACCAGTCACACAGCACTGCCACCCGCTCGAGCGCGGTGGCCTCCCCGCCGGTGCGGCCCTGGTGCACGGCCAGCCCGGTGACCGCGCGCAACTCGAGCAGCTTGGCGTTCTGCTCGGCGGCGGCTGAGATCGCCTGCTCGTAGGCGGCGGTGGCCGCCTCGGGGTCCGGGGAGTCCCCGGTCATCAGTGCGCGGCCCATGAAGCGAAAGAGCTCGGATTCGGAGAAGCGCTCACCGGTGTCGATGATGTGGGCGCGGCCGGCGCGCAGGGCCTCCAGTGCCTCCTTCTGGTCCCCAGCGGCAAGCCGCAGGTCGGCGAGCAGGATATAGAAGTGGGGCAGGCTGAGCCGCGAACCGGAGGTCAGGTAGGCCTCGAGCTGCTCCTCCAGCACGGCGATGCTGGCGCGCAGTTGCCCGGCGCGGCCCTGCTGCCAGCCGGCGTGCAGCAGCGAGACCGTGTGCCAGTAGCCGATGTTGAGGTCGGCCGAGTGCGCGCGCGTCTTCTCGGTCCAGTGGCGCAGCTCCACCGGCTCTCCGCGCGCCAGGTGCAGGATGCTGCGCATCCCCCAGGCCTGGGCCTTGGTCACCGGGCCGCCGACGTCCTCGGCGATCTCCAGGCTGAGGTCCGAGCGGTCCCGTGCCTGGTCGGCGTAGCCCAGGTTCCACAGCACCAGGGCGAGGTAGGCCAGGGCGGCCGAGCCCATGTCGCCCTGCGCCTCGTAGAGCTGGACGAAGTGATCCGAGCGCTGGTAGCGGGTGTATGCCTGTTCCAGGTGGTCGCGCGCCAGCTCGAAGTTGGCCAGGTACATGTGCACCAGCCCGCGGTACAGATGACCCTCGGCCAGGCGGACCTGATCGCCCGCCTGCTCGCCGAGCGCCAGCATCTCATCGCCCAGGGCCAGCGCCTGGCCATAGTCGGCGCGCAGCAGGTAGTAGCTCCACTCGCCGCGGTTGACCGAGACCAGTCGCTCCTCGGCCCCGGTGCGCTCGCACGCCCGGCGCGCCGCGGCATAGGCCTCCTGCACCCCGGCGGCGGCGTACCCGTGGGCGGCCTGCAGCGAGGCCGCACGGTAGGTGAGCAGGTCGACCCGCTCGAGGTCACCGGCCTCCTCGACGCCGGCGGCGTCGAGCGCCTCCAGGCCGCGGCGGAAGTGCTCGGCGGACTCCAGGAAGGCCGCGCGCTCCAGGGCGCGCATCCCCGCGGTGTGCCAGTACGCGACAGCCTTCTCGGGCTCGGCCGCCGAGTCCCAGTGCCGGGCCACGATCTCGGGCTCGCGTTCCACGAGGATGGAGAAGCGCTCGGTGAGCACGCCCGCCACGCGCCCGTGGAGAGCCTGGCGGCGCCGGCGCAGGATCCGGTCATAGGCGGCCTCCTGCAGCAGCGCGTGCGAGAACTCGCATCGGGCCCGCTCGCCGGGGACCGGGCGCAGCACGTCCTGCACGGCCAGCTGGGCCATGGCGGGCTCGAGCTCGGGACCGTCGGAGGGCCACAACGCCACCAGCAGGTCCCGGTCGAATTCCCGGCCCAGCACGGCGGCGACGTCGACGACGCCGCCGAGCGCGGGGAGCCGGTCCAGCCGCTCGGTGAGCAGGCCCTGCAGCGTCGAGGGCACGTGGGTCAGGCTGTCGCGCCCGTTGCCCCGGTTGAGCTCATCGGTGTGCTCGAGCATCTTCAGCGTCTCCTCGACGAACAGGGGGACGCCATCGGCCGTGGAGTCCACCCACTCCACCACGGCCGGGTCCAGCGGCTCCACGCTCGCCCAGGCGGCGAGCGCCCGGACGTTCTCCGAGCTCAGCGGGCCGAGCTCAAGCTCCAGCACCGGGCTCGAATGCATCCACGGCGGCTGAAACTCGGCGCGGAACGTCAGCAGGCACAGCACCGGGATGCGCGCGAGATCGGCGACCACCCGGTGCAGGAGCTCCACCGTCGTGGGGTCGGCCCAGTGGACGTCCTCCACGACCAGGAGCAGGGGATGGCGGGCCGGGTTGGCGATGAGCAGGGCCTCGAGGATGTGCAGGGTGGCAGTGCGCACGTCGCGCGGGGACAGGCCGGGCGTGGCTTCGCCCTGCTGGCCGCGGATGGCCAGCAGGCCGGCCAGGATCGGAACCGACTCGGAGGGTTGGAGGCCGGCCGCCTGGACCGCCTCCGAGAGGATGGCCATGTTCTCGGCCGCGGGGCGCCCGGCGTCGAGCGCCAGCTGCCGCTCGAGGTAGCGGATGACGGGATGGAGCGAGGTGCCCTGGTGGTGGGGCGAGCAGCGCCAGATCTGCGCCTCGCTCACCTGCGGGTTGAGCCGGTCCAGCAGCTCGCGGACGATCCGGCTCTTGCCGATCCCGGCCTCGCCGGTGAGGTGGACGATGGCGCCATGGCCACGCTTGACCTGCTGCCAGGCCTGGGCCAGGCGTGCCAGCTCGTGGTCGCGGCCGACCAGCGGCGTGAGCCGTCGCTCCCCCGCGACCTCGAGCCGGCCGACGACTCCGGTCGCGCGCAGGACGCGGTGCACCCCGATGAGCCGAGACACGCCCTTCAGCGGCTGGGGGCCGAGCGACTCGGTCACGAAGTAGCCCTCGACGAGGTCCCGTGTCGCGTCGCTGATGACCACGGTCTGGGGCGCGGCGATCGACTCCAGGCGTGCGGCGATGTGCGGGGTCTCGCCGACGATCGCCATCTTCTCGCGGGTCTCGCCGACGCCCATCTCGCCGGCGACCACGATCCCGGTGTGAATGCCGATCCGCACCCGCAGCGAGATGCCGTGCTCGCCGCGCAGCCCGAGGTTGAGCTCTTCGAGCTCCTCGAGCATCGCCAGGCCCGCGTGCACGGCGCACTCGGCGCTGTCCTCGCGCGCGTGCGGGTAGCCGAAGTAGACGACGATCCCGTCACCGGCATAGCGCGCGGTGTAACCGTGGAACCGGTCGGTGGCCCGCGCGCACGCCTCCTGATAGCCGGTGAGGATCTCGCGGAAGTCCTCGGGGTCGAGCGTCTCGGCCAGCGGCGTGGAGCCCACGATGTCGCAGAACATCACCGTCATGTGCCGGCGGTGAGCCGCGCTGGGGCCGTCGACCGAGGCCGCCCCGGCGTCCTGCAACGGGCTGCCGCACCCGCCGCAGAATCGCATCCCCTCGGGGTTCTCCAGGCGGCAGCTAGCGCAGATCATCCTGCTCGCGACCCCACAAGCACTGGAATCTCACGTCCCCAGGATATGAGAAATGGCCCGCTGCGACTCAGCTACGCCGCCCGTGGGCTCACCGACCCACCGCCTGGCAGCGCACGGGCGCGACCACGTCGGCCGGCGTCAGCTCGCGGACCAGGCGCTGGCGCCCGCGATGCAGCCGCGTCGTGATCGTGGCCTCGCGCACATCCAGCACGCGGGCCGCCTCTCGGTAGGAGAGACCGAGCACGTCGATCGCCACCACCGCGTCGCGGAAGTCGACCGGCAGGGCCGAGATCGCGCCGAACAGCTCCGACGCCTCCAGACGGGACTCGGCGCGAACGGCGCGCCGGTCCTCGACGAGGTCGAGATCGTCAGGGAGGGCCGTGGTCTGGCCCCGGCGCGCGGCGGCCCGACGCCCGGAGAAGAAGGTGTTGCGCAGCACGCGCAGCAGGTAGCCGAGGTCGTCGTCGGAGCGCAGCCGCCGCGGCTTGCGCAGCACCGCCGCGTACGTCTCCTGCACGAGGTCCTCGGCGTCCTCGCGCGAGCCGCACAGCGCCCAGGCGGCACGGTAGAGCCGGTCGATGTGGTCCCCCAGGCGCTCGGGATCGAGCTGGCGCTCGCGGATCACGGCCGGTCCCCACGATGCGCAGCTTTGGGGAAGGATCGCTGCGCGGGCGCGTCCTCTGAGGCATGTGAGTCTTGATGCGCCTGGCGTTCACCCCCGCGCCACCAGGGAAGGCGTGTCAAAGGGGGGCGCCCGTGTAGTGCGGGCGCCCCCGTTTCATCCGATGGGGGCGACGGGTCGGAGATCGGTCCGGGCTAGTAGCCGGGATAGGGCGACGTCGTGGTTGACGTCGTGGTGGTCGTGGTGACCGAGCTCGGGCTGCTGCCGCCCGCGTCCTTGACCACGTGCCAGATGCCGCCGAAGGCGTTGACGCCTTCGCCGGTGGCGTTGTTGCGCTTGTGGTCGTTGGAGAAGGTGTAGAGCGGGTGGCCGCCCAGGGTGACCTGGATCATGCCGTTGCGCTTGAAGGTGCCGAGCTTGCCCTTCACTCCTGCCGCCTTGCTGAGGCTCTTGGCCGACGAGACGGTGACCGGGGGCCAGAACGAGAAGCAGCCGTTGGCCTTCGTGCACTTCGGGTGGCTGGTGGTGTCCCCGCTGAGGGTGTACACGGCGCGGCCCTTGCTGTTGACGACGATGCCCTCGGTCTTGGTCATTCCGGACTGATTGGTGACCGAGGCGGTCTTGGCGGTCTGGAGCGTCAGCGTCTTGGCGACCGCGAAGCCCACCAGCGCCGCGCTGGCCAAGCCGGCGAGCGCGGCGACGACGATCGCCACGTGCACGCGACGCAGCCGTCGACGATGAATGAGTCGAGCCATGTTTGTCCCCTTTGGGTCGTGGACCTTTCCCAAGCCCTGACGCCGCTGTAGCCGAAACCTTCCCCGGCCTCCGGCGGGCCGCAGCGGGCCGACGACGGCGCTGCGTCACAATGCGGGCATGGCCGAGGACCGATCCCCCGCTGCCTCCTCCAATCGCTCCGAGGGCGAGCAGAAGGCCGTGCCCCCGGCGCCGATGCCGCGCGACAAGCACGGATGGCGCGTGGCCCCGGCCCCCGACGGGCGCGGGCTGCCCGAGCAGCACAAGCCCACGCCGCCCCACCGGCTCCGCGGCTTCTGGATCTTCGTCCTCGTGCTGCTGGCCATCAACTGGCTCTCGGTGCTCCTGTTTCAGCCGGGCTCTGAGCCGCGCGTGCGGGTCCCCTTCAGCCCGTACTTCCTCCAGCAGGTCCAGGACAAGAAGGTCAAGTCGATCACGTCCACGGGGAGCACGGTGGAGGGGACGTTCACGGCCAAGATCACCTACCCGGCCAACGACAAGAACGCCACCCCCACGACGCTGTTCGTCACCGAGGTCCCGACGTTCTGGAACCACGAGCAGCTGACCGCGCTGCTGCAGGACAACAACGTCCAGGTCAACGCCAAGTCCACCGCCCAGCACACGTCGCTGCTGGCCGAGATCCTGCTCGGCTTCGGGCCGACGCTGCTGCTGGTCGGCCTGTTCGTCCTGCTGGCCCGCCGCGCGCAGGCAGCCGGCGGGGGCGGCGGCCTCGGCGGTCTGGGGAACTTCGGGCGCTCGCAGGCCCGCCGCGTGGATCCGGAGAAGATCCGGATCACCTTCGACGACGTGGCCGGGATCGACGAGGCCAAGGCCGAGCTCGCCGAGATCGTCGACTTTCTCAAGACCCCGGAGCGCTACCAGAAGCTCGGAGGGCGGATGCCGCACGGCGTGCTGCTGTTCGGGCCTCCGGGCACCGGCAAGACGCTGCTGGCCCGCGCGGTCGCCGGCGAGGCGCACGCCGCGTTCTTCTCGATCGCCGCCTCGGAGTTCATCGAGGCCATCGTCGGCGTCGGCGCGGCCCGGGTGCGCGACCTGTTCGCCAAGGCCAAGGAGGCCGCTCCCTCGATCATCTTCATCGACGAGCTGGACGCCATCGGCCGCTCGCGCCAGGGCTCGGCGGGGATCACCGGCGCCAACGACGAGCGCGAGCAGACCCTGGATCAGGTGCTCACCGAGATGGACGGCTTCGAGGGCAACGACGCCGTGGTCGTGCTCGGGGCCACCAACCGCCCCGAGATCCTTGACCAGGCGCTGCTGCGCCCCGGACGCTTTGACCGCCGGGTCGGGGTCCAGCCGCCCGATCGCGAGGGACGGCGCAAGATCCTGCAGGTTCACACCCGTTCGATGCCCCTGGCCGACGACGTCGATCTGGGCGTGATCGCCTCGACCACGCCGGGCATGGTCGGCGCCGACCTGGCCAACCTCGCCAACGAGGCGGCCCTGCTGGCCACCCGTCGCGGCCACGACACCGTGACCCTCGCCGACTTCACCGATTCGCTGGAGAAGATCCTGCTGGGCGCGCCCCGGGGGATCATCCTCTCCGCCGCCGACCGCGAGCGCACCGCCTACCACGAGTCCGGTCACGCCCTGGTCGGCATGCTCACGCCGGAGGCCGACCCCGTCCGCAAGGTGTCCATCGTCCCCCGCGGCCAGGCGCTTGGGGTCACCCTCTCCACCCCGGACGCCGACCGCGTGTCCTATTCGCGCGAGGAGCTCGACGCCAAGATCAGAGTGGCGCTCGGCGGCCGGGTCGCCGAGGAGGTGGTGTACGGCAAGATCACCACCGGCGCCGAGTCGGATATCCAGCAGCTCACCAACATCGCGCGCCAGATGATCGGGCGGTGGGGCATGAGCCAGAAGCTGGGCCCGGTGACCCTGCTGCCCTCCGAGGGACAGAGCCCCTTCCTGCCCGGGGCGTCAGAGACCTCGCCCCAGACCCAGTGGCTGGTCGACCAGGAGGTGCAGGCACTGATCGAGGACTGCCACGCCCAGGTCACGCAGCTCCTCACCGACCACCGCAGCCAGCTCGAGGACCTCACCCACGCCCTGCTCGCCGCCGAGACGCTCGACGCCGAGGAGGCCTACGCCGCCGCCGGGGTCCCCATGCGTCCCGTGGCGGCAGTTCTAGAACCCGAGCCCGCATCCTCGTGAGCCACCGCGTGGTGGTCATCGGCGGCGGCTTCGGCGGGCTGAACGCCATCCAGTCGCTGCGCCGCGCTTCCGTGGAGATCACGCTGATCGACCGGCGCAACTTCCACCTCTTCCAGCCGCTCACCTACCAGGTCGCCACCGGCGCGCTGTCTCCCGGCGAGGTCGCCTATCCGCTGCGGGCGATCTTCAAGTCAGAGCAGAAGGTGCGGGTCATGCTCGCCGAGGTGGCCGGGTTTGACCTGGACGCGCGGCAGGTGCACCTGACCAAGACGCTGGGCATGGCCGCGGCGCCCGACCCGGTGCCCTACGACACGCTGATCGTCGCGGCCGG
>Ga0207664_10001934_pt1 | contig 13612 bp, 15 predicted proteins | sample LARL83metaG_FD_184349 | JGI IMG/M metagenome (GOLD analysis project Ga0207664, IMG submission 184349) | Corn, switchgrass and miscanthus rhizosphere microbial communities from Kellogg Biological Station, Michigan, USA - LAR L8-3 metaG... | ecosystem: Host-associated > Plants > Roots >...
CAGGACCAAGAACGAGCTCCAGCGATTGACCAGTGAGAGGACGGCGAATACCCAGCCGAAGCCCGCGAGGCCGAGCGCGAGCTGTCGCAGTGGGCTGACAGCGTCTCGCACCCGGGCGGGCTCGAAAGCTCGGCGGCGTTCCAGCGTGCCGTGGGCGGCGCCCAGGTAGAGCCGCAGCCCCGCCAGTGCGAGCACTCCGACAGCCACGGCGAAGACGATGGACCAGGCCTGCGGGTGCAGGCCCACGGCGGCCGCCACGACGAACGCGGCGGGTAGGCCGAGCACGCCGATCAGGAGCGTCAATGCCGACGTGCGCATCCGGCGCAGAGCCGCTCCCATCTCACCCAGGTCCTCGCTTCGCATCGCCGCGACGATCGCCGCCGACGCGAGCAGGAGGGCGGCGCGCAGGGGTGCCGCCGCCAGCAGACCGGTGAGCGCCTGTGCGGCGTCTCCATAGGCGAGTCCAAGCAGACCGAGACCAGCGGACGCGATGCCGATGTAGGTGACGCCGCGCCTCAGGTCGTTCCCGGCCAGGGACAGGACAGCGCCCGCCACCGCCATTACCCCGCCCAGGAGCGCCAGGGCGAAGGCGGCCTGCCAGCCGGCCAGGTGCACCAGGGGCAGCACCCGGAAGACCAGGCCACCGGCGAGCAGCGCCCAGACTCCCTGCACGGCCGCCGCCGCGACGGGCGGCCCCTGCGTCGTCCCCGTCAGCCAGGCCTGCAGCGGCGGCGCACCGGCGCGAATCGCCGCGCCCGTCACCAGCAGGATGCAGGCGGCGGTCAGGCTCTTGAGCCCTGCTCCCGAGGTGGTGTGCACGAGACTGGGCAGGCGGCTCAGGTCGAGCTCGCCGTAGCGCGAATAGAGCAGGCTGGCACCGGCCAGGACGGCGACGTCTCCCGCCAGGGGCAGACCCAGCGACCAGCGCGCGGGCCCGGTTTCCAGGGTCCCCCACCGGTTGGAGAACATCAGGTAGGTGGCCATGGCGGCCACACCCCAGTAGGCGAGGAGTCCGGCCAGGTTGGGCGTCAGGGCGACCCCGACGGCGCCCAGCACGAACATCACCACCAGGATGTGCAGGCGCGGGACGCCCGGCTCGGCGCGGGCTCCGCCCCGGCTCCAGGCCAGCACCAGGAGACCCGTGCCGAGGATCGCGCCGACCTCCGCGATGGCGAAGTGGTCGAAGCGGAGGTCCAGGTCGACGATGAAGTTCTGGAACGGGATCGCACCGCTGACGGCGACCTGCAGGTTGATCCATTCGTAGCTCGCCAGGTAGGGCTGGGTGATCTTGAAGCGGGCGGCGGTGACGATCACCAGGGCGAATAGCCCGACCGCCATCGCCAGCATGCCGAGGCTCGCGGAGGCCCGGCGGGTGCGGACGCCCAGCACCAGCAGAACGAAGGTGAAGAGGAGCACGAGCATGAGCAGCGGCACGGCCCACGTGATCCACTGCTGGTAGAAGGGCAGCTGCGGAACCTTGGGGGCGGCCTTCAGCAGTGCGTCGATCAGCGCCCCGATCCTCTCAACAAAGCGGCGGCGGCGACGCCGGTCAGGCTGACCACCGCCAGGGCCACCAGCACGGCCAGTTCCTGGCCGGCAAGGGGGTCGCCGGCGGAGCTGGCCAGTCGCGATGCGCCGGCCAGCGCCACCACGGCGCCGGCCCCCATGAGAGGCAGCGACCGCAGCATGGCGGCCCCATCGCGACGGAAGACGGCCGCGAAGGCGCCGATCGCGAAGAGCGCGGCCCCGACGGTGAGCGGCTGGGCGACGCCGACGTCGATCATCGCCTCGTGCCTCTGCGTCCGGCCGGCAGATAGGCAATCGCGATCAGGGCGGCGGCGGCGGCGGCGATCAGGGCCAGCGCGTCGCGGCCGATCAGCAGCCGGCCGAGGGCGGCCGCGTTGAAGGTCCCGCCGGGATGGCCCGCCGAGTGGTAGAGGCCGCGGTAGGCGGCATAGGCGAGCGTGGCGAAGAGCAGGGCGGCCACGATCGCGCCGAGGTTGTCGGCACGCCGCAGCGGCGCTTCGGCTTGCGCGGGCACTCCGAGCGTCATCGCCGCGGCGGCGAGCAGCAGGACGAAGACGACCAGGCCGGCGAATCCGCCGGAGAGATCGGCCAGGAGCAGCGCGACGCCGAGCACGACCAGCAGGAGACCGGCGGCTGCCAGCTCACGCGACCGCGACCAGGCCGTCAGCAGCGCGCCGGCCACCGCCACCGCGGCGAAGGCGTAGAAGAGCGCCGAGTGCAGCGAGTCCAAGTCGGCTCAGGTGTCCTGCGGGCGCACCGCCTGCCAGGCGATGGCCGCCAGCAGGATGACCGCGCCGGCGGCGCCGGAATAGGCGACGGCGCTGGCGGTCCCGTGCGCGACGCCCAGCGCGAAACCGGCGACGACCAGGAGCAGAGCGGCCGCCACCGAAAGCGCTGCGACCGCGGCGGGGCCCCAACCAGCGAGCGCGTCGAGAAGGGCGTTCATGCCGGTTAGGAAGATAACGGACCGGCCGGTGTGAGGCGCCCGCGCCGGGCACAAAAAGAGCGGCGCCAGGCGGCGCCGCTCCTTTCAGTCAGTCTCTACTGCTGCGGGTTACCAGTTGTACCAACGTCCGCCGCTCGAACCCCTCATCAGGAATCCGAGAGCCCAAAGGACGAGGGCGACGATCAGGATCAGCCACAGCACATGAGCAGCGAATCCGAGCCCGCCGAAGAGAGCCAGGATCAACAGCAACACAATCAGCGCGACCACGGTCATTCACCTCCTAACGCGTAAGCCGGCGGTTTCGCTACCTCTCCTTATACGTAAAAGTGCCCATGTGTGCAACAGGTTGTCTGATAGTGGCTATATCAGGATATGTGCGAGCTGCGGGTCGCACTCCTGATCGTCCCGCCGCCCAGGACCTGCGTTCCCCGGTAGAGGACGGCGGCCTGGCCCGGCGCGGCGCCATAGAAGGGGGCGTCGAGCGCCAGCGCTGACCCGGTCAGGGTCGCCGCGATCGGCTCGGCGTGGTAGCGGAGCCTCACCTCGCACGCCAGTGGCTGGGGCGGCGGCTCGCCGATGAAGGTCACGCCCTCCAGCTCGACCTCGCGCACGGCCAGCTCGTCACGCCGGCCCACCACCACGCGGTTCTCCGGCGCATCGATCGCGACCACGTACCACGGTCCCGGCTCCTCGAGGTCGCCCAGCCCGGTTCGCTGCCCGACCGTGTAGAGCGCCGTGCCTCCGTGTTCGCCCAGCTCTCGGCCCGTCGTGGCTACCACCGTTCCGCGACGCACCGGCAGGCGCGCCTGGAGGTACTCGCTGGTGCGGCCGCGGGGAATGAAGCAGATCTCCTGGCTCTCGGGCTTGCGGGCGACGGGCAGTCCCATCTCCTCCGCCAGCCGGCGGACCTCCGGCTTCGGCAGCTCCCCGACCGGGAAGAGCAGGCGCGCCAGTTTCGGCTGGTCGAGGTGGTAGAGCACGTAGGACTGGTCCTTGGCGGGGTCCACGCCCGTGTGCAGCTCCGGCCCGGCCGGACCACCCACGATTCGCGCGTAGTGGCCGGTCGCGAGCGCGTCGAAGCCGAGCTCCAGCACCCGTCCGAGCATGAGGTCGAAGCGGACGTACCGGTTGCAGCGCAGGCAAGGGTTCGGCGTGCGGCCTTCGAGATAGGCGCGGTGGAAGGGCTCGATCACGCGCTCGCCGAACTCCTTCTCCAGGTTCCAGCAGTAATAAGGAATGCCGAGCAGGGCTGCGACCCGGCGCGCGTCCTCTACCGCGTCCAGCGAGCAGCAGCCGCCGTGCCGCTCCAGCTCGGAGTGGTCGTCGCGCGGCCACTGCTGCAGCGTGACGCCTACCACCTCATGGCCTTGCTGCACGAGCAGGCCGGCGGCCACGGAGGAGTCCACGCCCCCGGAGAGAGCGACGGCGATGCGCATGGCTGGAGGCTAGCAGCCGGGCAGCAAGACAGCCCGGCGCTCAAGTGAGGCAGCACCAGGCGTCTGGCCGCAGGCCAGCGCCCGGCGCGATTTATCGCGCCGCGGGGGGCCGCCGCGCGCAAGCGGCCTCGGGCCATGTCATCGAGGACATCGGCACGATGTCCTCCGGCGCAGCGAGCGCAGCGAGCGCAGCTTTGACATGGCCCGCCCGGGGGGCGCAGCCCCCCGATAAAGACAAGACCCAAGCAGGAGCGGGCACCAGCTACTGAGAGGACGGGGCGTCTGGCCGCAGGCCAGCGCCCGGCGCGATTTATCGCGCCGCGGGGGGCCTACTCGACTAAATCGCCCTCTGCTGGGTCCACTCGGACCCCGCGTTCGGTCATGTAGTCGATGCCTCGCTCCAGCTCGTCCGGCTCGCCCAAAAGCTCGAGCAGCACCCAGCCCTCGTCCCCTTTGACGTCCGCGCGGCGGATGTTGGTGACGATCTGGAAGCGCTGGCCGAGCTCATAGATCACCGGCTCGGTGACCAGGGCGCGCGTGAAGGTCAGCCGGACGCGGCGCCGGGCTATCGGCCGACGCCTCCAGCCACGGCGGGGACGATCGAGATCTCGTCCTTCTCCCCCACCTTGGCGTCGAGTCCGTCGCCGAGGCGGACATCCTCGTCGTTGAGGTAGATGTTCACGAACTGCCGCGGCTTTCCCTCCGCGTCGAGCAGGCGGTCGCGGAAGCCGGGATAGCGCCCGTCCAGCTGCTCGATCGCCGTGCGCAGGTCGGCAGCCTGGACTTCGACCACGCTCTCGCCTTCCGCGAGGCGGCGCAGCGGGCCGGGGATTCGGATCAGGGGCAAGGTGTCACCTCCAGCAGTTCTAGGTCCTAAACCTGGACCTTTTCCCGGAACGAGCGCAAGTTCGGGTCTATTTCAATCCGCCGGCCGTCGCCGGAGCCGACGATCACGTCGGCGGTCTTCAGCCCGTGCCCGGTGACGTACGCGACGACCGTCTCATCGCCGCGCCAGCGGCCGGCGCGCGCGAGCTTGGCGAGCACGCCGATCGTGACGCCGCCGGCCGTCTCCGTGAAGATGCCCTCGGTGCGCGCCAGCAGGCGGATGGCGTCGACGATCTCCTCCTCGGTCACCGCCTCCACGACGCCGCCCGTGTCGCGCGCAATGCGCACCACGTAGGTGCCGTCGGAGGGATTGCCGATCGCGATCGAACGGGCGATGGTGTTCGGCCGCACCGGGAACACCTGGTCGGAACCCTCCTTCCAGGCGTTGTAGACCGGCGAGCAGCCCAGCGCCTGGGCGCCGGTCAGCGCCGGCACGCGGTCGCCGTCGACCAGGCCGAGGTCGATGAGCTCCTGGGCCGCCCGCCGGTGGCGGACGAACTGGCAGCCGCTCGCGATGGGGATCACGATCTCGTCCGGCAGCCTCCAGCCGAGCTGCTCGGCCGTCTCGAAGGTGAGCGTCTTCGACCCCTCCGCATAGAACGGCCTGATGTTGATGTTGCAGAAGGCCCAGGGGTAGTTCTCGATGAGCTCGCTGCAGAGCCGGTTGACCTCGTCGTAGTTGCCGTCGACCGCGACCAGCGTCGGCTCGAAGACACCGATGGCGACCAGCTTCTGCGGCTCGAGGTCCGCCGGGGTGAAGACGAAGCATTCGAGCCCCGCGCGCGCCGCGTAGGCGGCCACCGCGTTGGCCAGGTTGCCGGTCGATGCGCAGGCGATGGTCTCGAAACCCGCCTGCCGCGCCCACGACACCGCCACCGACACCACCCGGTCCTTGAAGGAGTTGGTCGGGTTCATGCTGTCGTTCTTCAGGTAGAGGTTGCGGAGGCCGAGCTCAGCGCCGAGCCGATCGGCCTTGACCAGCGGCGTCAGACCTTCGCCAAGGGTCACGATCGGAGCGTCCACCTCGAGCGGGAGGAGGTCCCGCCAGCGCCAGATCGACGGTGGTCCCGACTCCACGCGCTCGCGGCTGATGCGCTTGCGAATCGCGTCGTAGTCGTAGACGACATCGAGCGGCCCGAAGCACATCTCGCAGACATGGGTGGGCTGTGTCTCGTACTCCTCGCCGCATTCACGGCAGCGGAGACCGAGGACTTGGGGCATCAGCCAAAGCATAAAGTGCGAATTCGTGACCTCCCCAGCGCCCTGGCGCCGCCGTTTCCTCGCGCCTGCGGTCAGCTTTCCGAACTGGGCACGCGACGCGCCCGACCGCCTCGTCTACAGCTCCAACGAGTCAGGGAAGGTCGAGGTCTACGCCTGGGAGCGCCGAACAGGCGAGCGGCGGCAGCTGACGGAGCGGCCGCAGGGCACCGGCGGCGGTCGGATCGAGCCGGGCGGCGAGGCGGTCTGGTGGTTCGACGACCACGCCGGCGACGAGCGCGGCAGCTGGGTGAGCCAGCCGTTCGCCGGTGGCGGCGCGAGAACCGAGCCGGGCCTCCCGGCGGGCTACTCCTCGGGCCTGCTGCTCGGGGCGACCGTCAGGGTCGCCGCCATCACCGACGAGGAGGGGACGGCGATCTACGTGCTGCGCCAAGATGCCCCGCCGGAGCTGCTCTACCGTCACCGCCTGCAGGCTTCCGCCGGAGCGCTGTCGCGCGACGAGACGCTCGTCGCCATCGAGCACTCCGAGCGCGGCGACGCGCGCCACCCGGCGGTGCGGATCTTCGACCTGGCCGGCACGGTCCTGGGCGAGATCGACGACGGCCCCGGCCTGGCGGTGGAGGCGATCGCCTGGTCGCCGGTGGCAGGCGACCAGCGCCTGCTGGTCGCCCACGAACGCCATGGCAGCGAGCGGCCCGGAATCTGGTCACTGGACACGGGCACGCTGCAGGACATCGCCGTCGACCTCCCGGGCGAGGTCCACGCGTCATGGTTTCCAGACGGGACCGCTCTGCTGATAGAGCACGGCTATCGCTCGCGCGACGAGCTCTTTCGGCTCGACCTGGGATCCGCGGAGCTGACCCGCTTGGCGGTGGCGCCGGGCACCATCGGCGCAGCCCGCATGCGGCCCGACGGCGAGCTCTGGCTGCAGTGGAGCGACGCGGCAACACCTTGGGAAATTCGGTCGGGGCAGCGGACGGTGCTCGCGCCACCGGGCGAGCGGCCGCCGCCGGGCCGTCCCTACCGGGACCTCTGGGCGGGCGACGTCCACGCGCTGCTGGCCGAGCCGCCGGGCGCGGGCCCGCATCCCACGCTCTTCTACGTCCACGGCGGACCGGAGTCCCAGGTTTACGACTCCTACTCACCTGCGATCCAGGCCTTCGTGGACCATGGCTTCGCGGTGGTCTCGGTCAACTACCGCGGCAGCACCGGCTACGGCAAGCCCTGGCGGGAGGCGCTCGTGGGCAGCCCCGGCTTCACCGAGCTCGAGGACATCGCCGCCGTCCACGACCTCGCTGTCTCGCAGGGCATCGCCGACCCCAAGCGCTGCGTCATCCACGGCCGGTCCTGGGGCGGCTATCTGACGCTGCTGGCGCTGGGCGTGCAGCCGGACCGCTGGGCGACCGGCCTGGCCGGAGTGCCGGTGGCGGATTACGTGGCCGCGTTCGAAGACGAGATGGAGCCGCTCAAGGCGTACGACCGCGCGCTCTTCGGCGGCGGTCCCGAAGACCTTCCGGAGCTCTACCGCGAGCGTTCGCCGATCACCTACGTCGAGCGCGTGCGGGTGCCGCTGCTGATCATCGCCGGTGAAAACGACCCTCGCTGCCCGATCCGGCAGATCGACAACTACATCGCCCGGCTGCGCGAGCTCGAGAAGCCACACGAGGTTCACCGGTATGAGGCCGGCCACTCCTCCTATGTGCTCGAAGAGCAGCTGCGTCAGCAGGAGCTGATGCTCGACTTCTGTGCCCGGCACCTGGGCACGCAGCCACCGATTTGATCCCGGTCAGCGGTCCGCTGGCCTTCGCGGCGGGCCTCGCCTCCTTCCTCTCACCGTGCGTGCTACCGCTGGTGCCGGCCTATCTCGCCTACCTCGGGGGCGGTGAGGTTGAGGCCCAATCCGAGCGCAGGCGGGTCGCCGGCGCCGTGGCCTTCGCCGCCGGGCTGGGAGTCGTCCTCGTCGTCGGCTTCTACGTGCTGCGCGTGGCGCTGGCTGACGCCCGCCCGTTCATCGCGCCCGTGGCCGGGGTCGCCGTGATCATCCTCGCGCTGCACACGGCCGGCGTTCTGCAGATCCGCGTGTTCAACCTCAGCGCCCAGCTCGTGCAGCCGCCGGCGCGAGGAGGCCCCGCGGGAGGTTTTGTCCTGGGCCTCGGGTTGGGCTTGGGCTGGACACCGTGCATCGGACCCACGCTCGGCGCGGTCCTCACCTCCGGCGCGGTGGAGGGCACGACTGCGCAGGGCCTTGCGCTGCTGCTCGCCTACTGCCTGGGGCTGGCCCTGCCCTTCTTACTGCTCGCCTTCGGCGTGGTCGAGGTGCGCGGCGTGGTGGCGGCGCTGCGGCGACACCAGCGTGCCTTCGACCTCGGCGCGGCCGTCGTGCTGGCCGCGATGGGAGTCCTGCTGATCACCGGCAACTTCGTGCTGCTGAATCGCGCCTTCAGCTGGGCCGTGCCCGGGCCGCTGCAGACGCCGTTCGGACTTTGAGGCCGCGTCAGGCACGACTTTGCGGAAGGGCTTGACCCCGGCGGTGCTCCGTAGCAGGATGGAGGGTAGACGTCCATCGGTTCTCAGACGGAGGTGCCTATGGCAGACCCGCCGGACCCGTCAGCGCGACTTCGGAGCCTGGCGCAGTAAGGAGCCAACACCGCGGTGCGCGGCTCTAGCAGCCCGACCGCAAAGGTTATCGAGCGCCTTTAAAGCTCCACCGCTCCATCGGGCGCGGGTGAACCGGAGTCGCAGTACAAGATCAGATTTGACTTAAGGGGCCGCCTCTCGAGGTGGCCCCTTTTCACTGCCGCCGAAGCAGCTCCTCGTAGACGATCTGCGACCAGGACTCCATGCTCAGGAAGTAGATCCGCATCTCTTCCAGCGTCAGGAGCTCGCCGCTCAGCTTGTCGGTCTCGCGGATCCGGATGTCGGGCGTCGAGCCGTCGACCAGGAACGCGACGCCGAGGTGCACCCTCGACACCGGCGCCGACTCCTCGTTGATCAGCCCGAGCAGCTGAGCTTCGAACTGACCGCCGTACTCGACCTCCTCCTCCCACTCCCGGCGCAGGCCGTCGTAGATGGGGTCGCCGCCGCCCAGGTCGTCGCGGTTGATGTGGCCGCCGACGCCGAGCGAGTACTGCTGGCGCAGCCGCTTCTCGGAGGATGCCTTGAGACGCTTGGTCAGGAAGTAGCGGTCGTCGTGCCGGAACACGACGTAAGGGATGATCTGCTGGTAGGTCGCGTCCTCCTCCACGTCCGCGCGCGGCTTGAAGAACGACTGCCGGCGGATCACCTCTTGGGCGCGGTCCAGTCCTTCGGAGACGAAGCCGTGCCAGGCGCCGTCGGGAAAGATGTCGTCGCGCCGGACAACCAGGACCTCTTCCTTCTTCACAGCTGAGTTCTGTCTACCAGGGCTTCGGTGCGCAGCGGGCTGAGCGCCGCGATGTCCACCGGGGGAGTTTCGCCCAGCAGCATCGCCGCCAGCGACTCCCCGATCGCCGGGGAGTGCATCACGCCGTGCCCGCTGAAGCCGCAGCAGGCCCAGACGTTCTCGCGCTCGGTCTGGCCGACCAGCGGATGGTGGTCGGCAGTCATCTCGTAGTTGCCGGTCCAGTGCAGCTCCGGCGCGTCCACCGCGGCCCGCGGCGCGCGGCGCAGGAGCCAATCTCGGAAGTGCCCGTAGTCGTGCTGGTCCCCCGGCCCGGTGAGCAGCAGGCGGCCGTCCAGCTCGCGGAAGTGATAGCCGGAGCCGGCCTCGAGCGTGACCGGGACCCGTTCGGGAAGCCAGTCGAAGGGGCCGACACGGAAGATCGCCCGCTGCACCGGGTTGACCTCCAGCCTCACCCCGAGCCCCCCGCCTGCCTCTGCGGACCAGGCGCCTGCCGCGACGACGACGACCGCCGCTCGCTCGAGGTCCGCGGGCGAGGCCGACTGCCCGAAGCGCAGCTCGACGCCGGCCGCGCGTGCCTCCTCCAGGTAGCAGTCAAGAACCAAGGGAGGCCGATAGACGCCGTCGAGAGCGCAGTAGTTGGTGCCGAGCAGGTCGGCCGTCTCGAGGAACGGCACCAGCGCGGCCGGGTCTGGATGCTCGATCGGGAGCCCGAGCGCGCCCTGCACCTCGGCGCGCGCCTCCAGTTCCGCGGCGGCGCCCGGCGTCTCGGCGATGTAGAGATAGCCGACGGGCTGGAAGTCGATGCGGTCCGCCCGGGCGGCGAAGTAGTCGCGCGAGGCCAGCGACAGCCTGACGTTCACCTCGCTCCCGTGCTGGGTGCGAAAGCCTCCCAGGGCGGCGCCGGTCGACCCCTGGCCGGGCGGGCGGGGATCGAAGATGACGATGTCCCGGGCGCCACGCAGAGCGAGGCTGCGAGCAACCGAGGCGCCGGCGACCCCGCCGCCGAGAATCGCTATCACGGAGCGGCCACGATCAACCGAGGACGCGGATCAGGCCGCGGCCATATTGGGCGACCAGCTCCGCGGTGCGGTCGAGGGCGGCCTCGCCGACCGGCAGGTAGTAGAGCCAGAGAGCGCGCTCCGTGGCCGTGGTGATCTGGGTCCGGGCGGAGTCCGCGCTGGGGTTGCCGCAGGGCCCGGCCGCGTCGGCCAGGCAGAGACGGCCGGCGACGTTGACGCGCTCCTTGCCGATGCCGGGGTAGCTCTCGCCGTCGGCGCCGGTGCGCAGCACCAGCTCCTCCCCTTCGACGCGGTCCAGGTCGTGGAGGCCCACCGGCACCTGGAGCCGGAGCGACATCACGTTGGCCACGTCCACCAGCGAGTTGAGGCGGGGCCACTCGCCGCGGCGAGCGCGGCGCAGGAGCGCCTCCGACGACGGCCGGTGGCGGGTGGGATCGACCCCGAACCGGCGATAGAGGTCGCGCGCAGGTCCGGCATCGCCCACGTGGCCGTTCCGCGCCGCCGCCAGCGCGGCCTCGACCTCCCCGTGGAAGTCGACTCGCGGCTCCGTCACCTCGAGCTCCCACAGCTCGAGTGCGGTGAACTCGATCTCGACGTCGGACCGGACGCTCAGCGGCATCTCAGGCCAGGGCGCCGAAGCGCTTGAGCTGATCCCAGAAGCCCGGATCGGAGATGGCCGCCGAGTCGGCGCCGGCGATCTCGGTCACGCCGTCGGCCAGCATGCCGGCGACGGCAAACGCCATCGCGATCCGGTGGTCGCCCACCGAGTCGACGGACGCCGCCGCCAGCGGTCGCGGACCGGTGATGCGCCAGCCGTCCTCCAGCTCCTGGACCTCCGCACCCATCGCCCGCAGGCCGGCCGTCACCGCCGCGATGCGGTCTGACTCCTTGACGCGGAGCTCGCCGGCGCCCCGGATCTCGCTTCTCCCGGGCAGCTGCGTCGCCGCGACGGCGAGGACCGGCAGCTCGTCGATGAGCTCGGCGGCCTCGGCACCGGCAACGCGAAACGGTTTCAGGGCGGCGCCGGACGAGACCTCGAGGTCGGCCGCCGGCTCCGGGCCGGCAAGGCGGCGGTTGCGAACCGCGACCTGGAGGTCGAGAGCGCTCTGGAGCAGGCGGACCAGCGCCGTCCGCGAAGGGTTCACGCCGACGTCGCGGAAGGTGAGCGCGGCATCGCCATGAAGCGCCGCGAGGACCAGCCAGAAGGACGCGGCTGAGACATCTCCGGGCACGTCGATGTCGATCGGCCTCAGACGCTCGGTGCGGTCGATGGTGATGGCCAGCACCCCGGTGCTGATCGGCGCGCCCATGGCCGCCAGCATCAGCTCGGTGTGGTTCCGCGTCGGCACCAGCTCGGTGATGGCCGTCTGACCCTGGGCGTAGAGACCCGCCAGCAGCAGCGCCGACTTGACCTGCGCGCTGGCGACCGGCAGCTGGTAGGCGATTCCCCTCAGCGCCGGCCTACCCCCCACTCGGAGTGGCGGGCCGTCCGCGACGGCGCCCATGCGCCGCAGCGGCACGGCCACGCGGTCCATCGGCCGGGCGCTCAGCGACGCGTCGCCTGCCAGCTCAGACTCGAACGGCTGGGCTGCGAGAAGACCCGCGAGCAGCCGCATCGTCGTTCCGGAGTTGCCACAGTCGAGCGGCGCGCCGGCCGGACGGAGACCGTGCATTCCCACCCCGCGGACCTCTTCGCCCTCGATCTCGACTCCCAGGGCACGAAGGCAGTTCGCGGTCGAAGCGACGTCAGCTCCTGGGCTCAGGTTGGCGACCCGAGCGGTACCGTCGGCGATCGCGTTGAGGATCAGGGCTCGGTGTGAGATCGATTTGTCGCCTGGCAGCGCGACCTCGCCCTGCAGCTGCCGCGGGCGGCGGACCTTCATCGCGCTCGGGACTCCTCCCAGCGCCGCCTCGCCTCGCGGGCTTCGGCCAGGAGCTCGGCAAGCCGCTCATGGTGGCCTTCCAGGTTCAGGCGCAGCCGCGCGAGGGCTGTCTCGAACTCGTCGAGCCGCGCGAGGATGTTCGCCGCGTTGGTGCTGACGATCCCCTCGTACATGGCCGGGTCGCCGCCCGACAGGCGTGTCATGTCCCGAAAGCCCGACGCGGTCAGCGCGGCCATCGCCGGCCAGTCGGCCGCCGTCTCCGTGGCCAGCATGTAGGCCGCGGAGATCAGAAAGGCGACATGGCTGCCGCCGGCGACCAGGCGGTCGTGCTCCTCCGCCTCGACGATGAGCGGCCGCGCACCCGCGGCGACCACCATCTCCTCGACCACGGGGTCGGGTCGGGTCAGCGCCCAGGGCGCCCCGTCGTACAGGTCGGCGCGGGCGGCTTCGATGCCGCTGCGCTCGCTGCCGCACAGCGGGTGGCCGCCCACCAGCTCAACGCCGGCCTCCGCGGCCCAACGCAGGACCTCCACCTTGGTGCTGCAGAGATCTGTGACGAGCGCCCCCGGGGGCGCCTGCCCCAGGACGGCGCGTATCGCGAGCACCGGCACCGCGAGGACCAACACGTCGGCTCCGCCGGGCCCGGCTTCGTCGATCGCCCCCAGTTCCAGAGCGCGGTCCACCGCCGCGCCGTCCCGGTCGACGCCGGCGACCCGCCAGCCGGCCCGGCGGAGGGCCAATCCCAGGGACCCCCCCATGAGGCCCAGGCCGACGATTGTGGCTCTCACGGCCAGCTAGGCCAGCTGGCGGGCCATCGCCTCCGTGAGGCGGCGGAGGTCCGCCATCAGGGTTTCGAAGGCGGCGAAATCGAGCGATTGGGCGCCGTCGGAGAGCGCCGAATCGGGATGCGGGTGCACCTCGATGATCAGGCCCTGGGCGCCCGCCGCGACCGCGGCCAGCGACATCGGCGCAACGAGCCCCCAGCGCCCGGTGCCCTGGGACGGGTCGACGATCACCGGCAGGTGGGACAGCTCGCGGACCATCGGCACCGCGTTCAGGTCCAGGGTGAACCGGGTGGCGTGCTCGAAGGTGCGGATGCCGCGCTCGCAGAGCAGGACGTCGCGGTTGCCCTGGCTGAGGATGTACTCGGCCGCGAGGAGCCACTCCTCGATCGTCGAGGACATGCCGCGCTTCAGCATCACCGGCTTACCGGCCCGCCCGACCTCCTGCAGCAGCGCGTAGTTCTGCATGTTCCGGGTGCCGACCTGGAGGATGTCCGCGTACTGGGCGACGAGCTCGACGTCGGACGGCGTGAT
>Ga0207664_10001936_pt1 | contig 13603 bp, 8 predicted proteins | sample LARL83metaG_FD_184349 | JGI IMG/M metagenome (GOLD analysis project Ga0207664, IMG submission 184349) | Corn, switchgrass and miscanthus rhizosphere microbial communities from Kellogg Biological Station, Michigan, USA - LAR L8-3 metaG... | ecosystem: Host-associated > Plants > Roots >...
GGCCTATTACATGGCGCACCTCGGCGTGCCCAGGAAGGACATCCGCGAAGGCGGCGTGGGCATGCTGATACCGCACCCGGACGCCAAGAGCGATGCCGACAACCGCTACGTGGACCTGCAGCTGTTCCTGCAGCCGCCGGCCGGCTCTAACAAGGTGGCGATGATGGATCCGCTGTCGCTGCCAGGCCTCTGAAGCCAGGCCCAGGCGCCAAGCAAAAAGCCCGCTGAAAAGCGGGCTTTTTTCATCTCCGTTGACGAAGCTGCGGGGTCTTTCCCCGGCGCCGCCTCAGCCTGCCGCTCCGCTCAGGGATTGGAGACCCTCTTCAGGCAGGCGATGATGTCGTCGGTCATCTTCTCCATGGCCTCGGTGGTCTGGGGCGGCACGCCCATGTCCGGGCAGCCGGCCTTTGCGCCGTAGGACTTGAAGGCGTCGTTGGCGAGCTGGTCGCGCGCCGCGTCCAGCCAACTGCGCTCCTTCTTGGTGGCGGCGTTGTAAGCGGCATAGGCCGCGTCCTGCTCGGCTGGGGCGTTCTGCGCTTCCAGGTTGTAGGGCTGGATCTTGGCGTTGAGCGCGTCGTTGCGCTTGTTGAGATCGGCGTTGTCGCTGTTGACCTTGGCGATGTCCCGGTTGAGTTCGTCGGCATCCTTCTTGCAGGCCCTGAGCTGTTCCTGCTCGAGCTTCTTGTCCGGGCTGCAGCGGTTCTGGAAGTCAGTGCTGCGCTGCTTGATGGAGTCGTTCTCCTTCTGCCAGTCGGCGAAGTCGGCCATCAGCTTGGCCTTCTCGGCGGCCAGCTCGTTACCCTGGGCGGCCACGTCCTTGTTCCGCTTCACCGCGTCGTCCATGCGGGCCTTGGTGTCAGCCACTTCCTTCTGCACGGCCTCGCCGGAGTTGACCAGGTTCATGACCGAGTCGGCGCCCCAGGCCGCGCCGGCGGCACCCAAGGCCAACGCCACTGTGATCAGGGACATACGCGTGCTTTTCATGGAAACCCCGGTGTTCGTCTTCAGGATTCGGACCCCGCCATCATTGTAGGGGGTGGCGGTCCGTCCACCAAGGGGCGCCGGGCGGGCTGGGGAAGCATCGCCGCGGCGGGGCGAGGCTGCCCCCAAAACGAAGACGCCCGGGTCTCCCCGGGCGTCCGCTGGCCTAGTCTTGAGGCTCCGCCTTAGGAGTTGGAGACCTTCTTCAGGCAGGCGATGACCTCGTCGGTCATCTTCATCATGGCCTCGGTGGTCTTGGACGGCTTGTTCACGTCCGGGCAGCCGGCCTTCTGGCCGTAAGCCTTGAAGCCCTCGCTGGTGAGCTGCTCGCGGGCCTGGTCGAGCCAGGCGCCTTCCTTCTTGGCGGCGGCATTGAAAGCGTCGTAGGCGGACTTCTGCTCGCCCGGGTTGGTCTTGATGGCCTCGTTGTACTTGGCGATCTTGGCGAACAGTTCGTCCTGGCGCTTCTTCAGGTCGCCGCTCTGGGCCTTGTTCTTGGTGATATCGGCGTTGATCTCGTCCGCCTGGGTCTTGCAGGCCTTGGCCTCGTCGGCGGTCACGCTCTTGCTCTGGCAGCGGGCCTTGTAGTCATTGCTGCGCTGGGTGATGGACTCACCGTCCTTCGTGAAGGCGGCGATGTCGGCCTTGAGCTGCTCGTTGGCAGCGGACAGCTCCTTGCCCTCGGTAGCCAGTTCCCTGTTGGTCTTGTCTGTGGCCTCGGCCTTGGCCTTGGTGTCCTGCACTTCCTTCTGGATCGCCTCGCCGGTGCTGATGAGATTCATGACCGACTCGGCGCCCCAGGCGGCGCTCACGGCGCCCACGGTCAGGGCCAGGGTGATGAGGGGGATACGCATGCTTTTCATGGAAACCTCGGGGTTCAGGTTCGAAAATCCAGGCCGCTATTGTACGGGGGTGGCGGTCCGGCCACCAAGGCCCGACATAAGGCTCCGGCGCCGGCCGATATCGGCCCATGTTCCATATAACGCATCCGGCGGACCGGGGTTGGCAGGGAGGGGCCGGCCGCAGCCCTAGAGGATGGCCGAATAGTCGTCCTGGATGCGTCCCAGGTCCAGGCGGTTCAGGAAGTTGGAATAGCACATCCAGGCGGTGATGGCGTTGAGGTCGGCGATCTGGGGCGGCAGGAAGCGCGGCGGCGTCACGATGCCCTCCTGCACGAACTGCGACAGGGTGCGCACGTCCTCAAGGGTGGTCTTGCCGCAGAACAGGAGCGGAATGCGGTCCAGCATGCCCTTGCGTACCGCCAGGCGCATGTAGTTGTAGATCATGATGAAGCCCTTGTTGTAGGACAGGTCCTTGGTGAAGGGCGGTCCCTTGGGGCTGCTGCCGCGGAAGATGCGTGCCGCGCTGCCGTAGCTCTCGCCTTCCTCGAGGCCCTGCTCGCGGAAGAAGCGGTACACGTCCAGGAAGTCGCCGCCCTTCTCGGCCAGGTCCACCGCGCGTATGCGGTTGGCGAGGCGCCGCAGCCGGGTGGGATACGAGGCGAAGGTGATGATCTCCATGAGGATGGCCAGCCCCTCCTGGGTCACGGTGGAGGAGGGCGGACCCTTGGAGAGGAAGGTGCAGATGGGCTGCTGGCTGCCGTTCAGGGTGGTGCCGAGATGCACCCAGCCCTCGTGCACCTCCAGCACCTTGAGGTCGCGCTCGTTGAACTTGGCTTCGCGGCGGATCTTGAGGTAGTCGGCGCCGGCTGCGGCATCGGCCACGATGCCATCCGAGAGCAACACCCGCACCGTGCCCTCGCTCTCGTGGAAGGCCTGGTTGATGCGCTTCTGCAGGATGCGCACCGCCTGCTCGCCGGTGATGGTGCGAGGCTCGGGCTTGAGCAACTCGCTCTGGTCGATGCTGGCGATGGCGTCGCCGAGGATCTGCCCGAGGTCGGCGAGCGTCGGGCCGCCCTCGTGGAAGGCGTCGCTGGCGGAGCCGTACAGCTCTTGGGAGATGGTGCCGAATTCGGCGCTGCCGCGCGCCTCCAGCATGCGGACCACCTGCATGTACTCGCGGCACATGCGGCGCATGATGCCGCCCAGGGAGTTGAACTGGCCGAGCTGGCGGGTGATGTCGCGCTCGATCTCGTGGAACTCCTGGCGCTTGGCGACGGGGTCGAACCCCAGGGGCCGCGACGCATAGTAGGCATCATCCACCTTCGGCAGCTCCTTCGCGCCGGCAGCGAAGAACTGCTCCTGGATGGAGGCGTCCCACTTGATGTGATCCAGGATGCGGATGGGCTTCTGGGCGGCGACGATCCGGTCAGACAAGTCCCGCAGGGTCTGCTTGTAGTTGGCCTGGGTGTCGGCGTTCATGCCCGTAGAGTACCGCGCTCGCCACTCCGGAGCCAGAAAAGCGAAGCCCCCGTTTTCGGGGGCTTCATTTCTAGTGCAATCGAGCTAGTTTGCGGATCTCTTGTAGCGCCACCGACAGGCTCGGGAAGTCGGCGATGTTGGCCGCCTTCATGTCCGAGAGCACACGGCGCGCGTGCTCGAGGCGGGAGGCATGGGTCTCCAGCCACTGCTCCATCTGCCTGGCGGCGGCGCGCACGTCGCGGGCCTGCCCCAGGGCCTGGGCGGTGAGCTCGCGCTGCTGGGCGTAGAGGTCCTCGCGCAGGGTGCCGCGGGCCACCGCCTGCCAGTGGCCGTCCACCGGCAGGTGCTCGATCTTGTCGCGCAGCCAGTTGAGCTGCAGCTCCCGGCCCACGTGGAAGTAGACCTTGGCCACGGCCTCCACCGGCAGCTTGGAGTGGCGTGCCACGTCCACCATGTCGAAGCCGGCGTAGAGCGGCCCGATGGCGGCGATACGCCGCGCCAGGATCTCCGGCACCCCCACATCCACGTACTGTTGCACGCCGCGGTTGAAGAGCTCCGCCAGCTCGTCGCCCAGCACGCCGGGCATGTGCTGCACCAGGGTGGTGAGGCCCGGTTGGTACAGTGGCACGGTGGCGGCGATGTCCAGCTTGTCGCGCAGGTGGTCGATGAGCCAGCGGGTGGCGTGCTTGAGCAGGCGCGAGCTCTGCACCGCCATGGCGATCTGCACGCTCGCCGGAACCTTGTTGTCCAGTGCCTCCACCGCCTGCCACAGCGCCGGCATGGAGAAGCTCTCCTGGGCGATGGCATAGGCGCGCGCCACCGTGGAGGCATCCACGCCGGTCTCCTCCGACATGCGGTGCGCGAAGGTGGAACCCATGCGGTTCACGATGCTGTTGGTCACCGCGGTGCAGATGATCTCGCGGCGGAGGCGATGCTTGGGCATCAGCTCCGCGTAGCGCTTCTGCAAGGGGCTCGGGAAGTAGTTCTCCAGCTCGTTGGCGAGGTAGGGGTCCTCGGCCACGTCGCCGGCCAGCAGGTTGTTGTAGATATCGATCTTGCTGTAGGCCAGCACCACCGCCAGCTCGGGACGGGTGAGGCCGCGGCCCGCCTTGCGGCGCTCCGCCAGGGCATCGTCGCTGGGCAGGAACTCGATGGCACGGCTCAGCACGCCGGCCTTCTCCAGGGCGCGGATCAGGTAGGCGTGCTCGCTGATGCGGTCCGGCGCCTGCACCTCGGCCACCGAGATGGCCTGGGATTGCAGGTAGTTGTCGCGCAGCACCAGCGCCGCCACCTCGTCGGTCATCTCGGCCAGCAGCTTGTTGCGCGCCGCCTCGCCCAGGTTCTTCTCGGAGGCCACCAGGGTCAGCAGGATCTTGATGTTGACCTCATGGTCCGAGCAGTCCACGCCCGCGGAGTTGTCGATGAAGTCGGTGTTGAGCCGTCCCCCCGCCAGCGCGTACTCGATGCGGCCGCGCTGGGTGCAGCCCAGGTTGCCGCCTTCGCCCACCACCTTGCAGCGCAGCTCGCCGCCGTTCAAGCGGATCGCGTCGTTGGCGCGGTCGCCCACCTCGGCATGGGATTCGCTGGCGGCCTTCACGTAAGTGCCGATGCCGCCGTTCCACAGCAAGTCCACCGGCGCCTTGAGGATGACGCGCAGGAGCTCGGTGGGCGCATAGTTGCCGGGTTCGGCGCCCAGCGCCGCGGCGGCTTCCTTGCTGAGCGGGATGCTCTTGGCGCTGCGCGGCCAGATGCCGCCGCCTGCCGAGATCAGCTTGGCGTCGTAGTCGGCCCAGGAGGAGCGCGGCAGGTTGAACATGCGCTCGCGCTCCTTGAAGCTCTGCTCCGCGTCCGGGTTGGGATCGAGGAACACGTGGCGGTGGTCGAAGGCCGCCACCAGGCGGATGTGCCGCGAGAGCAGCATGCCGTTGCCGAACACGTCGCCGGACATGTCGCCCACGCCCACCACCGTGAAGTCGGTGGTCTGTATGTCGGTGCCCATCTCCCGGAAGTGGCGCTTCACCGACTCCCAGCCGCCCTTGGCGGTGATGGCCATCTTCTTGTGGTCGTAGCCGGCGGAGCCGCCGGAGGCGAAGGCGTCGCCCAGCCAGAAGCCGTATTCCGCCGAGATGCCGTTGGCGATGTCGGAGAAGGTGGCGGTGCCCTTGTCGGCCGCCACCACCAGGTACGGGTCGTCGGGATCGTGGCGCACCACGTCCTTCGGCGGGATCACCTTGGTGCCGGACAGGTTGTCGGTCACGTCCAGCAGGCCGCGCAGGAAGGTCTGGTAACAAGCGATGCCTTCCTTGAGCACCGCCTCGCGGTCCCCGCCGTGGGGCGGGCGCTTCACGTAGAAGCCGCCCTTGGCGCCCACCGGCACGATCACCGTGTTCTTCACGTTCTGGGCCTTCACCAGCCCCAGGATCTCGGTGCGGAAGTCCTCGCGCCGGTCCGACCAGCGCAGTCCGCCGCGCGCCACCTTGCCCATGCGCAGGTGCACGCCCTCGACGCGCGGCGAGTACACCCAGATCTCGAACATGGGCTTCGGCAGCGGCAGTTCCAGCTGCGCCGGGTCGAACTTGAAGGACACGTGGCTCTTGGGCTCGCCGTCCGCGTCCTTCTGGTAGAAGTTGGTGCGCAGGGTCGCGAGGATCGCGCCCAGGAACAGCCGCAGGATGCGGTCGTCATCCAGGCTGGAGACCTGCTCCAGGGCCGCGGCGATGTCGGCGCGGTGCTTCTCGGTCAGAGAGTCGCGCTTGCCGCTGCCGTGGGGGTCGTTGCGCGCCTCGAACAGGTGCACCAGCGAGGCGGCGATGCCGGGGTGGGTATAGAGCGCGCGCTCCATGTAGGCCTGGCTGAAGCTGATGCCGGTCTGCAGCAGGTACTTGCAGTAGGCGCGCAGCAGCATGGTCTGGCGCCAACTGAGGCCGGCGCTCAGCACCAGGCGGTTGAAGCCGTCGCTCTCGGCCTCGCCGCGCCACACGCGGGCGAACTGCTCCTGGAAGGCCTCCTTGAGGGCTTCCACGTCGATCTCGCCAGCGTGCACCAGCTCGAAGTCCTGGATCCACACGATGCTGCCGTCCGCCAGGTCCATCTCGTAGGGGCGCTCGGAAATCACCCGCACCCCCATGTTCTCGAGCATGGGCAGGGCATCGGAGATCGGTATGGTCTGCTCGCGGTGGAAGGTCTTGAAACGCAGGTAGCCGGGCGGGGCGTTGAAGGGCCGGTACAGGCTCATGCGCAGGCCGCCGCTGGCGCTGAGCGAGTCCACCGACTCCACGTCGAACACCGCGGCCTTGGGCTTGATGTCGTCCTGATAGGCGCCGGGGAAGTGGTTGCCGTAGCGGGCGAACAGCTTGAGGCCATGCTCCTCGCCGAGCTTCTCCACCAGCGCGTCCTTGAGCTCATCCTGCCAGGAGCGCACCGCCAGCACGATGTCCCGCTCCAGCGCCACGCGGTCGAACTTGGGCAGCTGCCACGGCGTGGTGCGCACGATCACGTGCAGGCGCGCCAGTGCCGACTCGGACAGCGCCACCGAATGCTCCACGCTCTTGCCGTTCAGCGCCTGGAACAGCACGCTCTCGATCTTCTGGCGCACCGCGGTGGTGTAGCGGTCGCGCGGCACGTACACCAGGCAGGAGAAGAAGCGGCCGAAGCTGTCGCGGCGGATGAACAGCTTGACCCGCTGGCGCTCCTGCAGCTGCACCACGCCCATGGCGGTCTCGAACAGCTCGTCGGTGGTGCTCTGGAACAGCTCGTCGCGGGGCAGGCTCTCGAGGATGTGGGTGAGCGCCTTGCCATCGTGGCTGGCGGCCGGCAGCTCCGAGCGGCGCATCACCGCCGCCACCTTCTCCCGCAGCACTGGGATGTCGCGCGGGCTTGCGGCGTAGGCGCTGGTGGTGAAGAGTCCGAGGAAGCGCCACTCGCCCGTGACCTGGCCGTCGGTGCCGAAGCGCTTCACGCCCACGTAGTCGAGGTAGCCGGGCCGGTGCACCGTGGCCTGGGAGTTGGCCTTGGTGACGATCATGAACTCCTTGGCGCGGGCGCGCTTGCGCACGTCCTTCGGCAGCACCAGGAAGCTCTGGCTGACCTTGGAGTGGGTGTCGCGCAGGATGCCTAACCCGGAGTTCGGCACCAGCTTCAGCACCTCCTCGCCGTTCTCCTCGCCGAGCTGGTACTCGCGTACGCCGAGGAAGGTGAAGTGGTTGTCACCCAGCCACTCCAGGAACTTCACGCCCTCGTCGACCTCCGCGTCTCCCAGCACGCTGCGGTGCGCCGATACGGCCTGGGTCACTTCCTTCAGCTTGTCGCGCATCGCCTGCCAGTCGCCGATGGTGGCGCGCACGTCGCGCATGGCACTCTGCAGGGCGGTCTCGATCTTGGCCAGGGTCTCTGCGCCGGCCTGGTTGTCCACTTCGATGTGCATCCAGGACTCGGTGGCGGCTCCGTCCTGCCTGCCGTCCACTAGGCGCGCGATGGCACCGCGCGCGTCGCGCTGCACGTGGTAGATGGGATGGACGGTGAGGTGGATGCCGACCCCGAGTCGGCTCAGGGTCATGGTGGTGGTGTCCACCAGGAACGGCATGTCGTCGTTCACCATCTCGATGATGGTGTGGGGACTCTTCCAGCCGTCCTTCTTCGGGTTCGGGTTGAACACCCGCACCTTGGTCTCGCCGCGGGCGCGCTTGGAGCCGAACTCCCAGTGGCTCAGGGCCGCGCCGTAGAGGTCCTCCGGCGTGTGGGCCAGGACGTCTTCTTCGGCGATGTCGTCGTAATAGTGGAGGATGAACTGCTCGAGCTGGGCCGCGGCGGGGTGCTTCTTGGCGAGGGCGATGACCTTCTCAAGATGCTTGTCTTTGGGCGGGGATTTCCGTTGCGGCATGGAGTTCGGCCTTTCGAGCGGTTTTCTTTGGGATTAGGAGCGGTATTTTACTGCTGTTGCATATGCAAACGGCGACCTGGGGCCGCCGTTTACAGGGGACAGGTCATATACCTGTCATTGCGCCTTCTCCAGGTCCTTGATCACGGCCGCCAGCCAGCGGCAGGCGGTGCCGCCGGTGATGCAGCGGTGGTCGAAGGTGATGGAGAGCGGGATGCGCTTGTGCACCTCTATGCCGCCCATGACCGGTACCACGTCATAGCGCAGGCCGCCGGTGCCGAGGATGGCCACCTGCGGCGGCACCACCACCGGGGTGGCGTAACGGCCGGCCATCATGCCGAAGTTCGACAGGGTGATGGTCGGATCCTTCATGTCCGCCGGCGCCACGCTGCGGTTGCGGGTGGCTTCCTTGATGCGGTTCAGGTCGTCGCGCAGCTGCTGGGCGTTCTTGCTCTCGACCCGGCGCAGGATGGGGACGATCAGCCCGTCCGGCGTGTCCACCGCCATGGCGAGGTCGATGCGCTCGTGGATGGTGCGCTCCAGCTTCTCGCCGTCGTACCAGGCGTTGAGTTCGGGCTCGGCGCGGCAGCCGGCCACGATGGCGCGCACGATGCGCACCGTGATGTCCTGCCCCGGCATCCAGTTGTGGATGTCGGCGTCGTCGAAGAGCGTGCATTCGGCCACTTCGCTGCGGGACTTGGTCATGCTGGCGTGCATGGCGCGGCGCGGGCCGCGTAGGGGCTCCGCCACGCCGTACTTCACATCCGTGCGCTTCGCCGGCACGTCCCAACGCGCGGCGGGGGCCGAAGGTGCCGAGCCACCACGATTGCCGCCGCCGGCAGCATTACGCAGGTCGTCGAGGGTGACGGTGTCGTTCTTCCCGGTGGGCGGGATGCCGGCCAGGTCCACGCCCATCTCCTTGGCCTTGATGCGCACCGAGGGCAGCGCCTTGACGCGCTGCGGCTCCAGCTTCTGCTTCTTGCGGATGATGGCGGTCTCCGCCACCACGGCGTTGCTGGTGGGCACGTTGCCCACCACGGTGCCGCTGTCCTCGGCGATGGGCGTGCTTTTCTTGGAGTCCGGCGCGGCCTTCTGGGCGGCGGCATCTTCCTTCTTGGCGGAAGCCGGAGCGGCGGCACCGCCTTCGATGTCGAAGTCCACCAGCGCGGAATGAGTGGGGATGATGTCGCCGGCCTTGCCGTGCAGCTTGGCGATCTTGCCGCTCCAGGGGGAAGGCACGTCCACCACCGCCTTCGCCGTCTCGACCGACAGCAGCGGCTGGTCCACCTTCACCACGTCGCCTTCCTTCACGTGCCAGCTGACGATCTCGGCTTCCTGCAGCCCTTCGCCCAGATCCGGGAGGTTGAACGTCTTCATCGCTTAGGCCTCCAAGACTTTGCGTATGCCCTTCACCACGCGGTCCACGCTCGGCATGTAATCATGCTCCAGCTTGAAGAGCGGCATCGGTATGTCATAACCCGTGACGCGCCCGATGGGCGCCTTCAGGGAATAGATGGCCTTCTCGGCCACGGTGGCGGCGATCTCGGCGCCCACGCCGCAGTTCCTCGGCGCCTCGTGGATGATGACCAGCCGGCCGGTCTTCTCCACGGACTCCAGGATGGTGTCGAAGTCGATGGGCGCGACGGTGGCCAAGTCGATCACGTCGCAGCTGACGCCTTCCTCGCCGAGCTTCGCCGCGGCCTGCAGGGTCTCATGCACCATGGCGCCCCAGGACACCAGCGTCACGTCTTCGCCCTCGCGCAACACGAAGCAGGTGTCCAGCGGCAGGGCCTTGCCGTCGTCCTCCACTTCCGCCTTGTTGAGGCGGTAGAGGCGCGTCGGTTCCAGGAACACCACCGGATCCGGGTCGCGGATGGCGGCGAGCAGCAGTCCGTAGGCGCGGGACGGGGAGGAGGGCATCACGGTACGGATGCCCGGCATGTGCGCGAACATCGCCTCGTTGCTCTCGGAATGGTGCTCCGGCGCGTGGATGCCGCCGCCCGAGGGCGCGCGCAGCACCATGGGCACGTGCAGCCGGCCGCGGGTGCGGGTGCGCAGGCGGCCGGCGTGGTTGATCATCTGGTCCACGGTGGGATAGATGAAGCCGGAGAACTGGATCTCGGCCACCGGCTTCATGCCCTGGGCCGCCATGCCGATGGAGATGCCGGCGATGAGGGCCTCGGCCAGCGGGGTATCCATGACCCGGTCCTTGCCGAAGCGCTGCTGCAGGCCCTGGGTGGCGCGGAACACGCCGCCGTTCAGGCCCACGTCTTCACCGAGCACCACCACCGAGGGATCGCGCTCCATCTCATGGGCCATCGCCATGGTGATGGCTTCGACCATCGTGACCTTAGCCATGGTGGGAGCCCTCCTCGACGGCCTCTTCGCGCTGGGCGACCAGGCCCTCCGGCAGGTTGGCGAACATGTGGTCGAACATGCTCTCCACCGGCGGCTTGCCCGTCTCCTTATATAGCTTCACTTCGGCGTCCACCCGCTCGGCGCATTCCGCCAGCAGGGCGTCTTCCTTCTTCTGGTCCCAGGCACCGATGTCGGTGAGGTACTTGCGGATGCGGAGCAGCGGCTCCTTCTTCCATTCGCCCTCCACCTCGCCCTTGGGACGATAGCGGGTGGCGTCGTCCGCGGTGGTGTGGTCGTGCAGGCGATAGGTGAGGGCTTCCACCAGGGTCGGACCCTTGCCGGAACGCGCCTTCTCCAACGCCTTCTCCATGACGTCGCGGACCGCGACGATGTCGTTGCCGTCCACCTGGATGCCCTCGATGCCGCCGGCGATGGCCTTCTGCGCCAGTGTCTCGCAGGCGGTCTGGGCCGAGAGCGGCACCGAGATGGCCCACTTGTTGTTGCACACCACGAACACCACCGGCAGCTGCCAGGCGCCGGCGCAGTTGATGGCCTCATAGTAGTCACCCTGGGAGGTGCCGCCGTCGCCGATCACCGTCACCGCCGCGCGCTGCTCCTTGCGCAGCTTGAAGGCGGTGGCCGCGCCGGCCGCGTGGTGATACTGGGTGGCGATGGGCACGCACCAGGCGAAATCATGCTTGGGGCCCGAGAAGTTGTTGCCGCGCTCGTCGCCGCCCCAGAACAAGAGCACCTCGTGGGGCTTCACGCCGCGCCAGAACTGGGTGCCGTACTCGCGGTACATGGGGAAGAAGGCGTCTTCCTGCTTCATGGCGGCGCCGATGCCCACGTGGGCGGCTTCGTGGCCGAGGCAGGAGGCGTAGGTGCCGAGCTGGCCGGTGCGCTGCAGGGCGATCGCCTTGGTGTCGAAGACCCGCACGAAGGTCATGGCGCGGTACATCTTCAGCAATTCCTCCTTGTCCTTGGCGAACTTGGGGAGGTCCTTCTGCACGAGCTTGGCGTCGTGGTCGAGGTACTGCTGGTATTTGATCTCGAAGCTGGCGGCGGTCTTCAAGGCTATGGCTCCTAATTGGATGCTGAAAAATCCATCCCAGGATTTTTCAGACTCGGCGAGTCCGGTACAGGCCCGGACTCGCCTCCGCTGAACCAAGCCCAGGAGGGCTTGGTTCGCGTGCGGTGCGTCCCTGCACCGCGGGAACTCTGACCCATCAGAGTCCCCAAAGCCGCCCGGGCGCTTGAGGACCTTCATGGGGTCCCGTGAGCCCGCGGCGGGGAGTGCTTATATAGATAGCGCCCGGCTTAAGGGCCGGGCGGGGGCGCAATTATACATGACAGGCTTTTTTGGCCCTGGCGGGGGCCGGAACCCGCCCCGGCCCGAGGCTGTTGGGGCCGTCGGGTAGAATGGCGGCACTTTGGGGCTGGAAACGGGCATGAGCGGCAACAAGCGCGAGCTGGAACAGGGCATCCGGACCGACCTCAAGCCCCAGGAGACCTATTCCGGGTACCTGAAGCTCGACGTGCTGTTCTCGGCCCAGCAGCCGGTGACCCAGCCCCTGCACCACGACGAGATGCTGTTCATCATCCAGCACCAGACCTCCGAGCTCTGGATCAAGCTGGTGCTGCATGAGCTCGCCGCCGCCATCCACCACATCCAGAAGGACGAGCTGGAGCCCTGCTTCAAGATCCTGTCGCGGGTGAAGCAGATCCAGATGCAGCTCTTCAACCAGTGGGCGGTGCTGGAGACCCTTACGCCCTCCGAATACGCGCAGTTCCGCTCGGTGCTGGGCTCGGCCTCCGGTTTCCAGTCGCACCAGTACCGGGCCCTGGAGTTCATGCTGGGCAACAAGTCCGCCGAGCTCACGCAGGTGTTCCGCTATGACTCCAAGGTCCATGCGGTGCTGACCGACTTGCTGAACCGCCCCAGCCTCTACGACGAGTTCCTGCGTTACCTGAAGCGCCGCGGCCTGCCGGTGCCGCAGGAACGGGTGGAGCGGGACTGGTCGCAGCCCTACGAGCGCCATCCGGGCGTCACGGCCGTGTTCAAGCAGATCTACGAAGGGACCAAGGAATGGTGGGATGCCTATGAGATGTGCGAGAAGCTCGTGGACGTGGAGGAGTACTTCCAGCTCTGGCGCTTCCGGCACATGAAGACCGTGGAACGCATCATCGGCCACAAGACCGGCACCGGCGGCTCCTCAGGCGTGAAGTTCCTGGAGAAGGCCCTCAGCCTGACCTTCTTCCCGGAGCTCATCGACGTGCGGACACAGATAGGCGTCGTTAAGTAGCTGATTTGCGCCGGTTTGGGGCGCCTCCGGCCCGGGCGGTATAATGTTCAACTCATTGATTTTCCAGCCTTCCGGCTCAAGCCGGGACAGCGAGTACAGAGGTAGATAGGCATGAGCGCACAGCCCAACGTCGGTATGCAGCCCACCCAGTTCGACAACCCCATGGGGGTGGACGGCTTCGAGTTCGTGGAGTTCGCCGCGCCGGACCCCAAGCTGCTGCATGCGCTCTTCCCCAAGCTCGGCTTCACCGCCGTGGCCAAGCACAAGAAGAAGGCCATCACCCTCTATCGCCAGGGCGAGTGCAACTTCCTGGTGAACGACGAGCCCAACTCCTTCGCCGCCGAGTTCGCCAGGAAGCACGGCCCCTGCGCCTGCGGCTTCGCCATCCGTTTCAGCAAGCCCGCGGCCCAGGTCAAGGAGACCGCCCTCAAGAACGGCGGTGAGCCCATCACCGCGCTGGAATCCACCAAGGCCGTGGACGTGCCGGTGATCTCCGGCATCGGCGGCAGCATGCTGTATCTGATCGACCGCTACGGTTCCAAGGGCTCGGTCTACGACGCCGAGTTCGACTACATCAAGGGCGTGGACAAGCATCCCAAGGGCTTCGGTCTCACCTTCGTGGACCACCTGACCCACAACCTGTACTTCGGCAACATGGAGAAGTTCGCCAACTTCTATGAGCGGCTGTTCAACTTCCGCGAGATCCGCTACTTCGACATCAAGGGCGTGAAGACCGGCCTCATCTCCAAGGCCATGACCGCGCC
>Ga0207664_10001937_pt1 | contig 13601 bp, 11 predicted proteins | sample LARL83metaG_FD_184349 | JGI IMG/M metagenome (GOLD analysis project Ga0207664, IMG submission 184349) | Corn, switchgrass and miscanthus rhizosphere microbial communities from Kellogg Biological Station, Michigan, USA - LAR L8-3 metaG... | ecosystem: Host-associated > Plants > Roots >...
CCCTGCTCGGGGCTGCTGCCCTTGAGGCCGCCCGCCCGCCAGGCCTCAAGCAGCACCGAGCTGATGCTGCGGACCAGCGCGAAACGCAGCACCGGGCCGTTGGGTTCGAACACCAGCGGCTCGGCGACACGCCTGATGGCCCGCACCAGCCGGTGCAGCAGGCGGCGATGGGCCACGAAGCGCCGTGCCGGGTCAGGGTCGAGAGTGCGCCCGCCCCAGACCTCAAGCCCGTGACCGGAGCGGCAGCGCAGGAGGTTGAGCCCGCCCGCGTAGATGAGCGCCTGCTGTCCCAGGTCGAGTGGCATGGTCAGGTCGACGGCATCGGACAGCAGCGCATTGGCCGGGGTCTGCTGGGGACCGCGCTGCCGGTCGAGTCGGCTGGCCAGCCCGGCCACGTGCCCGGACGGCGGCACGTCGCGAAGCGGGGCGTCGGCCCGGCCGAGTGGGTCAGGCACCCGAATCCACGGGTGATACACGGCGGCCGCCCGTAGCTGCTCAGTGCCCAGCGAGCCTCGTAGCCCTTCGACCCATGCCGCGGCCGGGACCGGCCCGGCGTAGGCGGCCGGCACGTCGACCAGCACGAGCCGGTCCTGCCGGGCGACGGCGTCGCCGAGCAGGACACCGAGCACCCGGCCCGCGTCCTGGCCGAGATCGGCGTGCAGGTCGGGCGCGGCGACCAGGGCCACCTCGGCGACCTCGCCGAGCAGAGCGGCAGCCTGCAGGTACTCGTCGCGACCTGGTACCGGGTCGGCTCCGCCGCCAAGCACGGTGTCCCAGACCTTGAAGCTCGGGCCCGTCGGCACGGCAGCCGGGAGGGCCGGGACAGGGGGACCCTCCGGAATGAGACGCACGAAGCGCGATGCGGACGCAGCGGGGACGACGTCGGCGGGGGCCACGCCGGAAAACAGTTCAGGGTCCTCGCCGGGCACGTCAACGCGCAATTCCAGCTCGTCGCGGCGGGCCAGGCCGCTGGCGTGGTACGTGACCGTCACCTTCGTGTCGTTGGCCCACTCACCGGGGCTGGTCGCCGCGATCGTGTAGGCGTCGTGGGTGAACCCGACGCCAGTAACGTCGCCGACTGTCCAGGTCGCCGTGGCGGCCGCGCCGTCGGCACCGTTCAGGCGGACCATGTGAACAATCTCGCCGCCGTTCGCGAAGTAACCCCGCAAGGCGTACCCGGTCACGAAGCGGACGTCGAGACCGCCGAATTGAGCGAGCAGTTCGCGCTGGCCGCCTACCCGCGTCGGCTCGGCGACCGGGCCACGGCGGGTGCGGCCGATGACGCCGGCCACGTCGCTGCGCAGGGGTGACTGCTCGGCCGGCGGACGGACCAGTTCGACCGTGAGCCCGGGCAGCGCGGCGGTCCCCGCCATGTCAGGCGGTCTCCAGCGTAACCTGCTCGACCGCGAGCTCAAGGGTCTCGATGCCTACCTCATTGGTGGCCGCGTTCAGGCTCGGTCCGGTGTACTTGGTGGGCCAGGCGCGGGTGAAGTTCCACCGCATGACCTCCACGCGGTTCTCGTCAAGTAGCTTGATCGATCCGTTGGCCCGCTGGACCTGGCCTTGCATGGCCGACAGGATCCAGTTCCAGAACAGCGCGGTCCCGTTGGCGCCCCACTTCAGCGTGATGTTGCCGTGCTTGTTGAGGCCGGGGATCTTGACGACGGTCAGGGGATCGGCCCCCGACCGGTACTCCATGGGCTCGATCGTGGAGTCGAACCCCGTCACTTCCTTGAACGTGGCCCCGACGGCCGTGCCATCCGGACTGATGCCCTCAATGGTGACTTCGAAGTTGAGGCCGGAATACGGTTCCTTGCGTTGGACGAGAGGCACGAGTCGTCTCCTTTGCTTCAGGCGCTGCCTCAGGCCGGCTGCAGCTCGCGGGTCTTCTGCTGGATGCGGAAGATGACGAACTCCGCCGGCCTGGACGGTGCGATGCCGATCTCGCAGATGAGCCGGCCCTGGTCGATGTCGTCCTGGGTCATGGTCTTCTCGTCACAGCGGACGAAGAAAGCCTCGGCGGCGGTCCGGCCGACCAGTGCACCCAGGCGCCACTGGGTTTCAAGGAACTGGGTGATCGTCTGGCGCACCCGGGCCCACAGGTCGGGGTCGTTCGGCTCGAATACCACGAAGTCGGTGCCCTCCTGGATCGATTCCTCGATCATGATGAACAGTCGGCGGACGTTGATGTAGCGCCACAGCGTGTCCGAGGTCAGTACGCGGGCCCCCCAGACCCGCAGCCCGCGCCCCGGGAAGAAGCGCAGGGCGTTGATCGCGTCCGGGTTGAGCACATCCTGCTCGCGCTTGGTGATGTCGGCGTACAGGCCGTTGATGCCGCGGATGACCTCGTTGGCCGGAGCCTTGTGGACCCCGCGCTCGTCGTCGACGCGGGCATAGATCCCGGCTATGTGCCCGGACGGGGCCAGCGGCACATCCCGGTCCACCAGCGAGTCGCGAACGACCAGCCATGGGTGGTAGAGCGCTGCGTACTTGGTGTCGATCAGGGAGCGCTCAGATCGGACGTCCTCGATGCTGAGCCCGTCGCGCGGGTCGAGGATCGCGAACCTGTCCTTGAGCAGTTCGCAGTGGGCGATGAGTGCGGACTGCACCGTGCGCGACCAGATGCCAGGCACCATGCAGATAGCGACCTCGTCGATGTCCTCGAGGGCAGCGATCCCGGTGCGCTTTCCGCTGCCGCCGTCGGCGCCGACGAAGTCATCGACCGACAAGGTGGAGATGGCGTCGTCGCCATTGGCCAGCTTCTGCCACCCGCCGCTCTGGGCAGTCGGGAAAGCCGTTAGGTCGGACTCCTCGTAGCTCGCGCCGACCGCCAAGTCGACGTACTTGGACTGGCCGCTCACGTACTCAACCAAGGCGCTCGGGCTGCCGTCACGCACGAGCCGGAGGTTGGTGAACTCCTCATCGATCGCCGGTACGCCAGCCGGGGCGTAGCGGATCGCCACTTTGGCCTCGACCAGCCGGAGCCGGTCGCCCTCAACATAGGCTCGCTGGAGGTCGTCGCGCAGAGTAACCCGGGCGCCCTCCACCGCTTCCACCGAGGTGAGATCCTTCTGGCTGCCGTCGTCCAGCTCGACGATGGCGCCCCGGTACAGGCGGTCGGCGTTCGAGACGTAGATCTTGCTGGCGTTGGGATCGGGCGGTACGGCACCGGGATTGGGCGTGTTGGCGGTGCGGAGGCGGATGACGGTGGTGCCGATCGCCACGTCGCTCGGGAGCGCGGCCACGGTCAGCAGAACCTGGCCGGCCGCCGGGCCCGCGCCGGGGGTTGCCGCCATGACCAGGTCACCGATGCGGGCCGTGAAGTTCGGGGTGGTGGCATCCAGCCGCCCAGGTACCTCGGCCACGATGACCTGTACGTCGCCTCGGACGGCCGCGGTGAGGACCCGGCTGAAGATCGGTGCGCCCTGGCCCGGATCGGGCAGGATGTTGAGCGTGGCACCGACCATCGGCAGGATCCGCACTGACACGTCGTCACCCCATGCGCCCTTGGCGTTGGCGCTCACGCCGATGGTCGCGTCGGCGTCTGCCACCGCGGCCGCCGGCCTGGGGTGAATCTCGGCGAAGTCGCGGCCTGCCTCGAGGTCCTCAGGCACGGTTGCGCTGTCCAGCGTCACCCGGTTGCGCACGGGATCGTAGCCCGAGACCGTGAATGTCCCCACGGTGGCCTGGGTGTCGCCCCGGACGAGCCGGAACGAAGTACCGGCACCCGCTCCCCCATCGTCCAGCCCGATCAGGTGCTCGAGCGTGATGGTGTTCGCGCCGGCCTTGGCGTCGGCGGCGAGCGGGCTAACCAGGCCGCCGCCCAGGTTGGCTGCCGAAGCTTTCGCCTGTGAGCTGAACGCGCGCTTCACGTAGAGCTGCTGACCGCCGTTGAGGAAGAAGCCTTCGACCGAGTGGGCGAACTGCCACCAACGGCCGCCCTCCGTGGCGCTACGCGCCCAGTCGTTCACGATGGCTGGGTCGGCCGGCTCGGCCATGTAGCCACCGAACTCGGCCGCAAACTGGGCAAAGCTGGTCACAAGGACGGGCTTGCCCGAGGTCGGGCCCTTGAGCGTGACACCGACGGCACCCGCGATGCTGGTGCTGACGCCCACGATCGGGCGCGGCCCGGGATCCTTCTCCTCGACATAGACACCTGGACTGAAATACTGAGGCATTCTCGCTCCCCTCACTGACCAGGAATGATGATCAGCTGGCTGTGGTCGAGGTCGTCGGGGACACTGACGGTGACGACGGCGGATCGCTGGCTGCGCAGGTCGGTGGCGGTCACCGACGCGGCCGAGCCCGGCGCGACCCAGCGCAGTGCCAGGGTGAAGGCCCCCCGGTCATCGGTGAGGGTCCGCTCCAGCACTGTCACGGACCCGACCTGGCTCTGGGTCCGGACCAGGACGTCCTCGAGTGGCGCGCCAGCCTGGTTGTGGACGATCCCGCGCAATGTGCGGATGTAGGCGGCGTACGGATAGGTGACCGATGGCAGCAGAACCATTTCGATCTGAGCCGGTGCTGGTGGCTGGACGTCGTCGTTGTGCGGCAGCGCGTCGAACTCCAGGCCACCGGCCTCTTCCCGGTAGAGCGGTCGGTAGAACTCGGCCTCGGCCCTGGCCCGATAGCGACGGGACGGGACACCAGCCGTTTCCCTCCGGCGTTCCAGACCGGGAAAGGCGACCATGCCGGCGGTGGTGAGAGTGGCCGGCATATCGATCGGCCTCCACCCGGCCCCTTCCTGCTCCTCCAGGCGGACCAGCACCGGCCCAGCCGGGGACAAGCCAGTGAGGTCGTCGATTAGCCTGAACCACACTGGGCTGAAGCGCACCGAGCGCTCGTCGGCCGCCAGTCTCCAGCCAGGCGCGGTCATCGGCGCGTCCCGTCAGGCACGGCTGGGTTCAAGACGCGCTTCGTGACCGGCTGGGCCCGGACGACGGCCTCGGAGTCGAGGTAGGCGACGCGCAGCTCGTAGTTGAGCGAGAGCCGGTACGGCTTCTGGATGGACCACCAGACCCTGGCCTTCTCCTCGAGCGTGAGCGGGCTGAGGGTCACGTTGAGCGGCTCATCCAGACCCGCCAGGCTGCCGGTCAGCGTGGTGCCGCTCAGTATGGCTTCGTCGTAGAGCACGTGCATGACCCGGCCGAGCATGCGCTGCTCGGTGACGCGGTCACCACCCCAGGCCGTGAGCAGGTAGCGCAGGATGAGTGCCATGGGCGGCTTGCGCAGCCGGTAGCCTGTTCCGTCCGGCTCGCGAACCCTGGGGCGGTTGCGCATACTCGGGTCCTCGCAGATCTCGTAGAGGAACAGTGTGAGCAGCGGCGGCGAGGTCGGGATGGCCCCGGTCAGGTCGTGGATCTGCGCGACCGGCTGGGGTGGGGTGGTGAGCGTGCTCATCGCGTCGGTCAGCACCCGCTCGAGTACGGCGGAAACGTCGCTGATGACGTCGGAGTCCGCCATGTCTCGACCTCCTCCCGTGCGCGGGCCGTCTCAGATGACCACTGAGGGCATCCTGCGCTGGCAGCGTCAATGCAGCGTCGCCAGTGCGTCTCGGGAGCGTTTTGGTATCGGGCTGCGTAGCCTTGCCGAGCACATGCGCACGCAATGATGCCGGCCCCCCGGCTTCTCCCCTTGAGTCGAGGTGCTGCCGGTCGAGCCGACGACAATGCGGCGGTGACGCCGGCGTGATGGAGCGTGAGGAGGATGACGACCTCGGCAGGGTGCTCGCTGGGCGCCCTCAGCTCAGGTACGGCTTGCCCAGCAGGGCGGCCGAAGGTTGGAGGGACGATGACGAAGATCCAGTCGAATTACACGGGAACCATCACCGGCGGCCCTGCACTATCCGCGACCGACACGCTTGACGCGGACGCCTATGAGAAGATCAACGTTTCTGTTGCCGACGGTGCGGACGTGACGGTCGAGGTCATGCCGGCCGTGGCCGATGCGCTCCAGCTGCTTATCATCAAGCCGGACAAGGTCGGGCTCGCCAACCTAACCTTCAAGGTTAACGACGCCGCCAAGGCGGCCCTCCCACTCGACCACCCGCAGGTCTTCTCCGGCACGGCCGGCCTGCTGGCAGGGAATCCGATCGAGAAGCTGCTGTTTACCAACGCCAGCGGGTCGGCGGTCAACGTCGACATCACAGTGGCCCGCCATGCCATCGTTACCGGCGGCGGCACTGGCAACGGACAGCCACCCGTTGCACCAGTGTTCGTGCTGGACGCCCTCCATCCCGGGGCGGCCGAGCTTGCCATCACACAGGACAAGGTCCCAGCGGATATACGCGTCGACGAAACCGCCTACAAGCTCGTGACCAAGCGGCTCGCCGCAGGCGTACAGATCTACGACTGGGATCCGCAAGCCCACGCCTGGAAGGCGCCAGAGCCCGAGGCTGACCTCTACGACCCGGATACCGGTGTCCAGCGCGGAATGCATTTCATGACCGACGTCCCGGTCTGGGCGGATGCCGATGGCAGCCGGGTCAAGCGTGCGGGGGATGCCGCGTCCGCTGCTCCGCCATCAGATCTGGGAGATCCCGACCGGGACATCGCCTGGCTACGTGTTCCGACCGGTCCGGGGAACGACCGCAGCGGAATCCTCAAGGACGTCGCAATTGTCCAACGAGTACTGACCCGTTATGGTAAGGCACCGTCCGTGCCTGCGGGGTCGCCGCCGCCAACCGCACCGATCCATGTACATTACAACGCGCTCTACATGTTCTGGGCAAAAAAATAGGAACGGTCGTACTTCATTGCTACGTACCGCTTTTGGAAGGATTCTGACATCAGTGCGAATCCTGTGGCCGACGGTGCGCCGGGGCCGCCGTAGAGGCGGATCCGGATGGTGCAGGAACATCGGCAAGCAAGAAATCCCGGTGACACACGGCGTGATGACGATGGTCGACGAAGCTGAGGGTATCTCTCATATTCCTCCACGGGCAGCGGTATGCGTCGTCCGGGCTGAACGTCAAGGCACCCGGATGCTGATAACCCTTATGATCACCGCGGATATCGAGGAGATCTCAGGCGAGCGGTCGCTGCACGTCAACGACATCGATGGCGCTCTTGAGGCTGTCCGTCATTTCCTTGTCCGGTTTAGGGGCTCTCCCGATCACGGGGGTTCCAGTAGACGATGAATGTCAGCAGTCGGCCCCGTCGGGTGCGATGGTCGGCCTACCGAGGTTCACCGTTCTCGTTCTGACGAGGGGTGACAGTGCGGTGACGCTCCATCCCTATGGTGGTGGGAAGATTCACCGGACGGGATGACGCCGATGTTCATGGATTTTGTGCACACGCTCCTCACCAGGGAAGCCCCAGAGATGCCCCTCGTCTTGCATCTGTTCGGCGGCCCCTTCGTCACCTGTGGATGTAGTCGGCTCGAGGTTCCCGAAGGTAGCAAGCGCCTGCTGGTTTTCGTAGCGTTGCACCGCGGGCGCATCGAGCGCCGTTATGCGGCCGGTTCGCTGTGGCCCGACGCAGACGACATCCGGGCCGCTGGCAATTTGCGGTCAGCGCTGTGGCGGCTCAACGGCGCAGGCGTCCGGGTGTTGTCGGCTGACAAGCACGGGCTCGCGATGCGTGACGGCGTTCTCGTCGACGTTCAGGTCGTCAGTTCCTGGGCTGCCCGCCTCATCGGGGGATCGGCTTCCCGGGATGACCTGGGCATCATGCCCTGGGGGGTGGACGCGCTCGACCTGCTGCCGGGATGGTACGACGACTGGGCACTGCTCGAGCGCGAGCGCGTCCGCCAGCGACTGCTGCATGCGCTTGAGGCTTTGAGCTGCGAGCTTGCGCAACTGCGGCGCTGCGCTGAGGCAGTGGAGGCCGCGATGATCGCCGTGAGCGCTGATCCCTTGCGCGAGAGCGCACAGCGTGCCTTGATCGAAGCGCACCTGGCGGAAGGAAACTGGGTCGAGGGCCTGCGCAGCTTCGAGGCATATCGTGCACTGCTGGCCCGCGAACTGGGCACAAGGCCGGGCCCGGAACTCGCTGCGATGATCAGTCGGCCCGCCCAGCCGTGGGAGCCGGTACCTGCGATCGGGCCACGCCGTCTCCCCTCCGGTATTGACTTGAACTTGACTGGCATGCAAATGCCGCACGCTAAGGCGGGATTCTGATGACTGCTCAGCCCGGCCTCGAAGGTAATGCTGGTGCTCCCTTTGTCGGCCACACCGTACTCGATGTGCCGGCGGAGCACCCCACCCTGAAGTTCGAGCAAATCGCGACGGCGCTCGCGACCATCGTCCTGGCCAGCGAACCGAGGTTCGCCGTCGGCATATTCGGCGGCTGGGGTTCGGGAAAGAGCACCCTCATGGACGAGATCGAGCGGATCGTGAAGCATGAGCAAGCCATCGCCGTCCGGTTCAACGCCTGGCGCTACGAGCGTGAGCCACACCTTATTGTCCCGCTGCTCGACACCATCCGTGCCGCACTCTCGGAATGGGCAGCCCGGCCAGAGAACCGTGGTGCAGCGGGCGATCAGGTGAGAGACATCGCGGGACGGATCGGCCGCGTTGTCCGGGCGTTGGTCCGCGCCACTTCCTTGAACGTCGGCTTGCCGGGCGCCGTGTCTATCACGGTGGAGCCTGGCAAGGCACTCGACGAGATGAGCGCCCATCCTGGTGATTCAGCGGCCAGTCCTCAGTCGCTGTATTACGGTGCGTTCCAGGAACTGACCACAGCGTTCGCCGAAGTGCAGAACGCAAGCCTTTCACGGATCGTTGTCTTCGTTGACGATCTCGACCGTTGCTTGCCTGAGCAGGCGTTGACGGTCCTCGAGTCGATGAAGCTGTTCTTCGACATGCCAGGGTTCGTCTTCATAGTCGGCTTGGACGATCGGGTAGTAGAGGTGGCTGTACGGACGAAGTTCGGACGGCAACGGGACGGCACCGCGCACGAGTTCGAGCGTCAGATCGAGCAGGAATACCTCAAGAAGATATTCCAGGTTCCTTACACATTGCCGCCCATTGCGCCTCGCCAGCTTGACGACCTGCTTGACTGGTTGTACCAGTACGGCAAGCTCGGGGACGTCCAGCGCCAGGATTTGCAGCAGCGCGTTCGGGATTACCTGCAGTACGTCGCCACGGAGGGACGGCTAAATCCGCGTGAGGTGAAGCGTTTCATCAATGCCTACACCCTCCACAGAATGATCCAGCCAGACCTGAACCCTGACACGGTGCTCGCCCTGCAGGCCCTCGACTTCCGAGGCGATTGGGAGAAGGTCTACGAGAACATCGTGCTAGCAGAGCCGGACGTCTTCGTCGATGCCCTGAAAGGCTTCAGACAGGGTAACCGTCATGCCTTCGAGGACCTATGGCCCGAAATTGGTGTGCTTCCGTTGGAGCTGTCGGAGTTCCTGCGTTCCGAAGAAGCGGAAGCACTGGCAGCAACGCCTGATCTCGAGCGTTACGTATCGCTCCTGGAGGCGACGCACAGTATGCAATCCTGGGTAAAGGATGCGATGCGCGATGTGGGGCACCTGCGAGGATACATACGGGATGTCCGCCCTCCGCTCCAGTTCGGTGACGACGATGCCCGGCAGATAGCTGTGCAGATGAAAGACATCCTCGGGCGTCTCGCTAGTTACCAGGGCGGAGCAAACGCGACACGGTTGGAACGCCCGTTGGAGAAACTGGGAAACCTCGTCGGTGTTCTCGCTCCCTCGGGGACAGCCCAGAGCGAGCCGAAACAAACTGCGCCGCAAGAGCTCGAAGAGTGGCGGCAAGATGCAGCTCCCAATATCGATGCGCTCCAGCAGGAATTGCGTCTGATCAGGCGTTCTTCCGCGTTCGGTACCAGATGAACCCGTCTGATTGTCGCGCGGTAAGTCGCTACAGCTGACGCAGCCAGGCGGTTGACATGCCGTCCGGCTACTCCTTTGTGCTACGGCGCTGCGCTGGCTTTGGGCCCCGGTCGGCTTGGCTACCAAGGCCGCAATTGGGTTGACGGCATGATCCCCGGCTCCTCGCCCAGAACCTGCTGGCATTGCTCCAACTGCCGCCATGCCTCACCGGAGTTCCCCTTTGCCAGCCGAGGCACCTCGATCGCCAGCCGATGCGCGCTCTCACGAGTAAGCTCCATGCGCAGCGCGGTCAGCGCTAGCTCACGGGCCACCGCGTGGCGCCCCTGCCGGAGCAACTGCCCTGCGGCGACCTCCGGCACATGGAGCTGAAGCTGTCGCACCCTTTCCCGCTCGAGCAGGATCCAGTCGTCGTACCAGTCGGGCAGTAGCTCACCGCGTGGCCGCAGTGAGCCGAGATCAACGTCTATGGCGGACTCGGGCCGGCCGATGACTGGCAGCGCCAACGCCATCCAGTCGCTGTAATCCACTTCGACACCGAGGTGGATTGACAACATGCCCTACTTGCTAGTCAAGACATCTGCTCCGGATCGCCGCAGCCTCCACAGTGAGGTGCGCAGTCGAGCAGCGGCGCACCGGTCGGGAACGTCGCGCCACAAGACGCCGCCCGCTTCCTGCCGTCGGCGCTGCCCTTGGCCTTGCGGTGGCGGACCTGGCCGGCTTTCTGCGGGATCGTGCAGCCATCGACTGGCCCGGCTGGACAGATTCCGCGCGGTGCCACGTTGGAATAGGTCAAGGTGGTCACAACGGCACCCTCCCCTGGCTGCAGCCATTAGTACGGCCGAAGTCAGCCACTTCAGATTTCCCAAGGCTGGGATGACTGGCGACACCGCTGCATTATCCACGGGATCAGCAGGAGCGGCCACGCTACGGTGACGGCGGGCGCTCACCATTAACCCATGCTCAGCGCACGGCGGCACAGTAGCTCGGAACGGGTCGGAGCTCTCATCCTGCGGGTCTGGCTGGAGGGCAGCAGCGGCGACTCGCAGTTGCGGATCCGCATGCTCGGCCAACCGGATCTTGGATCGGGATGCCCAGGACACCGGGTCAGCGTCCACGATAGAGGAGACGCTGGCTTACGTCCGCGACTGGTTGGAGCACTTTACCGCCTCCGGCCGATCAGGATCTGTCTAACCTGTCGGCGCCGTTCGGCGAGGCAGCGGCACCCGGCCGCCAGTTGCGCGGCCCAGCCGGACCTCGGAGATGCCCAGGCCCGTAGAAAACTCATCGGATGGCGCCACGCCGAGTTCCCGGTGCACCAGATCGTGATACGCGTGATAGCAGTGGCGGGCTTCGGTCAAATTGCCCTCGGCGACGTGTGCCTTGATGAGCGCTCGCTGTGCGCTTTCCCGGAGCGGTTCCGCGCCGGTCGCCAGCATCGCGGCCTCAATGGCGTCGGCAAAGCGCCCCGCGGTGGCAAGCCTTTCGCTGAGCGCCTCCAGTGCGTGCAGGATCCTCTGCCGAATGCGCTCGCGCTCCATTAGCACCCAGTCGTCATAAAACCCGGGCAATAGGTTTAGGGCGTCAGCCACCGACGGTGAGACGGCAAGGTCGTTTTCGGCCACCTGCCCTTCGATTAGCCGCGTCGCCCACTGCTCCGCGAGGTGCAAGTCCACCAGCACGTCACCGCTCAGAGCCAGCGACCACTTATCCGCGACCAGGACGTTGATGCCCGCCCGGCGGAGCCGCCACAACGCGGATCGCAGATTGCCTGCGGCGCGCTCTTCATCGCCGCGCGGCCACAGAGTTCCCGCCGCCTGGCGGCGCTCAACCCGCCTTCGACGCAACGCGACGAAGGCCAGCAGCTGCTTGCTCCCTTCAGGCACCTCCCAGCGCTCAGCGGCCAGCGTTACGTAAGGGCCGGCGAAAAGGTGCACGACTGCAACATCAAAGTGATCGAGGATACCGAGCGGCCGGTAAACCTGATGTGTGTCCATGGCCCCCCTCAGGGCATCCGTTCGTTGCGACTCTAAGCACCGCAACGTCACTCGCCTGTCACCACCACAGACGCAAGCGGGCCACGCGCAGATAAAGAATGTCATTCCTGTGATTCTGGTGACTGCAGTCATGCAACGAGATTCCCGCGCGGCCGAACGCTTCCCACTCGTGAGGAATGGCAGCAGGGAAGCTCTCAATGCCCCCAAGCCCATCTCGGCCTGATACAAGCCAATGGAACTTTCTTCATCCCAGTAATCACCGCATGCGCTGATCATCGTCGGGGTCGGTCGTGCGATTTTCTCTTACGGCCCAAGGCTGAAAGGGGACGCCTGTTCCGCGACGTTCGGGACTGCAGGTGGCCGCCCATATCCTCAGCCGATTGCATCCACAGCTGCCGCAAGAAGTAGTCCGACTGGTCCAAGGGTTGCGAGGGAGCTCAGATTTGTGCCTGACCGTGATGACCGTCGCCGGACCTGCGGCGGGCGGCGATCGGGGGGAGCTACTGCCGGTGGGGACGGCGGGGACCGGTGCTCGGGCATGGTGACGAGCGACCCGAGCCTGCAGTTCCGGACGATGGATATGCTCGCGGACTAGGCCGGGGAACTCGGTGTGGCCGGACGGCTTGTGATCGGCGCAGACTTGGCCGATCCGTCGATCCTGCTGACCCTGGGCACGCTGGGCGCCCGCCTGGCGTATCTGCCTGCGGCCATTATCGGTGGCTTGCGCCCGGCCCCGCGCGTCGCTGGCCAGGAGCGGCTGGCCAGCGCCTCGGAGGCGGCCGGAGGACGGTACCTTTCCATGCGTGATCCCGACGAGTCGGCCGTGACGATCCAAGCTCCTGATCAGTTCACGATCGAGTACACAAAGGACCTCGGGCGCGTCTTGGAACGCAGCGACGAACTGGTGTTGCTGTGAATCGGCTGATATGTCTCTATCAGTTATAGCGCCGCGCGCTGCGATTCCGTGCACGATCCGCGGCGCCTGGTGGAACTCGGTCGGCGCAGCAGGATTGTATGCCGGTACCCATAAAGTGCCTGGTGGCACAGATCGTTGCGGATCGCGTATAGCGACAAAGCCAAAGACATATTCGGAACTGGGCGCCATGTTTCCCCCTGACTTGGCCACCTCCCTGCCGCAGGGAGTGGCGCAAGACAGGAGAATGCATGCGTATGTAAGGTGGATGGAGAGCGTGTGCAGATGGTGTGGAGAACCACTCCATACCGCCCACTCACAGGCCCATGAAAGGCTTCCTATCCAACTTCGTACAGTTGAGATCCTTGGCAGGGCCAGAGCGGACTGCTACTTAATTTTCTCGCGACCGCGAGAAGTGTAGCAGAACATATGACCGGAGGCGGGCACCGCATCTCCTTGCCGCTCGGTCTGCCCCGATCTGGTTGACATTCCGTGCGCACCTCAGCTCCAGCACGGTCAGGCGTACGTAGTCGCGTTATGCACGTATTACGCGAGAGTTATGCAAAATTCTCCTTGGTAAGACGAGAGCCCGATTGCAGCGTGGAATGTTGACTTGAAGGTCTTCAGTGGCCGACGGTAGTCGGTGAAGAGTAGCTATTTAGCGTCCCTTGACGGTTCGGATGCGTCTTACAAGCGAGGGGCCGGTGCTCGAACTCGCATGCGCCAACGGAGGATGGCCGACGTGATTATTGCAGTTTTCGCATAAATACCCTGGGCCTGACCCGCTTTGACGGACATCCATCATCAGGGGTTTGTCCCCGGAAGGATGTCCGATCATGGAGAGCATGGGGCAGAGACCCCGCCGCCGGCGCTCGTTCACGCCGGAATTC
>Ga0207664_10001938_pt1 | contig 13599 bp, 18 predicted proteins | sample LARL83metaG_FD_184349 | JGI IMG/M metagenome (GOLD analysis project Ga0207664, IMG submission 184349) | Corn, switchgrass and miscanthus rhizosphere microbial communities from Kellogg Biological Station, Michigan, USA - LAR L8-3 metaG... | ecosystem: Host-associated > Plants > Roots >...
CACGCCTGTGCGCGTGCCGTCGCGCTCGGGGTCGGCCTCGACCTCGGGCTCGTGGAGGACGAGCACGTCCGGCTCGAAGTCGGCGAGCTCCGCCTCCTCCGGCTCGATGAACATCGTCTTCGCGAAGAGCGCGTGGTACGGGTGCGCCGTGAGGACGCGGACGGCGCAGCGGTGCTTCGAGTCGGCGCCGCAGAAGGCGTCGATCACGTAGAGGTCGCCGTCCTCGAGGTGCGCCACGACCTTCGCGCGCAGCCCGTCGAAGTGCTCCTCCGAGATCTCGCCGTTCGTGTCGCTCCACCAGATCCGGTCCTCGGAGCCCGGCTCGCGCACGATGAACTTGTCCTTCGGCGAGCGGCCGGTGAAGCGGCCGGTGTCGACGACGAGCGGCCCGTCCTCGGCGATGACCCCCTCGTGGCGCTCGAGCGCCGCGGTGTAGAGCTGCGAGGTCGTCGGATTGCGGAGGACGCGTCCCGCGACGCGCAGTCCGTGCTCGGCGAGCCTGTCTTCTGGCCGGTCCGTGATCGTCACGAGTTCGCATCGTAATCACGGCTAGGATCGCGGGCGTGAATCCGGCGGCGTACTAGCGGTTCTTTTCCTCGGGCGAGGCCTCCGGCCGCCGACGGCGGGCGGTCGCCGTCGCCGTCAACCGCTAGCGCAACGGAGGTACGACTGATGAATCGCCAGAACCTGTTCGCCGACGTCGGCTGGGACGCCGAGGACGACGAGAACGGATTGCTGCACCGCAGCTTCTGGCGCCCGGAGAACGCACGGATGGGCGCCTCGCTGTGGGAGCTGAAGCCCGGAGCGCCGGGCATGCGGTGGCACATGCACTACGGCGGCGAGGAGATGTTCTTCGTCCTCAGCGGCCGTCCCGTGTTCCGGACCCCCGCGGGCGAGGAGGAGCTCGCTCCGGGCGACTTCGTGTTCTGTCCGGAGGGGCGCGCGGGCCTGCACGCCTACCGGAACCCGCACGACGAGCCGGCGCGGATCCTCGCGATGAGCACGGGCAGCAGCTTCCCCGACGTCGTCGTCTACCCGGAGCACGGCTACGCCTGGGTCGCAACGCGGGATCCCGATCTCCCGGCCGGCGACGACCCGGGAATCATCCAGCGCTTCGAGTTCCGGATGGAGTAGCGACCGGCGCGAGCGGGAGGGTGACGACGAAGGTCGCGCCCCCGCCCGGCGTGGGCTTCGCCTCGGCGGTTCCACCGTGGGCCTCGGTCACGGCGGCGACGATGGAGAGCCCGAGGCCCACGCCACCGCTCGTGCGGGCGCGCGACGTGTCGGCGCGGTAGAAACGCTCAAAGACGCGCGCCGCCTCCTCCTCGGTCAGGCCGGGGCCGTGGTCGGCGACGCGCAGCCTCGCGTGGCCGTCGACCCGTTCGAGGTCGACCGAAACCGCCGTTCCCGCGGGCGTGTGCGACCGGGCGTTGGCGAAGAGGTTGTCGAGCACCTGGCGCAGCCGCGCCTCGTCGCCCGTCACGGTCACCGGCTCGACCGACAGCTCGATCGGCCGCTCGGGCTCGACGACCCGCGCCGCGTCGACCGCCTCGCCCACGACCTGCGCGAGGTCGACCGGCTTGCGCTCGAGCGGGCGGCCCTCGTCGAGCCGGGCGAGCAGCAGCAAGTCGTCGACGAGCAGGCTCATCCGCTCGCTCTCTCGCGTGATCCCCGACATCGAGCGCTCGAGATCCTGGGGCCGCGTCGAGGCTCCCCGCTCGAACAGCTCGGCGTAGGCGCGCACCGCCGCCAGCGGTGTCCGCAGCTCATGCGAGGCGTCGGCGATGAAGCGGCGGAGGCGCCGGTCCGACGCCTCGATCCGGTCGAGCATCGTGTTGAGCGCGCTGCCGACACGGCCCACCTCGGTCTTTGGATCGGCGTCCTCCACCCGGCGCGAGAGATCGCCGGCCGTGATCGCCGCCGCCGTCAACTCGATCTCGCGCAGCGGGCGCAGGCCCAGCCGCACGACCCATAGCCCGAGGCCGACCAGCGCCGCCAGCACCGCGAGCGTCGCGATCAACTCGATCAGGAGCAGGCGATGCAACGTGCTCTGGACGCCGCTCAACGACGTGGCGACGAACAGAACGGCCGCGGGATTCTGCGGCTCGATCGAGGCGCGCACCCGGTACTGCTCCCGGTGGTCGCTGGACGGAGCCGTGAAGTACGCGGTGCGCTCGTGATGCGCGTTCAGGTGCGGGGAGAAGTGGACGGTCGCAGGAAGCAAGGGAGGCGAACACTCCTTGACGAGGCAGCGGCCGGCGACGCGCCCGCCCGGCGCCCCGACCCCCGCCCAGTCGATCCCCTCCGGCGGCGGCCCCTCCCCTTCCACCCCGGCGTGGCCGGCCTCGAGCCGGACGTCCACCTGATGGACGAGGAAGGAGCGCAGCGAGGTGTACGTGGCGAGGTCCGCGGCGACGAGCCCGAGCGCCGCGAGGAGCACGAGGCCGAGCAGCAGCCGGGCCCGCAGCGAGAGCCGCGTGAGCACTACTCCTCCGCGTCGAGCATGTAGCCCGCCTGCCGCACCGTGCGGATCAGCGGCGGCCCGAGCGCATCGAGCTTCTTGCGCAGGTAGCTCACGTACGTCTCGACGACGTTCGAGTTGCCGCCGAAGTCGTAGCGCCAGACGTTCTGCAGGATCTGCCCCTTCGAGAGCACGCGGCGCGGGTTGAGGAGGAAGTAGCGGAGCAGCGAGAACTCCGTCGCGGTCAGGTCGACTCGCGTTTCGCCGCGGTGCACCTCGTGGCGCGCCTCGTCGAGCGAGACGTCGGCGAACCGGATCACGTCTCCCGGGAGGTCGCCGGCGGTGCGCCGAAGGATTGCCTGCACCCGCGCAACGACCTCCGCGAGGCTGAACGGCTTCGTGACGTAGTCGTCGCCGCCGGCCCGCAGAGCCTCGACCTTGTTCTCGACCGCGTCCTTCGCGGTGAGGAAGAGGATCGCCGTCTTGAAGCCACGCTCGCGCAGGCGCCGGCCGACCTCCACCCCTTCGAGGTCCGGCAGCATCCAGTCGAGCACGACGAGATCGGGCTCGAAGTCTGCCACGGCGGAGAGCGCGCCGCGGCCCGTCCCCTCCTCCCGCACGTCGAAGCCCTCGTAGCGCAGCGCCGTGGCGACCGCGTCGACGATCGAGGGCTCGTCGTCGACGACGAGGATCCTGCCCCCGCCGCCCTTGCCGTTCAGCTCGTTCACGGCTCTCACCATGCCATCGCTTCCTGTGAGTCACCTGGGAAAACGATCCTCAGCACCTTCCTAGCGACGCCGAAGGGCCCTCCAACTCCGCCGCTGCATCGTGGTTCCCGAACCCGGGAGAGCCCGGTCGGACGAAAGGAGCACCATGCTCAGCAAGGTCAAGAAAGTCGCACTCGGAGTCGCAGCCCTCAGCGGGGCGGCGGTCGGCGGGGCCGCGGTCGCCGGCGCCGCGACGTCGGGCTCGGGCACGACGACGGCGGCAACCACGGGCCACCCACCTCCTCCGGCGCGGAACATGCCGACGCCGGGGACGGCCGCCCACGAGGACGCCGAGAAGCCGGTCACCGGCGACGACGCGGCGAAGGCCCAGGCCGCCGCCGTCGAGGCCGCCGGCGGAGGCACCGCCGGAGACGTGACGACCGACTTCTTCGGCAACGGCTACGAGGTGACGGTCACGAACTCGGACGGCACCAAGGTCGAGTACCACCTCGACAGCTCGCTCCAGGTCCGGGACGGCCCCGGCCACTGGGGCGGCGCGCCGCCACCCCCACCGAGCGGAGCGGCGAACTGAGCCCCCGGCTCAGCTCTTGCCGCGAGCCAGGCCCTCGTGCACCTTGTGGACGAGGGCCTGCAGGCTCGGCCAGCCCGTCACCGCGAGATCCGCGAAGTAGAGGATACGGCCGGAGCCCGAGACGAGCTCGAGCCAGGGCGAGTCCTGGACGCGATAGCCGTCCGCGACCCGCCCGCTGGCGTCGACGGCGACCGGGTACGTGAGCGGGCGCGGCAGGCCGCGCAGGAACTGCGGCAGCGCCTGCGGCGACGCCTCGACACGGGCTTCGTCGATCGCGACGAGCGGGGGCAGGTGCTGCCGCGCCGCGACGCTCCGATAGCGGTTCAGCCCCTCCAGGTTGGCGCTCAGATCCGAGGTCTCGGTCTCCCAGGTGTCGAAGAACAGGAGGAGGTGCGCCCCGGAGCCGGGGCCGAGCCGGACATCTCCCGCGTCCAAGCGCGGGAGCGTCACCGGCTTGCGCGGCCCGAGGAGGCTGATCCGGGAGAGCGACTGCGTGCCGTGCAGCTGCGGGTGGCCCGGCAACAGGGCCGAGATGCTCTGCGCCATCTCGTAGCCGAGCTGGTCGACGCTCGAGTAGGCCATCGCGGTCTCGTAGAGCCGGGACTCCCGGCCGCGCTGGTCGATCACGTACGTCGCCGGCGTGTGGTCGATGCTGCCGGCGATGACCGCCGCCTCGATGCCGTAGGCGCGCCAGACCTTCCGCAGCTCGGGCAGCGAGCCGGTGAGGAAGCGCCACTTGTGCATCATCCGGTGCGCCCGCGAGTAGGCGCGCACCCACTTCACCTCGGTCGCCTCCGGGTTCGCGCCGATTCCCAGCAGCTCGACGTTCGCCGCGGCCGGGCCGAGCAGCTCCTTCGCGTGCAGCAGCGCCGTCGTCGTGAGCGGACAGATCGTCGTGCACTCCGGGTCGTTGAAGGAGACGACGACGACCTTGCCGCGAAGCGACCGCAGCGAGACGCGCTTGCCGAACTGGTCGGTCAGCGTGAACGCAGGAGCGACGGAGCTGAGCGCGACCCCGGGGTCGAGCTGGGGGTTGACGGTCGGCTGTGTCGTCAGCGCGACGGGCGTCGGCGCCGGGCCCGACGAATGCACGACCGCGATCGCCGCGCCGATTCCGACGCCTGCGACGAGCGCGCATCCGAGGACGAGCCAGTGAACCCTGCGAGACACCCGACTCCAGTATTGCGTTTAGCTCCGGTCGCCGCGGTTGACAACACATTCGTGTCCCGGACCCCGGACACGATCGTCCTTCGACGCGACCGAGACCTCGAGCCCAGGTCGCGCGAGATCTGGATCAGGCGGAGCCTGTTCGGCCTCATCTGCGTGGTCCCGGTGCTCGCCCTCCTCAACGTCTTCGGCCAGCGGCCCGAGACCACGACCGCCACCGCCGGCGCCGCGCAGCTCTCGGTCTCCGCGCCCTCACGCGTGCGCGGCGGGCTCCTCTACCAGGCGCGCTTCCACATCACCGCGAAGAAGAAGGTCGCCCAGGCCGAGCTCGTCCTCGACCGCGGCTGGCTCGACGGCATGACGATCAACACCATCGAGCCGTCGCCTGCGAGTCAGAGCAGCGTGAACGGCAAGCTCGGGCTCGACCTCGGGCCGATCCCGGCAGGCCAGTCGTATTTGCTGGTCGTCGACTTCCAGGTGAACCCGACGAACGTCGGCCACGGGCCTCAGACGGTGTGGCTCTACGACGGGAACAGGTCACTGGTCACCGTCCACCGAACGATCACGGTCTTTCCCTGATGGACATCGCCCTTCGCGCAATCTTCCTCTACGCGTTCGTGGTCTTCCTGATCCGCGTCATGGGACGGCGGGAGCTCTCCTCGCTGAGCGCCGTCGACCTCGTCCTGCTGATCGTCCTCGGCGACGCGATCCAGCAGGGGCTGACGCAGGACGACTACTCGGTCACGGGTGCCGTGATCGCGGTCTCGACCATCGCGGCCGTGCAGGTTCTCATCTCGTACCTCAGCTTCCGCTCGAAGCGGGCGCGCCGCGTGCTCGAGGGCGAGCCGATCGTGATCGTCCAGGGCGGCAAGCTGATCGAGCGCAACATGAAGCGCGAGCGCCTCACCGAGGACGAGGTGGCGGAGGAGATGCGCAAGCAGCAGATCGCGACCGTCGACGACGTGGAGTGGGCGATCCTCGAGAGCGACGGGACGATGAGCTTCATCCCAAAGTAGCTCAGGTCGTCAGGAGCGCCCTGATCGCGCGCCGCTCGTCCATCGCCGCGTAGCCGGCGGCCGCCTCGTCGAGCGGCAGCTCGAGGTCGAGACCTTGCCCCTGGGAGATGCGACGGGTTCCAGATCAGGTCGATCCCCAGCACACGCTCGCCGCTACACACGCGCGCTGCGAATCCCAAGCGGGCGACGCCTAGGCACGAGCTCGGGCCGTTGCAAAGATCGGGTGAGGGGCATTGCCCAGGGGTCTCCACGCGAACGACGGGAGGGGAACGATGCGGTTCATCTTGGCACTCGTTGCAGTAGCTGCGCTGATGGCGTTCGTGGCGAGCACTGCGGCGGCCGGCGAGATCACCGGCAACGGTCAGCTGAAGACCGTCCACGGCAATTCTCCGTGCGCGTACTCGGGGCAGGAGGATCTGCAGTGGTACACGGACAACTCGGACAGCACGCGGCTGGACAATCCCGTGAAGGGTGTTCCCGCGCACGCCCAGAACTGGGGACACGTCAAGCAGGAGTCCGGCCTGACCGGCGGCGCGAACAGCGTCCCGGTGGCCGAATGGGGCTGCAACGCCCACCTGTACGGGCTCAAGTAGACCCGGCTGTCTCGACAAGGTGGGGCGGAGGCTTCGGCCCCCGCCCCACCTTGTCACAGGTCGCCTAGGAGATCAGGAGGCCGTCCAGGAAGAGCTGGATCGTGCCCGTCGCCAGACCGCCCGCAGCGACGGTGTCGCCCACCACGAAGCCCTCGAAGTCGAGCTGGTCGGTGGCATCTGCGTGCTTCAGCTCGACGCTCGGGACCAGGCCGTTCACGTTCACGTCGCCGGCCGCGCCGGCCACGGTGACCGCGTCGTCTCCCGCCGTGCCGTTGACGACCACGTGATCCGTCTGGCCGTCGCCGGCGCTGCCGCCCAGTACGCCGGCGAGGTCAAGGTCGACGCTCGTGACGTCGGTGCCGGTCAGGTCGTTGAGGGTCACGTTGTCCGCGCCGCCGAGCGCGTTGAAGACCACGAACTCGACTCCACCGGTGTTCATGGTGATGTTCCCGGGGTTGCGGAAGAACCGCAGCCGGTTCCCGTTGGCCGAGAGGTCGACGGTGTCCGCGACACCGGCGCCGTTGAAGACCATCGCGTCTCGCCCGTCTCCGCCGTCGATCGTGTCGCTGCCGTCGCCCGGATCCCAGGTGAACGTGTCGTCGCCGGCACCCAGATTCGCCTGGTCGTTGCCGCCGTTCCCGTCGATCGAGTCGTTGCCGTTGCCGCCGAGGAGCGTCTCCGCGCCCGGACCGCCGGCGATCGTGTCGTTGCCGTCCCCGCCGTCGAGAGACGCGGTGATGGCACCGGCGGCGAGGCCGGTGGCGGAGATCGAGTCGTCACCGCCGAGGCTTGCGACGAGGAGCTTGTCTGGCGGGTCCTGATGTTGGATCGCGACCTGCGTGTGGAGCCCGGAGACCGTGACGCCGGACGAGTCGCCGGCGGCGGTGATCGCGTCGTTTCCGTTGGTGCCGTTGACCGTCACGCTGTCGGTCTGTCCGTCACCCGTGGCCCCTCCGAGCGTGCCGGCGAGGTCGAGGTTCACGTTCTCGACGTCGGTGCCGGTGAGGTCGTCGACCGTGACGGCGTCGGCGCCGCCGAGCGCGTTGACGTCGACCTGCTCGACCCCGTGGGTGTCCATGGTGATGTTCGCGGGGGTGCGGAAGAACCGAAGCCGGTCGCCGTTTGCCGACAGGTCGACCGTCTCCGAAGCGGCGGCACCGTTGAACACCATGGCGTCCGCTCCGAGTCCGCCTTCGATCGAGTCGCTGCCGTCGCCGGGATCCCAGACGAACGTGTCGTCGCCGGAGCCGAGGTCAGCGGTGTCGTTGCCTCCGTTTCCGTCGATCCTGTCGTTGCCGGGCCCGCCGAGCAGCGTTTCTGCGCCGGCACCGCCGGAGATCGTGTCGTTCCCCGGCCCGCCGTCGATGGTCGTCGGGATCGCGTTGGTGAACGTGCCGTTGGCATCGTCGATGCGCAGGCTGTCGTCGCCGCGGCGGCCCTCGACGCTGATCTGCTCGATCCCCGCGCGGGGGAAGCTGAAGTCGGTGGAGCCGTCGTCGCCGATGTCCACCTGGACGACGCTCGGGTCGCCCGGCGCGAGCCGAAGCGCGATCGCGTCGTTCGCCTCGCTCCCCCGCACTCGTAGCGTGCCGCGCACGAGCCGTGCGTGCGCGGGCTGCGAGTGGTGTTGGGACCGGGCCGCTGCTTGCGCGGGCACGAGAGCGGCCGCCAACGCGGCGACGCCGAACGCAGCCGCCCACAACAGGCGCCGGGGCCTTGCCGTGTCCTTCGTGAGTCGAAGGTTCCTCATGGTCGTTCCTTTCCGAGTCGTTGACCCCACTGGCGCCTAGAGACCCCGCAGGCGCGGGTCTATTCCCGGGAATAGCCGGGGCGCCGCGGTGTCTTCTCCACTCAGAGACATTCGTGGCGCGCTGCTCGGTGCGCGCCGCCCGATGTACCGTGGAGGTCGAGATGCGGATGAGACGGGGTCGCGACGACGAGGCCGAAGCCGCCGGAGTCGCCGAGCTGGCATCGCTCGCCGATGGGTCGATCGCGTCCGACCGCCGCGACGCGCTCGAGGCGAGCGTCGCCGCGTCTCCGGCCCTTGCAGCTCAGCTCGCCGAGCAGGAACGGGCCGTCTCACTCCTGCGCGGCGCAGGCGAGGGCGTCGACGCGCCGGCCGGGTTGAAGGCGCGCGTCGAGTCACAACGGTCCGCCGGCACGAACCGGACTCCGCGACGCGTTGCCCTCGCCGGAGTCGCCGCGGCCGCCGTAGCGGCCGGCGCGATCGCCGTCGCGGTCGTCGCCGCGGGCTCCGGCTCGCACGGCACTCGCTTCCAGGCCGCTCTCGCGCCTACTCGCCTCGCGCCCGGAGCCGGCGGAGAGGCGACGCTGACGAAGACGTCGTCGGGGTGGCAGATCGACCTCGACGCCACAGGGCTTCCGCGCCTCGCGGACGGCCGCTTCTACGAGGCGTGGCTGCGGAGCCGGGCAGGCGTGCTCGTGCCGGTCGGGACCTTCAACGAGGGCCGGAACGTGACGCTCTGGGCCGGAGTCTCACCAGTCGGCTTCGGGGTCTTGACCGTCACGCGCGAGCGCACCGACGGCAACCAGGCCTCATCCGGCGAGAAAGTCCTCGCCGGCCCGGTCCGCCCGGGCTGATCCGCGCTCAATCCGAAGCGTCGACCTGCCGCACGACCTGCTGGCGCGCGCGGTAGAGCCTGCTCATCACGGTGCCCTCGGGGACTCGCAGGGCCTTGGCCGCCTCCTTGTAGGACAACCCCGTCACGTCGACCGCGACGAGCACGTCGCGATAGTCGGCGGGTAGCGCCGCCACGGCCGCGTAGACCTCGCCGGCCTCGAATGCCGCCGCAGGGTCGATCGCGTGCGGATCGGCGACGACGTCGAGTTGCTCGTCGGGCAGCGGTGCGGTCCGGAGCCGGCGGCTCTCGGTGCGCTTCTGATTCAGGAACGTGTTGCGGAGCGTCCTGAGCAGGTACCCGAGGTCGTCCTCGCTGCGTAGGAACCGGGGCTTCGCCAGCACCCGCGCATACGTCTCCTGCACGAGGTCCTCGGCGTCTTCCCGCGACCCGCACAGGGCCCAGGCCGAGCGAAAGAGGCGGTCGACGTGGGCGCTCGCCTGCTGGGGATCGAGTCGCACCCGCTCGGCGGACGACACGACCCGGCTGAGCGTGACCTGGTACATCTCCATCGAATCCGACTTCGGTCAGCCCGACTCAGCCCGGCTGAGCCGCCGTAGCCGCAAGGGTCGAGAGCAGGGTTAGCGCCGTGGCGGCCGGGGTGCCCGGCTGCGCGCTGTAGACCATCAGCACCTGTCCGCCCGAGCCCGGGACGGTCAGCCGATCCCAGTCCAGCTCGATCTCCCCGACGTCCGGGTGGTCGAACGTCTTGCGCCCGTGCATCCGCTTCACCACTCCGTGCTCGTTCCAGACCTGCCGGAACAGCGGCGAGCGCTCGATGAGCTCCGCGATGAGCGCTTCTTCCCGCAGACCAGGACGACCGCGCTCGTACCGGACCCGCAGCGCGGCGACGAGGCCTGCGCCCCGCCAGCCACCGGCGCAGAAGAGCTTGTTGATCTCGGGGTCGAGGAATATGAGGCGGGCCATGTTCCGCTCAGCGGGTGGGCGCCGCTCGAAGCCGCAGAACAGGGCCGACGCGGTCGGGTTCCACGCGAGCAGGTCGAGCCAGGGGCCGACGACGAAGGCCGGCAGTGGCTCGACGGCGGCGACCAGCCGGAGCAGGCCCGGGCGAACATCCTCGAGAGCGTGGTCCGTCGCCGCTCCGGCACGGCCGGCGAGGGCGAAGAGATGCGCGCGCTCGACGACGTCGAGCATCAGAGCGCGAGCGAGAGAGTCGAGCACGGCGTCGGAGGGGCGGATCCTGCCTGCCTCGAGCCGCTTGACGTAGTCGACGCTCACGGACGCGAGCGCCGCCACCTCTTCGCGCCTCAGTCCCTCGACGCGCCGGCCGCGCCCCGCCTTGAAGCCGACGTCTTCGGGCTTGAGCCTTGCCCGCCGCGATCTGAGGAACTCACCAAGCTCGTTGCTCATGTGGCGATTGTGGCAGGCCGCCGCCCCGCTGATCCAGGGCCGATTCGTCCCCGGCTGGCGGGAATATGCGGCGGCCTGCGTGCAACAGGCACGTTCGAGCGCTCACGCGCCGGCGACGGCGATGAGCTCGACGAACGGTGCCGAGAGCTGCGCGAACGGGTGGTAGAAGACCTGGAGGGCGCGCTCGGGCGGGACGGCGAAGACGAGCGTCTCGTCGCGCGCGAAGTCTCGGATCTCCACCGTCGTGCCGTTGTCGAGCGGTGTCCAGTAGAGCGCCACCTCGATCCCGCCGCTGACGCGGTGCGCGAGCTCGCGGCGGGGCTCGGTGATGGGCTCGCCCATCTGCTCATTCATGATGACGGTCCTTTCTCTCGCGAAGGTGAGTCGGTTGGGGCCGCCCTCACGCAGGCGGCCCCTTCTGACGTCTCTAGTAGCCCGCGGCCGGAGCGGCCATCGAGGCGATCTTGTTGCCGGCGGGCGAGACGGCCCACCACTTGCCGCCGAAGTCGTCGAGGCCCTCGCCGCTGGTCGAGCCCTTCGACGTGTCGCCGGAGAACCGGTACAGCGGGTGGTGGCGGTACGTCACCTGGCGACGGCCGTCGGAGCGGCGGATCGTGCCGAGCAACGACTGCTTTGCTCCGGCACCCGCCTGCGGCTTGCCCGAAGCGATCAGCGGGGGCCAGTAGCCCGCGCACGCGCCCGAACAGGCGCTCTTGCCGTTGCGGTCCTTGGCGAAGAGGTACAAGGTGCGGCCCCGTGCATCGACGAGGATCCGGCCCAGGCTCGACGAGCTTGCGACTGCGACCTTCGTCGCTGCAGCCGCCGAGCTCGACGACGCCGAGGCGGCGCCCAGTCCGAACGTGAGGGACGAAGCGGCAACGAGTGCGCCGATCGTGAGAACCAAGCCCTTCATTTCGTGCTCCTTCCCGATCCGTTTCGCTATCGCGGTGCGGATAGCTGCTGTCGAACAGGAAGGACTCCTGCGGGGCCGGGTTATTCCCGTCGCTCGAAGCGAACCGCGGTGGTCTCCCCGTCGGCGAACGGCGGCGCCTGTTCGATCACCCCTGCCCGCTGGAAGCCGGCCTTTTCCGCGACTCGCTGCGAGGCGAAGTTCTCGGGATGGGTCGTGAGATAGAGCCGGGTCACCGCGTGCGTCTCCCGAGCCCATTGCACGGCGAGCACGAGCGCCTCGGTCGCAATCCCACCTCCTCGCGCACCGGGCTTGATCCAGTACCCGGCGCTGCCATCGTTCTGGAGGCTGACGCTGACCATCCCGAGGAACTCCTCGGTGTCCGCGTCCTCGACCACGAGCTCCGCCGCCTCGCCCGCGGACCAGTCGCTCCTGGCTGCCTCCACGAACGAGCGGACGTGGTCGACCGTGCACGGCTGCGGAATGACCGGGATGAAGCGCGCGACCTCTGGATCGCCGCACCCGTCGGTAATGGCGACGACGTCGTCCTCGGAGACAGGGCGCAACGCGATGCGCGCAGAGCCGATGACGGGGTCGCTCGCCATGCGAAAAAGAAAAACGCCCCGTTTCCAGGGCGTTTCTCAGTGGAGCTAGCCGGACTCGAACCGGCGACCTCCTGGGTGCGATCCAGGCGCTCTCCCAGCTGAGCTATAGCCCCGCGGCGGCTCAGTGTAGCTAGGCGTCTACCGGGCCGCCCTCGGCGCTCGGGGCCGTCTCCTTCTCCATCAGCCGTCCTTCGCGGATCGTGCGCTCCATGTGCTTCGCCTCTTCGCGGTACCAGCTGCCGTCCTCGAACTGGATCGCGGGGTACATCTCCTGGCCGGTTCCCTCGATGAGCTTCGTGCGCTCGCGGCGAGGACGGTTCGGTCCGGGGACGCGCTCGTAGTCGACTCCCATGTCCATGAGCGCCTTCTCGATCCGCCAGCACGGATGGGCCTTGATCTTCACCCACTGGCCGCTGCAGCGGTGTAGCTTCACAGCCATCGCTACCTCCTCTCAGGCGGCGAACAGGGTCAGGTCGGGCTCGCGGTCGCCGCGTAATACCTCTAGGTCGACTGTGACACATCGGATTGCCCGCGAGTCCGCGAGTGCGACGGCCTGCGGCTTGAGCCGTTGGGCGGCGAGGATCCCGCGGCAAGCCGCCTTCGCGGGGTCGCGGCGGATGAAGTCGAGGTAGCGCGTCAGCTGCTCGACCGCCTCGATCGTCCCGACGCGCTTGATCTCGACCGCCACCCAGCCGGCCTCCTCGTCGCGGCACATGAGGTCGACCGGGCCGATCTCGGTCTGCCACTCCCTCCGCACGAGCGTGAGCGGCTCGCCGAGTGCGTCGGGAGCGGCCGCGAGCGCCTCCTGCAGGTCGCGCTCGACGCCGTCCTTCTGCAGCGCCGCCGACTCCCCCATGTCGTGCTCGACGTCGCTCAGCACCTCGAGCAGCCGGATCTCCAGCGCGTCCTCGCTCTTCGGCTTCGTCACGACGAGCCGGTCGCCCTCGTCGGCGAGGAACGTCGGCGCGGTCATCCAGTTCAAAGGCTTGTAGCCGCCGGCGTCGTCGTGCACGAGCACCGAGCCGTCGGACTTGAGGATCAGGAGCCGGACGGCTTCCGGCAGCACGGCCGAGAGCCGGCCGGAGTACCTGACCTCGCAGCGGGCGACGATGAGGCGCACGCCGCGGAACCTACTGTCCCTTTCGGACAGGTTCCGGAAAGGCGAAAGCCCAGGGCCGCACGGGTGCGGCCCTGGGCCTCGCTCAGTGCGACTGGCGGGTTACCACCAGGAGCCGCGAGTTCGGCCGCCTGCACCGCCCACGAACAGCATGATCAAGAACACCAGAGCCGCGATGACGGCGATGATGAACAGCCAATGCAACGTGAAGCCGAGGCCGAACAGAACGATCGCCAACACCGCAAGCAAGATAAGAAGCAGCACTCTCTGACACCTCCTCGTTGTCCAGAAGGAAACGGAGGACACCGCGATCCGGTTGCGGGGAATCTCAGCCGCGCTCGACGCGCGAGCCGCCGACGGTCGCCTCAGTCCCGTCGTCGTACCGCACCCAGGCCTTGCCCTTGCCGTCGTAGTCGGGCGA
>Ga0207664_10001939_pt1 | contig 13599 bp, 10 predicted proteins | sample LARL83metaG_FD_184349 | JGI IMG/M metagenome (GOLD analysis project Ga0207664, IMG submission 184349) | Corn, switchgrass and miscanthus rhizosphere microbial communities from Kellogg Biological Station, Michigan, USA - LAR L8-3 metaG... | ecosystem: Host-associated > Plants > Roots >...
CGGGAATCCTCGACGACACCTGTCACATCCGCATCGTCCAGCGCGTCAACAAGTTTAGGGTCGAATTGCGAAAGGAGCGTGTGAAGGCGCATGAACCAGATTTCCCGAGAGAACTGAATATTACATCGGCTAATACAGTCGATACGGGCCAAAAATAGATGGTGTTCAGGATTTTGTTGCGGCGCAAGATATCGGCGAAGATCTTTTCCCGTAGGGTGGGCTTTAGCCCACCGCGAAGACGGGCCGGTGGGCTGAAGCCCACCCTACCTTGGCGTCATTCCAGATCGATCGTTGCTCCCGCTGCGATTTTCCGCGGCAGATTTGGCCGGGCTTTGAGCTGCTTGGCATTGGTCGCCATCAGCGGGGAAATCTCGATTAGCGCCTCCGGATCGTTGTCCTTTTTCGGTATCTCTACCCCGGCCTCGGCGAGCCAGCGGGCCCAGCGGCGGATCTGGTCGCGCTGGCATGTGGCGGGTGAATCCGCGCCATCGGCATTCTTTACCGGCGAAAATTCTTCGCGGCGCTCGGTCTCATAAACGAGCGGGTCCTTGGCTAGGGGAATTGCGTCGAACACGAATTGCTCGAGCTTGACCGCGTTGGGTTTTTCGGGTTTCACTGGTCGGCCGGCCTCGTCGATACACGGCACCTTCTTCTCCGCCCGATGCCAGGGCAGATTCAACTGCCCGCCGGCGTTCAATCGCTCGATAAAACTCACCCGCAGCGCGTGGATGGCGATGGACCCGGCATTGAAGCGCAGACTTCCGTCTGGGTTCGTCTGCTTCGCGAGTTCGTCCGGCAAATCGGAATACTCGATCACCGTCAGCGTCCCGTCGGCCATGACGAAATTGCCAACCCTTTCCAGTGCGTGGGCTTTGGGAATGGTCTTGCTGCTCATCTCTGAGCCGGTGAGGTCGTGTAGGCCGAGGAACAGCGGATCGATCGTGTGGACGAGGGGATTGTCGACTTGGAAATAGGAGAGATGCTCGATGCCTCGGCGGCGCATGTCGGCGCGCGCGCCGGATTTATCGAGCGCTCGCAGTGATCCGCCATGACCATCGGGCGAGAGCGCGAGGGAATCTTTTTCCGCTAGCAGCATTTGGCCCGTATTGATATCGAACGCGGGCATCATGCCTTGTTGGAAGAAGAAGACGTTTTTTGCGTCGTAGCCGAAATAGTTGTGCTTTTTGAAGAAGTCGCGCGTTGCGGCGTCGTTGGCGTCGCTGGTCATGATGTACCACGCGATCGGTTTGCCGGCATCGCGCGAGTGGGCCAGCAACTGCTCGGCGAAAACCTGAAACAGGGGCTTGTGATGGATCGGCGTGATCGGGAACTCGCCCTTGGGCCCGTCGTAACCCAGGCGGGTGCCTTGGCCGCCGGCTACTAAGAATGCGCCGACTTTCCCGGCGCGCAGTAATTCTTCGCCGCGTTTCTCCGCATCGTCATACAGCTTCTTTCGGGCCGCATCCGGCTGCCGCGGATAAATCGGGACCGGTTCGATCTTCTTCGGCAACTCGACGTGCGGCTTGCGCTTAACGTACTCGTCAACCAACTTCCCAATGTTATCCAGATGCAGCGACTCGATTTGGCTTTTCAGTTTCGCCTGCCCCGCAGGTGGCAGTTCATCATAAAACCGGAGGACTTGCTCTTGACCGATCGAAGCGAGTTTGGCGCGTAGTTCTGTGATCTGCATCGTGTTTTGATTCTTATCGCAAGCGGGGGGTTGTGGCAACGGTTGCAAATTTACAATGCAACAGCTCGCCGGTACTCTCATGGGTCATGAAGCAAATTCGTCCGCTCATCGCGCTGCTGGTCATCCTCGTCACGGCGACTTACGCGTCGGCGTGGAGCCATCAGGGTCATGTGATCATCACGCGCCTTGCTTGTCTGCGAATTCTTAATGACCCGCAAGCGCCCCAGGGGCTGAAGGATTTCATCCGCGCCGAAACCACGGCAACGATGGATGACGTTCAGAAAATGGCGGTCGGAAGTACGCTTGGTACGCCCGGTGATGACATCAATCACGGGATCGATGGTTATTGCACGCTGCCCGACCGCATCCAAGGGATGCCGGGTGGTCGCGATCCGATCGAACCTTACGGCGCACCAGAAGCGCTGATGCACTTTACCGATCTCGAATACTTCACCGCCGAAGGTCAGTACCACGACGATCTTTCCGGCCGGCCCGCGATGTCCGCGATTCCGCACGACGTCAATGATCCGCGCTGGAAGCGCGCGGGTTTCGCGCCACTTCGGGCGGAGGAATGCTATAAAAAATTTGTCGCGGAATTAACCAAAGGTTCAGCGATGAACGCCGATACCGCCGCCAAGTGGGCTGGTTATTTGGCGCACTACACCGAGGATGTGCATCAGCCGCACCATAACACCGCCGATCACAAAAGTTTTTCGTATCTCGCAGGAAAAGTCCCAGGCGTTCCCGCTTCCGCCGCCCACATGGATCCACGCGCGGCCCACGTCCCCCGCAGTATCAATCCGCACGGTGACGTGGAGTTCCAGCTTTTCGAAGATGACGCGGAACCCCGGGCGACGTTTCGCAAGATTTACTGGGAAGAACTGAATCGCGACATCGAGCTTTTGGGTAAGACGCCGATCGCGCTGGAGAAACCGGCGCAGTTCGATGACTTCCATTTTATGCTCACGAGGATGTTCGACAGCTATGAATATCTTCCGCTAATTGGCCATGGGGCGCTGGCGGCGTATCAATCCGGGACATTCAATCCACAAGCGTTTTTCTCGACCGAGTACACGATCCACGGGCAGAAGCTATCGGTGATTCAGATGATCGCATTGCAAAACGCGAAGGCGGTTCTGGCGGTGGAAAAAGTCTATCGGCAGGCATGGGTGGATTCGCAAGGGAAATAAGACGCGCGGGGTTTTCTTCGTTTAGCGGGGCCGGCCTCGGCCTCTTCCGCGCTGCACCAGACGCCGCGAGGCCGCGGCGGCTAAACGGGGGTTTACGCATTCTTCGCACATGGTTAAACTTTCAGAACTGACTGAAAGGACCACCATGACCCTCCTCGCCGAACCGCGCGAAATGTCCCCCGTCGAGAAACAACTGCGCACCGCGCAGGACCTTTTCATCCGCCGGTGGGGCGAGATGGGCGCGACGTGGGGGATTAACCGCACGATGGCGGAGATTCATGCGCTGCTTTACATCGTGGGACAGCCGCTTTGCACGGACGATGTGATGGAGCGGCTGCACATTAGCCGGGGGAATACGAGTATGTCGCTGCGATCGCTTTGCGACTGGGGGATTATCCGCCGGCTGCATAAGCGCGGGGAGCGGCGGGAATTTTTTGAGAGCCTCGGTGATGTCTGGGAAATGTTTTCCATCATCGCGGCGGAGCGCAAACGCCGGGAGATGGACCCGGTGCTCGAAACGATCAAGCAATGCCAGGCGATGCTGGCCGAGCAAGCGATCGGCAAGGCGGGCGCCCGCGCCGAAGCGGTCCAGATTACACGCCAGCGCCTCGCTGGCATGGAAGAATTCATGGCGGTGACGAATAAGATATTCCAACAGTTCGTTTCGAATGCGAAAAGCGGGCTGAATCGGGTGGTTAAGGTGCTGCTGAAGGCGTTGTGAAAAAGATGACAAGGTGACAAGGTGAGAGGGTGACAAGGTGAAAATCGCCGAATCCGATCACCTTGTCGCCTTGTCACCCCCTCACCTTGTCATCCTCTCTTTGCCACGGCACGATCAATAGTTACAATCGGCGATCTAGTTCTGACGCAATAGGAGTTTGAATGGCTCTCTCTCTGGCCGCGGTTGAAGTCGGCCAATATCTTAATGCCTGGAAGGCGATCCCGCTGGTCGTGATGCTGCTGGTGTGGGGGAGGCTGATCACATGGGCCGACAAGGATTCGGTCAAGGTTCATCTGCCACGCGTGGTGATGAACATCATGCAGATGGCGACCGGCATCGCGGGGTTCTTCCTGTTTTTCGTGTTGCCCAATTTCTGGATCGCCTCCTCGGCGATGGTCGTCTGCGTACTCGCCGGCACCGGGGCGTATTTTGGCATGCGCGCCCAGAAGCATGGGCTCGGGGATCTCTCCGGGCAATTCACGGATTGGGTCCGGTCCTTCGCGACGAAAGAAAAGAAGGTCAAGGAAGTCGAAGACGAGCTGATGATCTGCGACACCAACGGGAATCCGGTGGCTGCGCCATCGGAGGATTCGCCCGAGCGTGGCGGATATGACGCGATCCAGCGCCTGCTGATTCCGGCGCTGATGAAGAATGCTGAACGGATCGATCTCACGCCCGCTGAAGGTGGCGCGAAACTCGTGTTTCATGTCGATGGGATGATCTATTCCGGTGGCACGGCAACAAAAGACATCGCCACCATGGTGATCGATTTCCTCAAGCATACGTCCGGCTTGAAGGTCGAAGAAAAACGAAAGCCCCAGAACGGAAAACTCAAGACCGTCTTCAACGGGAAGAAGAGAGAACTTCAGATCACTTCTTCCGGTTCCAGCGCGGGCGAATCGCTGATGCTTCAGGCGGATTTGAAAAAACGGCACGAGCGCCGGCTGGAAAACCTGGGATTGCTGCCGGAGCAGGAGCAGTTGATCCGCGACGCCATTGCCGATCCGAGCGGGATCGTCCTGGTCGCCGCGCCGAAACAGCAGGGTTTGACATCATTAATGTATGGCATCCTTCGCGGTCACGATGCATTCCTCAGTCATATCCTCACGGTCGAGCGGCATCCCGATCAGGACCTCGAAGGCATCACCCAAAACGCCCTCGCGCCCGGCGCAACGCCCGCCGATGAATACAAGCAGGTTTCGTGGACCTTCAGTCAGGAACCGGATGTCGTTGCCATTACGAGCATTGAAGAACCTCAGAGTGCTCGCGAGGCGGCGCGATTCGGTGCCGGGAAACGTGTCTATATCGGTATTCGTGCTGCGGACACATTGTCCGCGATTCAGCAATGGCGCAAGTGGATCGGTGACGACGAAGTCGCTCTGGCAAATCTGAGACTGGTCGTGGCGGGAAGGTTGGTTCGCAAACTCTGCCCGCAGTGCAAGCTTTCGTTTGCTCCCGATCCGGCACAGCTTCGCAAACTCAATCTCGATCCGGCACAGGTCACCGAACTTTTCCAGGCCCGACAGGAACCGATGCGTGATCCCAAGGGCAACCCGATCCCCTGCGATTTCTGCCAGGATCTACACTACAAGGGCCGGCTGGGTGTTTACGAAGTTTTGAAGGTGGATGAGGATCTTCGCGCCGCAATCGCCGCGGGCGCGTCGTCGAAATCCGTCGCCCACGTTTTCCGAAAGCAAAAAGCGTACACCATGCAGGACGCGGGCATCGCTTATGTCGCAGCGGGTGAGACGTCTTTGCAGGAAATCTCCCGTGTTCTCCGTGCCGATGATTCCGTGCGAAAAAGCACCGCAACGACTGCCTGATATCGAACAATCGCGAGCAACTATGATTTTTTCCGTAATCATTCTGGCCCTGGTTGGTGTGGTGGCTTTCTTCCACTACGTGCAGGGATTTTTCTCGGCGACACTCTCGGCAGTGATCAGTGTTCTCGCCGCGGTGCTCGCGGTTGCGTATCACGAGACATTGGTGGACACGCTGCTTCAGGGCAAAATGGCCGACTCGGCCCACGCGATGGCGCTCGTCATTCTGTATGCGGCTATCTACGCAACTCTGCGTTTTTCGTTCGATGCAATGATCCCGGGCAACGTTCGTTTTTCGCCACTGATCGATAAAATCGGCGCGGGCGCGATGGGGGTTATCGCGGCGCTCTTCGGTGTGGGCATTGTTGCGATGGCGGCGGCGGAAATGCCGTTCGGCCCGACGATCGCCGGTTACAGCCGATACGATGTGAAGGGATCGCGAACGGTCATCGTTCCCGTGCCCGGTCGACAGGCCATCGATAGTGAAGTGTATGACGAGGTTCAACCAGAGCGGCTCGAGACCGTCGAGGCGGGTGAATATAAACCCGCTGCGCAGAATCATCTGATAATTCCCGTCGATGATCTCGTGGTCGGCATGACCAGCAAATTATCTGACAACGGATCGCTCGCCGGGGATCGCACGGTAACCTCGGTGCATCCCGACTGGCTTGCGGAATTGTCGGCGGCACGTCTTGGCATTCAGAACGGCGCGAAGAAAACCGCCTATGCAGTCCGCGGTCAAAGCGCTATCCACATCGATGGTATTTATCGCGCCGCCAGTCTGCCTCAAACCGAAGGCGAAATCACCGAACTTCGCGTCCCGCGCGAAACACCTCTCCCGGCCATTCTCAAACCGGAAGAAGGGCAGATGATCCTCGTCGTTCGCACCGTCTTTTCCTCCAACGCCACGGACGCGGATAACCTTTTCCGCTTCTCGTGCGCCGCAATTCGCCTGAAGGTTGGCGAAAGGAATTATCACCCGCTCGGCACATTGGAAGAGGGCCGGGTGGTTTATGTCGATCGGCCGGATGATTATCTGATCTGCGAATCGGGCAAAGGCGCGGATCTGGTTTTTGTGTTGCCGACCGATCAGATCCTCGCGGGTCCGGTTGATCCGAAGAATCCAGAAATGAAAGTCGCGGACGGGACATTTCTTGAGGTGAAGAAACTCGCGCGCGAGAATCTGCCGGGGACGATCAAATCAATCAGCCAGCTTACGGCCAAGAAAGACATCGCGACGCTTCGTAAGCCTGGCGCTGCGCCGAAGAATGTTTCGCAGCAGCCCGTGGCAACGCCGGCGCCAACTGCCGCGCCAGCCACGCCGCAGAAAAAGGATGATAGTTCTGATCCGCTGAAGTATGCACCGGGGAAGACGATCGGTCTGTGATCGCATTTACTGTTTAGCCGCCGCGGCCTCGCGGCGAGATGGCGCGGGTTGCACGGAAACGCCGCGAGGCCGCGGCGGCTAAACGGCGCGAACTAATTCTTGTTCGTCTTAATGCGTCGCGATCCCCTGCAGCGTCTTCATCGGATTACCGCCCACCACGCCGGATGAATTTCCCCCTGTCGCCGGAAGCGTAATCTTCTGCCCATTTCGCTCCACCACAATCTGCTGGCTGCGTTGATACGATTCCAAAATCAGCGCCTCAGCCAGTTCCGCATCGTTCATATCCCGCACCTTCTGCTGTGCGACTTCGACAACCTGGTCGCCCGGCATCAACCCGAAATATTTTTCGATCGGCCCGCCCGCCACGAGGGTCTTGATCTGGATCGCGGAAACTTTTCCGCCACTCTCGACCGGCTCCATCGTCACGGATTCTTTCGCGCCGACACCGGAGATCTGTTCCGCCTGATGATGCGCCTTGTCTGCCGGGCCGCCTTTTTTGAGAACATCGGTCTGCATCGACATCATCATTGCGATGATCCCCATCGTCACCAGCAAACCGACAAGTCCGAATGCAAAGCGCATGACCGCTCCTTTAAAGTTCGTGGGCCGACACCAGTATAAAGTCTTTATCGGTTCCGATCTGCCTCTCAAACGTGTAATACTGATGCCGATTCAAAAAGGCGATGCGTAAACTAATGTCCACCATCGTCAGATCCTTCCCTCGATCGAAGCCCGCATCGACCACATCCAGCTTGGCGGCCTTGAATCGGGCGATTGTCTCGGCGACGCATTGCGCCGACCACGGGCGGCGGACGACGACCGTGCGATATCTGAGCTTGGGAATTTTGGCTTCAATGTAAGTCAACAGCCACAAAGCAGCTACGATCAGGCCGGTTGCGATGATCGCGACCGAATATAGACCGGAGCCCGCCGTCAATCCGACCGCCGCTACGCACCACAGCGCCGCCGCCGTCGTTAAACCGCGGACCGCGCCCTGGCTTTGGATGATCGCGCCGGCGCCGAGGAACCCGACTCCCGTCATCACACCCGCCGCGATCCGCGAAAGATCGACATCAATGTGAACCCCGATCGCCGGTGGATGAACAAGCCAGGAGCGGAGCACAAAGTCGCGAGAGACGATCATCGTCAATGCGCTCCCCAGGCAGACCAGCAGATTTGTACGAAATCCCGCGACGCGCCCGCGGAATTCGCGCTCCATTCCGACCAGCCCGCCGGCGATTGCGGCTAGGACGAGTTGAAACACCGCCTCCATGGGGAAGCCCATAGCGGCCGCCCACGCGTCGATCTGCATGTCCACTCGATCCAGCACTGCCAGCCTCGTTAATTTAAAAAAACATCCGCCGCGCGATCTGGCGCGATCAAAGCACAGTCGACGTGCGGATCGCGTCCTTCTGCGTTTCCTTCACCGTCAACAGTTTGTCAAGACGCGTGATCCGCAATAGCTCCGCCAATCGCGCCCCGACACCACAGACAATCAGCCTGCTGTTCGGCAGGTCCTTCAATTTTTTATTGAGTGTCAGCAGGATGCCGACGGCTTGCGACGAGAGATATTGAACCTGTTCGAAGTCCAGAATCAGCAGCCGTTTGTCCTGCTCGTCGACGAGCTTGTAAAGCGCGTCACTGATGTCCTGCAATTGCACGGGGTCCATCAACGAAGGCGTCTTGAATTCCACGACCGTGAATTTCTCGACGGGAGTGATGGTGAGCGGCAGATCCATGATCGCAGGTTATAGCCGGAAGTATCGGGAAAGTCAGGTTCCTTCGAAGAACGCGGCGACTCGATATATTTAGCCGGCATTCTTTGAACGCCGTTTCGAGCGCGGATTGGCGTTCGAAGAAATCGCCGATCAAAGATCGGCGGCTAAATAGGTTTTTCAAATGACGCCTTTGAAAAACTTCGTGGCTTGGGGTTCCAGCCCACGTTTTCAATACAAAAAATGCGTGGGCAGGATGCCCACGCCACGGTAAATCTGAATACCGTGCGCGGTTCATGCGCATTACCCATGCCGCGCCGTCGTCGGCCGATGCGGTTTGGATTTTTCCGATTTCCCATTGCCATTCGCCTTCGCTGCGGGCGGTGCCTTGGCGCTCGTCGCGCGTCGCACCACCGCCTTGCCGAGCGCGATCTCCAGAACCTCGTCGACGTGATTGACGAAATGGAATTTCAGCGTGTTTTTGGCTTCCTCGGGAATATCCGTCATGTCTTTGTGGTTGCGCTTGGGGATGATGACTTCCTTGATGCCGGCGCGCATGGCGGCGAGGGTTTTTTCTTTCAGACCACCGATGGGCAGGACCAGGCCGCGCAGGGTGATTTCACCGGTCATCGCGATGTCATGGCGCACGGGTTTATTCAAGAACAATGACGCGATCGCGGTGAACATCGCCACGCCCGCAGATGGCCCGTCCTTCGGCACCGCCCCCGCGGGGACGTGCACGTGCAGATCGGAATTCGCGAGCAGTTCTTCGCTGATACCAAGCTCTTTTGCGTGCGACCGGATCAACGTGAATGCCGCCGTCGCGGATTCTTTCATCACGTCACCGATCTGGCCGGTGAGCGTGACGTTCCCTTTGCCGGGCATTCGGGAGGCTTCGATGAAAAGAATCTCCCCGCCGACGGGTGTGTATGCCATTCCCGTCGCGACACCTGGCACGCTCGTCCGCGCCGCGAGTTCCGGTTCGAATCGCCGCGGGCCAAGCGTCTTGGTGACGAACACCTTATCGACCGTCATCTTTTCCGTGCGTCCGCCCACGATGTCCGCGGCGATCGCGCGCACGACCGCGCCGATATTTCGCTCGAGATTTCGCACACCCGCTTCGCGCGTGTAACCGTCGATGATCCAGCGCAGCGAGTCGTCGTTGAATTTCACTTGTTTAGGAGTCAGGCCGTGCGCCTCGATCTGGCGCGGCACGAGATATCGCTTGGCGATATTGAGTTTATCCGTCTGCGTATATCCCGGAATTTCGATGACTTCCATGCGATCGCGCAATGGCCCGGGAACCGTGTCCATCGTGTTTGCCGTCGCGATGAACAGCACTTTCGAAAGATCAAAAGGCACATCGAGATAGTGATCCGTGAACGTGTGGTTCTGGGCCGGGTCCAGCACTTCCAGCATCGCGCTGGCGGGATCACCGCGGAAATCGCTGCTCATCTTGTCGATCTCATCGAGCATCATCAGCGGATTGCGCGTGCCCGCTTTGCGAAGCTCGCTGATAATTCGCCCGGGAAGCGATCCGATATACGTCCGCCGATGCCCGCGAATATCCGCCTCATCGCGCACACCGCCCAGCGCCACGCGGATGAACGATCGCCCCATCGCTTCCGCGATCGATTTGCCCAGCGACGTTTTCCCAACGCCCGGCGGACCGACAAAACACAAAATCGCCCCGCCGCCTTCGGGTTTTAATTTCCGCACGGCGAGATATTCAATGATCCGGCGTTTTACTTTTTCCAGATTGTGGTGATCGCGATCAAGGATCCGCTTGGCCTCCGCCAAATCGATTTTGTCGGTGGTTTCCACCGCCCAGGGCAACTCCGACAATATCTGCAGATACGTCCGAATCACGCCATATTCCGGCGACGCCTGCGGAATCGATTCCAGACGATTCAGTTCCCGCGTCGCCTCCTTCATCACCGGCTCGGGGAGTTTCGCCGCGACCAGTTTCTCTCGCAGATTTTCCACTTCGCTACCGGTCTGATCGCCTTCGCCGAGCTCCTTGCGAATGGCCTTCATCTGCTCCTGCAGATAATAACGCCGCTGGCTCTTGTCGATATTTTCCTTGACCTGCGATTGGATTTTGCTTTGCAGTTCCAGCACATCCAGCTGCGTCGCGAGTCGCGATGCGATCATGCGCAAGCGCTTCTCGACATCGAGTTCCTCCAGCAGCATCTGCTTGTCGTTGGTATCCGCCTGGAGATTGGCCGCGAGGAAATCCGCGAGCGCGGAAGGGTTTGTAATGCTATTGAGCACCTGCGCGGCTTCGTCCGGTGTATTCGGAGAAAGCTCGATCACGCGATTCGCCTGCTGCCGCACCGATGCCATCAGCGCATCGAGCGCCGGCCCGGGTGTGAGTGTTTCCTGAAGGACTTCGATCTTTGCCGTGAGAAACGGGTCCGTCTGATCGATCTCGATTACCCTGAATCGCACCAGCCCGTGAACGATGATCGATTGATTCCCGTCAGGCAGCTTAAAGAGCTTGAGGATCATGCAAGCCGTGCCGACCGTGTTCAGATCCGCGACGCGCGGATCTTCCGTGTCCGCATTTTTCTGCGTGACCACACCGATCAATTTGTCAGCCGGCATGACCTCATCGAGGAGGTTCTTGCTCTTTTGCCTTCCGACATTGAGCGGCATCACCGTCCCGGGAAACACCACGATATTCCGAATCGGCAGAATCGGCAGCGAAGCAGGGATGATCACCTGCTGCCCGTTCGATCCCGTTCGAACAGTCGTGCCCCCTTCGGTTCGTTCGATAATCTGAGTTTCAGCCATTGATATAGGGTTCGGGGTTCAGGGTTCAGGGTTCAGGAAAATTCATTTCCTGAAGCCTGAACCCTGAACCCTTTTCCCTCTCCTCACTTCTTCGGCAATTCAATCCAAAGCAACCCATTCCGATAGCTCGCTGTGATTTCGTTTTTCAGCACATCCTGTGGCAACTCCACCTGCCTGCGGAAACTGCCATGATCGATCTCCATCAAATGAACCTTGCATCGGCCTTTACAACTGACCGCGACCGGATCGAACTCCGTCGGCACCGCACGGTGCCCTTTCAGGGTCAGCAACTGATCCACCACCTCGATCTCGATCTTCTCCTTCTGCACCCCGGCGAGATCGACGCACACCACGTAGGCCCCGTCCGTCTCATATAAATTGACGTTCGGCGCCCACGCCTCACCAGCCGAGAAACCGGAGTATCCTTTTTTCTCGAACTGGTCCACGATCTTGCTGATGCGTTGAGTGACATTTCCAAACGGTGGCTCGGAGACGAGTATCGCGGACATAAGTCTTCTCCTGTAAATCTCGCTGGTGGATAATAGACCCTGAGAGGCTCATTCGGTAGTGTAAAAAACACAAGCAACGTCTTTCGTCTTTTGACTTTATGAGGCTCACAAGCCACAATCGCCGCGGAGACTAAATCCATGATTGATGGGCGCAAGTCGCTGTATTTTCTCATCGCTCCGATGTCGCTGGCGCTGGTAAGCGGTTGCGATCAGCAGACCCCGGCTGCGAATCGCAGTGTACAAAATGCGCTGGCGCTTGGCGCAGCACAAGTCGGCGACTCGCCGGACAAAGCGATTGGATCGCTTCAGCCCGCTTCGGGGAATCAGCAAGCGTCGCCGAGTCTGCGCGCCGAAACCAAAGCCGCGCTGGCCGCCGCGCAGAACGCCGCCGCCGCCGCGACCATTCGCGAGCTCGATGAAAAAAATATCCAGGTCTTCCGCCTGATCCATGAAATCGAGCTGCTGGGCATTCGCATCTCCGTCGGCAATACGCTCGAGTCGGGATATTCGCTGCTCAATCCCAAAACGGTCGCCGAGGAATACAAGAACAAAATCACGCAGGCCAAGGGCGACGTCGATAAACCCGCATGGTTCACCGACGAAAAAGGCGGCGTCTCACTGCCGACACTCGCGCATGTGAAACAGGAGAGCGCCCGGCTACAAACAGAAATCAGCGGCGAACAGGCGAAGATTGATGAACTGAAAAAGAAACATCAGGCCGCGCTGAACTCCGCGATCGCGCTTCAGGAGAAAGCCGATGACGCCGTGGCTGCCGATGCCGTCAAGACCTACACCAAAGCTTCCAATCAGCGCAAAGTCGCCTCCGATTTGTCCGCGCAAATCGAGACCGCGCAGGCCAAGCTGATTCCGCTTCAGAACGATCTGTCGATTTCGCAGAAGCAGGAAGAAGTCGTCACGCAGTACATCGCCGCCGTGGAAGCGCAAGGGAAGCTTCTCGCCGAAGGATGGGGCCAGCTTCACAAAGCCGCGGGTGAACAGCAGCAACTTTCGCGTCGGATCGTTGATGGTAAAGGCAAGATAATCAAGTCGATCACTGCCAAGAGCGTAGAACTCACCGATCTCCTTCAAGGCACCAAGGCGCTGCACGACCAGGCCGAGGCTCAACTGACTTCCGCGGTGCAGAATCTCAACGACGCGGCGACGATCGCTAATCAACTCTGCACCGACGTCCGCCTCCGCAAGGGCGACGCCGATGGCAAGAGCAAGTTCGATTCGGACATTTATAAACATTTCCTCGACGTCTTCTCCGGCAGTTATTTCAAGCTCCAGCAATCGGTCGCCGAGAACTCGCTCGCGAATCTTTACGCCAGTGAATACGCCGTCCTCGCCGCCAAGCAACAGATTTTCACCCATCTCGTGCCCGTCCTGAAAAACGCGAACGTCCCCATGCCCGGCGGCCTGATGGATCCCAAGCTGGACGAGTCTCTCAAAACCACCCACACCCGCGCGACCGAGCTATACACCTCAGCCTCCGAGCGCCTCGCCGGTGTCTCCGAAGCCTCCATGGCCAGCGACCCTCGCGGGACCCAGGCGCGCGTCGCCAGAATCTATACCCTCTACGATTGGGCCCAGCTTCTAAAAGAAGACGGCGCCAAACCCGCCGCCGCCAAAGCCAAATTCGACGAAGCCGTCGTGCTTCGCGATCAGGTCATGCAAAACTCACCAGGCATCGCCCTGTCGCTGCCGGATGAACTAACTCCCCCGCCGCCGAAACCCGCGGCCCCCGCAACGCCCGCAACACAGCCGACCG
>Ga0207664_10001940_pt1 | contig 13592 bp, 9 predicted proteins | sample LARL83metaG_FD_184349 | JGI IMG/M metagenome (GOLD analysis project Ga0207664, IMG submission 184349) | Corn, switchgrass and miscanthus rhizosphere microbial communities from Kellogg Biological Station, Michigan, USA - LAR L8-3 metaG... | ecosystem: Host-associated > Plants > Roots >...
CCATGCACCCCACGAGTCGCCTTGGTGGTCACGGTGCCCTTGATCCTGCTGGCCATCCCCTCGGTGATCATCGGTTGGATCACCGTCGAGCCCTTGCTCTATGGCGGCTGGCTCTCGGACGCCATCCACATGGCGCCGGCCAACGATGTGCTGGGGAAGCTGGGTGAGGAGTTCGGCAGCCCGCTGCACGCGGTACTCACGAGCGTGCTCTCGCCGACCCTGTACCTGGCCGCCGCCGGCGTGGCGCTGGCCTGGTTCCTATACATCTTCCGCCCGGACCTGCCGGCGGTGATCGCCGGGCGCGCCAAGCCGCTCTACGAGCTTTTGGTGAACAAGTTCTACTTCGACGAAGTGTTCTACTTCGTGTTCGCCGGCGGCAGCCGTGCCCTCGGCAACCTGTTCTGGAAGGTCGGCGACGCCTTGCTCATCGACACCGTGGCCATCAACGGCACCGCCAACGGCATCGGCCGGCTGGCCACGGTGCTGCGCCGCGGCCAGTCCGGCTACCTGTATCACTATGCGTTCGCGATGATCATCGGTCTCTGCGTGTTGCTGGGCTGGCTCATAACAAGGTGATGGGGCACTAGATGGCGGGGCACTTTCCGATCCTGAGTCTTCTGCTGTGGCTGCCAATCCTGGGCGGCTGCCTGGTGCTGTTGGCCGGTCGCCTCGCGCCCCAGGCCGTGCGCTGGCTGTCGCTGTTCGTGGCGGTGCTGACCTTCGCCGTGAGCGTGCCGCTGTGGACCCAGTTCGACCCCACCACTGCGGCCATGCAGTTCACCGAGAAGTTGCCCTGGATCAGCACCTTCAACGTGTACTACGCCTTGGGCGTGGACGGTATCGCCATGCCCCTGATCCTGCTCACCACCTTCGTCACGGTGCTGGTGGTGATCGCGGGCTGGGAAGTCATCCAGTACAAGACCGCCCAGTACATGGCGGCGTTCCTGATCCTGGAAGGCCTGATGAACGGCGTGTTCTCGGCCATGGACGGGATGCTGTTCTATGTGCTGTGGGAGGCCATGCTGATCCCGATGTTCCTCATCATCGGCGTATGGGGCGGGCCGCGGCGCGTGTATGCGACCTTGAAGTTCTTCCTTTACACATTCCTCGGTTCGGTGATGATGCTGGTGGCCATCATCTACATGTACCTGAAGGCAGGAAGCTTCGACATCCAGGGCTTCCAGGCCCTGCAGCTCGGCCTGCAGCCGCAGATCTTCATCTTCATCGCCTTCCTGCTGGCCTTCGCCGTCAAGGTGCCCATGTGGCCGGTGCACACCTGGCTGCCGGACGCCCACGTGGAGGCCCCGACCGGCGGTTCGGTGATCCTGGCGGCCATCATGCTGAAGATGGGCGGCTACGGCTTCCTGCGCTTCAGCCTGCCCATCACCCCGGATGCGAGCCACGCGCTCACCTGGCTGGTGATCGGCCTCTCGCTCACCGCGGTGGTCTACATCGGTTTCACCGCCATCGTGCAGACCGACATGAAGAAGCTGGTGGCCTATTCCTCGGTCGCGCACATGGGCTTCGTGACCTTGGGGTTCTTCCTGTTGTTCGCCATCTTCGAGCACACCGGCAGCCTCAACGGCGCGGTGATGGGCGTGGAGGGCGGCATGGTGCAGATGATCTCCCACGGCTTCATCTCCGGCGCCTTGTTCCTCTGCGTCGGCGTGCTCTACGACCGCCTGCATACCCGTGAGATCGGCGCCTACGGCGGCGTCATCAACGTGATGCCGGCCTTCGCCTTCTTCATGGTGCTGTTCGCCATGGCCAACTGTGGCCTGCCGGGCACCTCCGGCTTCGTGGGCGAGTGGATGGTGATCCTCTCGGCCATGCGCGCCAACTTCTGGGTGGCCTTCCTGGCAGCCTTCACCCTGTTCCTGGGCGCGGCCTACTCGCTGTGGCTGGTGAAGCGGGTGATCTACGGCGACGTCGCCAACGACCACGTGCGCGAGATGAAGGACATCAACCAGCGCGAGTTCCTGGTGCTGGGCCTGTGCGCCATCCCGGTGGTGCTGATCGGCTGCTGGCCCGCGCCGCTGCTGGACGTGATGCATGCCACGGTCGCCAACCTGGTGCATCAGGTGGCACAGTCCAAACTGACAGGCGCCATCCCATGAGTTTCGAGATACCGCAGTTCCTGCCCGCCGTCCCCGAGCTGTTCCTGCTTGGCATGATCTGCTTCATCCTGGTGGTGGACGTGTTCCTGTCCGACGCCCACCGCCTGGTGACCTACTGGCTGTCGTTGGCCACCATCGCCGGCACCGCCTGGCTGACCGTGGCGGTGGCGCAGCAGGGCAGCCTGCTGACCTTCGGCGGCATGTTCGTCAACGACGCCATGGGCAATGTGTTGAAGCTCTGCACCTACCTTACGGTGGCGGTGGTGTTCATCTATTCCCGCGACTATCTGCGGGACCGCGGCCTGTTCAAGGGCGAGTTCTACGTGCTGGGCCTGACCGCGCTGCTCGGCATGATGATCATGATCTCGTCCCACAACATGCTGGTGCTGTACCTCGGCCTTGAGCTCAACTCGCTCTCGCTGTATGCCATGGTGGCCCTGGACCGGGAGTCGCCGGTGGCCTCCGAGGCGGCCATGAAGTATTTCGTGCTGGGCGCCATCGCCTCCGGCATCCTGCTCTACGGCATGTCGCTCTTGTACGGCGCCACCGGTACCCTCGACATCACCGGCCTCGGCGTGCACGTGGCCGCCAACCCGGCCGCCAGCATCGCCACGCTGTTCGCACTGGGCTTCATCGTGGTGGGACTGTGCTTCAAGCTGGGTGCGGTGCCGTTCCACATGTGGGTGCCGGACGTGTACGAGGGCGCGCCCACCTCCGTGACCCTGTTCGTGGGCACCGCTCCCGAGATCGCGTCCTTCGCCCTGTTCATGCGCCTGCTGGTGGAAGGGCTGGGTGGGTTGCACGTGCAGTGGCAGCCCTTGCTCATCGCCATCTCGCTGCTCTCCATCGCGCTCGGCAGCGTGGTCGCCATCGCCCAGAGCAACCTGAAGCGCATGCTGGCGTATTCCACCATCGGCCACATGGGCTTCCTGTTGTTGGGGATCCTCTCCGCCAGCAGCGCCGGCTACCAGGCCGCCATGTTCTACACCCTGAGCTACGTGTTGATGGCCACCTGCGCCTTCGGCCTGATCCTGCTGCTGGCCCGCAAGGGCTTCGAAGCGGAGCGCATCGAGGACTTCAAGGGCCTGAACGAGCGCAGCCCCTGGTTTGCGGCCATGATGCTGGTGGTGATGTTCAGCCTGGCAGGGGTGCCGCCTTTCGTGGGCTTCTTCGCCAAGCTCTACGTGCTGCGCGCGGTCATCGAGGCGGGTTACACCTGGGTGGCGGTGGCGGCGGTGATCTTCTCCATCATCAGTGCCTTCTACTACCTGCGCATCGTCAAGCTCATGTACTTCGACCGGGCTCCGGCCAATGCCCGGGCGCTCAAGGCGGAGTTCGACCTGCGCTTGATCCTGTCCGGAAACGGCCTGGCCATCCTGGCTCTCGGCGTATTGCCGGGACCGCTGATGGCGCTGTGTGCCAAGGTGATCGCGCTCTAGAGGACGTCGTTAGTGGTGTGGAACGTGGCATTTCCGCCACAAAACCTTGAAAGACCAAGCTTTTTGCTATATATTTCACGTCCGCCGGGTGCGGGGTGGAGCAGTCTGGCAGCTCGTCGGGCTCATAACCCGAAGGTCGTAGGTTCAAATCCTACCCCCGCTACCAATAAATCAACGACTTAGGTAGCATAGCTACAGAAGTTCTTGGATACAGGGCCCCGGATAGGGGTTTTTTTGTGTCCTAGCGAAGACCCTCCGCCAGAGAGGGTAGCGCGTGACCCCGGGCAAGCCGGGGTTTGTCGTCTTGGTCGTCCTGCCTTCGCAGGGCGGTTTTGGAGATGGGCCCGAGGGCCCATTTTTGTTTTCTACGGTCAGGAAGCTTGGTGAGAGAACGGTTGATCAGCCTGCTGGAGGGCCCCATCGAAGCCCTCGGTTACGAGTTGGTGGAGCTGGAGTTCCCGCCCCGCCTGCTGCGGGTATACATCGACCGGGAAGGCGGCGTGACGGTGGACGATTGTGAGGCCGTGAGCCGGCAGGTGAGCGCGGTACTGGACGTGGAGGACCCGATCCCGGGGGCCTACACGCTGGAAGTGTCCTCGCCGGGCCTGGACCGGCCGCTGCGCAAGGCCGCGGACTTCGCGCGCTTCGCCGGCGAGCAGGTCAGGATCGAGTTGGAGCTGCCCATCGACGGGCGGCGCCGTTTCCCAGGCACCTTGAAGGGCTGCGAGGCGGGCGAAGTGAGTATCGAAGTGGATGGCGTGCTGCACAAGCTGCCCCTGGGCGGCATCAGCAAGGCCAGATTGGTGCCGGATTTCGGCAATGAACTGAAACCGAAGAGCAAGAGATAGAGCCATGAACAAAGAGATCCTGTTGGTCGTCGATGCCGTCTCCAACGAGAAAGGCGTGGACAAGAGCGTGATCTTCGAGGCGCTGGAAGCGGCGCTCGCGTCCGCCACCCGCAAGAAGCACGGCGGCGACATCGACGCGCGCGTCTCCATCGACCGCCAGACCGGCGAGTACGAGACCTTCCGCCGCTGGGTGGTGCAGCCCGACGACATGCTGCTGGAGTCCCCGGACCGCGAGATCCGTCTCATGGACGCCGTGGACGTGAAGCCGGACATCCAGGTGGGCGAGTTCGTCGAGGAGCCCATGGCTTCGGTGCCGTTCGGCCGCATCGGCGCGCAGACCGCCAAGCAGGTCATCGTGCAGAAGGTGCGCGAGGCCGAACGTGCCCAGGTGGTGGATGCCTACCAGGGCCGCGTCGGCGAGCTGGTGACGGGCCTGGTCAAGCGCGTGGAGCGCGGCAACGTCTACATCGACCTCGGCAACAACGCCGAGGCCTTCATCCCCCGCGAGGACATGATCCCGCGCGAGGCGGTGCGCACCGGTGACCGCATCCGCGGCTACCTGAAGGAAGTCCGCGCCGAGGCTCGCGGCCCGCAGCTGTTCGTGAGCCGCACCACGCCCGCCTTCCTCATCGAGCTCTTCAAGCTGGAAGTGCCGGAAGTGGGCCAGGGCCTCATCGAGATCAAGGGCGCGGCCCGCGACCCGGGCTCCCGCGCCAAGGTGGCGGTGATGAGCCACGACTCGCGCATCGACCCGGTGGGCGCCTGCGTCGGCATGCGCGGTTCGCGCGTGCAGGCCGTGTCCAACGAGCTCTCCGGCGAGCGCGTGGACATCGTGCCCTTCGACGAGAACCAGGCGCAGTTCGTGATCAACGCCATGTCCCCGGCCGAGGTGATCTCCATCACCATGGACGAGGAGTCCAAGAGCATGGACATCGCGGTGGCCGAGGACAACCTCTCCAAGGCCATCGGCCGCGGCGGCCAGAACGTTCGGCTCGCGAGCCAGCTCACCGGCTGGGAACTGAACGTGATGAGCGAGGCCCAGGCCACCCAGAAGACCGAGGCCGAGGCCCAGGCGCTGCAGAAGCTGTTCATGGAACAACTGGACGTGGACCAGGACGTGGCCGCGATCCTGGTGCAGGAGGGCTTCTCCAGCATCGAGGAGATCGCCTACGTGCCGACGGCGGAGCTGCTCAACATCGAGGAGTTCGACGAGGCCACCGTGGAAGAGCTGCGCGGTCGCGCCCGCGACGTGCTGCTGACCCAGGCCATCGCCAGCGAGGAGCAGGTGGGCGACAGCGAGCCCGCCGATGACCTCATCAACATGGAAGGCATGGACCGGGCGTTGGCTTTCAAGCTGGCTGCCAAGGGCATCCGCACCATGGAAGAGCTGGCCGAGCAGGCCGTCGAGGACATCAAGGACATCGAGGGCCTGGACGAGGCCCGCGCCGCGGCGCTGATCATGACCGCCCGCGCCCCCTGGTTTGCCGGCGAGCAGCAGGCCTGAGCGAAGTAGAGAACACTAGGAGCCCAGGTAATGGCACAAGTCACCGTTAGGCAACTGGCTGAAGTCGTCGGCACCCCCGTCGACCGCCTGCTCACGCAGCTCGCCGAGGCCGGCATCCAGGTCGGTGACCCGGACGCCTCCATCAGCGACGACCAGAAGATGCAACTGCTCTCGCACCTGCGCCAGAGCCACGGCGAGAACTCCTCGAGCGAGCCGCGCAAGATCACCCTGAAGCGCCGCAGCGTCTCCGAGATCAAGCTCACCGGCGCCCAGGGCCGGGCCAAGACCGTGAGCGTCGAGGTGCGCAAGCAGCGCACCTACGTGAAGCGCAGCGCGGTGATGGAAGAGGAGGCCAAGCGCCGCGCCGAAGAGGACGCCGTGCGCCAGGCCGAGCTGGAGCAGAAGCAGGCCGAAGAGGCCAAGCGTGCCGCCGAGAAGAAGGCGGTGGACGACGCCAAGCGCGCCGTCGAGGAGCAGGAGCGCAAGGCCAAGCAGGACGAGGAAGCCAAGCGCAAGCAGGAGGCCGAGAGCCACGCCCGCGCCGACGCCGAGCGCCGCCGCGCCGAGGCCGACGCCCGCCGCGAGGCGGACGAGGAAGATCGTCGCATGCGCGCCGCACTGCCCAAGGGCAAGCCGGGCGCGCCGGCACCCGCTGCGCCGGCGGCCGCGCCGGCCGGCACCGAGGCCCACACCCGCTACGGCCGCGCCGAGCTGCACGTGGCCGGCGGGCTCTCCAACAAGCGCAAGGGCAAGAAGCCCGGCAAGACCCGCACGCCGGTCAACGTGCAGATGGAGTCCAAGCACGCCTTCGAGAAGCCGGTGGCGCCGCAGGTGCGCGAGGTGCAGATCCCCGAGACCATCACCGTGGGCGAGCTGGCCCAGCGCATGGCCGTGAAGGCCAACGAAGTCATCAAGGTGATGATGAACATGGGCGCCATGGCCACCATCAACCAGGTCATCGACCAGGACACCGCGGCCATCGTGGTGGTGGAGATGGGCCATACGCCGAAGCTGCTCAAGGAGAGCGACCTCGAGGACCAGATGCTGCAGGCCAAGCCGGCCGAGCAGGGCGAGGAGGTCACGCGCGCGCCGGTGGTCACCATCATGGGCCACGTCGACCACGGCAAGACTTCCTTGCTGGACTACATCCGCAAGACCCGCGTCGCGGCCCGCGAGGCCGGCGGCATCACCCAGCACATCGGCGCCTACCACGTGCAGACGCCGAAGGGTGCCATCACTTTCCTGGATACCCCGGGCCATGCGGCGTTCACCGCCATGCGTGCCCGCGGCGCTAAGGTGACGGACATCGTGGTGCTGGTGGTGGCGGCGGACGACGGCGTGATGCCGCAGACCGTGGAGGCCATCAACCACGCGCGCGCCGCCGAGGTGCCGATCGTGGTGGCCATCACCAAGAGCGACAAGCCCGAAGCCAACTTCGACAAGGTGCGCACCGAACTGTCGCAGCACCAGATCATCTCGGAAGAGTGGGGCGGCGACAACATCTTCGTGCAGGTGTCGTCCAAGACCGGCACCGGCGTGGACAAGCTGCTTGACTCCATCAGCGTGCAGGCCGAGGTCATGGAGCTGAAGGCCGTGGCCGACGGCCCGGCCACCGGCTTCGTGCTGGAGTCCAGCCTTGAGAAGGGCCGCGGCGCCGTGGCCACCGTGCTGGTGCAGAAGGGCAAGCTCAAGACCGGCGACATCCTGCTCACCGGCCATGAGTTCGGCCGCGTGCGCGCGATGTTCGACGAGGCCGGCGAACGCATCGACGAGGCCGGCCCGTCCATCCCGGCGCAGGTGCTGGGCCTCTCCGGCACGCCCAACGCAGGCGACGAGGCGCTGGTGGTGGCGGATGAGCGCAAGGCGCGCGAGGTCGCGCTGTACCGCCAGGGCAAGTTCCGCGACGTGAAGCTGGCGCGCGCCCAGGGCGCCAAGCTCGAGGACGTGTTCCAGCAGATGGCGGAAGGCCAGAAGACCCTCAACCTGCTGGTCAAGACCGACGTGCAGGGCAGCGCCGAGGCGCTGCGCGATGCCTTGAGCGGCCTCTCCACCGACGAGATCAAGGTCAAGGTCATCGCCAGCAGCGTGGGCGGAATCACGGAGTCCGACGTGAACCTCGCGGCCGCCTCCAAGGCCGTGATCATCGGCTTCAACGTGCGTGCCGATGCCGGCGCGCGCCGCCTGGTGTCCGAGTCCGGTGTGGACCTGCGCTACTACAGCGTGATCTACGAGGCCATCGACGACGTGAAGAAGGCCATGAGCGGCATGCTCGGCACCGAGACCCGCGAGCAGATCGTGGGCCTGGCCGAGGTGCGCGACGTGTTCCGCTCCTCCAAGATCGGCGCCATCGCCGGCTGCCTGGTGGTGGAAGGCTACGTGAAGCGCAACAACCCGATCCGCGTGCTGCGCAACGACGTGGTGATCTTCCAGGGTGCCCTGGAGTCGCTGCGCCGCTTCAAGGACGACGTGTCCGAAGTGCGCGCCGGCACCGAGTGCGGCATCGGCGTGAAGGACTACAACGACGTGCAGCCGGGCGACAAGATCGAATGCTACGAGCGCGTGGAAGTGGCGCGCACGATCTGACGGCCGGGTAGCGAGATGGCCAAGGAATACCAGCGCTCCACCCGGGTCGCCGAGCAGATCCAGCGCGAGCTGGCGGGCATGCTCGGGCGGGTGCTGGAGAACCCGCGCGCCGGCATGGTCACGGTCACCGCGGTGGAGGTCTCCAAGGACCTCTCCCATGCCAAGGTGTACGTCTCGTCCCTGGGCGGCAGCCTGCCCCACGAGGAACTCATCGCGTCTTTGCAGCATGCCTCCGGCTTCATGCGCCATGAGCTGGGCCGCGCCATGAAGCTGCGCATCCAGCCGGAACTGCGCTTCATCTACGACCAGACCGAGGAGCGCGCCGCGCGCCTCGAGGCGCTCATCGCCAAGGCCAACGCCGGGGACGGCGGGAAGGGCTCGTGACCGAAGGCATGCCCGCCGCGGCGCGGGTGCGGCTGCCGCGCCGCGACCTGCACGGCGTGCTGCTCCTGGACAAGCCCCGCGGGATCACTTCCAACGATGCGCTGCAGAAAGCGCGCTGGCTGTTCCAGGCCAACAAGGCCGGCCACACCGGCAGCCTGGATCCCCTGGCCACCGGCATGCTCCCCATCTGCTTCGGCGAGGCCACCAAGGTCTCTGGCTTTCTGCTGGATGCGGACAAGGACTATGCCGTCACGGCCAGGCTGGGCCAGCGCACCGCCACCGCGGACGCGGAGGGCGAGGTCATCGAGACCCAGCCCATCCCGGCGCTCGACGCGAGTCTGATCGAGAAGGCCCTCGCCCAGTGGCGCGGCGAGATCATGCAGGTGCCGCCCATGTATTCGGCACTGCGCCACCAGGGTCAGCGGCTCTACGACCTGGCCCGGGACGGCATCGAGGTGGAGCGGCAAGCGCGGCCCGTCACCATCCATGAACTTACCCTCAAGGGCTGGACCGCCGACAGCTTGAGCCTGGAGGTGCGCTGCTCCAAGGGCACCTACATCCGCACCCTGATGGAAGACGTGGCCCGGAGCCTCGGCACCCTGGCCCACGTCGCCGTGCTGCGGCGCCTGGCGGTAGGTCCCTTCGGCCGGGACATGCAGATGCACAGCCTCCAGGATCTGGAGGCACTCAAGGGCGGCCAAGGGCTCGCCGCCCTGGACGCGCTCCTGCTGCCAGTGGACCACGCGGTGTTGCACTGGCCTAAGGCTGCCCTCACCGGCGACAGCGCCTGGTACTTCACCCGCGGCCAGGCGGTGTTCGTGCCCGGCGCTCCGGCCGCGGGCAAGCTGCGGGTCTACGGCGATGGCCGCTTCCTGGGGGTGGGGGAGATGCTGAGCGACGGGCGCCTGGCGCCGAAACGGCTCATGAACCTGCCGGCCTCCAGGCCGGAAAGCGCCGTTTCGCCCTGATTCCATAGGGTTTTTGCTTGTCCGGGTCCGGTCGCGCGGCTACAATAGGCGGCTGAACCCAAGGTTAAACATAACAGTCTGGAGCTTACGAGATGGTTTTCACGGCCGAGAAGAAACAGGAAGTCATCGCCGCTTACCGCCGCGATCCGAAAGACACCGGTTCCCCCGAAGTCCAGGTGGCGCTGCTGACCGCGCGCATCGATGGCCTGGGCGACCACTTCACCAACCACAATCAGGATCACCACTCCCGTCGTGGGCTGCTCAAGATGGTGAACCAGCGCCGCAAGCTGCTGGATTACCTCAAGAAGGCCGACCAGAAGCGTTACGAGTCGCTCATCGAGCGCCTCGGCCTGCGCCGCTGATCAAGTCCCTTCGCCCATAAGCAGCCGAACCACACGAGGGGATAACCCGTGAGCGTATTCCGCAAGAGTTTTCAGTACGGAGAGCACACCGTCACCCTGGAGACGGGTGAGATCGCCCGCCAGGCCGACGGCGCGGTGATGGTGACCATGGCCGACACCGTGGTGCTGGTCACCGCGGTGGGCTCCACCAAGGCCGTGCCAGGCCGCGACTTCTTCCCGCTGACCGTGAACTACCAGGAGAGGACCTACGCCGCGGGCAAGATCCCCGGCGGTTTCTTCAAGCGCGAAGGCCGCCCCAACGAGAACGAGACCCTGGTCTCGCGCCTCATCGACCGCCCGCTGCGTCCGCTGTTCCCCAAGGGCTTCGTCAACGAAGTCCAGGTGGTGGCGACCGTGATGTCCAACAACCCGGAAGTGAACGCGGACATCCCCTCGCTGATCGGTGCCTCCGCTGCGCTGGCCATCTCCGGCCTGCCGTTCGCCGGGCCCATCGGCGCCGCGCGCGTCGGTTACATCAACGGCAAATACGTGCTGAACCCCACCCGCACCCAGCTCCTCGAGTCGGACCTGGACCTGGTGGTCGCCGGCACCGAAGGCGCCGTGCTGATGGTGGAGTCCGAGGCCGACCAGCTGTCCGAGGAAGTGATGCTCGGCTCCGTGGTGTTCGGCCACGAGCAGATGCAGGCTGCCATCAAGGCCATCAAGGAGCTCGCCAAGGAAGCCGGCAAGCCCGCCTGGGATTGGAAGCCGGAAGAGAAGGACAGGGGCCTGGCCGCCGCCATGGCCGCCGAGGCCGAGAAGGCCCTGGTGGAAGCCTACCAGATCTCCGACAAGCAGGATCGCTACACCAAGATCGACGAGATCCGCACCGCCGCCACCGCCAAGTTCGCCGGCGAAGGTGAGGGCAAGTACGCGGAAGCGCTAGTGAAGGGCGCCTTCGGCGACCTAGAGAAGAAGATCGTCCGCGGCCGCATCATCGAGGGCAAGCCCCGCATCGATGGGCGCGACACCAAGACCGTGCGCAACATCGCCATCAAGGTCGGCGTGCTGCCGCGCGCCCACGGGTCGGCGCTGTTCACCCGCGGCGAGACCCAGGCCATCGTGGTCACCACGCTCGGCACCGGCCGCGACGCCCAGATCATCGACGCCATCGAGGGCGAGCGCAAAGAGCCCTTCATGCTGCACTACAACTTCCCCCCGTACTCGGTGGGTGAGACCGGCATGATGGGTTCGCCGAAGCGCCGCGAGATCGGCCATGGCCGCCTCGCCAAGCGCGGCATCGCCGCCGTGATGCCCGACATGGCCACCTATCCCTATGTGGTGCGCGTGGTCTCCGAGATCACCGAGTCCAACGGCTCCAGCTCCATGGCCTCCGTGTGCGGCACCAGCCTCTCGCTGATGGACGCCGGCGTGCCGATCAAGGCACCGGTGGCCGGCGTCGCCATGGGCCTCATCAAGGAGGACAAGGGCTTCGCGGTGCTGACCGACATCCTCGGCGACGAGGACCACTTGGGCGACATGGACTTCAAGGTCGCGGGCACCGCAAGCGGCGTGACTGCGCTGCAGATGGATATCAAGATCCAGGGCATCACCAAGGAGATCATGCAGCAGGCCCTCGCCCAGGCGAAGGACGGCCGCCTGCACATCCTCGGCAAGATGAACGAGATCATCTCCAAGCCGCGCTCCGACATGTCGGAGTGGGCGCCGCGCATCGTGGTCATCAAGATCGACCCCGAGAAGATCCGCGACGTCATCGGCAAGGGCGGCGTGGTGGTGCGCGGCATCCAGGAGGAGACCGGTACCACCATCGAGATCGAGGACGATGGCACCATCAAGATCGCCTCGGTGGACAAGGCCCAGGGCGAAGCCGCCCGCAAGCGCATCGAGGACATCACCGCCGACGTGGAAGTGGGCCGCATCTACGAGGGCAAGGTGGTCAAGCTCATGGACTTCGGCGCCTTCGTCACCATCCTGCCGGGCCGCGACGGCCTGGTGCACATCTCGCAGATCTCCGACGAACGCGTCGAGAAGGTCAGCGACAAGCTGCGCGAAGGTGACGTGATCAAGGTCAAGGTGCTGGAGGTCGACAAGCAGGGAAGGATTCGCCTCAGCATGAAAGCAGTGAATGCTGCCTAAAAACAGCTTCGACTGGTACGAGAAGGGGGCCGCGAGGCCCCCTTTTTATTTCGGCCAGCTGTCTTGGGCCAAGTCAATTTCGCGTAAGCCCGTGATTCGGCTCGATATGCCTTCTGGAATAGTTCGTACCGAAAACGACATTTGACAGCATAAAGCCGCGTCATGTTAAATCCGCAGCGCGCTATGCCGGTTATAGCATCGCGCATCTGAGGGAATCGACGATCGGACGCTGACAGGGATGTGGCCGCAAGACCCACCCCGGACCCAAGACCTGGCGGAGTGATCTGCCACGGCTGGGGCCGGCCCCCTGAAAGCCCGACCGGCATTTGCCGAGCCTTCTAGGGGTTTCAAGGGGTCTTTTACATGCGTATCGCGCGCGCTTCACTGCTGGCCTTCGGCCTGTCGTTCTTCTGCGTCTTCACCACCGCCGGTGCTGTGGATCTCGATCCCACCACCCATGTGGCGGTGCCGGCGGACTTCAACGGCGACGGCCGCCTGGATGCGCTCCTGCAACCCCTGCAGGCCTCCGGCGGCGGCGCCATCCTCCTGCAGGACGGCACCGGCAGCTTGAGCGTCGTCGCGCAGAGCTGGGAGCCGGGCTACCTCGGGCTCGACTGGTCCACAGCGTCGAGCCGCATCACGGCCGCTGACCTGAACGGCGACGGCCAGGACGACGTCATCGTGCAGCCCACCGCGAGCGGCGGCACGGCCGCCGTGCTGATCACCGATCCCAGCCTGCAGCTCCTGCAGATCGCACAACTGCTGCCAGCGGGCTACCTCGGGCAGGACTGGTCCGCCGCCACCCGCCTCCTGGCCGGCGACTTCGACGGCGACCGGCGCAAGGAACTCCTGCTGCAAGCCGCAGGCCCCGGCCAGGCGAGCGCCATCGTCCATGCGGACGAGTCCGGCCACCTCACGGCCGTGACCCAGTCCCTGCAGGACGGCTATCTCGGCCGGCGCTGGGATGCACAGGCCGTGACCCTCTACGTGGGGGATCTCAACGGCGACGGCCGCCAGGACCTGCTCATCCAGGTGAACCCGGGTGCGACGCAGGCGGGCGAGTCCAGCTATGCGCTGCTGCTGGCGGATCCGGACGGCCGCTTCACGCACCTGAACGAAGTGTGGAACGACAGCGATTTCGGGGGTGACTGGTCTGCCGCCACCCATACCCTCAGCCTCCAGGACCTCAACCACACCGGCGTCATGGACGTGGTGCTCACCTCGAAGACCCCGGGTGGCAGCAACTACGTG
>Ga0207664_10001941_pt1 | contig 13592 bp, 13 predicted proteins | sample LARL83metaG_FD_184349 | JGI IMG/M metagenome (GOLD analysis project Ga0207664, IMG submission 184349) | Corn, switchgrass and miscanthus rhizosphere microbial communities from Kellogg Biological Station, Michigan, USA - LAR L8-3 metaG... | ecosystem: Host-associated > Plants > Roots >...
GCTGCCTGACCTGCAGTGGCGGCTGGCCGGCGACACCGAGAGCGGCGTCGAGATGGCCCGCCTGCCCGACGGCCAGATCGCGGTCCGCAACGCGGCCGACCCGGCCGGCCCCGCGCTCATCTACACGAGGGCCGAGATCGAGGCGCTCATCGGCGGCGCGCAGGACGGCGACTTCGACACCTTGCTGGCTTGACCGGCCGAACCGTCCAGGGCCGTGACGGATAATCGGTGCCAGTGAAATCAGACAGTTCGGAACTGCCCGCTGCAGAAGATCAAGAGCCATCATCCCGAACGAGGGCGTGGCTCCGCCTCACCCACCCCGATGACTCTCCTGAGCTGTCACGCCGCGACCGGGTGCTGCTCCGCTGGGAGATCATCGCGGTCTTCGCGGTGTCACTCGGCGCCAGCGGCGTCTACGCGTTCGTCTCGCTCATCGGCTCGCTGACCGCGCGGCACGCGCTGTCCTCGCAGTCGGTGACGCTGAACGGATCGGCGGCGCCGGGCCGCCCGCTGCTCGACCTTTTCCTGCAGCTGGTCTCGCTCGCGTCCGGCGCCGCGCCGGTGATCCTCGCGTTCTACCTGCTCGCCCGCTCCGGCGACGGCGCGGGGTCGATCGGCATAGACCGCTCGCAGCCGCTGCGCGACTTCCTGCGCGGCGCCGGCCTGGCCGCGCTGATCGGCGGCAGCGGCCTCGGCCTGTACTTCATCGCGTACAAGGCGGGCATCGCGCTGAACGTCGTCGCGGAGAACGAGCCCGCCATCTGGTGGCGCTACCCCGTGCTGCTGCTATCCGCGCTGCAGAACGGGGTGCTCGAAGAGGTCCTCGTCACCGGTTACCTGCTGACCCGGCTGCGCCAGCTCGGCGTCCGCCCGGAGTACGCGATCTTGATAAGCGCGACCCTGCGCGGCTCGTACCACCTGTACCAGGGCTTCGGCGGATTCCTCGGTAACGCGGTCATGGGGGTCATCTTCGGCACCTTGTTCCTGCGCTGGCGGCGGGTAACGCCGATGATCATCGCCCACACGCTCATCGACGCGGTGGCCTTCATCGGCTACGCGCTCCTCGTCGGCCACGTTTCCTGGCTGGTGTAGCTTCCGCGGCCACGCCCCTCGCGACCCCGCACCCCCCGCGGTCACAACCCCCAACCACACCCTCTGCGACAAGACGTCTCACGTCTCACCTCAGTATCAGAGGCTCCCTGGCCGGTCCGCAGAATGTATCGTTATCGTGTCGCGTCAGTCACATGGTGAATAGCTGAGAAAGAGTCCTGTGGCCACTCATTCAGCTCCCCGAGCCGCACAGGGAACCGAGGAGCACGCGCCGCCGGCGTCCGCTCCCGGGGCGGAGGGTGCTCGCCGGGTGCTCGCCGTCCTTCAGGCCTTCTCGCCTCGCCAGCACACGCTGACGGCCAGAGAGCTGGCCGAGATCACCGCCATACCGCTCCCCAGCATGTACCGCTATATCGCGCTGCTGCGCGACACCGGGCTGCTGATCGGCGACGAGCGCGGCGCGTATCACCTGTCGCCGCGGCTCATCTCGCTTGCCCGCGCGGCCGAGGCCGCCGAGACGCTCATCGAGCTCGCCGACCCGGTCATGCGCGACCTCATGACTGAGTGCGGCGAGACGGTGATCTTCGTCCGCCTGATATCCCGGGTCCCGGTGTGCGTGCACCGGGTCGAGTCGGAGCATCACCTGCGCGCCACGTTCGAGCCGGGCCAGACGCTGCCGCTGCTGCGCGGCGCGAGCGGCCGGGTGCTGCTCGCCGGCCTGCCGGAACGGGCGCGTCGCGAGCACCTCGCCCCGCTCGCGCAGGCCGACCAGGCGGCGGCTAGCCGGCTTGAGGAGTCCATCGCCCGGGTCGCCGCCCGCGGCTGGGCGACGAGCGAGGAGGAGATCGACCGCGGCGTCTGGGCCGCCTCGGCGGCGGTCACGGACGGGCAGCGGACGATCGCCGCGCTTACCGTGCCGTCGCCGCTGGTGCGCAGCCCGGTCGCGGCCCAGGAGCGACTGCTCGGTCAGGTCCGCGCCGCGGCGGCTAGGCTCAGCCGGCTCATCGAGAGCGCCATCAGGCCCCCCGGTGACCGGTCACTCGGGCCTCCCGAGGGGGCGCCGAACGAGGACGGCCAGCCTTAATGACCCAGAATGAGACTAGCGCATACTAATGATGCTGATTAGCCTGGGTTAAGTGCGTGCCACCCACGATGACGTGGGTCACCTGGCCCCTTCCGGCGTCTTCCCGGCCAGTGTCGGAATTGCGAACAACCTCGTGATAGCGCACGGTTTCTGGCGTTATGGCACTGACAAGGTTTCGCGAACATGAGCTGGACGGCGCACCGGCGGACCTGCGATGATCATTGGCCCGGGCCGGCGGGAGGGCGACCCCGGGCGGGTCGGCTCTCTGGTCAAAGGCCCGGCACCGGATTTAGCGAGCCTTTAACGCAATTAGGGCGCGCTATACGGTTACGAAACCGCTATTAAGCCGTTATCCTGCCCGCATGCCGGATTTCCTGAGCTCGTCCGGACCAAGCAATGATCTTCCTGGCGTGGCTGGGCTGCACCAGGCGATGGCCAGTGCCAGCCTCACCGCGACGGCACTCGCCCGGCACTGCCTGGACCGCATCAGCGACGTGAACCCCGCCCTGCGCGCCGTGATCGCGGTGTGCCCTGATGCCCTCGACCAGGCGGCCGCGAGCGACGCGGCGTGGCGGGCGGGCCGCCCGCGCGGTCCCCTAGAGGGCATCCCGGTCCTCGTCAAGGACAACATCCAGGTGGCCGGGCTGCCCGCCACGGCCGGCTCCCCGGCGCTGCTCGGGGCGAGACCGCCGGACGCCTTCATCGTCTCGCGGCTGCGCGCGGCCGGCGCGGTCATCCTGGCCAAGGCCAACCTGTCGGAGTGGGCTAACTTCCGGTCGACCCGCTCGGTGAGCGGCTGGTCGACGCTCGGCGGCCAGGCCGCGAACCCGTTCGCGCTCGACCGCAACCCGTCCGGGTCGAGCTCGGGCTCGGCGGCCGGCCTTTCTGCGGGCTTCGCGCCCCTCGCGGTCGGCACCGAGACCGACGGGTCGATCGTCTCCCCGTCGAGCGCCTGCGGCGTGGTCGGCGTCAAGCCGACCCTCGGCCTGGTCAGCCGGGCCGGCATCGTCCCGCTCTCGCTAGCGCAGGACAGCGCGGGCCCGATGGCCACCTCGGTCGCGGACGCGGCGGCGTTGCTTTCCGTGCTCGCCGCCGCCGACCCGGATGACAGCGCCGCCGAGCATCCGGGCGACTTCGTCGACTACGCCGCGTTCCTCGACCGCGGCGCGCTTGACGGGGCGCGGATCGGTATCTGGCGGGCGGCGTCCGCGGGCGCGGACGCCTGCACGGAAGCACTGCTCGACACGGCGGTGGACTGCCTGCGCAACCTCGGCGCCACGGTGATCGACCCAGTCGACCTGCCGGACATCGACCGGGTAACCGAGCCGGAGTTCGACGCCCTGAACTATGAGTTCAAGCACGGGATCAACGCCTACCTCGAGCAGCTGGCGGTGTTCGCCGAGCCGTCGGGCATGGAGCTGCCGGGCACGCTGTCCGACCTGATCGACTTCAACAAGCGGAATGCCGACTGGGTGCTCGCCCGGTTCGGGCAGGAGATCTTCCTCGCGGCGGACGCGACCAGCGGCGACCTGGACGACCCGCTGTACCAGGAGCTGCGCGGCGCGGCGCGCTCCCTGGCCAGGATCGCGGTGGAAACCCCGACGCTCGAGCACAACCTCGACGCGATCTTCTCGCTCACCGCCAACCCGGCCTGGCTGACCGACTACGTCCTCGGCGATCACTCGGTCTTCGGCACGTCGCGGCCCGGTGCGGTGTCCGGCTGGCCGGCGATCAGTGTCCCGTTCGGCTATGTCCGCGGCCTCCCCGTCGGCGTCTCGTTCCTCGGTCCCAGCTGGAGCGAGCCCCGCCTCCTCGGCCTCGCCTACGCCTTCGAGCAGGCAACGCAGGCGCGCCGGGCCCCGGCGCTGCTCCCGACCATCGGCGACCCGGTTTCTGACTAGCCCCCTGTCTGACTAGCCCCCTGTCTGACTAGCCCCGTGTCTGACTAGCCCCGTGTCTGACAAGCAGTGCCGAACGGTAACCTCGGCTTATGCCCCAGGTGCCAGAGCTGTCGCGCGCGGTCAGGGAGGCCCTGGACGCCGGGCGCCCGGTGGTCGCGCTCGAGTCGACGATCATCTCGCACGGCCTGCCGCGGCCGGGCAACCTCGGCGCCGCCAGGTCGTTCGAGGCGCTGCTCGCCGACAGCGGGGTGACCCCGGCCACGATCGCCGTCATCGACGGGGTACCCAAGGCCGGCCTGTCCGACGCCGAGCTCGAGCGGATCGCCCTGGACGCGAGCGTCATCAAGGTAAGCAGCCGTGACCTCGGGCTCGCCATGGCCGCCAAGCGGACCGCGGGCACCACGGTCGCGGCCACCTCCGTTCTCGCGGCGCGCGCCGGGATCCGGGTGTTCGCCACCGGCGGCCTCGGCGGCGTGCACCGCGGCTTCGCCGAGACGCCGGACGAGTCGGCCGACCTCAGCGTGCTGTCCCGCACCCCGGTCACCGTGGTCAGCGCGGGGGTGAAGTCGATCCTGGACATTCCGGCGACCCTGGAGCGCCTGGAAACCCTCGGGGTCGCGGTCGTCGGCTACCGCACGAACCGCTTCCCCGCCTTCTACCTCACCGACTCCGGCCAGGACCTTGACTGGCGCCTCGACTCTCCCGACGAGGTCGCGGCGGTCATGGCGGCCAGGGACGCGCTCGGCGACACGTCGGCCCTGCTCGTGGCGAACCCGCTGCCGGCGGACAAGCAGCTCGACCCGGCCGTGCACGACCGGGCCCTCGACGGCGCGCTCCGGGCCGCCGAGTCGGCCGGCGTCCGCGGCAAGGCCGTCACCCCGTACCTGCTCGCGCACATGCAGCGGGTGACGGCGGGCGCCAGCGTCGCCGTCAACCTGGACGTGGCCCGCGGCAACATCACCCTGGCCGGCCAGGTCGCGCGCGCCTGGTCCGCCCGCGCGTAACCCGCCATCTCGCCCGCCCCGACCAGGGAGACACGAATACCGCGCCATATCGTGGGCAGTGCAGACAGCGAGGTAACCTAGCCCGGACGGCGGCGATGATCCGCCGTGGCAGGAGTGGCTGATTTCATGGGTGATAACGCGGCACCGGTCGTGCCGGTCGTCGTCGAGCTGCCAGCCGAGATCGACGTGACCAACTCGGAGCAGGTCTACCAGCAGCTCGTCGAGGTCCTCACGCCCGGCGTCGACACCGTCGTCGCGGACATGACCGCGACGATCTTCTGTGACTCCTCGGGGGTGCACGCGATCATGCACGCCTACGAGACCGCGGGCGCGCGCGATGTCCGGCTGCGGCTGGCCGTGTCGCCGAGCACCTCCGTCTGCCGCGTGCTGCAGCTGATCGGCGTCGGCCGCCTCATCCCGGTGTACCCGACCCTCGAGGAAGCCCTGGCCGCCTGAGAACTCGCTGAATTTGACCGTTTCCGGGATCACGCCCAGCAGGTTGTCTGTCCAGGAGACCCCTAACGCTCGGGCGTGGCAAATTCAGCAAGCTCTCCCTTCCTGCGCATCGCGATCATCGCCACGTCGTCTTCCGACGGACCGAAGGCCGCCACGATGCGGTTCGCGAACGCCTCGACGTCGGCGCCGGCCGCGGCGGCCGCGGTGACGCGCAGTTTCTCCAGGTTGGTGTCGAGCAGGATGGTCCTGTCCTCGACAAGGCCGTCGGTGAACAGCAGGATCGTGCCGCCGACGGGCAGCACGGCGCTCTCCACGTGCGGCTCGTGCCGGCTCACGCCGAGCATCAGCCCGCCCTCGCCCACGTAGCGGGCACCGTCACCGTCGACAAGCAGCATCGGCATGTGCCCGCAGTTGATGATGGTGAGCTCGCCGGTCGACGGGTGGGCGATCACCAGGCACAAGGTAGCGATGATGCCCGGGTGGAAGCGCCGCAGCACCTGGTTGACCAGGCCGGTGATCGCCAGCGGCGGGTGCCCTTCGCTGGCGAAGGCGCGCAGCGCGTGCCGCAGTTCCCCCATCACGGTCGCGGCGTGCAGCGAGTGCCCCTGGACGTCGCCGATGGCGATCACCACGCCGTCCTGCCAGGGGAGCGCCTCGTAGAAGTCGCCGCCGACCTCGGCCCGGTCGGTCGCGGGCAGGTAGCGGAACGCCGTCGTCATGCCGGGGATCGCGGGCAGTTCCGCGGGCAGGAAGCTGCGCTGCAGCGTCAGCGCCACCAGGTGCTCCTCCGCGGACGCGCGCAGCGCCTCGACGCCGAGCGCGACCGACTGGACCAGCTGGCGCAGCACCTGCATGTCATCGTCGGCGGGCACGCCCGTGCGGTCGACCACGATGGCGACCGGCTGCCTGCCCGGCTTGCTCCGCGCGACGGCCACGCACACGTCCACGCGCAGCGTGCTGTCCGGCATGATGCCTAGCCAGTCCGCCTTGGTCACGGCCGACACCATGCTGCCCTGCCCGCGGCCGAGTACCCGGGTGGCAACCAGTTCGGACAGTCCGGGAGGGCCGCCGCGCCGCTCCGTGCCGGGGGCACCAGGGCGAGCCGAGGTCCGGCGGGTCTGGCCGTCCGGCATCTCTAGGACCAGCACGGACTCCACTCCGAAGATGCGGACGGCGCCGGTCGCGGCCGCCGCCGCCAGGCCGTCGAAGGTTTCCGCGGCGTTGATGCTGAGCGACACGCCGGCCAGCGCGGTGAGCATGGCGGCGGTCCGCTCCGCTCGCTGCCTGGCGCGCGCGTAGCGCAGCGTCGCCGTTACCGTGGCCAGGAGCTCCGCGGGCTCGGTGGGCTCGACCAGGTAGGCGTCGGCGCCCTGGTTCAGGCCGTGCGCGCGGTCGGCGACCTCGGTGGCGGTGGCCGACACCTGGATCACCGGGATGGCCGCCGTCCGCGGGTCGGACTTGATCAGCCGGCAGACCTCGAACCCGCTCATGTCCGGCAGGTTCACGTCGAGCAGCACGACCTCGGCGGAGGGCACCTTGCTCAGCCCCTCCTTCCCGGTGCCCGCCTCGGCCACGGTGTGCCCGGCCCGCCGCAGCCAGGTGGCGAGCACGTAGCGCTTGGCCTCGTCGTCGTCTACCAGCAGCAGGCTGCCAGCCAGGTCGGTCATCGCGGGCTCCTGCTGATGCGGCGGATGGCGAACGCCAGCCGTTCCCTGGTGAGGTCGTCCTTGTGCAGCAGCGCCGCGGCCCGGGGCGGCGTCTCGATGTCGAGGCCGGTGATGACGATCGCTGGCAGGCCCGGGGGCAGCCGGTCGAGCAGCGTGTGCCCGGTCATGCCCGGCATGCTCATGTCGGCGAGCACCAGGTCTACCGGTTCCGCGCCGACGGCGGCCAGGCCCTGCGCGCCGTCCTCGGCCTCAACCACCCGGTCGGCTATGCCATTCAGCATCGCCCTGAGCACCTGGCGGAAGCCCGGGTCGTCGTCCGCGATCACGACGGTGCCCGCGGACGGCAGGCCCGCGGGCAGCCGGAGCACGGCGGTGGCGCCCGCGCCCGGCTCGCTGGACAGCGTCAGGTCGCCGCCGAGCAGCTGGGCGAGCCGCCTGGCCATCGGCAGCCCGAGTCCGGTGCCGCCCCGCTTGGCCCCCGGCACCTGGTAGAACTCCTCGAACACGCGCTCAAGCTGAGCGGCCGGTATCCCGGTGCCGGTGTCGGACACCGTGATCTCGACGTTGCCGGGGAATTCCCGGACGCTCAGCCGCACCTCCCCAAGGTCGGTGTACTTGATCGCATTGGACAGCAGGTTACGCAAGATCGTGGTCAGCGCCGTCTCATCGGTCAGCAGGGTGGCCGGCGCGCCGTCGGTGCTGACGGTGACGTCCACCGGCTTGCCCTCGGCCATCGGCCGCGTCAGCCCGCGCAGCGTGGCGAGCAGCGCCGGCAGGCTGACCTCCGCCGGGTCGAGAACCATCCGCCCCGATTCGGCCTTGGCGACGTCGAGCAGGTCGTTGACCAGCGCGAGCACCGTCCCGGTAGCGTTCCTGATCAGGCCCACCTGGTAGAGCTGTTCGGTGCCGAGGCCGGCGTCCGGCTCGGCGAGCAGCCGGGTCAGCCCGATGACCGAGTTCAGCGGCGTCCGCAGCTCGTGGCTGACGTTGGCCCAGAACCGGTTCTTGGACTCCGACGCCGCGCGAAGCTGCTCGGACTTCTCGTCAAGCTCCCGGTAGAGCGCGACCACGCCGCGGTTGGTCTGTTCAAGTTCCTCGGACAGCTCGCCGTACAGGGCCATCACGCCCCGGTTGGTCTCCTGCAGCTCGACGTTGAGCAGCTGCAGCTGCTCCTTCTGCCGCCTCGCCTCCTCAAGCGCCGCGATCAGGTCCTGGTTCTGTCGTCGCAGTTCTTCCAGCGTGGACTCCGGAATCATGGCCGTCAGCCGCTCTTGTACGGCTCGGAGGTCAAGGGCCGGGTTCACCGGCCGCCGTTTCGTCATCCGCACGGTCCCGCCGTCGGCCCGCACGGTATCCATCAGCCGGGCGGCCGCGGTGACTCCCTCAGCGGGCTGCTCGCCGTCGACCGTAACGGTCAGCACCAGGTCGGCCTCGTCCGCGCCGAACACGACCAGGGCGGCCTGCCCGGCGCTGACCGCGCTGCGGCTCACCTCGCTGAGCGCGGTGGCGACCCGGACCTGGTCCTGCTGCTCGAGGCCGAGCCAGGCGGCCAGCTCACGGCCCAGCCGGCGCGCGGCGAAGACGCCGGGCAGGTCCTTGACGCGCAGGCTGGCGAGCTCGTCCGTCATGGCTTGAGCACCAGCACTCCCGCGTCGTCGCGGCGGGTGCCCGCCTGGGCGAGCAGCGCCGATGCGACGACAAGCGGGTCCCGCAGGTTAAGGCCGGGCAGTGCCGCCGCGTCCCACCGGCTGCTGATGCCGTCTGAGTGCAGGATGATCGCCGCGCCGGGCGGCGCGGTGTAGTCGAACTGCCTGATGGCCCGCGCCTGGTGGCCCGCGATCCCCGGCACGGAGACCATGCCGCGCCGGGCGCCGCCGGCGAGGATGGTCGCGGCGATGTTGCCGAGCCCGGCGAACCGCACGGCGTCCCCGGACACCTGCACGATGGCGATGGCGCCGCCGCGGGTGTGCGCGATCCGGCGGTGCACCCGCTCGAGCAGCGCGGCCGGGCTGGCGGCGGGGTCCTCGAAGACCGTGGTGACCGCCTCGGTCGCGGCGCTCGCGGCGAGCGGGCCGTGCCCGAGGCCGTCGCACAGCACGCCGGTCACCCCGGCCCCCGTCTCCGCCGCGCCGAACACGTCGCCGCACTCGGTCTCCCCGGTGATGGGCCTGGCCAGCCCGGCGTAGCGGCCCGGCGCGGGGGGCGGGGCCGGCCAGAACCGGGCGACCAGCGCCGTGCCGTGACCGGGCGCGGAGTACACGTCGCAGAAGTCGGCGAGGCGGCGGATGGCGCCGAGCCCGATGCCGAGGGAGCCGCTCGTGGAGTGGCCGTCGCGCAGCGCGGCGCGGGCGTCGCGCAGGCCGGGGCCGGCGTCGATGGTCACCATCTCGATGCCCGGCCTGCCCTCGACCCGCGCGATGCGCAGCAGCATCGACCCCTGGACGGCGTGCTTGTGCAGGTTGGTCGCCGCCTCGGTGACCGCGAGGGTCAGCTGGCTGGTGCGCGCCTCGGGGAACTGGAGGCGGCCGGCGAGGGCCGTGGCGGCGCCGCGGCACGCGGCGGCGGCGCTCGGGTCCTCGACTCGCAGCCAGCGCTGGTCTCCCGGTGCCTGGGCGACCAGTGGCCCGCTCAACGCGACCACTTGACGACCGTGACACTGGTGCCGGTACCGGGCTGCGAGGTGAGCTCGAACTCATCGACGAGCCGCCGCGCGCCGGAGAGGCCGAGCCCCAGGCCGTTCCCCGAGGACCAGCCGTCGGTGAGCGCCAGGTTGAGGTCGGCGATGCCGGGGCCCTCGTCGCTGAAGTGCAGCTTGACGCCGATCCGGCCGTTGGGCGACTTGACCACTTCCACCCGGGCCGTGCCGCCGCCGCCGTGCACCAGCGTGTTCCGCGCCAGCTCGCTCGCCGCCGTCACCAGCTTCGTCTGGTCGACGAGCGACAGCCCGTTGTCCGCCGCCGCGGTCCGCACCTGCTGGCGCACCCTGACCACATCGTCGCCCGACCGTATCGGCAGCTCATCCATGTCAGGCCCGGGATTTCCCGTTCAGGATCTCCAGGCCCTTCTCGGCGTTGAGCGCGGTGCGGACGCCGCTCAGCGACAGCCCGAGCTCGGTCAGCGTGATCGCCACCGCCGGGCGCATGCCCACGATGACCGTCTCGGCGTCGAACAGCCGCGATATCGACCCGATGGTGCTCAGCATCCGGCCGATGTACGAGTCGACGATCTCCACGCCGGTGATGTCGATGATCACCCCGTGCGCTCCGGTGGCGGCGAGTTCGTCGGCCAGGTCCTCCTGCAGCCGGATCACGGTCTCGTCCTGCAGGTCGATCTGGATGGAGACGAACAGCGTCTGCCCGATCTTGAGGATCGGCACTTGCTCCATAACGCGGGCACTACCTTCAGCCCGGCTTGGCGAAGCGCGAGCGCGAGCGCGTCGGCGAGGTTCGCCTTGGTGGCGATGTCACCGAACTCGATGCCGAGCGACACGATCGTCTGCGCGACCTGCGGCCGGATCCCGGAGATGGTGCACTCCGCGCCGAGCAGCCGCGCCGCGCTGACCGTCTTGAGCAGGTGCTGCGCCACCTCGGTGTCCACCGTCGGCACGCCGGTGATGTCGATGACGGCATGCCCGGCGCCGGTCGCCACCAGCTCGTCGAGCAGCTTCTCCATGACCAGCTGGGTGCGGGCCGAGTCGAGGGTGCCGATGAGCGGCACCGCGATGATGCCGTCCCACAGCCGCACCACGGGCGTCGACAGCTCCAGCATGGCGGTCGCCTGGTCGGCGATGATCTCCTCGCGCGCGGCCGAGTACGCCTCGAAGGTGCGCAGCCCGAGGTCGTCCACCAGCTGGGAGAACGCGAGGAACTCGGGCACCATGTCCGCGGCGTCCGCGACGAGCTCGTACACCGCCTCCTTGAGCGTGAACACCCCGAGCGCGGTCTCTCTCGGCGTGAAGCCGTCCCTGGCCCGGCCGCGGGACAGCTCGTCGAGTGCCGCCCGCAGCTCTCCGGCGGCGTGGTCATCGGCCTGGGACACCACCCTGACGACCAGGGAGAACAGGTCGGTGAGTTCGCGCCGTACCTCGTCCGCCGTGATGCGGCCGCGCACGCCCGCGACGACCAGCTCGGTCCACCGGCCGATGACTTTATCTTGGTGCTCGCGCAGGTAGTCCGCCATGCGCGTTCCGGGAGCGCTACCGTCCATGGCTGTGCATCCTATTGCGTTACTTTCTGATTAAGGGGTGTTCGCCCCAAGGCTACAGTGGCTGGACCATGCGGTATGGGCTTAGCCCAGCCTCATGTGCATCCTGATGACGGTGCCCGTCTCGTCGGAGCACAGGTCCACGCGGTCGCAGACCTGGTGCACCAGCCACAGGCCATGGCCGCCGTTGGCCTCCGGCGGCGGCGGCGAGCGGCCCGCCGTCGGGTCGGTGATCATCCCGGCGTCGCGCATCTCGCAGATGAGCTCGCCGCGGGCTTGCCAGATCTCCATCGATCCCGGTGACCGGGCATGCCGGACGGTATTGGCGGCCACCTCGGCGACCGCGATCACGAAGTCGACGATGCGGTCCTCGGGCAGGCCGGAGGTCCGCGCCTCGCTTTCCGCCAGGGCGCGTACCTCGGCCAGGTTCGTGGTGTACAGGAAGGGCATGGCATCAGTGAGTCACCCGGGCAGGCTTGCGCCGCCGGAGGAGTGGAGCCAGCCCGTAGCGGGATCGGGCGAGCGGTTCTAGGGGTCGAGCAGGTCGCAGGGACAGAAGTGGCCGGAACGACAGCAGACGTGCCGGCTGACCTACGTGCTTCCCTGAGCGCCCGGCCGGAAACTACCCGACGAGGGTCTTCACCGCGGCGGTCATCTCGGCGAGCGCCTTCTTCGCGTCGGCGAAGTACATGCTCGTCTTCGCGTTGAAGTACAGCTCGTTGTCGATGCCGGCGTAGCCGCTGCCCATGGACCGCTTGACCACGATGATCGACTTGGCGTGATCGACGTCGAGGATGGGCATGCCGGAGATCGCCGTGCCGGCCCGGCGGGCGGCCGGGTTGGTCACGTCGTTCGCGCCGATCACCAGGGCCACGTCCGCCCGGGGGAACTCCGGGTTGATCTCGTCCATCTCCTTGAGCAGCGGGTACGGCACGTTGGCCTCGGCGAGTAGCACGTTCATGTGACCGGGCATGCGCCCGGCGACCGGGTGGATCGCGTAGGAGACCTCGATGCCCCGCGACTCGAGCAGGGACCCGAGTTCGGCGCAGGCGTGCTGCGCCTGCGCGGCGGCCAGGCCGTAGCCGGGCACGATGATCACCTTGGACGCGTAGGCGAGCTGGATCGCGGCGTCGTCGGCGGCGATCGAGCGGACCTGCACGTCGCCGGACACCGCCGCCGCGACGGCGGTGTCGCCGGTGCCGAACCCGCCGACGATGATGTTGGTGAGTGAGCGGTTCATCGCGTCGGCCATCAGCTTGGTGAGGATGCCGCCGGACGCGCCGACGAGCGCGCCCGCCACGATCAGCGCCCAGTTGTTGACGACGAAGCCGGCCATGGCGACCGCGGTGCCGGTGAACGCGTTCAGCAGCGAGATCACCACCGGCATGTCGGCGCCGCCGATCGGCAGCACCATCATCACGCCGAACGCGAGCGAGGCGAGCACCAGGATGAGCAGCGCGGGCAGCGACGCCGTGGTGAACATGAACGCGCCGGTGCCGAGCGCGATCACCGCGAGCGCCACGTTGAGCAGCCGCCCGCCCTTGAAAACGACCGGGCTGCCGGTGATGACGCCCTGCAGCTTGCCCGCGGCGATGAGCGACCCGGTGAACGTCACCGAGCCGATGATCACGTCGAGCACGGTGAACACCGAGATGGTGCCGAGCACGCCGCCGGCCGTCGACTCGTCGTGGACGTACTCGTAGATCGCCACGAGCGCCGCCGCGCCGCCGCCGACCGCGTTGAACATCGACACGAGCTGCGGCATCGCGGTCATCTGCACGGTGCGCGCCGAGTACAGGCCGGCCACGGAGCCGAGCAGCGCGCCGACGATCAGCACCGTCCAGCCCACCCCGGTGACCGAGCCGTCGTGGATGAGCAGCACGAGCGTGATGACGATCGCGATGGCCATGCCGGCGATGGATACCTGGTTGCCGCGCCGCGCCGTGGCGGGGGAGTTCATCAGGTGCAGGCCGACCACGAAGCAGGCCGCCGCGAGGACGTAGACGAGCTGGATGTTGGTGGTGAAGCTGTCCATGATCGTGTCCCCTAGGCCCGGTTGCCCGGCTGCGTCTGCGCGGAGGCCGCGCCGTGCCCGTTAGACGCGGCCGTGCTGCCCGCGCCGACGACGTTTCCCGCGGCGGCCGGCGGCGCGACCGCGGCCTGCGCGGTCGCGGCGCTCGCGGCGCTCGCGGCGGGCGCGGGCGCGGGCGCGGCCTTGCGGCGGAAC